>CERD01126290.1_pt1 | contig 59963 bp, 55 predicted proteins | sample 530931 | NCBI WGS metagenome assembly CERD01 (sample SAMEA2621101, study PRJEB7988) | marine metagenome | isolation source: saline water (ENVO:00002010), including
AAATACGACAGCCCCTTGTCAGGTCCGTTTCGACCAATTTCATTACATTGATGTAAGGTTAGACTTGGTGGGGTCAACGGTTTCACGAGCGATTTAAAGGCCGGGATAGGCCTTTTCTGTGCCTGGCTGTACATCTCGGACTCAAAGTGAGATTAGGTTCGGAGTCACATCAATCTCAAGGGCCGCCTGTTGACATCTCGACCTTGAGCGGCGAACCCTCTCGATAGTTTACCGCTTGAACTCAAGGCGGTATTTCTTGAGCTTACTCGAACACTCCTTCAGCTCGGCAGATTGCTCGAACATGTCGTGCTAAAGGGTAGATCCTCTTTGTTTTACCGTTTAGTCCCCGGCCAACTGCGACACGCCGCTCCAAGCTACCAATATTAAAAGCAGATATTCTGCCAGATGGGCGCGAAGTAATTAGTAATCAATGCGTGGATAGTCACGAGGTCAACGGATGCAGTTTCAATACTTCGCTGAATGCTCGATGAGAATATTTTTGTTCGCCAGACTAATGCGCCAAAAATTCTTATTTTTCATAAAATTAAATTCCCCTCGTCCTTCCCATGCACCGCCAGCATACCTCACGCGCACAGTTTCTCGCGCTGCACAAAACGTGCGCGTATCTACGCGGTGGTAGACATGTTCCAGCGATTCCTGGAACGGTCGCTCCACCCGAGATGTTGTTAGTATAACTCCAATGGGAAACAAGGGTCTTGCAAAAGATTGGAAAACGTTTAAGGGCAACGTGAAGTCATATGAGATGAAGATTCGCACGCCCGATGGTGAAATCCATGCGATTGAATTTCGCGGGATGCCCGAAAGAATCAACAGCCATTAGTTGCATATAAACCCACCTGAAAGTTACCTCCAGAGGAGATATCGGAAGTCGAAGGGCTGCAAAAAAAAATGCAGCCCAGGCCTGCTACATCAGACCGGCTTGCAAAAAGCGCTGTACCTACACCTGGCGCTTGAGTCGTTTGCTCCAGCAGCAAACTACGTTCTAACTTTCCCAAAATGGCAGACACAATAAGGTCATTTTCTTAGATGCCATGCCATCCTGAATTTCGCGGACGCCTCGCCGTTTTCTAGCGGTATTGGGAAAGCCAAGATTCGTGCTTTGACTATCCTGATCGCCAAAGCACGTTCTTACGCTGGCACATGATAGTCTATGGGTATTATATCCAATAGATGCATCCGGTGTGAGCATCTTGCGTTCCTTATATTTTCCTTTGACCCTATCTGAATAGGAAAAAAAGTTCTCTATGTCTCAAGAAGCTCTTTATTTTGATGGCCATCACCAATCGTATGATCGTGGCGCATTGGACTAACCGTGCTCTCATCAGCCATAGCAAATGGGCTCAACGAGATTGATAATGGAAAATTATCGGTTTAAATTTCATGAGCAACATCCTCGCCTTACTTCCCGTGAAGTTTAAATGCATGGTGGTATGGCTCCGCGCAAGCGAGTTTGGCTTAGCGTAGAGCCATTTGCTGATGTGAAATGTAGGCTAAACCAATAGTCAATTAGCCATTGTTAATTCCGACTGGTTCTCCACGGAAATCGACGGAATGAGTTACGCCATCTGGGGTCTTTATGATGATTTGATAGGTACGTATTTTGCCGCCTTCAAATTCACCATCTTTTAAAGGAGATACCCTTAAAACCTGCCCTGTCTTCAACAAGTCGATCATCACCTGATGGCCGTCGCCGACCGTATGATCGTGGTTCATAACATCTGAATTTTTCCCCGCAGCCATCACTAAGGGCGCGCTTAAAGATAGGGCAAGTGCCAACACCAAACTGTTTGTGCTTTTCACAATTTTCATCTCCGATTTTTATAAATTGCTGATCCGATACTACGTTCACCCTCCTTGCAGGTTGTTGTCGCAAAAATTACATTACGGCAATATTCACGCGCGCCTTGAGGGCACAATTGGAAAAATCCCGTGCAACGCGCCTTGCTACTATTGAATCCCTTTCCGTTTCTAACGGTTCTAAGGGCGGTTTTGCCCTAGTAAAGCTGCTTTGCCACCGGAACTGTTTTTACGTCAATGTTTGTGCTGGATGTCTAGCTATTGGCAGTCGACTTCAAAGGCGCCTTCGGTGAGGACTGTGGAGCAAATATGAGCCGAAATCAAAGATCCTTAGCATATATTTAGCTAGTGCATTTCAATGTTTGTGCTGATTACTCTCTACATGCAGATAGTTGTTTGGCGAAGAATTTCTCTCCGCATCGGCACTACCACTGCCATTGCGGTGCTCAACCGCCTGGGGCTCCTCTGACGCATGATGGTCATCGCTTTCATTATTACCATGGTGACCGGAGTCTGATTGGCCGGCTGCATCATTTGAGGTGCTAGAGCCATGGTGATCCGGGCTGCTACTGTCGCCCTGATGGTGGTCGTCCGAGGCCATCTCACCGTGTTGCTCACCGTGCCCAGCTGGGGTCTCCCCACCACCATGCTGGTGACCACCGCTAGACGCAACGAGTGCTCGATACGCTCCTTCATCTAACTCAGGAAGCTTCTGCAGAAAAGCCACCATTCCCCAGATGTACGGGTCAGCCATGCTTTTACCCCACGCAGGCATCCCAGTGGCCTTGATGCCATGCTTGATGACCCAAAATGTTTTTGCTGGGTCACCGTATAGCCCCGCTTCAGCCAGGCTGGGTGGAGCGGGATAAAGGCCATTGCTTAGCTCGGTCTCAGCCATGCCTGGCGCCAAATGACAACCCACACACATCGAGTCGTAGTTCCCCGCCCCGGCGCGGATTTGGTCTTCATCGTCGAGAGATGGCACGACTATGTCTTCGGAACGAACCTCAATCGAGCGATTGCGAGCAGTTTCCAGGAATGCGTGCACGACTCCCGTATGAGGATCATCCGCGGCAACGCTAATCAGTCCTGAGAAAACAACTCCGGCCACTACCAACAGGCCCAGAGCACAGAAGGCAGCGAAGCTAATAATTATTCTTTTCATCGAAGGTCCTTAAAACCAAAGCCTGATGCCAGCAACGAACCGCGCCTCATCTAGGTCTTCGCCCTCATCTCTCGCCATATCAGCGGTATTACCGTATGCCCGGCTCCACGTGACGCCGATGTACGGTGCGAACTCACGAACGATTTCGTATCGGAGGCGGAGCCCCACCTCTGTATTTGCTAGACCAGCGCCCACTCCGCGTGCAGGATCGTCCTTGCCATAGAAATTGAGCTCGGCAGTCGGTTGGAGGATGAGCCGGTTAGTTAGGAGAATGTCGTACTCGCCTTCAAAACGTGCTGCTGTCTGCCCACCTTCACCGACGAAGGCGGTGGCTTCCGCCTCAAACCCATACAGCGCCATCCCCTGGACGCCTAAAGCCGCCCACGTCTGCGGCGACTCGGGCTTAAAGTCCTGGCGAACACCTGCTACTACATCCCACCAGGGACTGATTGCACGCCCGTAAAGCGCCTGAATTTCCGCGTCTTCAGTAACGCCATTCGTTCGCTCACCTTCCGAGCGAAACCAGAACCGATTGATATCGCCACCAACCCAGGCAGTAGCTTCCCAACTGAGGGTGCTACCTTCATTTGCGTCCTGGTACTCAAGTTGATCTAGCAGAAGGAACCAGGCCAGATACTTGTCATGGACCGTATGACCTTGAAGACCAGGGAAAGCCGCTTCTCTATCCGCATCGGTCAATACTGGAATGAACGAGGGATGAACCATGCCGGGCATTTCGAGCGTATCGTCATGCTTCATTTGGCCATGGTTCATCTTGCTATGGTCCATCGCACCATGACCCATTGCAGAATGGTCCATTTGCCCACCGGAGCCATGATTCATTGCCGCGGGCTTGGCAGAAGATGCAGGGGCTTGAGCTGCCGGAATAGGAGGGGTTTGATGCATCGAGTGATCCATCATCTCGGCGGCGTTGGCTATCCGTCCAGCCGCTGCGCTCAACGAAACTCCGAGCGCAATAAGAGCAAAGCGAGAAGATCTAGTGGTCATGGTGCGAATCCACCTCAGTACCAGTAGCCTTCGGGTCATGATCCATCTTGCCATGGTCCATTTCACCATGGTCCATCGAGCCATGACCCATGTCGCCGTGGTCCATTTCTGAGTTAGAGGAGCCTTGTGTCTGAGATGCCGGCTTGTTGCCTGAATTTTGCGACGAAGCCGATGGTTGCTTGTGCTGATCATGCGTTTGCTCTGCAAACGCAGCTGATATATTCATTACGCCCAGCAGACTGAACATTAACGCGCTGCCGATAAGAGTTTTACGCTTCATAAAATTTCCCATATAAAGTTCCTCTTACTCGTCCACTCGGACTTCACGAAACATGCCCATTTCCATGTGAAGCAGTAGGTGACAGTGATAAGCCCAACGCCCGAGTGCATCGGCTGTCACGCGGTAGCTGCGCTTCGAACCTGGAGGCATGTCGATCGTGTGCTTGCGAACCATGAACTTTCCATTCTCATCCTCAAGATCGCTCCACATACCATGCAGATGAATCGGATGGGTCATCATGGTGTCGTTGACCAAAGTGATGCGTACCCGCTCGCCATATTTGAGCCGCAGGGGCTCCGAATCAGAGAACTCTATACCGTCAAATGACCAGGAGAACTTCTCCATGTGGCCGGTGAGATGGAGTTCGATCGTCCGACTGGGCTCACGGCCGTCCGGATCGGGGAAAGTGCTTCTCAAGTCGCTATAGGTCAGGACTCGGCGGCCGTTGTCTCGTAAGCCAATACCGGGATCGTTCAGCCTATGAGTTGGGCTCATGGTCTGCATGTCCACCAGTGGGTTATTGGACTCTGAGGGCGGGTGCGATTGCATACCTGCGCTCATCCCAGCCATTCCAGAGTGGTCCATCCCGGACATCCCACCCATTTTGCTGTGATCCATGCCGGCCATTGCGCCCATGTCGCCCATCCCTTGCATGTCACCGTGGTTCATGCCGGACATGTTGCTATGGTCCATCGCGCCCATGTCGCCGCCATGGTCCATGCCCGCCATACCGCCCATGCTGCCGTGATCCATCCCCATGTCGTCCATGGTGATTAGTGGTCGAGGATCGGTTTCTGGAACAGGAGCGCTCAGCCCTTCGGCAACCGCTAGCGTGCCACGGGCGTATCCTGTGCGATCCATCGATTGGGCGAAGATCGTGTAAGCCTCCTCGGTCGCAGGCTCGACAATCACATCGTAGGTTTCTGCCACGGCAATGCGGAATTCGTCGACGCTAACTGGGTTGACGTATTGGCCATCGGCTGCGACTACAGTCATCTTCAGCCCTGGAATGCGGACATCGAAATAGCTCATGGCCGAGCCGTTGATGAACCGCAGACGAAGCTTCTCGCCGGGCTTAAAGATGCCGGTCCAGTTCCCGTCGGGTGCTTGGCCGTTCATTAGATAGGTATAGGTGTAGCCGCTTACGTCGGCGAGGTCGGTGGGACTCATTTTCATCTGAGCCCACATTTTCCGATTCGCAATCGTAGCGGCCCAGCCGTCTTCGCTCACGTCGTTAATGAAGTCTCCGACAGTGCGCTTGTGGAAGTTGTAATAATCGGACTGCTTCTTGAGCTTAGAAAGGATTCGAGCGGGATCCTCATCGGTCCAATCGGTCAGCATGACGACATAGTCGCGGTCATAGCTGAACGGTTCGGGATCCTTAGCATCAATGACCAACGGGCCATAGACACCAACCTGCTCTTGTAGGCCTGAATGACTGTGGTACCAATAAGTACCGTTTTGTTTAACCTGAAACTTATATACATACATGCCATCGGGAGCGATGCCGTGGAAGCTCAATCCAGGCACGCCATCCATGTTGGCCGGCAGGATCATGCCGTGCCAGTGAATCGATGTATCTTCGCTCAGCTTATTCCTGACGCGCAGCGTGACGGTATCCCCTTCACGCCAACGTAGAAGCGGCCCTGGGATGGTCCCATTGATAGTCATCGCTGTCCGGGCCGCGCCGGTGATATTGACCGGCGTCTCCCCAATCAGCAGATCGAACTCCGTGCCGGTTAGTACGCTGGGCTGGCCTGGGCTACTCACTGCCCAGACCGGAGCTCGCCACAAGCCAAGACCGCCAAGGAGGCCTGCGGCAGTCAAGCCTTTAACAAAGGTTCGCCTAGAGGTTTTACGTTGCATGTGTAGGTTCCAATCAAACTAAGGAGCCAAGCCGAAACCAGCCTTTAGGGTTGGTGTTGCCAGCGTTAATCGATCTTAGAAGCTCGCGCACGGTCTGTCTTATCAAGCGACTCGCCATTATTCGTAAATATGGCATGCCGAAGAAAAACGCGTGATTACATTTTTGTAAGCTTAAAGCGCCCCGAAAACGTCTGCGATCAGAGTTCCGGTCACTTTAGCTGGCTTTACTTAAACCGCGGGCTGGATAAGAGCCGCTAAAAAGGTCCGGCCATAATCTAGCAGTTCATTAGCAGTTTGTTGCTCATTCACTGCTTTTCAGCGGATCTTTCCAGGCTGTGCGGGCAATCTAGAAGGCCTCATGAGATTGGATAATTATCAAATCTTAGCCGCTCAAGAGGGTTGTAACCTACTAGCCAGTATAAACTTGGTCTGCTCGGTGCGAAGATATTAGGTTAGGTTTTTGACGAGCCATGGTTCGAAGTAGCTATAACGGCTTCGCCGGTTCTACAAACATTTCTGCCTATACCAGCACCGTGGCAGCTATAACATCGCAGAAGCTGCCACAGTTAAGAGCTGCGCAGTCAAATCTGCGTACGGTTTCGCTTCAGCAATTAGCATGAGCGTGCTTCGCTGAAGTTTCCTTCGCGGCTAGCTCCTGGGCTTGGTCGTTCTGGTCAGCCTGATAACTAGCGATCGCTACTTGGCGAGCCTGCTCCATACGAGCAAAGGTACGATCACCACCACCTTCTGCCATTGCATAGGAAGAGCTTGCTGCGATGGCGAGCAGTACAGAAAGGGATTTGAAAAGTTTCATTACTTTTTACCTTTGTTTACGAAGATACGGGAGACCCAGCGCAGCTCCATTAACAGAGGCTTGGGCTTGTGTGTAAGCTAACCGAGTGTCCCTGTCAGAAACCTGATCGAAACATTACGGTTTCGTCAGTAACGCAGAAGAAGTGAGTACAAGCGAAAGCGCAGGTTGCGTGTATGGCATCTTTACCTGCTGTAAATAGGTTCTGTTCCAGCATGCAAAAAAAAAGGCGCCATCAAGGCGCCAATAGGCCAAAGGAGCATGGAAATGGCCAAAAAGCAGAGTGTGGGGGCAACTGCTGGTGTAGACGTTAACGCTAGAAGCTGTCAGACAGATGATGCGAGCATTACGTTTCTGTAAGGTACTGGATGCAAGGACCGACAACCGCCACACTGTTCTAAATGCTTGCAGGAGTACCTTATGAAGCTTCTTGTTGCTGAAGACGAGCCGAAAACAGGCACCTACCTACAGCAGGGGCTCACGGAGGCCGGCTTCACTGTCGATCGAGTAGAGAACGGGACTGATGCTGCTCAGCATGCGCTTCACGGGGAATACGACCTGCTCATCTTAGATGTGATGATGCCTGGCCTGGATGGGTGGCAGGTTTTACAGAAAGTCCGCGCTGCCGGTAATGAGGTTCCCGTGCTCTTTCTCACCGCCCGAGACGGGGTTCAGGATCGAGTAAAGGGATTGGAGTTGGGCGCTGATGATTATCTCATCAAGCCGTTTGCCTTCTCCGAATTGCTAGCCAGGATCCGTACGTTGCTTCGCCGCGGCAATAATGCTCCCAACCAAACAATACTCAAACTCCTCGACCTTGAGGTCGATCTGCTCAGGCGTCGGGTTACGCGATCGGGGAAACGAATAGACCTAACTGCAAAGGAATTCGCTCTTCTTGAGCTATTACTTCGGCGTCGCGGGGAAGTGCTCTCAAAGTCACTTATCGCCTCCCAAGTATGGGACATGAATTTCGACAGCGATACCAATGTGATTGAGGTGGCGGTACGACGGCTGAGAGCAAAAATCGATGATGAGTTCGAACCTAAGCTCATACAAACCGCGCGTGGGATGGGCTATTTGATCGACGCGCCAGACCGCTAGGGATGGTCTGAAGTAGACCATGTATTTCTGGCTGACTTCGGCCCTGCCGATTTCAAAAACGGCGATTCGGCTAAAAAACGATCAAGTCATCCGCTCTTTCCCGGTTTTTAGCCGGCGCGAGCACCTCGCGGCGGCCATTTCCCGCATTACAGACGCACCTCTCCTGCATTGGTCAGCAAATGTCTGCGCGCCATCCACAGGTTCGACAGTGCGAACAGTGTCACCAGCTGCGCGGTGTTTTTAGCCAGGCCACGGAAGCGTGTCTTCACATAGCCGAACTGGCCCTTGATCACCCGGAACGGATGCTCGACCTTGGCACGCACCTGCGCCTTGGCCTTCTCGATCTTGCGCTTGGCTTTGTACAGCGCGCTGCGCTTACTCACCTTCTTGTACGTGCTGCGGCGGGCCGCGATCTGCCAGATCACCTCTCGGCCGTCATGTTCCGGGCGCTTCTCTACGCCGGTGTAACCCGCGTCAGCCCCAACCATGTTTTCCTTGCCGTGCAGCAGTTTGTCGACCTGGGTAACGTCTGCAATGTTGGCTGCCGTACCCACCACGCTGTGCACCAGGCCGGACTCGTCATCAACGCCGATATGCGCCTTCATGCCGAAGTAATACTGGTTGCCCTTCTTGGTCTGGTGCATGTCCGGGTCGCGCTTGCCGTCCTTGTTCTTGGTCGAACTCGGCGCATTGATCAGTGTGGCATCGACGATGGTGCCTTGGCGCAACGACAAGCCTCGGTCACCCAGGTAGCCATTGATCACGGCCAGGATGCCGGCAGCCAACTCGTGTTTCTCCAGCAAGCGACGGAAGTTGAGGATGGTCGTTTCGTCAGGGATGCGCTCCAGGCTCAGCCCAGCAAACTGGCGCAAGATAGTGGTCTCGTACAGCGCTTCCTCCATCGCCGGGTCGCTGTAGCCGAACCAGTTTTGCATCAGATGGACACGCAGCATCGCCATCAGCGGATAGGCCGGTCGGCCGCCTTCACCCTTGGGATAATGCGGCTCGATCAAGGCAATCAAACCCTTCCACGGCAACCACCCGGTCCATCTCGATCAGGAACAACTCTTTGCGGGTTTGTTTGCGCTTACCGGCGTACTCGGCGTCGGCGAAGGTCATCTGCTTCATCGGAAAACTCGGCGGGTTGCGTCCGGGTATTTTGCCAAAATCAGGAAGTCTTTTTCAGACCATCCCTAGAGCGAAAGCTTGGCATTCCACGCGGTGGGCCAAGCTACCGGTACCTATGCGGTAAAGGCGAGCCACCGAGCAAGGAGCGGTGCCGAACCTCAGTTCTCCGAGCTAGATTTCTTCGGCTGTGGCACGAAGAAGATGGGTCTCTGCGGGGGAGCTATCAGAATATCAGTGGATTTGATGCTAGTGCCCTTGCGACGCCTGGTCTTGCCATCCTTACCGACCGCCAGCAAATCACCGGTCGCAACAGCGATATCGAGCGCCTGCTTTACGCGAAACTCGTCAGCCATGGTGTAGTTGGTCAATCCGCTCATCAGGCCCAGGAAAGGTTGCCGTTCTACCTCGTAGACCTGTTTGGGCAAGAGCTCTGAAAGTTCTCCCCGGATGCGGTCATCGGTGGCATCGTCGAAGTGATGCTCATCCAACAGCAAATCGTGTTGGCCTGTCACGGCGATATCCCGATTGGCGTCGTAGCCGAAAAAGCTGGAAGGCGACAGCATATGGGAAAAGTTGTTGCCGTATTTCCAGTGGATCTTCTTCATCACATCGTTGGCGCGGTAGTTGTTCGCCAGATGGATAAACCAATAGGCCATCGGGTTGCTGCCAGCAGGGCGGATGAAGAACACGGTCATGTACTGGGCACCGCTTTCCTGTTTGATCCCCTCAGACAGATGGCGTTGGATCAGGTACTGCCAATTGCGAGGCTGATGCGCCTTCAGCTCTTTCAGCATGCTCCATGGCACATGGTGATCCAGACCGATATTGGCGATGGCCTTCCGATTCGCTTGGCGGTCAGCCAGGTACGTGACCAGAAAATCGACGTTGAAGGTAAGCAGCACTTCGGCATTGCTGAGGTGCTGGAAAATCCATTTGATCTTGGGGAACGGCACGTCGCCATAACCTAGTCGTCCGTGATCACTTCACCTGCACCGCTAGAATTTTCTCAATGGCGTCTCTGGCTTGTGGATGCCCTGAGAAGTAATGAGCCTCTTCTATAAGAAGAGCTTTATTTGCTGCCTCATCACAGAAAATCTGCGGGCGATACCTGACCAGAAGTGATCATAGGAACACTTCGAAAAAGTTAAGTTTTGAAGCCTAGATTTGACCCAAAATCAGCAAAAGCTAACTAAAATCTCTGCCATGACACAGGGTCGAGAGAAAAAACCATGCCGAAGAGACTGGGAAGCCAGTGACTACAGGGGCTCGGCTGAAGATCGCAAAACGCGACTAAAACCTAATAGGGCAGATAGGTACATTGAGCCATGGAGACGAGTGCCCGTGACGAAGGAAAAAGTGAGGCGAATCCCGCCGCCGTGGGCGGGTCGAACCGGACTGGCAAAGCTACCGTAATGCACCTGGCAGGGCAAACCGGGACGTCGATCCGATGCTGGCGCTTTGATGGCTCTCAAGGCATTCTTGGCCCCGTTCAGGCGCTGGTTCGGCCCAGCGCTCATTGCCATGCCACTTGGGACTCTCAACGTTTGGTCGATCGACTTCCATCAGCGTCAGCCCGCCTTGAAAGGCTTGCACAGGGAATCGCCACTGCGTGTGCGCGACTTCTGGTGCCACGACGCCTGCGCGTCCACTGGCAGCTGTTGCGTTATTCGGCGACGGCCCTCGGAGCGATAGAAGAGCGGATTCTGATCAGCGACTTTAGTGGTCGCCTGCAATTTCTCAACAGCCAGGCCGAGGCAATGTTCGGCCTGAATAGCCGAGAGGCGCCGCGTTATCGTTTGCAGGAGCTGCTGCCAACTCTGGATCCCCTGGCGTTCGATGCGGCCAATTCGACCGTTGACCTGTGCCTTGAGGCGGTGCGACTGCTTCAGGAGGGTGAAAACCATCTCTTTTCGATCACGCGTCGGGCTTTGCGGCTGGCGGGTGAGGTGGAGCCGTCCGGCTTTGTCTGGGTCATGCGTGACATCACCCGTGAGCGGGCGGCGCAGGCCGCACTGGTTGAGCGTGAGCGCTTCTGGTCAGAGGTGCTGCGCGCGGTACCCGACACGCTTTACGTGCAGGATCTGGAGGCCGGCAAGTTGCTCTTCAGCAACAGCAATCTGGCCACGCGACTGGGCTACAGCGAAGGGGAGCGTGGCGAGGACAGCAATCTGTTCTGGCAGCGCATCAGCCACCCAGACGATCAGGAATATATCTGGAGGCTGCTGGCCCTGCGCGGTTCGATGATTGACGGCGTGGCTCAGGAGTCGTTGTTGCGCTGGCGCCACCGTGACGGCAAATGGCATTGGTTCAATGTGACGGAACAGGTCCTGACCCGTGATGACCAGGGGCGGGTGCGACGCTTGATCGGCGTGGCACGAGACGTTACCGCGAACATGGACCACAGCCACTCGCTGCGTGACAGCGAGCGCCGCTACCGGATGCTCGCTGGCAGCCTGCGCGATGTGATCTTCACCACCGACAGTTCGCTGCGCATTGATTACATTAGCCCTTCAATCCAGACCGTGCTTGGCTACAGCCCGGAGTGGGCGGCACGTCATGGGCTGGAGCGGGTAGTGACCAAGCCGCGGCAGGCGGCGCGCTTCTATGATCTGATGCGGCGGGTGCGCGATGCGTCGGCCAGCCCGGCTGAACTGGCCAAGCTGGGGCAGGATTTACAGACGCAAACGCTATATTTCGATTGCCTCGCGGCTGATGGGCGGCCCGTTGCAATCGAACTGCGGATCATGCTGATTTCCGACGAGAGCAACCGGTTCGATGGGACCCTGTGCATCGGCCGGGATGTCAGCGAACAGCGTCAGGCCGATACGGCATTGCGCCGCGCCGCAACCGTATTCGACCATTCCACCGCGGCCATCGTCGTCACCGACCCCGCGGGCAAGATCGCTCAGGTCAATGCGGCGTTCGTCCGGATCACCGGCTTCAGCGGCGACGAGGTAAAAGGCGAGTTGCCAATGGTGCTCAGCGCCGATAGGCAGCAGGCCAACCAGATGGATTACGTGCACAGCCAGGTCCTCCAGACCGGTAGCTGGGAAGGGGAGTTCTGGCTCAAGCGCAAGGGTGGCGAGACTTACCCCTGCTGGATCGGCATTACCGCCGTTCGCGATGATGAGAATGAGCTGGTCAGCTATGTCTGTTTTTTTAGCGACATGAGCGAGCGCAAAGCCAGCGAAAAGCGGATCCACCGCCTTGCCTATTACGACGGGCTGACTCAGTTGCCCAATCGCACCCTGTTTCAGGACCGTTTGCACAGCAGCCTTCAATTGGCCGCCCGTCGCCGTGGCTGGGTCGTGCTGATGTTTCTCGATCTGGATCGCTTCAAGCCGATCAACGACTCGCTCGGCCATGCAGCCGGTGACCGCATGCTCAAGGATGTCGCGGTCCGTCTGGCCTCTTGTGTGGATGAAGACGATACCGTGGCGCGCATGGGCGGCGATGAGTTCACTTTTCTGCTGCACCCTGGCGGAGATCGCGATGAAGCACTGAGCAGGGCCATTCACGTGGCTGAACGAATCCTGGCCAGTCTTGCCGACCCCTTCGTGCTCTCTGGCCGCGAGTTCTTTGTCACTGCGAGTATTGGCATCGCCCTGAGCCCACAGGACGGCAACGACATCAGTCAGCTGATGAAGAATGCCGATACCGCGATGTACCACGCCAAAGAACGAGGCAAAAACAACTTCCAGTTTTACCAGGCCGAGATGAATGCCAGCGCACTGGAACGTCTGGAGCTGGAAAGCGATCTGCGCCACGCCCTCGAACAGCAACAGTTCGTGCTGCACTACCAGCCACAGTACCTTGCCGACGGCCACACGCTGACTGGCGTCGAAGCGTTGCTGCGCTGGCAGCACCCATCCCGAGGGCTGGTGCCGCCCGGTGAGTTCATCCCTGCGCTGGAAGAGCTGGGGCTGATTGTCGAGGTAGGCGACTGGGTCATCGACGAAGCCTGTCGGCAGATCGGCAGCTGGGAGCGGCATGGCGTGGTGGTGCCAAAGGTGTCGGTGAACCTTTCGGCCCGCCAGTTTGCCGATGGTCAGCTGGGCCAGCGCATCGCCGGAATCCTCGCGGCTAGCGGAATTGAACCGAGCCGACTGGAGCTGGAGCTGACCGAAAGCATACTGATGCAGGATGTCGGCGGCGCGCTGCGGATGCTCGATGCGCTCAAGCAGCTCGGCCCATCGATTGCCATTGACGATTTCGGCACTGGTTACTCTTCATTGAATTACCTCAAGCAATTCCCGATCGATGTGCTGAAAATCGACCGCAGCTTCGTCGACGGTCTACCCGAAGGCGAGCAGGACGGGCAGATAGCCCGAGCGATCATTGCCATGGCGCACAGTCTCGGGCTGTCGGTGATTGCCGAGGGCGTCGAAAATCAGGCCCAGCTGGATTTTCTTCGCGACCATGGCTGTGACGAAGTACAGGGCTTCTATTTGGGGCGGCCAGTTTCAGCGGCGATGTTGAAAGAATCGGTTTCAAACTGCCGGCTGCAGGCTGCCTGTGGTCAGCTCGAACCAAGGCCCGTGTTGTAGCGGTGCGGCGAGCCGCAACTTCGATTTGCTTGCAGCTTGTCTCATGTTGCAGATGACCACGGCTCATACCCGCACCTCGGTGGATAGGGTAGAATCCGCGCCTCTTTATTACCGCCAGCTGATTCTCAGAGGACTGCCATGTTCAGCCGTGATTTGACCCTCGCCCGTTTCGACGCCGATCTCTTCGCTGCCATGGAGCAGGAAGCCAAGCGTCAGGAAGACCACATCGAGCTGATCGCCTCGGAGAACTACACCAGCCCGGCGGTGATGGAAGCCCAGGGTTCGGTGCTGACCAACAAGTACGCCGAAGGCTATCCGGGCAAGCGCTACTACGGTGGGTGCGAGTACGTCGACGTGGTTGAACAGCTGGCCATCGACCGCGCCAAAGAGCTGTTCGGCGCCGACTACGCAAACGTCCAGCCGCATGCCGGTTCGCAAGCCAACAGCGCCGTCTACCTGGCCCTGCTGAACGCCGGTGACACAATTCTCGGCATGAGCCTGGCGCACGGCGGTCACCTGACCCACGGCGCCAGCGTGTCGTCCTCTGGCAAGCTGTACAACGCCGTGCAGTACGGTATCAACGACCAGGGCCTGATTGACTACGACGAAGTCGAGCGCCTGGCCCTTGAGCACAAGCCAAAGATGGTCGTCGCCGGTTTCTCTGCCTACTCGCAGAAGCTGGATTTTGCTCGCTTCCGCGAAATCGCCGACAAGGTAGGTGCCTACCTGTTCGTCGACATGGCCCACGTGGCCGGTCTGGTTGCCGCTGGTGTCTATCCGAACCCGGTGCCGTTCGCCGACGTCGTTACCACTACCACTCACAAAACCCTGCGCGGCCCGCGCGGTGGCCTGATCCTGGCCCGCGCCAATGCAGAGATCGAGAAGAAGTTGAACTCTGCTGTATTCCCGGGCGCCCAGGGCGGCCCGCTGGAGCACGTTATCGCGGCCAAGGCGGTGTGCTTCAAGGAAGCGCTGCAGCCTGAATTCAAGGCCTACCAGCAGCAGGTGGTAAAGAATGCCCAGGCCATGGCCGAGGTGTTCATCCAGCGCGGCTTCGACGTGGTGTCCGGTGGCACCCAGAACCATCTGTTCCTGCTCAGCCTGATCAAGCAGGACATCACGGGTAAGGACGCTGATGCCGCGCTGGGCAACGCGCACATCACCGTGAACAAGAACAGCGTGCCGAACGACCCGCGTTCGCCGTTCGTGACGTCCGGTCTGCGCATTGGTACCCCGGCCGTGACCACCCGGGGCTTCGGCGAGACCGAGTGCCGTGACCTGGCAGGCTGGATCTGCGACATCCTCGACAAGATGGGCGACGAGTCGGTTATCGAAGCAGTGCGTGGCAAGGTCGAAGCGGTCTGCGCCAAGTTCCCGGTTTACGGTAACTAAGACGCTTCATGCGGTATCGAAAGCCCGGCCTTTGCCGGGCTTTTTCGTTTCAGCGAGAAAGGGCCGAGTTACCAGGCGTCAAGGCCAAGTGCCATCTGGTACTGTGCCTGGCCTACGGTCTGGGTTAAGTTTCGCTACGTTTCGCCCAGGTTCAGGTCATCGGAGAGGCTCGATGCAGCTCAAGCACAAGATCGCCGCGCTCAGCATCCTGCCACTGCTCCTGGCCGTGGCGGTGGTCTGCGCACTGGTGCTGTTCCAGAACCAGCGTCTCGGCGAGCAGCAGGCGAAGCTGATCGAAAGCAGCATCCTGGCGAGCAAGCAGGCCGAGCTGAAGAACTACGTCGAAATGGCCTTGAGCACCATTGCGCCGCTCTACGACAGCAAACTGGATGATGAAGAGACCAAACAGAAGGTGCTGGCCGCGCTGGGACGCTTCAGTTTCGGCAGCGATGGCTATTTCTTCGTCTACGACCGCAGCGGACGCAACTTGATGCACCCGCGCCAGCAGGAGCTGGTCGGCAAGGATCTCTGGAATATGACCGACCCTAACGGTCTCAAGGTGATCCAGGCGCTCATGCAGAGCGCCGAGACGGGCACGGGATTCCAACGCTACGCCTGGCAAAAACCCTCGACCGGACAGTTCGCCGCGAAGCTGGCCTATGTGGTCATGCTGGAGCGCTGGGGCTGGATGCTGGGGACCGGCATTTATCTTGAGGATGTGGATCAGGCGATCCTGCAGGTACGCGGAGAGGTCGCCAGCGGTATCTACACCACCATGCTGGCCATCGCCGGCGTCGCGCTCGTCGCGGTGTTGCTGGTCTTCGCCAGCGGCCTGACGCTCAACGTCAGCGAGCGGCGCCTGGCCGACCGCAAGCTGCAGTTGCTGACCCAGCGCATCGTCAGCTTGCAGGAAGAAGAACGTTCACGCGTTTCCCGAGAGTTGCATGACGGCATCAGTCAGCTGCTGGTGTCTATCAAGTTTCAGTTCGAACTGGCCAGTCATGAACTCGCCAGCGGAAATCCCAATGCGCAGGCAACGCTGGATCGCGGCACCGAGCGGCTGGCCGGGGCGATTGGCGAGGTGCGGCGCATCTCCCATGATCTGCATCCGTCGCTGCTCGACACCCTGGGCTTGTCGGCAGCCGTTGGCCAGCTTGTGGCAGAGTTCGAACAGCGCAGCGGCCTGAAAATGCTATACAGCAACGGCCTCGGTGAGAGCGATCCTGACGATTCGGTGGCTGTTGCGCTGTTCCGCGTGTTGCAGGAAGCGCTGGCCAACATCGAGCGACACGCCGCCGCGCAGTCAGTGCACATCAGTCTGGACGGCGATGATGCGTCGGTACGCTTGCGGGTGCGGGACGATGGCGTCGGCTTCAACCCGCGCCATCTCGACAGCATCAAGGGAGGCGGCATCGGTTTGCGTAACATCCGCGAACGGGTGGAGCACTTCGGTGGACGTTTCAGCCTGTTGTCTGAGTCCGGCGGCACGGAACTGGATGTCACCTTGCCGGCACGGGCCGGCTGAATATCGAATTTCAATACAAGAGGCCCGCTCGATGAACCCGCAAGCCTGTATCAAGGTGGCTCTGATCGACGACCATGCCCTGGTTCGGGACGGCATCCGCGCCTTGCTGATGGCCGTGCCCGAACTGGATGTGGTCGGTGAGGCCGGCAGCGGCGCCGAGGCCATTGAGCTGCTGAGTCGCGCCACGGCCGATGTGGTGCTGATGGACATTGGCCTAAAGGATGTAAACGGTCTCGAGCTTACCCAATCGCTGCGCCAGCAGTTTCCGGACGTGCGGGTGCTGATTCTGAGCATGTACGACAATCAGGAATACGTGAACACCTCGGTCAAGGTTGGCGCCAGCGGCTATGTGCTGAAAGACGCGCCGTCACGGGAAATCATCGTCGCGATTCAGGCGATTGCTGCGGGAGGCACCTACTACAGCGAGGGCATCGCTGAAAAGCTGGCCAGTCGCAGTGCCGAGGAGCGCGAACTCACCCCGCGTGAGCGCGAAGTGCTGTTGATGCTGGCACAAGGGCACAACAACAAAACCATGGCGCGCGAACTTCAGATCAGCGTGCGGACGGTGGAAACCCATCGACTGAGCATTCGCCGCAAGCTAGATATCGATCGACCGGCGGACCTGATGAAACACGCCATGGTGCATGGCTGGCTACCAGGGCAGCATTAACTTACGCGCTTGTTTAGGTTTCCCGGGAAATCCAACTAAAAGCTGGCGGTGTTAACTGTCGGCTTCTGTAGGATAGGTCTATCCAATACACCGGGACGCGCCATGAGCCATGCCTCTGCCAGATTGATTCCGCCACCGCCCTTGGTCTACCTGGTCTTTATGGGGTGTGCATGGGGACTGTCGAGAGGGGTGCCTCTCGATCTGCCTGAATACGAGTTGACGTTCTATGCGGGGTGGATGGCGATAGCCATCGGCATCGCACTGATGCTCTGGTCAGCGCTGGAAATGTTTCGCTATCGCACCACCATCAACCCCTATGGCAAACCGAGCAGTTTGTTGCAGAGCGGGCCGTTTCGTTTCTCGCGCAACCCGATCTATCTGGCTGACACCTTTGTCTATTGCGGTGTCGGGTTGTTGCTGAACAGTGTCTGGCCCTGGCTGCTGCTGCCTTTGCTGATTGTGTGCATGCAGCGCACCGTGATCATTCATGAAGAGCATTTGCTGCTGCGGTTGTTCGGCGACGATTACCGAATATACCGTCGGCGCGTACGGCGCTGGCTCTGAGCGGGCCGGCGTTGACGTCGCCTATAGTTGAACAAGAAGTCCGAGGGGAGTGGATACGATGACCGAGACAAACAGTGACCGCCGGCGCTTTCAGCGCTTCGAATTCGACGCCGAAACGGAGCTGAGGCAAGGCGAGCGTTGCTGGCCGGTCCAGCTACACGATCTCTCGCTTAAGGGGCTGCTGGTTCACCGCCCAGCTGAGTGGGACGCCGATCCCGCTCAGCCGTTCGAAGCGCGCATCCGGCTTTCGGATGACGCCGAAGTGCGCATGCAGGTCGAGATGACCCGCGGCGACGGTGACCTGGTCGGTATGGTCTGTCGGCACATCGATGTCGACTCCATCAGCCATCTGCGGCGGCTGGTCGAGCTTAACCTTGGCGACGAAGCGCTGCTCGAGCGTGAGCTGGCAGCACTCGGTGAGCCGCGATAAAGCCGCGATTACTCGAACAGCGCGTCTAGCGCCTGTTCGAGGCGCGTCACGGCGATCACCTGTAGCCCGGCGGGCGCCTCCTTGGGCGCGTTGCCCTTCGGTACGATGGCGCGCTTGAACCCATGCTTGGCGGCTTCCTTCAGCCGCTCCTGGCCGCTCGGCACTGGGCGGATCTCGCCGGAAAGACCGACTTCGCCAAACACCAGCAGATCGGTGTCCAGAGGGCGGTTGCGCAGGCTGGAAATGACCGCCGCCATTAGGGCCAGATCCGAAGCCGTCTCCAGCACTTTCACCCCGCCCACTACGTTGATGAACACGTCCTGGTCGTAGGTCGGGATGCCACCGTGGCGATGCAGCACCGCCAGCAGCATGGCCAGGCGGTTCTGATCCAGGCCGAGCGTGACGCGGCGCGGGTTGGCCATGTGACTGGTGTCCACCAGCGCCTGCACCTCCACCAGCATGGGTCGGGTGCCTTCCCAGGTCGCCATCACGACACTGCCTGGTACGGCTTCCTGGGCGCGGGTGAGGAAGATCGCAGAAGGGTTGGTCACTTCCTTGAGGCCTTTGTCGGTCATGCCGAACACGCCCAGCTCGTTGATCGCGCCGAAGCGGTTCTTCACCGCTCTCAGCAGGCGCAGGCGCCCATCCGATTCACCCTCGAAATAAAGCACCGTGTCGACCATGTGCTCGAGCACCCTCGGCCCCGCCAGTGCGCCTTCCTTGGTCACGTGGCCAACCAAAAAGATCGCCGTGCCGCTCTGCTTGGCAAAGCGCACCAGCAGCGCGGCGCTCTCGCGAACCTGGGCGACCCCGCCGGGGGCGGACTGCAGTTGCTCGGTGAAGATGGTCTGGATCGAGTCGATGACCATGACCTTGGGCTTCTCCAGCCGAGCGGTGGCAATGATGGTTTCGATACAGGTTTCAGTCATTACCTTGAGCTTGTCCTGCGGCAGATCCAGACGACGGGCACGCATGGCCACCTGCTGCTGAGATTCTTCGCCGGTCACGTAGAGCGCAGGAAACTGGCGGGCGACGTTGCACAGGGTCTGTAGCAGGATGGTCGACTTGCCGATCCCGGGATCGCCGCCGATCAGCACCACAGAGCCATCGACCAGGCCGCCGCCGAGCACACGGTCCAGCTCGCCGGACGCAGTGGAAAATCGCGGCACTTGCTCAACGCTGACTTCAGCGAGGGTTTTGATGTTGGCCTGATCGCCAGCCCAGCCGGCCCGCCCGGAGGGGGGCGCAGCGCCATCGATAATGGTTTCGACCAGGGTGTTCCAAGCGCCGCAGTCGCCGCACTGGCCGGCCCATTTGGGAAAGGTCGAGCCGCATTCGGTGCAGCCGTACATGCGCTTGGCCTTGGCCATGGGAACTCCGCGTCTGATGAGAGGTGCCGCATGATAGCGGCTGACTTGATCGCCATCAGCCACAAGCGCCACATCAGCCGCCAGACTGTAAACAAATCGAACAGGAGTGAATCCATGCGCCATTTGTTGTTTCTGCACTTGCTGGGTGCCAGCGTCTGGGTGGGCGGCCATCTGGTGCTGCTGTTCAGTGTGCTGCCAGGTGCCTTGCGCCGCCGTGACGTGCAGCCCGTGCGTGCCTTTGAACAGCTCTACGAACGGGTCGGGATACCGGCCCTGCTGCTGCAGATAGCGACTGGCATATGGCTGGCCGGGCAGTGGCTGCCGCACGTGCAGTGGTTAGGTAGTACGTCCATCGCTCATCTGGTCCAGGCCAAACTGGTGCTTCTGGGTTTTACGGCGGTGCTGGGTGTACATGCCCGGTTAGCGATAATCCCGAAACTTGATGCCCAGCGCTTGCCCCAGCTGGGCGTGCATATCGTCCTGATCACGCTGACGGCGGTAGCCTTTGTCTGGGTGGGGTCCGGCTTCAGGTTCGGTGGATTGTTGCAGGGATGAGCTTAAAAACGTTTTGCTCGGAATGGGCAGGCTGGCGAGTCGGACGTTTAGCGATAGCCGCCAAAAGACGGTAGAGGGCAGGGCAGAGAGTGGAACTTCCGCCATCCATACGCCACATGGCTGGCGTATGGACACGGGGCGCGGCTTGAAGCAGATCAGCCGCAGCAGCCACCGCAGCAGCTACCGCTGGTGCGTTTGAGGTCGCGAGCGATGTCATCCTTGAGGGAAACACGTTCAATTTTCAGCGCGTTTAGCGCTTCGTCATCGAGCAGTTCAACGCCGTCTTCCACGCGACAGATCTGCTTGTCCAGCGCCTCGTAGGTTTCAGCCTTGCGGGCGAACTTTGGATCCTGCTGACGCAGCTGATGAAGCTGCTCGAGCTTTTCCGGGAAATCCTTCATCAGGGGATGGTGTTCAACGTGCATGGTGCCGCTCCGGGTGGATATGAGGAGCTGTACCTTAGCCCCGCCTTTCGCAATTCTTTTTGACGGCGATCAAGCCAAGCCGCCTGCGTTAAACCCGTCTGTCGCTCGGGCTGTCTGGCCTGAGTATTGAACCCAACCTATGCTGCCGATGGTCGAAGCGGCACGGCGGTCGCGTCGACCACTCCCTATCAGCATCAGAGGAACAGGCAAATGGGCATGCTCAGTGAATTTAAAGCCTTTGCAGTCAGAGGTAATGTGATCGATATGGCAGTCGGCATCATCATTGGCGCCGCGTTCACAAAGATCGTCTCGTCCTTCGTTGCTGACGTGGTTACCCCGCCGCTGGGCATGCTGATTGGGGGCGTGGATTTCTCGAACTTGGCCATCGTGCTCAAACAGGCCGTTGGCGATGCGCCGGCGGTTACCCTGAGCTATGGCCGCTTCCTCCAGACGGTGTTCGACTTCACCATTGTGGCGTTTGCGATCTTCCTCGCCGTCAGGGCGATCAACCATCTCAAGCGCAAAGAAGCTGAAGCGCCGTCGGCTCCGCCGGCCCCGAGCAAGGAGGAGCAGCTGCTGACAGAGATTCGCGACGCGTTACGTGAGCAGAATCGCTCGTGATCCGGATATAGCAGGCTTCAGCAACTCAGCTCCCGACGGGGGTGTCGGGAGCTGAGAAGGGTCACTCCGGCTTTGGCGTATCGACCGAGCTGGGGGGCAGGACGGGGTAGGCAACCCGAGGTTGCTCGCCCGTCAGGCTGCGCAGGAAGGCCGCAATGGCACCAACCTCGTCTTCCTTGAGTGTGCGACCTAGCTGGCTATCTCCCATGATTGCGACTGCCTGTTCCAGCTCCCAGACCTCACCGCTGTGAAAGTAGGGCGGCGTTAGCGCTACGTTACGCAGCGGCGCGGCGCGGAAGACATATTCATCGGTGGCGGTGTTGGTCACGGTGAAACGGCCTTTATCGCCAGCAGGCAAGATTTCAGCGCCGGGCTTCTTGATCACGCCAAACGGAAAGTAGCCCTGACCGCCGACATTGACGCCGCTGTGGCAAGCGGTGCAGCCCGTGTCCATGAACAGCGCCAGGCCCTGCTTCTGCTTGGCGTCGAGTGCCTTGTCATCGCCCTTGAGATAGCGGTCGAACGGGGCGTCCGGAGTAATCAGGCTGACTTCGAACGCTTCCAGTGCGTAAGCCATGTTGTCGAAGCTGACCGGATCCTTGTCACCAGGAAACGCCTTTTTAAACTCGCTGGCGTACTCGGGGATGCTCTTCAGGGTCGCGACGACGCGATCGGGCGTGTTGTTCATCTCCACTCCGGCCTGTACCGGCCCCTTGGCCTGGGCCTGCAGATCCTCGGCGCGTCCATCCCAGAACTGGGCGGCGTTGAACACGGCGTTAAGGACGGTGGGGGAGTTGCGTGGCCCTTTCTGCCAGCCATGGCCGATCGAGGTGGTGACATTGTCGCCGCCACCTAGGCTGAGGTTGTGACAGGTATTACAGCTGATGACGTGGCTGCGCGACAGGCGGGGGTCGAACCAGAGCTTGTGACCGAGTTGTGCCTGATCCGGACTGACGGCTTTCCCGCGGAGTTCTGCCACCTTGGCCGGGATCGGCTTGAAAATCTCGTTGGCACGTTCGCGCAGTTCGTCGGCATGGGCGATGTTCGAGATCAGCATCAGTCCGCTGATCATGACGGGTATAGGGGAGCGCATCACGGAGTCCTTTTTCTACGTTGGCCGCTCCATGAGGCGCTACTCGCGAAGGCGCTAGGTTGATCTGAATCAAGGCGAAGGCTTTCGCCGCCGGCTCGTGTGTCGCAGGGGTTGCCTTGCCCGAACGCAGACTTGCCACGTTCGGCAAACCTTCGAGCTGCGCCTTGCTGGACCTTGCGGCCAGCGGGAGGCATCGCCAGAATGGCAGCATCAATCGTGGCCACAAGGCCATTCCTGCAAGGATTTCCAATGCCCGAAACCGTCGCTGCCGGCCTGCGCCTGGCGCCTGATGCGCTGACCCGTCCCTTTGAACCCAGCCAGTTCGCCTTCAAGACCACCGATGAGCTGGAGCCTTTTCTTGGCGTGCTCGGACAGGAGCGGGCCGTCGAGGCGTTGCAGTTCGGGGTGGCGATGCCGCGCCCTGGCTACAACGTCTATGTGATGGGCGAGCCGGGGACCGGGCGCTTCTCGTTTGTGCGCCGCTACCTCAAGGCTGAAGGCAAGCGACTGGATACGCCGTCGGACTGGCTCTATGTGAACAACTTCGACGAGCCTCGTGAGCCGCGCGTGGTTGAGCTTCCGCAAGGCGGTGCGGGTGAGTTCATTGCCGATATTGGGCAGCTGATCGACAACCTGATGGCCACGTTCCCGGCTGTGTTCGAGCACCCGAGCTTCCAGCAGAAGAAGAGCGCCATCGACCGCGCCTTCAACCAGCGCTACGACAAGGCGCTGGATGTCATCGAAAAGCTGGCCCTCGAAAAAGAAATCGCGCTATATCGGGACAGCAGCAACATCGCCTTCACGCCCATGAAGGACGGCAAGTCGATGGACGAGGCGGAATTTGCCCAGTTGCCGGAAGCGGAGCGCGAGCGTTACCACGAAGACATCTCCGCGCTCGAAGTCCACCTAAACGAGGGGCTTGCCAGCCTGCCGCAATGGAAGCGCGAGTCCAGCAACCAGCTGCGTCAGCTCAATGATGAAACCATCAGCCAGGCGTTGCAGCCGCTGCTGACGCCGCTGTCAGAGAAGTATGGCGAAAACGCCGGCATCGAGGCTTATCTGCAGGCCGTGCAGGTCAATCTGCTGAAGACGGTGGTAGAGCAACTGGTCGACGAAAACCGTCCGGATGCGCAGACCCGTCAGCTTCTCGAAGAGCAATACAGCCCGAGTCTGGTCGTCGGCCATCCGCTTGATGGCGGCGCACCAGTGGTGTTCGAGCCGCACCCGACCTACGACAACCTGTTTGGTCGAATCGAGTACAGCACGGATCAGGGCGCGCTCTACACCAGCTACCGCCAGCTGCGACCCGGCGCGCTGCACCGTGCCAATGGTGGCTTCCTGATGCTCGAAGCGGAAAAGATGCTCAGCGAACCTTTTGTCTGGGAAGCGCTGAAGCGTGCCTTGCAGTCGCGCAAGCTGAAGATGGAGTCGCCGCTGGCCGAGCTGGGTCGATTGGCCACGGTGACGTTGAATCCGGAAGTGATCCCGCTCAATGTCAAAGTGGTGATCATCGGCTCCCGCCAGCTCTACTACACGCTGCAGGACCTGGATCCGGACTTTCAGGAGATGTTTCGCGTGCTGGTGGACTTCGACGAAGAAATCCCGCTGGCCGAGGACAGCCTCGAGCAATTCGCACAGTTGATGAAAACGCGCACCTCGGAAGAGGGCATGGCGCCGTTGACGGCCGCCGCAGTTGCGCGTCTGGCAACCTACAGTGCCCGTTTGGCCGAGCACCAGGGGCGCTTGTCGGCCCGGATTGGTGATCTGTTCCAGCTGGTCAGCGAGGCGGATTTCATCCGTCAGCTGGCCAAGGATGAGGTGACCGACGTCGGCCATATTGAACGCGCGTTGAAGGCAAAGGCTACTCGTACCGGGCGTGTTTCGGCGCGCATTCTCGAAGACATCCTCGCCGGCGTGATACTGATCGACAGCGAGGGGGCGGCCATTGGCAAGTGCAATGGCCTGACCGTCCTGGAGGTGGGTGACTCGGCGTTCGGCATGCCGGCGCGTATCTCCGCCACTGTCTATCCGGGCGGCTCGGGAATCGTCGATATCGAGCGCGAGGTCAATCTCGGCCAGCCGATTCACTCGAAGGGCGTGATGATCCTCACCGGCTTTCTCGGCAGCCGCTATGCCCAGGAGTTTCCGCTGGAGATCTCCGCCAGCATCGCGCTTGAGCAGTCTTATGGTTATGTCGACGGCGACAGTGCGTCATTGGGCGAATGCTGTGCGCTGATTTCGGCTATTTCGCGCACGCCGCTAAAGCAATGCTTTGCTATTACCGGCTCGATCAACCAGTTCGGCGAGGTGCAGGCGGTCGGTGGTGTGAACGAAAAGATCGAGGGCTTCTTCCGCTTGTGCGAAGCACGCGGTTTGACCGGAGACCAGGGTGCGATCATTCCTTTCGCCAACGTTACGACGCTGATGCTCGACGAGCGCGTGCTGGAAGCCGTGCGCCAGGAGCGTTTTCATATCTACGCGGTGCGTCATGTCGATGAAGCGCTTTCGCTGTTGGTGGGTGAGCCGGTAGGGGCGGCGGACAAAGACGGGCAGTTCCCCAAGGGCAGCGTCAATGCGCGGGTCGTGGAGCGTTTGCGCGACATCGCCGAGATCGAACTGGAAGACGATCATCGAAGCGATGCAGCGTCCCCCGAGGAGGTCCTGGCCGCAGCCCAGGTAAAAGGGGCCGAGCAAGGCTAATCGGTTCAAACGCAGAGTAGTGGACGGAACGATACGGCACGCGGCGGGTCTGCAATGGAAGAGAGTTTCCACTCTCTATCCACATGGTTATCCACAGCATCTGTGGATAACGGATTTGCGGCCCTATCCTCCCAGATGAGGGCGCGCAACCGAGCGCGAGGATCGCCGTCATGTCGCAAACACTCTGTTTGAACCGCGAGTGCCTGGGTCTGGTGACCCGTATCGAATGCATCATCCGGCCCCTGTCCGGAGGCAATGGTTTGTGGACGTTGCTGTGTGCGGCTGGAATCGATGCTGGGCAGCCTACTGCAATCAAAGCGCAAGGCCCATTTCGCGGGCCTCGCGAGGCCGAATCGGTACTGAAGGCGATTGCCGAGAATCTCTATGGGCAAGGCTATGCGGAATCGGAATCGCCATCGATCTGGCAACTGCACATGCAGGCAGAGTTACGCAAGGTCAACGCCAACCAGTCGCGCTATCTGAGCGGATGGGGAGCTAAATCCTGAGCGCACCGGCCAAGGGATGCCAGCGCGGTCCCGGTTATTGGGGCTGGCAATCATCTTGGCAAATTCTTATCCACAGCAGAAACATGCCGCTATAGCACCGTCTTGAAGACTCCGCCGCGCTGCGTATACTCGCTTGCCGAACCCCGCCCCGCGCAGTGAGAACAGATGGAACGCTTGATCGAAAACACCATGTACGCCGCCCGTTGGTTGTTGGCGCCTATTTACTTTGGTCTTGCCTTTGCCCTGCTGGCCCTGGCGATTAAGTTCTTTCAGGAAATCTGGCACATCCTTCCTGCCGTGCTTTCTCTGAGTGAAGGCGATCTGATCCTCAAGCTACTCTCGCTGATCGATATGGCGCTGGTTGGCGGTTTGCTGGTGATGGTGATGCTATCTGGCTACGAGAACTTCGTTTCGCAGCTGGACGTGGACGAGGGTAAGGAAAAGCTCGACTGGCTCGGAAAAATGGATTCCGGCTCCTTGAAGATGAAGGTCGCTGCTTCGATTGTGGCAATCTCATCGATCCACCTGCTGCGCATGTTCATGGACGCGCAGCAGCTCGAGAGCGATCAATTGATGTGGTACGTCATTATCCATCTCACATTCGTCTTTTCAGCTTTCGCCATGGGGTATCTGGATAAGCTCACCAAGCACTGATGGTTTGTTTCGCGCAGACGTCGTGAAAGGTTGATTGGTTGTGATCAGCTCCCCTGATATTGTACAAAGGTAGAATTTTGTACAGGTTGGTGCGCATGAATCTGCAGGCATTGCTGGAAAGCGCGCAAGCGCATGATGTTGAGGCGCTGGATCTGGTGTCTCTTGAGGGCGGCTTCTACTTGTTGAGTGTCCACGCCCACGGCAAGTTACATGTGCTATGTGATGAGCAGGCCAAAGTGATTCATCTGCGATCCGTGGAGCATGCGCGTGATCTCCTCAGTGAGATGCCGACGGTCCCGTTCTTTCTGGTTCACAGTTCTGCGTACGATGAAATGTGCGGCTTGGCCGAGGGCGTTCGGGAGCCGTTGCGGGTGCCGATCAGTCTGCGTTCCGCCTGGTGAGCACTTCGTTTATCTAGCGCTTCTATGCTGTTCTATAGAACAGTCTAGGGTGGGCGATGCAAGTCGCTGTGCTAGGCTGTGCGGCCTTTTTTCCGGCGGAGCCGATGCATGACTGACCTGAATCTATCAACCGACGAAACGCGCGTGAGCTACGGTATCGGCCGTCAACTGGGTGATCAGCTGCGCGAGAACCCGCCGCCGGGGATCAGCCTGGATGCAGTGATCGCAGGTATTCGAGACGCCTTTTCGGGTGCAGCCAGCCAGGTTGCTCCGGAAGCACTCAACGCTAGCTTTGCCGTCATTCGCGAGCGCATGCAAGCCGAGGCGCAGCAAAAGGCTGAAGCGGCTGCCGGCGAAGGCAAAGCATTTCTGGCAGAAAACGGCCAGCGTGACGGAGTGACTACGCTTCCGTCAGGCCTGCAATACGAAGTGCTGACCGCCGGCGAGGGCAACAAGCCCAGCGCTGAGGATCAAGTGCGTACCCATTACCACGGCACACTGATTGACGGCACGGTATTCGACAGCTCCTACCAGCGTGGCCAGCCGGCCGAGTTTCCGGTGGGTGGCGTGATCGCCGGCTGGACCGAAGCGCTGCAACTTATGGGCGTGGGCAGCAAATGGCGCCTTTATGTGCCAAGCGAGCTCGCCTATGGCGCGCAAGGCGTTGGCAGTATCCCGCCACACAGCGTACTGGTGTTCGATGTCGAGTTGCTGGCTGTTCTTTAAAGCCGCTGCCGCTACGGGCGCAACGCCCGGGCATAGGAGAACAGGAACAGGTTTCGCACCTGTTCCTTGAGCACGCAGGGTTCGCTGGTGCTCAGTTCCTGCAGATCCAAGTCGCCCTGGTCGCGAAGCTCGTCCAGGGCGTCTCCCTCTAAGGTGATGCACACCGCACCGGTGCTGCGGTCGAGTATCCGCAGGTAAGGTTGCGGGCGGTCCAGCCAGGCATCGATCAGATAAGTCATGCGCACCTCCAATTAGTCTCTGGTAATGAGAATAATTGTTATTTGCAGATATGCAAGCGCAAAGAATCTCTGAGGCATTTGCTGATGCGCAGAAGGAGGGTGTTTAGGGAGGGATGAAGGGCGCTCAGTTCGCACCCTTCACTGTGCTGTGCTCAGTGGGTGCGTGCGACTGCGAAACGGCTCAGCTCGACCAGGGCATCACGATAGCTGTTGGCAGGGATCAGCTCGAGGCAGGCTATGGCTCGATCGGCATAGTCACGCGCCAGGCGGGCCGTATAGTCCAGTGCGCCGGCTGCTTCTACCGCGCGGCGGATGCTTTCCAGATCCTCGATACCGCCTTTCTGAATGGCCTGGCGCACCAGGGCGGCCTGTTCCGGCGTGCCTTCGCGCATCGTGTAGATCAGCGGCAATGTTGGCTTGCCTTCGGCAAGATCGTCGCCGACGTTCTTGCCCAGCGCTTCGGCATCGCCCTGATAGTCGAGCAGGTCATCGACGAGTTGGAATGCAATGCCGAGGTAGTCGCCGAAGCTGCGCAGTGCCTCGCGCTGCTCTTCGCTGGCACCCGCCAGAGTGGCCGCGCTGTGGGTGGAGGCTTCGAAAAGCATGGCGGTCTTGCCGCGGATGACCTCCATGTAAATTTCTTCGGTGGTGCTGGCGTCGCGCACCTTCGACAGTTGCAGCACTTCGCCTTCGGCGATCACACGAGTAGCCTGCGAGATGATTCGCATGACTTCCATCGAGCCCAGCTCGACCATCATTTCGAAAGAGCGCGCATAGAGGAAGTCACCAACCAGCACGCTGGGCGCATTGCCCCACAGGGCGTTGGCGGTTGAGCGACCGCGGCGCATGCCGGACATATCGACGACGTCATCATGTAGCAGCGTCGAGGTATGCAGGAATTCGATGATCGCTGCCAGCAGGCGCAGCTGCTCACCCTTGAGTCCCAGCGCATTGCCGCTGAGCAGGACCAGCAGAGGGCGCAGGCGCTTGCCGCCGGCCGAGGTGATGTAATCCCCGATCTTTTCCACCAGCGGTACGCGCGACGTCAACTGGTTGCGGATGATGCAGTCAACAGCGGCGAAATCTTCAGCCACTACTTGGTAAAAGGCCTGGGGTTGCATCGGGGACGAGTACTCCTCGGAGATTGCGCGGCATGCTATGGGGCGGGTCAGGCAGTGTCAAGGCAAGGTCCGGCGGCTATTGCGCAGGCTCAGGTGGATGCGTACAATCGCGGACCCTGAACTTTCCCCCTGGGCATTTCCCTGCCTTACGCAATTGCAAGGGCGTCCTATCCGGCCCCGAGCAGCCATGCCAGCCTCCAACTATTTCACTTAAGCGCTGGGTGAGCAGGATCAACGGAGATACACAGATGTACGCAGTTATCGTTACCGGCGGCAAGCAATACAAGGTCGCCGAAGGCGAATACCTCAAGATTGAAAAACTCGAAGTTGCCACTGGCGAAGCCGTCACTTTTGACCGCGTTCTGCTGATTGGCAACGGCGATGATGTAAAGATCGGCGCTCCGGTGGTCGATGGTGCCAAGGTCACTGCTGAAGTGATCGCTCAGGGCCGTCATGACAAGGTCACTATCATCAAATTCCGCCGTCGTAAGCATCACATGAAGCGTCAGGGCCACCGTCAGTGGTTCACTGAGGTCAAAATCACCGGCATTCAGGGCTAATCGGGCCTGAATCCCCTTATAGGAGTATTGAACTCATGGCACACAAAAAAGCTGGCGGTTCTACCCGCAACGGTCGCGACTCAGAAGCCAAACGTCTTGGCGTGAAGATGTATGGCGGCCAGGTCATCAAGGCCGGTAACATCATCGTGCGTCAGCGCGGCACCCAGTTCCATGCCGGTTACGGCGTTGGCATGGGCAAGGATCACACCTTGTTCGCCAAGGTGGAGGGCGTGATCAAATTCGAAGTGAAGGGCCAGTTTGGTCGTCGCTACGTGAGCGTCGTCGCGGCCTAATCGCGGCGTTGCTGGAAAAGCCCTGTCATGCGACGGGGCTTTTTTGTTTCTGTATCCTCTGTAGGGCTCTTGCAAAACGCTGCTGTGCTCTAATTATCGCTGGGTTTTGCAAGACCCTTATGTTCCTGTTTTCTAGCCCGTCCTGGCGGCGGGAGGCGTTCCCATGAAATTCGTCGATGAAGTATCGATTTTTGTAAAGGCTGGCGACGGCGGTAACGGCATGATGAGCTTCCGTCGCGAGAAGTTCATCGAAAAAGGCGGCCCCAACGGGGGTGACGGCGGTGACGGTGGCTCCGTTTATCTGCAGGCTGACGAGAACCTTAATACCCTTGTCGACTACCGCTATACCCGTCGCTTCAATGCGCCGAATGGCCAGAAAGGCGGCAGTACCGAATGTACCGGCGCCAAGGGCGACGACCTTGTCTTGCCGGTGCCGGTTGGGACTACGGTAATTGATGCGGCTACTCAGGACGTCATTGGCGACCTGACGAAGGCCGGTCAGCGCCTGCTGGTCGCTCAGGGTGGCTGGCACGGGCTGGGTAACACCCGCTTCAAGTCCAGCACCAATCGTGCTCCTCGCCAGACCACGCCAGGCAAGCCAGGTGATGCTCGCGACCTGAAACTTGAGTTGAAGGTACTGGCGGATGTTGGGCTGCTGGGGTTGCCGAACGCTGGTAAGAGTACGTTCATTCGCTCGGTGTCGGCTGCCAAGCCTAAGGTTGCCGATTATCCATTTACCACGCTGGTGCCGAACCTTGGGGTGGTGAGCGTTGGTCGCTACAAGAGCTTCGTGGTGGCTGACATTCCGGGTCTGATTGAGGGCGCTTCGGAAGGCGCAGGGCTGGGCATTCGGTTCCTCAAGCACCTTGCGCGGACGCGGCTGTTGTTGCATCTGGTGGACATGGCGCCGCTGGATGAAAGTGATCCGGCCGATGCGGCTGAAGTTATCGTCAGTGAGTTGGAGAAGTTCAGTCCGGCGCTGGCGCAGCGTGACCGTTGGCTGGTGTTGAACAAGGCTGACCAGCTGCTCGAAGAGGACCGCGACGAGCGTGTTCAGCAGGTGGTCGAGCGCCTTGAATGGGACGGTCCTGTATTCGTCATCTCTGCCCTTGAGCGCGAGGGTACCGAGGCGTTAAGTCAGGCCATCATGCGTTACCTGGATGAGCGCTTGGTGCGTATCGCCGAGGAGCCAGCATATGCTGAGGCGCTTGCTGAGCTGGATCGGCAGATTGAGGACGAGGCGCGTGCTCGCCTTCAAGAACTGGATGATCAGCGCGCCTTGCGTCGTGCGGGCGTGAAATCTGTCGATGAGGTCGATGAAGACGACTTCGATGATGATGACGACGATGAAGGTGGTGCTGAGATCTTCTACGTGCGTTGATGGCGCATGTTTGCATCGTTGCGAGCGTCACTAGCGAATGGTTGCGGGCTGGCTCGTCTGTCGCCCGCCGAGTGGTTTGGCCAGGTACCGATTGGAAGGCAGGATCGATGCGGGACAAGGTGAGCGGTGCGCGGCGCTGGGTGGTGAAGATCGGCAGCGCCTTGCTGACGGCTGATGGTCGCGGCCTGGATCAGGCGGCTATGGCTGTCTGGGTTGATCAAATGGTCGCGCTGCGCAAGGCGGGTGTCGAGTTAGTGTTGGTTTCCTCTGGCGCTGTCGCTGCCGGTATGAGTCGTCTCGGTTGGGCTGCCAGGCCAAAGGCCGTCCATGAGCTGCAGGCTGCGGCAGCCGTTGGGCAGATGGGGTTGATCCGGGCCTGGGAAGCCAGTTTTGCGCGTTGTGAACAACAAACTGCGCAGGTTCTCGTGACCCATGATGATCTCTCGGACCGTAAGCGCTATCTCAATGCTCGCAGTACGCTTCGTACGCTGATCGATCTGGGTGTGGTGCCGGTTATCAATGAAAACGATACGGTTGTCACTGACGAGATCCGCTTCGGCGACAACGACACGCTCGCTGCGTTGGTGGCGAACCTGGTCGAAGCGGATCTCCTGGTGATCCTTACTGACCGCGACGGCATGTTCGATGCTGATCCGCGCAATAATCCAGATGCCAGCTTGATCAGTGAAGCGCGCGCCGATGACCCTGCGCTGGACGCAGTGGCGGGTGCTACGGGTGGCGCGCTCGGGCGGGGCGGCATGCAGACAAAGCTGCGCGCGGCGCGTTTGGCTGCGCGCTCTGGTGCCTATACCGTCATCATTGGTGGTCGAATCGAGCAGGTGCTGGCGCGACTGAAGGCGGGTGAGTCGCTCGGTACACTGTTGGCGCCGGAATGTAATCGTCATGCGGCGCGAAAGCAGTGGCTGGCGGGGCATCTGCAGATGCGTGGTACGGTCGTCCTTGATGACGGTGCTGTGCATGCGCTGAAGCAGGGTAATCGCAGCTTGTTGCCGGTCGGGGTCAGGGCGGCGCAGGGTGGTTTCCGTCGTGGTGAGATGGTCGTGTGTGTCGGTCTGGACGGTCGTGAGGTTGCGCGCGGTCTGGCCAACTACAGTGTGGCTGAAACGCAGCGAATCCTTGGGCGTCCGTCGGATGAAATCGAAAAGCTGCTCGGTTATGTCGATGAGCCCGAGCTAATTCACCGCGACAATATGATCTTGGTCTGAGGTGGTTCGATGCGCCTGGCAAAAACGTTAGTGGTTTTGTTGATGTGGCCAGTGGTTGGTATGGCGCGCGAAGTGGGCGAGGTCGACACGGTCTTTAAATGGCTGGGGCCGAACCACAAGATTGTGGTTGAGGCGTTTGATGACCCGAAGGTTGAGGGTGTGACCTGCTATCTATCGCGTGCAAAGACTGGCGGCATAAAGGGCGGGCTCGGGTTGGCTGAGGATCGCGCCGAGGCGTCGATCGCTTGCAGGCAGGTGGGGCCCATCCGCATGAGCGAGAAGCTCAAAGATGGCGAAGTGGTCTTCAAGGAGCGAACGTCTCTGGTGTTCAAGACAATGCAGGTGGTCCGCTTTTTCGATGAGGCTCGCAATACGCTGGTTTATCTGGTGTACAGCGATCGGGTTATCGAAGGAAGCCCGCAGAACGCGGTGACTGCGATTCCAATACTGCCTTGGGCTCAGCCGTAAGCGGTATGTGGTTCAGTTGGTTGTTGTGATGGCTGAATCGCAGGCATAAAAAAACCGGCTCGAGGCCGGCTTTTTTACAAGAGCGTACAGCTTAGGCTGCAGCAGCTTCGCCGAGGGCCTTGATGTGGCCGTTCAGGCGGCTTTTATGCCGAGCTGCTTTGTTCTTGTGGATGATGCCCTTGTCGGCCATACGGTCGATTACAGGCACGGCTGCAGTATAAGCAGTACGAGCTTTATCCAGATCTTTTGCATCAATGGCTTTGACCACATTCTTGATGTAGGTACGAACCATGGAGCGCAGGCTGGCGTTGTGGCTGCGACGCTTCTCAGCCTGAATTGCGCGTTTTTTGGCGGAAGGGCTGTTGGCCACCGTCGAACTCCTCGAAAACGTGGGATTACAAAGCAAATAAGGCCGCGAATCATGCCGATGCGGCTGGCTCTTGTCAACCCCGGTTGAACTAATTGAGACACTGGCCGGACAGAAGGGGGGTCGCTAAACTCGCGCCCTCTGTTAACTGTCGAAACTGGTCATTGAGTCGATGCTCAGTGCCCTGGCCAGAACCCCTCCTGCTGCAACTCTAGGAAGACAAATGTCCGATACATCCGGCAAAGGTGGATTGCTGCGGTCCAGTGCGGTAGTCAGCGTGATGACGCTGCTATCCCGGGTGCTGGGCATGGTACGCGATATGGTGGTGGCCAGCTACTTCGGCTCTGGCGCTGCTGCTGATGCCTTCTTCATCGCTTTCAAGATTCCCAACTTTTTACGCCGTCTGTTTGCAGAAGGCGCGTTTGCGCAGGCTTTCGTTCCGGTGCTGTCGGAATACCGGACAAAACAAACTCTGACGGAGGTTAAGCTGCTGGTAGATCGCACTGCCGGCATGCTTGGGCTGATCCTGACGGGCATTACGGCGGTTGGCGTGTTGGCTTCGCCATACGTGGTCATGCTCTTTGCGCCTGGCTTTCATGACGACCCAGCCAAAATGCAGCTCGCTGGCGAGCTGCTGCGCATCACCTTCCCCTACTTGCTGCTGATTTCGCTAACGGCTTTCACCTCCGGCGTGCTCAATACTTACGGGCATTTCGCGGTGCCGGGCTTCACGCCGGTGCTGCTGAATGTCTGCATGATCAGCTCTGCTGTTTTCCTGACGCCTTACTTCGATCAGCCGATCATGGCCCTGGCTTGGGGGGTGTTCATTGCCGGCTTCGCCCAGCTGGCGTTTCAGCTCCCTTACGTTGCCAAGTTGGGGTTGTTGCCCAGGCCGCGGGTGAGATTCGGAGACGAGGGCGTACGGCGAATCATGCTGCTGATGGTTCCTGCCTTGTTCGGTGTGTCGGTCAGTCAGATCAACCTCTTGCTCGATACGGTTCTCGCGTCGTTTCTGCAGACCGGTAGCGTGTCCTGGCTCTATTACGCTGACCGCCTTTCGGAATTGCCGCTTGGAGCATTCGGTATCGCCATCGGTACGGTGATTTTGCCCAGCCTGTCGCGTCAGCATGCTGGGGAGGATCCCAAGGCGTTTTCCGATACCCTCAACTGGGCGCTGAGAATGGTTCTCCTGGTGGGGATTCCTGCGGCGCTTGCGCTGGGCATCCTCGCTGAGCCGCTGATTGCCAGTCTGTTTTTTTACGGTGCGATGAGCGAGGAGGCCGTTGTGCAATCCGCCAATGCGCTAGAGGCCTATTCGCTGGGCGTGCTGGCGTTCATGTTGATCAAGGTGCTGGCGCCAGGTTTCTTCGCTCGCCAGGATTTGAAGACGCCGGTGCGCGTTGCAATCATCTGCATGATCGCCAACATGGCACTGAACCTGATGCTGATCTGGCCGCTCCAGCATGTCGGGCTGGCATTGGCGACTTCGTTGTCGTCGATGCTCAATGCAGGCCTGCTGTTCTGGGGGCTGTACAAGACAGGCGTGTTCCGGTTTACGCCCGGATGGGGGTTGTTCCTCCTTCGGTTGGTCGGCGGCTGTGCTGCAATGGTGGCGATGGTCTGGTGGCTCAATGCGCCGTCGGTCGAATGGTTCGCTTGGGGCTGGCAGCAGCGAGCGCTGCAGTTGGGGCTGCTCGTCGTGGCCGGGTTGGGCGCTTTCGCGGCGGGCCTGGTAGTGCTTGGTTTGCGTCCTCGGCATCTCCGTCATTGATCCGTACCTTGCGCGGGTGGCAAACCTGTCCGTGACCGCCGCCTCATGCGTATAATCGACGACTTTTCAAGCAAGAAGTGCGGTATGCAGCTGGTTCGAGGTCTTCATAACCTGCGACCCCGGCATCGGGGTTGCGTCGCCACCATCGGCAATTTCGACGGGGTTCACCGGGGGCATCAAGCCATTCTGGAGCGCCTGCGCGAACGTGCTTCCGAGCTTGGCTTGCCCAGCTGCGTGGTGATTTTCGAGCCGCAGCCGCGCGAGTACTTCGCACCAGATCAGGCGCCCGCTCGCTTGACCCGCCTGCGCGAGAAATTGCAGCTGTTGAGTGAGCAGGGTGTCGATTTGGTGCTGTGCCTGGCGTTCAACCGTCGTTTGCGGGAGTTGAGTGCTGCAGAGTTCGTTCACGCGACGCTGGTTGATGGCCTTGGCGTGCGGCACTTGGAAGTGGGCGATGACTTCCGGTTCGGCTGCGACCGTGCCGGGGATTTCAATTTTTTGCTGAAGGCCGGTGCTGCCGAAGGCTTCACCGTCGAGGCTGCCACTACCATAGAAGTCGAGGGCGAGCGCGTCAGTAGCACGCGCTTGCGTCAGGTGCTCGCTGACGGCGACCTGGATCTGGCGCAAAAGCTGCTCGGTCGGCCGTTCAGCATTACCGGCCGAGTGATGCATGGCCAAGCGCTAGGTCGACAGTTGGGTGCGCCGACCGCCAATATCCAGCTCAAACGCAAAAATACACCGCTTAGCGGAGTGTTCATGGTGAGCACCGAGGTTGACGGTCTCGCTCAGCCGGCGGTCGCCAACATCGGCATGCGACCCTCGGTTAAAAGCGACGGCCAACCGCATCTGGAAGTGCATTTGCTCAATTATCAAGGCGACCTCTATGGGCGTCTGCTGCGCGTGACCTTTCACCGCAAACTGCGTGACGAGCAGCGCTTTGCCTCGCTTGAGGCGCTCAAGACGGCAATCGAAGCAGATATTGCTGCGGCTCGCGAATACTGGCGGGCTTCACCCTTTACCACGAGTCAGGACTGAAATGACCGATTACAAAGCGACTCTCAATCTGCCGTCCACGGCATTCCCGATGAAGGCCGGTCTGCCACAGCGCGAGCCGGAGACCCTGCAGCGCTGGAACAGTATCGACCTGTACGGGAAGCTGCGGCAGATTGGTGAAAATCGCCCGAAATTTGTCCTGCATGATGGCCCTCCGTATGCCAACGGCAGCATTCATATCGGTCATGCAGTGAACAAGGTCATCAAAGACTTCATTGTTCGTTCGAAGACACTGTCCGGTTTCGATGCTCCCTATGTCCCGGGTTGGGACTGCCATGGCTTGCCGATCGAGCACAAGGTCGAAATCACCTATGGCAAAAATCAGCCCGCTGATCTGACTCGCGAGCGCTGCCGTGCCTATGCCGCAGAACAGATCGAGGGGCAGAAAGCCGATTTCATCCGTCTCGGCGTGTTGGGTGAGTGGGATAACCCGTACCGTACGATGGATTTCGCCAACGAGGCCGGTGAGATTCGGGCGCTGGCGAAGATGGTCGAGGGTGGCTTCGTTTTCAAAGGGCTGAAGCCCGTGAACTGGTGCTTCGATTGCAGTTCGGCGCTGGCCGAGGCGGAAGTCGAATATCAGGACAAGAAGTCCGACGCCATCGACGTCGCGTTCGAAGTGGAAGATGCAGACAAGCTGGCCGCGGCCTTCGGCGTCGCTGTCTTGGGCAAGCCGGCCAGCATCGTGATCTGGACCACCACGCCCTGGACCATTCCGGCCAACCAGGCGCTCAACGTTCACCCCGACTTCGTCTACGCCCTGGTCGACACTGGCGACCGGCTGCTGGTGCTCGCCGAGGAGCTGGTCGAGTCCTGCCTGCAGCGCTACGAACTGCAGGGCGAAATCATCGCCCGCTGCGAGGGCAAGGCGCTGGAGCTCATCCGCTTCCGCCATCCGTTTTACGAGCGTTTCGCGCCCGTTTATCTGGCTGACTATGTGGAAACCGGCGCAGGTACCGGCATCGTTCACTCTGCCCCTGCGTATGGCGAAGACGACTTCCGTTCCTGCAAGCATTACGGCATGGAGAATGATGACATTCTCAGCCCGGTGCAGAGCCACGGCGTATACGTAGCCGATCTGCCATTCTTCGGCGGCCAGTTCATCTGGAAGGCCAATCCGGCCATCGTCGAGAAGCTGCGTGAAGTTGGCGCGCTGCTCAAGCATGAATCCATCCAGCACAGCTACATGCATTGCTGGCGACACAAGACGCCGCTGATCTACCGCGCTACGGCGCAGTGGTTCGTTGGCATGGACAAAGTCGCTCACGACGGCAGCTCCCTGCGTCGTCGCGCGCTGGACGCTATCGAACAGACCGAGTTCGTTCCCGCTTGGGGCCAGGCGCGGCTGCACGGCATGATCGCCGGCCGTCCGGACTGGTGCATTTCGCGTCAGCGCACCTGGGGCGTGCCGATCCCGTTCTTCCTGCACAAGGAAAGCGGCGAGCTGCATCCGCGCACCGTCGAGCTGATGGAAGCCGTCGCTCAACATGTCGAGCGGGGCGGCATCGAGGCCTGGTCGAAGCTGGATGCAGCCGAGCTGCTGGGCGATGAAGCCGAGCAATACGAGAAGATCAGTGACACGCTGGACGTCTGGTTCGACTCCGGTACCACCCATTGGCATGTGATGCGCGGTTCGCACCCGATGGGGCATGACAACGGCCCGCGCGCGGACCTATATCTGGAAGGCTCCGACCAGCATCGCGGCTGGTTCCATTCGTCGCTGCTGACCGGCTCGGCCATTGACGGCCATGCACCCTACAAAGGTCTGCTGACCCATGGTTTCGTCGTTGACGAGAACGGCCGCAAGATGTCCAAGTCGCTTGGCAATGTCGTTGCACCGCAGGAGGTTACTGACAGTCTCGGCGCAGACATCCTGCGTCTTTGGGTGGCCTCAACCGATTACTCCGGCGAGATGGCTGTGTCCAAGGTCATCCTGCAGCGCAGTGCAGACTCCTATCGCCGCATTCGCAACACCGCGCGTTTCCTCCTGAGCAATCTCGACGGCTTCGATCCTGCGCAGCATCAGGTTCCAGTCGATCAGATGATCGCGCTCGACCGTTGGGCCATCGACCGCGCCTTGCTGTTGCAGCGGGAAATCGAAGAGGCCTATGGCACCTACAAGTTTTGGAACGTCTATCAGAAAGTGCATAACTTCTGTGTTCAGGAGCTGGGCGGTTTCTACCTCGACATCATCAAGGACCGTCAGTACACGACCGGTGCCGACAGCCTGCCGCGCCGCTCCTGCCAGACCGCGCTGTATCACATCGCCGAGGCACTGGTGCGTTGGATTGCGCCGATCCTGTCGTTCACGGCTGATGAAATCTGGCAGTACCTGCCGGGTGAGCGCAACGAATCGGTGATGCTCAACACCTGGTACGAGGGGCTTGCTGAGCTGCCTGGCAGCGTCGAGCTGGGTCGCGAGTTCTGGGACAAGGTCATGGCGGTCAAGGCTGCGGTGAACAAAGAGCTGGAAACCCAGCGCGCGGCCAAGACCATCGGCGGCAACCTGCAGGCTGAGGTCACCCTGTACGCTGAAGACACGCTGGTTTCCGACCTGGCGAAGCTGGGAAGCGAATTGCGCTTCGTACTGATTACGTCTGCGGTGACAGTAGCGCCGCTTGCCAAAGCGCCTGCCGAAGCCGTGCAGAGCGAACTGCCTGGCCTCAAGCTGCAGATCAGCAAAACCGGTCACGCCAAGTGCGGCCGTTGCTGGCATCACCTGCCTGACGTCGCCACGCATTCAGCTCATCCTGAGATCTGCGGTCGCTGCATTGAGAACATCGAAGGCGCAGGCGAGGTTCGCCACCATGCGTGACGGCATGCGGTACGGCTGCGCGGCTGAGACCCGGCACGCGCTCTCGAGGGTGCCGGCATGACCTCGCGCTTCGGTAAGCTCACCTGGCTGTGGCTAAGCGTGCTGGTCATTGCGCTAGATCAGGCGACCAAGCATTACTTCGAGGCCAACTTCAGCCTGTACCAGAAAGTCGAGGTCATTCCCGACTACTTCGCCTGGACGCTGGCCTACAACACAGGCGCTGCTTTCAGTTTTCTCGCCGATCATTCCGGCTGGCAGCGCTGGCTGTTCGCCTTGATCGCCATCGGTGTCAGCGCCGTGCTGGTGGTCTGGATGAAGCGCTTGAAGCCCGGTGAGACTTGGCTTGCAGTGGCCCTGGCACTGGTCTTAGGGGGCGCCGTCGGCAATCTCTATGATCGCGTGGTGCTCGGACACGTCGTCGATTTCATCCTGGTGCATTGGCAGAATCGCTGGTATTTCCCGGCGTTCAATATCGCAGACAGCGCCATCACAATCGGTGCCGTCATGCTGGCGTTGGATATGTTCCGTAGCAGTAAAACGGGAGAAACGGTAAATGAGTGAGCAGCGTATCGGGCCCGACATGCAGGTCACCCTGCATTTCTCCCTTAGTCTGGGAAATGGCGAGCAAGTCGACAGCACCTTCGACAAGCAGCCGGCGACGTTCAAGGTTGGCGATGGCAATTTGCTGCCCGGTTTCGAGCAGCAGTTATTCGGCCTCAAGGCCGGTGACAAGCGCACTTTTCAGATCGCGCCCGAGCAGGGCTTCGGCCAGCACAACCCGCAGAATGTGCAAACCATGCCGCGGAGCCAGTTCGAAGGCATGGAGCTCTCCGAAGGGCTGCTGGTGATCTTCAACGATGCTGCCAACACGGAGCTGCCAGGGGTGGTCAAGGCTTTCGATGATCGTCAGGTAACCGTGGACTTCAACCATCCATTGGCCGGCAAGGCATTGACGTTCGATGTGGAAATATTCGACGTCAAACCTGTCTGACGGGATAGCCTCTCAGGCGCACGGCTCGTATAGAAGGCCAGGGCACGCCCAGTCCCTTTGGGCGACCCGACCCATGTACGCTATCGTGAGTCTGGCCGTCACGCTGATAAAGCATCAAGCTTCACTTGATCCACAACCCACCCGCCCCGAGCGACGAGAATTCATATGCAAATCAAACTCGCCAATCCGCGTGGCTTTTGTGCCGGTGTAGACCGCGCCATCGAGATCGTTAATCGCGCGCTGGAAGTCTTCGGTCCGCCGATCTATGTGCGCCACGAAGTCGTGCATAACAAATTTGTCGTAGAGGATCTCCGCGAGCGGGGCGCTGTTTTCGTCGATGAGCTTGATCAGGTGCCGGACGGCTTCATCGTTATCTTCAGTGCGCACGGCGTATCCCAGGCTGTGCGCATGGAAGGGGAAAGGCGCGGCCTCAAGGTATTTGACGCCACCTGCCCATTGGTGACCAAGGTTCATCTGGAAGTGACCAAATATAGCCGTGAAGGGCGTGAGTGCATTCTGATCGGCCACGCTGGCCATCCCGAAGTCGAGGGCACCATGGGGCAGTACGATACCGCCAGTGGTGGCTCGATCTATCTTGTTGAAGACGAAGAAGATGTGGCGAAGCTAGAGGTGCGCGATCCCGAGGCGCTGGCCTTCGTCACCCAGACCACGCTTTCCATGGATGACACCAGTCGCGTCATCGACGCGCTGCGCAGCAAATTTCCAAGCATTGGCGGTCCGCGTAAGGATGACATTTGCTACGCGACGCAGAACCGTCAGGATGCAGTCAAGCAGCTCGCGGCCGAATGCGATCTGGTGCTAGTAGTGGGCAGCCCGAACAGCTCGAACTCCAATCGCCTTCGTGAGCTGGCGGAGCGCATGGATACGCCGGCCCATCTGATCGACGGGGCAGAAGATCTCAAGCAGGAGTGGTTTGAGAACGTTGAGCGCATCGGTATTACCGCCGGCGCATCAGCACCTGAAGTGCTGGTACGCGGCGTGATCGACCAGCTCAGGTTATGGGGCGCAACAGGAATGGACGAGTTGGATGGTCGGCCCGAGAACGTGACATTCTCGATGCCGAAGGAGTTGCGTTTGAAGGCGGTTTGATAGCCCCGCAAACGAAAACGCCTGGCTATACGCCGGGCGTTTTCGTTACAGCCGTTCAGCGTCTCCAGCATTCGGCCAAGGTCATACCGTTTTTTTGCCCCTTGGCGCCTGTGTTCGCTAGTGTCAGGGTCCCACATTTGTCGTTGGCCATACTCCCGGTCGGTACGGCTTGCAGCACGTATGTAGTGGGGGAGGTGCTGGCTGCGATCAGGCTGATATCGTAGGCTTTGGCGCCTCCATCTTTTGGCGCCTGGGTGAAGGGAAGATCGGGCCCGTTTCCATCGCTTTTGACGTAGCGGCCATTGCCGGTGTAATAGCGCTCCATAAAGTGCGCCAGTTCCATCAACGCCGTTTCGGCGTCCGCGCGCTTAGCGCTGCGGACGTATTCCTGGTAACTGGGGTAGGCGATGGCAGCGATGATGCCAATGATCGCAACTACGATCATCAGCTCTATCAGCGTAAAGCCCCGCGCTGTTCGCTGGGACGATGAGACTAAAGTAATCAAAGATTTTTCCTCACTTCATGCCAGGACAAGCGATTAGAATCGTTGTTGTTTCCCATAACTTCGATACACACCGGCGTCACGCCATTCGAACCTGTACTAGATGCCGAGCTGGCGTAGCACAAGTAGCGTTTGCCGGTACTTTGATCGTTTAGTCCGATCGTTCCCTTGACCGCACCTTCGTCGGGGTCAGCTACACCGCTGACGGGAACCTTCGTTCCGTCGCCCAGTTCGATGTAATCGTCCTCATTGATACTGCCGTCGCCGTTGTAGTCAAAATACGAATAGACGAGGCGGCTGCCGGTTGCCAAATCGAGACTCATGATCCAGCTTGTGCCACCTGCGTCACAAGGGTTTGCGGAGGGGATAAGGGTGCTGAATGTGACGCGGTTGCCACCCAGTTGAGCCTGGGAAATGACGCGCTCACCCTTAGCGCCAGTTCCGCCTCTTGCTGTCTTCCACAGCAGGTCTAAGTACCATCCTCCGTGGCTATCGGTCATGGCGTTTTCGCTGACCGCTCGGCCATTGAGTTCGGTGCCGGTTACCTCTCTCAGAATTTCCTGTTCCAGCAGCGTGCTTCGCCCGTTGATCTGGACACCGCTATCAACGATGCCGTAGAACGACTGCACCTGCGGTGAGGCAGGGACCTCATTGTCGGTGGTCTGGTAGAAACTGCCGGTACCGAAAACCAGCATGATCTCCCTGTCTTTGGTATAGGCCGCGTCTAGTGGTGCGGTGATCGGCTGCGCAACGCCGCTAGCGTCCTTGGCCAAGAACAACGGGGTGATGTTGCCGCCGGATTTCAAGCTGCTTGGGGCATCCCATCCACTGGCGGACGTGCCAGTTATGTCCAGGCGCCACACTTTGCCCAGCGTGTCGGCTACATAAACGCGATCCGCTACGCGGTCGTTATCGATATCAACCGCCAAAGGCGCACCGAGATCGCCGCTGTTCGGCAGATCAAAGCGCTTGATCACACTGCCGTTCGAAGCATCCAGGAGCCAGACATAACCATTGGTAGTGGTCGTCGGCCGGTCATAACCGCTAGTGACGATTACGCCGAACTTACCGTTGTAGAGTGGAACCAGACTGGGGCGGCCGAGGCTGTAGCCCATCTCCGGGTGTGTAAATTCCCAGAGCACGCTGCTGGCGGACATGCTGTTGGGGTTCGAAACATCCAGCGCAAAAATGCTGCGGCCACCTGCGCCGGACGAACCGACTAAGAGCGTCTTCCACTGACCACTGACCAGAGCGTCACCGATACGGGGCGTACCGTCCACATAGTAGCGATGCGCATAGGTTGGGTCGGTCAGTTCGTGGAGCTCGTCGATAAGGTCATTCGGAACATAGGCAAACAACTCCTTGCCGCCTGTGCTGCCAAGGCTTGCGTCGAAGCCGTGCAGCATGCCGTCGTTCGCGCCAACTACCACCAGCGGCGGGCGGTTTTGGTAAGAGCTCTGCGAGCGAAAGGTGGTGTATGCACTCTTGATTGCGCTGGTAAAACCAGCGCTTTCGGGCAGTTGGGAGTAACCAAAATTCGGTTTGTAAATGTACTGCGGGTCAGAGTTAGCAATGTCACCGAGCCGGCTGTCCCGCTGCCGGAACGGATTGTTAGGCGCTGCATCGGTGCGCTCATGGCTGCGGTCGCCGCGAATGAAGGCAAGTCGGTCTTGTCCGACTGCTTCTGTCGTCGGAGTTCCGCTGGCTGTAGCTCTCAGGGCGGTCTGCTGTGTTGCTTCCAACTGATCCCACAGGAAGGTCCTGCCCGTCGTTGATACCAGCGCCCCTGTCGTGCTGTCAGCTGTAGGTGGCGTGGAAGTCAGGATGACGCGATCAGCTGTCTGTGCGTTGGTTAGCGCATCCAGCTTCTGTGCCGCTTTCCAAGTAGGGGTTGTGCTCACGGTTCCGGTGCTGGAAACCGCCTTGGCCAGTAGGTCCCCGCTCCACTTGGCGCTGTCGAGCATCGATTGGAATACGACGGTATCGGTTTCCAGCTTGGTTGAATTGGTTGACAGGGCCGCTGTGGTACTACTGACTTCCTTGGAGATGTTAGCGAAGGCTGTTTTCAGACTTTCGACCATTTTGGTTGCATCGCTAGCTACGTAGAAGTTTCGAGGCCGAAGCTCACCAATTTCGGTCTGATCGCCGTCGGTCCACCAGCTGGGTTGGATCTCTTTGGAGGGGGCGTAAGGGTCACCATAGTCCTCAACGTCCTTATCGGTGGGAAACTTGATGCCGCCGTATTTGGCTGCCAGCCAATATTGGTTCTTGGCTCGGCCTTTCAGTACGCCGTTTTCACGAACATCCACCCAGTGGGTGGAGAGCAGTTGCTTGCCGCTGATATCGTCCCGAAGGTCGACGGTATTGGCGTGGTACGCCATCCCAGCGATATAGGCGGAGTTATTACTGCAGCAATCGCCGAATTGGCCTGCAGTCGTTGCTTTTGTATCAACGCCCTCCAGAGTACCAACCACCGTGGTGGCGGTTGCGACATTGAAGTTGGCAGCATCAGCAGCGACTTGGGCTGGTACGGCGGGTTCGAGACTAGTTACTGTCGCGCCAGGCAGGTTGCGATCGGCGTGTGTATTGGTATCGCCAATTCCAAGGATGACGTTCTTCTGGCAGGCGTATTGAATGGGGTCTTCCCAAGACGTTATGACCGGAAATCCATCAAGCCATTTGTCTTTAGTTGTTCCGCCCGGCGAGGGGTTGTGAGCTGGGGTCGGTGTGCTGTAGGCGGTTACATTGCCGAGATTTCGGAAGTAACGGAACGCCGCATAATAGAGTTCGCTAACCGGGTCGTTGCTCTTGTGCTGGTTGGTCGTCAGCTGCCCGAACTTGTTCAGGTAATTGATAACACCGCTATTGCTGACAGTCCGGCCGAATGCTATTTGAGTCGCTGTAGCATCATCAGGGTTCGGGTTAGTTGCGAGAATACCGGTTGTCTTGCTCCATTCTGTGCGTGCGTTATCCATCTGGCCGGCCACGCCACGTTCTCTTTTAAGTGGGCCTATGTACTTTTGGCCCGCACGCAATACTCCGCCGTCGCGTAGCTGCTTTTCGTCGTTCAGGTAGCCGAATACGCTGTAACGTATATTTTCGTTGTACTGCTGCAGAAGGCCCTCAGGCTTGTAGTTGGTGTCACTGTATTTTTTGCAGTTCGCTTCAAGCAACGAAGGAACACAAACTTTCACCCGGAGTTTGAGGCGGTAAACGGTTTTCAGCGTATTGCTGTTTTGTGGGGTATAGCTCTTTAGCAAGCGACCCCCGTCCCAAGGACTTGTGAGTGTTGGGTCGTACGCGGCCTGTTCAGCGAGGGATGCGTTGTCATCGCCAAGCTTGTCATTCCAAGTGGAGAAAAGCATATCAACGCCCAAGCCACTCAGGCGCAAATAGAAGTTTGTCCAGTCACTTTTGGCAGGCGTGGCGCCGACGATTTCGCTTTGAGGGACGTTGGCGCTGGACGTACGGTTGCCGGCGCTACTTTGACCCGTATGCCTTGCTTTTTCCAGAACTGTGAGCCCAACTTCATCACGGTAGCGATACCCACCGGTTAGCGCGCTGCGAAATGGATCGATTGTTGGCGTTCCCGCCCAGTTCAGGAAATTTCCACTCCATTGTTTTGAGCCACCGCACTTTCGCAACGTGGCATATCCGGCTGGTTCAAACCATTCGTTAGTTTTATCGTAGGTGTAGCACTTCGCCGAGTCGAAGTAGCCAAGATAGGTATTGCCAGAACTGTAGTTTCCGGTGTTGGCAATGGATAGCAGTGTCGGCCACTCCACGGAGGGCACGAGTGCAAGGTTGCCAGGGACATTGCTGGCACCTAGTAGCAGGGGAGTCTGCGATACGTCTGCGACGGCCTGATTAGCACCGAGTGTCCAGCATACTGCAGCCCCCGCCAGCAGCAACGGGCGCCACGTACCGGTAGGTCCATTCCAGGGCATACGGCGATAATTGAGCGGCATCATGTCACTCCTCTACAAAATACAGGGAACGAAGGGTTACCTTCGAGTCCGGGCTGGCGCCGGTGCCGGTTGCTTCAATGCGGACTAGAACGAAGTCGAGAATCAGCGACTCGCCAGCCGCGAGCGAGTCGCCACCAGCGGTGGTTGGGTTAACCATGTTCTGCATGTCGAGCTGACCGGGATGGGGCAAACGGGTGATGGTGTAGGTTGGTGCTTGATAAACGTTGCCGTTGAACCCTGAGAAGGTCACAACGTCCGGGGTTTCGTCATTGACGGGGTAGAGCGTGTCGCTGATTAGATTTGAATAGTCCGTCTTGACTTCTTGTTCAGCGAAACGCAACGCGGCTTCTGCGGCCTGAAAGGCGAGCGCATGATCACGCATGTTGCCTGCCATGCGCTCCTGCAAGTTGGTGTCCCGCATCGCGGCCACGCCTATGACAGTGAGCAGAAGCAGCATGATGAGGGCGACAAGCAATACGGCGCCCTGCTGTTTAGAGGGACCTAAAGTTCCTTTCATCATGGCAGTCGATTCCGAATGGCGACGGTGGCGGTGTAGACCTGTGCAACACGGTTATCCTTGATCGTGACGGTGCCGTCGTCAGCGTAAAGGGCATAAGCGTCATCCCTATCAATGCCGACAATCGGCGGAAATACGAAGGTCTGCGGCTCCTTGAGCACATTGGTTTCGGGACTGACCGCGATTACGGATATGCGCGCCGAAACGACTTTGTTCCAATCGCCCTCGCCGGTGGAAACGAGATTATTAGTGCCAGCTTTTACATATTCATCCGCAAGGCGGTCGCCGTCCTGATCCAATCCGTAGGTGATCTGCATTTCAATGATGCCTTCGACAAGTTCCTCCACAGCTGGACTTGGGCTGAGTACTTGGCGGTAGAGTGAGGGAAGGCGGCCGGCGTTGTCGCGGATGAAATAGGAATGGCTGCGCAAGACATGAGCGGTCATATAACCGTTATATGACTGGCTCCAGTTTTGGTTCAGATTCCCTGGCGTCGCGTTCCCGCCAGCCTTCTGGAACGCGCTGGCGTTCTGGTTGTTGGCGTTCTGGAACACGTCGCAGCCTGTGGAGTTGGCCAATATGACGATCTGGCCTTCGTAGACAGAAGTGCTGTTGTTCACCGTCAAGCTCTGGGCGGTCGTGTTGTTCGTTCCGCCTGCCTGAAACTCTTGGCCATCCCCGGCGTACTTTACGATAAAGGAATCCGTATCCGTATGCGTTGTGTCTGTGCCTCCAAAGAATACGGGCTTGCTGTTATCCCATCCTTGGATCGCGGGTGTTGTGCTATAGGCGTTTTTAACGTCGGCACTTGCAGTTGTCAGCTTCAGATGGCTGGTAGGCTCGCTCAGACATTCTCCTTTGTAGCCCGCTTGCCTGACGTCGAACGTCATAAAGTCAGTTGCGAAGCGACCCGCTTCCTGAACGCGGGCTACCGCAGTATTGGTGCGGTACATATCTTTGCTGGAGATGAAAACCTGCAAAACGCCACCCAGCAAGATCAGGCTGATCAGCATGGCTACCATCAGCTCGATGAGCGAAAGGCCCGTCTGCCGGTAAAAAGGGACTGGTTTCATAGCTGCGTCCGATAGACAAAGGTTTCACGGTCATTGTCAGCGGCTTCGTCGATGCGGCCGCGGTTGTCATCCCACTCGATGGATACGGTGAACACTCGATCGTTTCGGACAACGCTGCCCTTGGCATCGCCAGAGAGCAGGCATGAAAGCGAATTCAGCCATTCGGCTACGTCTTTTTTAGCGAGTGTTCCGCTGGGTGCGATGTCTGGATCGCAGGCTTGGTTCTGTAGCGCGATGTCGTAGACACCGTTTAAGGCTTCGGTGCGATTGGCGCGCATCCGGTCGATGATGTCGTAAGCCAGTACAGTTGCCTGAGACCGGTAGTACGCGCTCTGGTTGCTCTTGAGCGCCGTCATCTGCATGCCAGCGAGGCCTAACAGGCCTACGGAAAGGATCAGCATGGCGACAAGCACTTCGATGAGCGTCGCGCCGCGTTGGCGGGCAGATATAAAAACGGGGCTTCTCATTGGCACGTTCCTTTTGCGCTCGTCACTCGTCCTGTCGCGGTCAGTGCAATGGTGTATTGGGGTTTGCCCGTGCAGTTGGAAAACTTCACTGTGAAATCTGTCGCGGTCGTTTTGGTCAGCAGGCCGTTCGGCCGATAAGAGAGCGTTTCAGCCGGCCCGGTGACCGTATTCTGGTTACCTACCGCCTCCCATACGCGGAGCACAGCGCCGCCATTCACTTTCACCAGCCAACCGTTTCCCCAATCGGCCGCGTCGGCGCAGGCGTTCTCATTGCGGCGGCAGATATCCACCCTCACGCCACGCTTGACTGCCTCGGAGCGAGCGAACTGGAGCGCAGTGGTTAGGTCGTTGGAGATAGTCTGGGTCCGGTTGTTCTGGATGGTGTCTCGGAACGAGGGCGCCGCGATCGCCAACAGGATCGCGAGGATCGCCAGCGTGATCATCAACTCGATCAGCGTGAAAGCTCGGGAATGCTGCATTGTTCTTCTCAGTTTCAGGGTCATCGAATCATCCCGGTTTGCCGTTCGGCTTCCCATCCTGCCCGGACGTTCGGTCGGTTTTCGAGGCCGTGCGGCATGTTAGGTGCAAAGGTCGTCGGCCGTGGGTGGCGCAAGTCTCGTCCGCCCCGTGATGTTGATCACAATCTTCCTCACCGGCATTTCCTGTCGGCACAGGATAAAGGTGCCATTGAGGCTGTGTGTTGTGCCGTCGGGCTTGAATGTCATGTGTCGTTGCTGGCGAAAGTTTCGCCATTTCCAGCTATGGCCCGCTGTGACTGCAGTGGTACGTAGCGTCAGGTCGTCCTCACCAATTGTGCCGTTGGCATCCAGGTCATCGAATATCAGTACCTGGCCGCTCCACATCGCTTGATCGTCGCAGCCGGCCGACCCTGCGCACATGCTGACCGGTCGCCTGGTGGTTATCGCCCTGCTTCTTGCAAAGTTGAGGTCAGCGAGCAGCTGGTTGACCAGCGTGCGTTGGCGGACCGATTCGAGCGTTGAGGAGAATGTCGGGATGGCGATCGCAAGCAGGATAGCCAGTACGGTCAGGGTGATTAGCAGTTCAATAAGCGTGAAGCCTTGATCCTGATTCGGCATGGTGCGGTTCCTTTGCACGTATGATGGCCGCCTTCCTGGCGTTGCCACTTTGCTTCGTCAATCATCCTGACGACGTGGGCTTTTTAGACCAGTGCGGCTGCAAGTCCAAGGATGAAACGCGGAAAATGTGAACCCGAGTGGTGGAGGTTGAGTTGAAGCAACGGACGATTGTGGTGGGCGGCGGCGTTATCGGGTTGCTGTCGGCGTATGGGCTGGCTGCTGCAGGGTGCTCCGTGTCGTTATGCGAGGCATCCGCGACGGGCACCGAAGCCTCCTGGGCAGGAGGAGGTATCGTTTCTCCTCTTTATCCTTGGCGTTACAGCCCAGCGATAACGGCACTGGCGCACTGGTCGCAGGACTTCTATCCGAAGCTTGGCGAGGCGTTGCAGCAGCAGAGCGGGATCGACCCTGAAGTTCACGAGACTGGGCTCTACTGGCTCGACCTGGAAGACGAGGATCAGGCGCTAGCCTGGGCGCACCGACATAATCGACCGCTGCATCGAGTGGCGATGGAGCAGGTGCGCGCTGCGGTGCCATCGCTTGGGGAGGGTTTCTCAAAGGCGGTGTACATGCCAGGCGTCGCCAACGTCCGTAATCCCCGTTTGCTGCAGTCGCTGCGTGCAGCTTTGGCGAAGCTGCCCAATGTCACGATCATCGAGCATTGCCCTGTTAGCGGTTTCGTTCGTGAAGGTACGCGTATCGTAGGCGTGCAGACGGCGCAGGGCGAGATGCGGGCGGATCAGGTTGTAGTGGCTGCGGGTGCCTGGAGTGGGAATCTGCTGGCAACGCTGGGGCTGGAGCTGCCGGTCAAGCCCATGAAGGGGCAGATGATTCTGTTCAAGTGCGCTGAGGACTTCCTGCCGAGCATGGTGTTGGCCAAGCGACGCTATGCGATTCCGCGGCGTGATGGCCACATTCTGGTGGGCAGTACGTTGGAGGACGTTGGGTTCGACAAGACGCCGACCGAAGATGCGCTGGAAAGTCTCAAGGCGACCGCTGTCGATTTGCTGCCTGGGCTAGCCGATGCTGAGGTGGTCAAGCATTGGGCGGGTCTGCGTCCTGCTTCGCCCGACGGCATTCCGTATATTGGTCCGGTGCCGGAGCATGATGGGCTTTGGCTCAACTGCGGGCACTTCCGAAACGGACTAGTGCTTGCACCGGCTTCATGTCAGCTGTTGGCCGATCTGATGCTGGATCGGTCGCCGTGCATCGATCCCGAGCCTTACGCCCCTGCTGGTCGGTTGTGACATTGCCCAGAGCTGGTACGCGCCATGCGTGCCAGCCCTGCAACTAGCTGGTTTCGATGTTCAAGTGAGGCGTTTCGTTGTGCGCCCGTCGCATCGAAACCTTTCCCCGGTTGTACATAGGCGCCCGCAGTAGGTTGCGCCTCACACGTCATCTATCACTGGGTGTGAGCGCTCGTTCTCGCGGCAAAGCCACTGGCCTTCGTTAGCCTGGGTGCAGCATTTCAACAGTCAGTGCGTAGCTGCTGTGCTATCCGGCGGTGTTTGTGGCAAAGCGCTGTGCAGCCCTTCGGGTGTGCCGGTTTTGCTGTTAAATTATCCGGCTTTGTGGCGCAGAGCCTGCCGCGCCGATTTCTTACACTCATGAGGTGGCGTGTGGCCAAGAAAACCACATCCCTTTCCGGACTAGGTGGTCTGGTCTTCTCCACCGATGCGGGGCGTCACTGCCCGGATTGCAGTCAGCCGCTGGATGCCTGCGTCTGCAAGCAAGCGCCGATACCTGAAGGGGACGGCATCGCGCGCGTGCGCCGGGAGAGCAAAGGCCGCGGCGGCAAGACGGTCACCACGGTAACCGGTGTGCCGCTTGCGGAGGTCGAGCTGAAGGAGTTGGCCAGTGCGCTCAAGCGTCGTTGCGGTACTGGTGGTGCACTCAAAGAAGGCGTGATCGAAATCCAGGGTGACCATGTCCAATTGCTCATCGACGAACTGATCAAGCGCGGATTCAAGGCCAAGAAATCGGGCGGTTGAACGTCCGATCTGACTCAATCAGGCGCGTGCGCTTATTTCCGGGCGCGTCGGCTGTCCAAACCGGATAGCCCCGCTGTCGCGCTAAGCTCGACAGACTCATCCCTATTCTCAGGAGGCCTAGATGCCCGTACGACGCACACGTAAAGATGACGGCAGTCAATGGACCGCAGCGGACAGCCGTAGCGTCTATGGTATTCGCCACTGGGGTGCAGGCTACTTTTCGATCAGTGATGACGGTCATGTCGAAGTGCGCCCACAAGGACCCAATGGCGCGGCCGTTGAATTCACCGGGCTGATCGAGCAGCTGCGCGATGCCGGGCTGACCTTGCCGCTGCTGGTGCGCTTCCCTGACATTTTGCAGGACCGGGTACGTCATTTGACCGGTGCCTTCGATGCCAACATTGAGCGCCTCGAATATCAGAGCAAATACACCGCGCTGTACCCGATCAAGGTCAACCAGCAGGAAGCGGTGATCGAGAACATCATCGCTACGCAGAATGTATCGATCGGCCTGGAAGCAGGCTCGAAGCCTGAGCTGATGGCGGTGCTGGCGCTGGCGCCGAAGGGTGGCACCATAGTCTGCAACGGCTACAAGGATCGCGAATTCATCCGCTTGGCGCTGATGGGGCAGAAGCTCGGCCACAACGTGTTCATCGTCATCGAAAAGATGTCCGAAGTGGGGATGGTGATCGAGGAAGCGGCGGAGCTGAAGATCATTCCGCAGGTTGGCTTGCGCGTACGGTTGTCCTCACTGGCTTCGAGCAAGTGGGCCGACACCGGTGGTGAAAAGTCCAAGTTCGGTCTGTCCGCTGCGCAGTTGCTGACCGTCATCGAGCGCTTTCGCGCGGCTGGCGTCGAGCAGGGCGTGCGCTTGCTGCACTTCCACATGGGCTCGCAGATTGCCAATCTGGCGGACTACCGTGACGGCTTCCGTGAAGCCATTCGTTATTACGCCGAGCTCCGCGCGCTCGGGTTGCCGGTCGACCATATCGATGTGGGCGGCGGCCTCGGCGTCGACTACGACGGCACCCATTCGCGCAATGCCAGTTCGATCAACTACGACATCGATGAGTACGCCGGCACGGTAGTCGGGATGCTCAAGGAGTTCTGCGATCGGCAGGAACTGCCGCACCCGCATATCTTCTCCGAAAGCGGCCGAGCCATGACTGCGCATCACGCAGTGCTGGTGATGCAGGTAACCGACTTCGAGCGCCACAACGATGAAGCGCCGACCATCGAGAACTACGACGAGCTGCCAGAAATCGTCCAGGCACTGGCCGATCTGCTCGGCCCAACCGATCCCGAGATGGTCACCGAGACCTATTGGCGCGCTACGCACTACATGAGCGAGGCGGCAGCACAATATGCCTCTGGCAAGTTGTCACTTGCGCAGAAAGCGTTGGCCGAACAAAGCTATTTCGCCATTTGCCGCCGGCTGTACAACCAGCTCAAGGCACGTCAGCGGTCCCACCGTGCGGTGCTCGACGAGTTGAATGACAAGCTGGCCGATAAGTACATCTGCAACTTCTCGGTGTTCCAGAGCCTGCCGGACACCTGGGCTATCGATCAGATCCTACCGATCGTTCCGTTGCAGCGCCTGAGTGAGGAACCGGTGCGCCGCGCCGTGTTGCAAGACCTGACCTGCGACTCCGATGGCAAGATCAAGCATTACGTGGACGAGCAGAGCATCGAGAACAGCATGCCGGTGCATGAGATCCAGGCGGGAGAGGAATACTTCCTCGGCGTGTTCCTAGTGGGCGCCTACCAGGAAATTCTCGGCGACATGCACAACCTGTTTGGCGACACCGATTCGGTCAACGTCTATCAGCGTGAGGATGGCAGCTTCTACCACGCCGGTATCGAGACCCACGACACCATCGAAGACATGCTGCGCTACGTGCACCTCTCGCCCGAGGAGCTGATGACCTACTACCGCGACAAGGTGTCCAGCGCGCGGCTCAGCGCCAAGGAACGCACCCAGTACATCGATGCGTTGCGGCTGGGGTTGACGCGTTCGTCCTATCTGACGCCCTGATCCAGTTATCTATGCTGGCATCGGGAGCAATCGAGCACCGATCGCCAGCAGGCTAGCTTCTATCGGACCGTAGGGTGGATGTCGCCTTTTACATCCACCGGGGCTCCGCTCGGTGGATCGATGAGGCGCGATCCACCCTACAGGGCTGCATTCGCCGCGGGGCGCGCCTCCCACCAGAGCGCGCGGTGTGGTTTTTTGCTTATGTGGGAGGGCCGTCCCGGCGCGAAGCTTCGCTTTAAACCTTTCTGACGAACTCGGATTTGAGCTTCATCGCACCGATGCCGTCGATCTTGCAGTCGATGTCGTGATCGCCGTCGACCAGACGGATGTTCTTCACCTTGGTGCCCACCTTGACCACCAGCGACGAGCCCTTGACCTTGAGGTCCTTGATGACGGTGATGGTGTCGCCGTCCTGCAGGGTGTTGCCGACCGAATCCTTGATCAGCTTTTCGTCTTCACCGGAGGACTCTGCAGCGTTGGCCGACCATTCGTGGGCGCACTCCGGGCAGACCAGCAGCTGGCCATCTTCATAGGTGTATTCGGAATTGCATTGGGGGCAGGCTGGCAAAGCGCTCACGGCGGATCCTCGTTGGCAGTGCGAAAAGCCGCGGATTGTATAGGGTTTTATCGGCTTGCGGGCTGCCTGCCAGGGCGTGGAGGCTTGCGTACTCAACAGAAGTGCCGTCCTCGCCACCCGAGTGCCGGCGGAGGATGGCAGCAAGCAAGGCTCAGTAATCGTCCTTGAGTGCGCGGTAACGCTCCTCCAGTTCCCGGCGGATCTGCCGGCGCTGCTGGGCTTGGGCGAAGCGACGCTTCTGGTCAGGTGTTTTCGGCTCCAGTGACGGCACAGTGGCAGGGCGACCATCTTCACCTACCGCCACCATTGTGAAGAAGCAGCTATTGGTATGCCGCACGGTTTTCTGCCGGATGTCTTCGGTGATCACCTTGATGCCGATCTCCATCGAAGTGTTGCCGACATAGTTGACCGAGGCGAGAAAGGTCACAAGCTCGCCAACATGCACGGGTTGGCGGAAATTCACCTGATCGACCGACAGCGTTACAACGTACTGACCCGCATAGCGGCTGGCACAGGCGTAGGCCACTTCGTCCAGGTATTTCAGCAGCGTGCCGCCATGTACGTTGCCCGAAAAGTTGGCCTTGTCCGGGGTCATCAGTACGGTCATGGTCAGTTCGGCATGTCCATCAAGCATGGTGCGCGGCTCGTGCTGGCAAAAAGGGCTGCTACTTTAGTCGAATGCGAGGCGGCTGTGGCCCAGAAATCCGCGTCGTCAGCCGTTTTTTTTCGGGTGGTCAATGTGGCAATAGCGCGCAGGTCGTAGTGGTGTGTCGCCGGCTGTTCATCGTCGACTGCAAGGTCGCTAGGGGCGAGCTCGCTGCACTGCGCTCCGTGCAGCGGATGAATATTGCGAACCGGTGCTCGGGTCTGGCGAGGTGCAGCGTGTGTGTGAGGCTTTATTGACCTGCGCCAGTATCGCGCCTGTTTTTCTCCCTATAGTCCAGTGGCTGCCATACACGCCTCACCACCCATCAGTGCCGGACTAGCCATGCGTTTATTCAGCCTCCTTCTGCTCAGCTGCCTCGTTCCGTTTGCCCACGCCAGCGAAGAGGCGATGGAGCGCTTCAACTATCTGATGGACGATACGGCACGACGTCAGCAGGCGTATGAGGCCGGTCAGGAACGTGCTCTTTTTTGTGGCTATTGCCATGGCGAAACCGGCAACAGCAAGCGCCCGCACATCCCCAATCTGGCCTCGCAAAATCCTGTCTATCTGTTCCATTCGTTCGAGAAGTTTGCCAAAGGCGAGCGCGTCGATTTCGTGATGACGAAACTGGCGAAAAGCTTGACCTTGGAGGATCGGGTCAACATAGCCGTCTATTTCAGTCAGCAGAAGGTCGAGCCTGCCACCGTTGCGCCGGATGCGGCGCTGGTCCAGCGTGGCGAGGCAATGTTTCAGCGCACCTGCACCGCCTGCCACGGCAGCCATGCACAAGGCAAGGAGACCATGCCACGCCTGGCCGGGCAGTCTGATGAGTACATTCGCAAGGCGCTGGGCCGTTTCCGCAGCAATGATCCGAGCCGAGCCGGCTCAGTCATGATAGGCATCGCTGGCAAGCTGTCCGAGGCGGACATAGAGGCGCTGGCCGCCTATCTGACGCAGCTGCAACTGAGCGAGCAGCAGGAGCAGCAGGCCAGCGCGCAGCTGCTCGGAGTGGTTGCACACTAGGGCTGTACGCAACGCCTCCGTTGACAGCTCGCGGTGCCGGACTTGCCGCTCTCCGAGTCGAGAGTCTGGCGCGCCGCTTGCGAGATTTCCTACGCGTCGGTCAGTAGCTCTTGTAGGGCAGGAATTTGCCAGACAAGACGACGTTAACGCGGTCTCCCTTCGGATCGGGTTGGCGCTGAATGTCCATAGAGAAGTCGATGGCGCTCATGATGCCGTCGCCGAATTCTTCGTGAATCAGTTCCTTGATGGTGCTGCCATACACGTTGACCAGCTCATACCAGCGATAGATAAGCGGGTCGGTGGGCACCGAGGTCGGCAGTGACCCTTTATAGGGCACGATCTGTAGCCAGGCGATGGCTTCATCCGACAGCTCGAACAACTTGCCCAGGGTTTCCGCCTGGGCCTTGTCGAAGGCCATCTGGCCAAGGCAACCAGCCGTGGTCCACTCCTTGGACATGCCGATGGACTCGGCTATCTGGGCCCATTTCAGCTTCTTGCGGACCTTGGCGGAGACAATCATCTGGGTCACTTGGCTACGGCAGGAAATCATTGCGCGATCCTCATCGACTTGATTGGGCGAGCCGCATGTTGCGGCTGAGCGCTCAGTTCGATGCAGAGGCTGTGCCAGTCGGAGGCGCTGGCTGCGGTCGACCCTGGGGCAGACGCCGCGAACCGGCTCAATCGTACTCCGACGGCTCATGCTCACCGAGCAGGCGGCGCTGCCTCGGTGTGGCCGCAGCGAGCACATCCGGGTTGAATCGCCACTGCAGATAGGGCGAGAACTTCTGCGCCACCATCCGCCTCCCGTAATGCATCTGCAGCAGATAGCGGCTGCGGTCAGTCGTGCGATTGCGGCTGCCAGTGTGCCAGAGGTCGCTGCGAAACAGCAGCACGTCACCCGCTTCGCAGAGCACCGGCTGTGCTTCGCGACCTTTCCAGTACGTTTCGCCCGGGCGAGGCTTGCGACCGGCCCGGTGGCTGCCGGGTATCACCAGGGTGGGGCAGAGGTCGGCATCGATCCGGTCGAGATAGAGGTGTGCCGTGCAGACTTGCATCGGCAGGTCGAAGTCAGGGGCTTGCACCACGTGCTCGGGCAGCTCCATGGCGAGGTAATCGGCATGCAATTCACCGCCGACAAAACCCGGATGGCTGCGCCAGGCAGTCTGTCCGATGACATGGCAATCCTCGCCAAGACAGGCTTCCGCCAGTTCGATCACCCCGGGAAGATCCAGCAAGGGCAGCCAGAACGGGTCGCGGTTGAACACGCATTTGTAATGGTCATCGACCAGCCCCTGATAGTCCCAGTGGATTGGCTCGAGGCGATCAATGGCCGCGCGTACCGCTTCGACCTGTTGCGGCGTCACGATGCCACGCAGCAACACGAAACCTTGCTCGTGCATGGCCTGCAACTGCTCGGTGGTGCGGCTGGTGCCTGGCATGGTGTCCGGATTCCGTGACGTTCAGAACTGTCGACAGCTTGTTGAAAGCTTGGGTTCGTAAGCTGCCTGTGTCTGTGACGATCTGTCGTCACAGCAGGCGCACGGCCACAAGCAGTGAGCCCGTTTCATCCCTTCTCGTGCGAACCTCGGCGCGCAGCCACAAGCGGCGTCTGCCGGGTTCGCTTTCAGCCTGCTCACGGCGGCGGCGATGCTGCTCCAGTGTCGACATGTGCTTCGGCCAGCGCGTGCTAAGGGCGTTCACAAGCGCTGCTGGCTTAGGGCAAGCAAGGCGCATTGCACCTTTGCCACCCGATTTGCCTAGTCCTAGACGCCCGCTCCGCCGACGATCTTCAATCCGCTCTGGCCGTTGCCCTGCCGTTGCACCTGGATCTGCACCGGGATGCGCTCATGCATTTCGGCCACATGGGAAATCACAGCCACCTTCCGGCCCTGAGCCTGCAACGAATCCAGCGCGTCCATGGCGATCTGCAGCGACTCCGGATCGAGGCTGCCGAAGCCTTCGTCGATGAACAGCGATTCGATCTTCAACTTGCTCGACGCCATCGAGGCCAGGCCCAGCGCCAGGGCCAGAGAGACGAGAAAGGTCTCGCCGCCCGACAGTGAATGTACCGAGCGCAGTTCATCACCCATCTCCGTGTCCATCACCAGCAACCCCAGCGGACTGCCGCCGCGCTTGAGTCGATAACGCCGAGCCAGCTGGCGCAGCTGCACATTGGCGTGCTGCACGAGTAAGTCGAGGTTGTAGGCCTGGGCGATCTTGCGGAAGGCGCCGCCATCGCTGGAGCCGATCAGCGCGGCGATGCGGCCCCAGCGTTGGCTTTCAGCTGTGGCATCGGCGATTTGCTGAAGCAAGACCTGGCTTTGGTTGCGTCGGCGATCATCGTCGAGCAGCGCGGCGCGGGTTTCGGTGCTGCGTTGCTCGGCGCTCTCGCAGCTGGCTTGCTGAGTGCTGAACTGTATTTCCAGGGCGTCGGCGTCCGGTGGGTTCGGCTGCCCGGCTTGATGCGTCTTCAACCGCTGCTCGCACCCGTCAAGTCGCTCGCGGCCACGGGCAAGCTGTTCGGTGTTGGCGCGCACGCGCTCCCGCGCTTCGGTGAGCAGGGTGTCGTCCAGCTGCAGTAATTGCTCCAGGGTCGCATCGTCCAGGTCAGGGTGCGACGCGCGCCAGGCAGCGAGCTCCTCACTCAGCACGCCGCGTTCGGCCAGCATTTCGTCGCGTCGCTGGCTGCAGTTGTGCTGCTCCCCAGCTAGGCGGGTCAGTTCGACTCGCGCCTCGTTCAACTGCTGGTCAACCTCGGCTTGTTGCTGGCGAGCAGTCTGGATTGCGCTGTCGAGGTGCTGTTGCCAGGCCTGGGCGCTGGGTTGCTCGCCAAGACTGTCGTTTAGCGCGAGCCGACAGGCCTGCTCGCGGTTTTGCAGTTCCATGAGCCGGTCGGTGCAGACCTTGTGCTGCTCCAGTCGATGCTGTTGTTGCAGCTGCTCGCGCTCCAGTGCGGTCTGGCGCTGCTGCTGCTCGTCGGCCAATTCCGATTGCTGATCGACCTGCTGGCGCCGGGCTTCAACCTTGCCGTCCAGCTGCATAAAGGTCTCGGCCGGTTTTTCCCGCCAGTGTTCGAGCATGGCTGTCGGCAAAACCTCAGCAAATTCGGCCAGCTCTTCCTCGAGCCGTGCGTCATCACGGACGATGGCGTCGCGCTGTGCGGCGAGCATCTGTGTGGCCTGCACACAGGTGTCACGTGCACTCTGCCAGGCACTCTGCAGAGTCTCGGTTTGCTGTTGCAACTCCAGCAGCTCGCGCTGCCGGTTATTTGCCTCTGCGATGTCGGACCTAAGCGAAGCTATGCGGCTGTCGAGCCAGGCTTGCTGTTCTCCTTCCGCCTGGTTTTGCAGTTCTACGTAGACGAGCAGCTCTGCCAGTTGAGCGTTGAGCTTGGCCAGGTCGCCGGTGAGTTCCGCTTGCCGTTGTCCGTTCTGCTTGATGCCGGTGGTGAGCGCGATGTGCTGGTCACGCAGGGCTTGCAGCTTTTCGTCCTGGGCCTTGAGTTGCCGTTGCGCGTGCTCGGCTTCACGCTCGTCCTGTTGATCGAGCGCGGCAATCAGTGCCTCGCCGTCGTGCCAGGGATGCTCGGTGCTGCCGCAGACACTGCACGGCTCGCCCGATATCAGCGCGGCACGTAAGGCCTCGACGTTTGCGCTACGGGCCAGACGCTGCCGATCCAGTAACGCCTGCACGACCTTCAATGCTTTTTCTGCATCGTCACGCTCGACACGGGCGAGCTTGCCCGCGTCGGTGAGCCTGTTCAGCTCGTCTTGCTGACTGCTCTGTTCGCTCTGTAGCGTGCGTTGCTGGCCGGTTAACTGCTGCTGGCGGGACCAGAGGCTGTGCAGGCTCTCGAACCCACGCTCGGTTTCCCGAAGCGCTCCAAGGCGCGTCGTCAGTTGCGCCAGTTGCTCGCCAAGGCTGGCTTCACCACCGATCTGCTTCTGCAGCGCGTCCAGAGCAGTTTTTGCCTTGGTCTGCGCCGCTTCGGCGGTTTTGGCAGCGGCTTCCAGTGCGGGCAGTTCTCGTCGGCCTTGCTGTAGTCGAGCGGCGATCTGTACGGCCTGTTGCAGGCGCGGCCGGTAGCCGCTCCAGGCCGCGCAAAGCGGTTGCAGTTCGGCACTGGTGGCGAGCTGGTCGGTCAGGGTGGCGAGTTGCTGGGCGGCTTGTTCCTGATGTTGGCGTAGCTGGGCTAGCGTGAGTTCACCCGTTCTGCTCGCTGTTTCAGCCTGTTCGGCCTGTTTCTGGGCGTCGCGCAGATCGGTGCGAAGATGGCTGAGACGCTCCTCTTCACGGCGCGCTGCAGCCAGTCGCGGTTCGGCTGCTTTCAAGCCATGTTCGGCGGCTTTCAGCGCTTCGGTAGAAGCCCGGCAGACCTGTTCCAGCGTTTCGAGGCGTTGTTGTATGGCTGCGTGCTCGCTGGCGTGACGGGCAAGCGTCTCCTCGACCTTGGCTACCGATGGAGCCAGTTCGCGCTCACGGATAAATCGATGGCGCTGGGGTGCCAGCTGCTCGAAAAGTCCGAGGATGCGCCGGGCGTCTGCCAGAATTTCCTGTTCTTCCTCAGCCTCGGCGAGTTGCTGCTTGGCAGCGTCACGTTCTTGCTGCAGTCGCGCCATATCCTGCAGCCACTGGCGCTGCTGTTTGAGCGTTTCAAGCTGCTGTTGCAACCCCTTGAGTTCGGCCAGGTGCTGCTGATGTTGGCCTTCCAGCGCCTCACGCGCCTCGGCGTCCATCGGCTGCACGCCGCCAGCCTGTTGCTGCAACGCGGTAAGTGCTTCGCGGGCGCGTTTGGCTGCTTCGAACGCCGCTTGGCCCAGGCGGCTGTAAAGGCCGGTGTCGGTGAGCTTTTCCAGCAGCGTGCCGCGGTCGTTGTCATCGGCCTTGAGAAAGGCAGAAAACTCGCTCTGCGCCAGCAGCACGGCACGAGTAAATTGCGCCAGGGTGAGCCCGAGTTTGGCTTCGAGCAGCTCCTTGAATTCCCGTTTCTTGCCGCTGGCCAGCAACTGGTCGCGGTCCAGGTCGAGCAGGCTCTGGCTGCTGGCCTGCAACTTGCCGTCGATCTTTTCCCGTGCGCGCTTGACCTCCCAGCGGGCACGGTAGCGGTGGCCGTCAACGCCAATGAAATCCACTTCGGCATAGCCATTGGCGCAACCGCGGCGCAGCAGGTTGCGTTCATCGCCGCTGCCTATTTCGTCCTTGCCGTCCGGGACCTTGCTCAACAAGGAAGCGCCGTCGAGCCGCGGCGTGCTGCCAAACAGCGCCAGACACAGGGCATCGAGGATGGTGCTCTTGCCGGCGCCGGTGGGTCCGGTG
>CERD01127682.1_pt1 | contig 58499 bp, 59 predicted proteins | sample 530931 | NCBI WGS metagenome assembly CERD01 (sample SAMEA2621101, study PRJEB7988) | marine metagenome | isolation source: saline water (ENVO:00002010), including
GCTTTTTTTATGCCTTTAGCGTCACTTTTTTGAGAAAGAACCCAGCTAAGGCTTCCTTTTTCAGTTTTGTGTAAGTATCTAAAGATAGGTTGGAATATATTTAGAGTTTAATAAAATCTGGTTTTTTAGTTTTTATTGGAAAATGTAGGGATTAAGAAGCCCGGATTCATTGATATATATTTCTCGAAGGACACGAACCTCCATGTACTCTCCCGTTTCGATCACTAGTCTACATTGCTAGTATACAAATTTAGAGCCTCTTTGTTGGCCTAAGAATTTTTAGCAGGTATTTTTTGCGGAACGAGGGCTTTTTGCAAGCCAGGAGTCCTTCGCGAAAAACATTTCAACCCACCCTCTTGCTAATAATAAAGGCCTTCTGAAAACTTTTTTGAGAAAGAACCCAGCTAAGGGCCCTTTCCCGAGAAACACAAGGAATGTTAATGATTTAACGTTTTTATTTCCTGTTTTAATTTAGTGTTAATAAGTCTTTGCTTTAGACTAGGTTTTTTTCTTAACTTGATGATCTTTTGATGCTGTTTCAAAAGGTGGGCATAATCTAATTATGGAAAAACAAAGTGAAAAATTAGTAGATATAGTAGAAAAAGAAAATCAGCACCTGAAAGAGGGGCTAGGTACAATCCAGCAAAACTTGAATGAATCAGTTGGTTTTTCTCAGGATACCATTAAAATTTTCCAAGAGATTTTGCAAAGTACAAATAATCTAGTACAAGGTGCAGATCAATTGGTAGGGAATAATCATAGTTTGATCGAGGTGATGAATAAAACCTCTGAGAATGCAAATCGCATGATTGAAAGCATGGAAAAAGTTACTAGTTTTTTAAAAGGAATTAGAAGTGTTGCAGAGCAAACGAATTTGTTGGCTTTAAATGCCACGATCGAAGCAGCTAGAGCCGGAGAGGCCGGTAAAGGCTTTGCTGTTGTAGCTAATGAAGTAAAAGAATTGTCTAAAGAAACTTCCCAACTAGTAGATGATGTTGAAAATGTTTTGTCAGGGGTAGGTGAGGCCACGCAGGCGGTGGAAGAGTCTATGCAGGAAGCCCAAGAAAAAGGGAGTAAAAATAAAGCTGATCTAGAAGAGTTTCGTCACAATTTGCTCTTAACTCAAGAGAGAACCGTGCAGGCGGATAAGAATGTTAGGCAAAACAATGATAGAGTTTTTATAACATTGGCAAAGTTAGATCATGTGGTTTGGAAAATTAATACTTACCTTTCTGTGTTGAAGAAAGAGCCAGCTTTTAAATTCGTGGACTATCATAATTGTCGTTTAGGCAAATGGTACTATGAGGGGGAAGGGCATAGAAGCTTTTCTCAGGTGGGTTCTTATCGAGACCTAGAGGGGCCTCATGCCACAGTACATAATGGTACCAAAGATATTTTACAAGACCTTGAAGCGGGTAACTATGATTTGGAGAAATTTGAAAAGGCACTGCAAACTATGGAGACTGGTAGTAATGGAGTTTTTGAATTTTTGGACAAAATTTTACAGCAAAAGTCCTATTAATAAATAGCGATGAACCCAGGTTAGAAAGCCCAGAGTTTACTCTGGGCTTTTTTTATAATTCTTTGATTAGCTGTAGAAGGGGGGGCAACTTTTTGGAACTCTTCAAAGAGTTCTAAAGCTTCTCTCTCAACTCCGTGTTCTTGATTTTGTTTTCCAAGGTAGTAGTTCCTTTCACCTCTGTCCTTAATCTCACCGATTAAATGAATGAATTTGGTTAAATAGAGGTAAGGAACCTGTGGAATCAATACTTTTGCTGTTTTAGAGTTTCCTAGTTGGGCATATTTGTTGTCATGATAGGCATTATAAACATCCAGATCTTTTTCATTAAGTTGTGATGGGTCTGCTTCTTTCAAGGCATAAACATCTTTTGCTGTTTGTTAATATAGAGCTGTCCAGCGAATACCTCTGCGAAATTCATGGAGGCCAAGTTTTAAGGCTTCGTAACCATAATCTTCTTTGCGAATTAGAGGAGCCAATTCATTGTCTATTCTATCATGTAATTTAATAACGCTTTCTTTGATTGTAGAATTTAAATAGAGAGTGTCTTCATTGCTATTAGGCCACTTGATTTTGTATAATTGTTTTCTAATCTTCTCTAAGCGTTTGCCGTTGCCCCAATCACGTTTTTTTAAAAGTTTCGCCAATGCTTTTTTTGTTTCGTCTAAATGTGCCTCTAATTCTGAAACTTTTGAGCTGGAGAGCTTCAATGAAATGGCTTCTTCTAGTAAGGAGGCTCTTAGGTCAAAGGCACCAATTGCGTCATCTAGTTTTTTATATCATCAAAAAACTTTTCAATTCTTTTTCCTCCTTTTGGCATATCACGGTAGAGTCATTCCTAATGACTCCAGAAAAAACAAAGGAACTCTAGCTTTTTTTAAGCTTTGGAAGCTCAAGCTATTTCCGTCGATGGAATCTTTAAGGATAGACTCCAAGGAGTCTAAGGAGTTTTGAAAACATGCCATTTGTGGTGAGGCTCGTAAGAAGGCTAACTAGGAAGTTGATAATATTTCTTTTCATGCCTACATATATATGGGATAGGTTGCGTGAGCCATAGTTCTTTTCTTGTTCGCAATCGGGATTTTGAAAAAAAGACAAACTTGAAGCCTTTTGTTTCTCTTTGATGTCACTTCCTAAAAAAAATGTAAGTACCTAAAAAACAGGTAGGTATCTATTTATGAACTGGTCCTTTTAATTGCGGATAGACTTTGCTAACTACTATGAAAAATTTGTTTAAATTAAGGTGTCCGAGTTTTGATTTTCTTTGCAATGAATACAGGGAAGAATTTCAAGGATTTAGAACTCGTTCATCCACAATTAAAGGGGCCAGATAATATATTTTATTACTATTACGGCGTCTGCTAATTAGGCAGTCCCGTTCTTGGAGGTATTAAATTGGCGAAAAAATTTATTCAATCCTGGATTTTGGAAACGCTAGAGGAGCATCCAAGCTTTTTCACAAAGCCAATGTTTGGTGGTTTGTCGGTTTATTATAATGATTTAATGGTGCTAGTTTTTATGGAAAAGGAAGGGGATAGAGAATGGCAGGGCACAAAGTATGACTTCGACATTTGGAATGGGCTACTGATTTGTTGTAGTCGTGAAGCTCACCAAAGCTTATTTGGGGAGTTTACAAATTTAGTATCTCATCCTATTTTGGGGAAATGGTTATTTCTTAAAATGGAAGATGAAAATTATGAAGAAGTAGCTCTTGGTATTGTGCGCTTGATCAAAGAAAAAGATACTAGACTTGGAATCGTCCCTGGCACACGCTCTAAATCTAAATCTAAATCTAAATCTAAATCTAAATCTAAATCTAAATATAAATCTAAATCTAAATCTAAATCTAAATCTAAATCTAAATCTAAATATAAATCTAAATCTAAATCTAAATCTAAATCTAAAAATTAGTTTTCAAAAAGAGTTGTTTTTTGGGAGGGGTGAACTTCTGCTAAAGCCTTAATAATACACCTTTTTATTAACTTTTGGTTTAACAAACTAACTATTGTCAGAGGACGGAGGCAATGATCGGCTGTGCCCCGTAGAGAAAACTTTGCTCTTTTGAATTGGTTTAGTCTAGAAAAACTCTTGCGAAGACAGGTTTGGTAAATTTTATTTCTTTGTTATTTGTCAGAAAGTATTCCATCGAAACCCAAGTAATTTTATGGATTTATGTCTAAAATCCTTTGTACTCCATGCATTCTTTTCAAAACTATGATGCATTCCGTATTAAATGGGCCGTCTACTCGCTTTTGTGTGTTACCTTGGCGCTTCCTCTAACTTGGGAAGTATATGGATCAAGATATTTTGTTTGAAGACTTAGGATTGTCAAAGTCATTATTGAAAGCAGTTGCTAATTTGGGCTTTGAAACTCCGTCGGAGATTCAGCAAAAAAGTATTCCGGTATTGATTGAAAATGAATGTGATTTCGTTGGACAGGCACAGACAGGAACGGGAAAAACCGCTGCCTTTGGATTGCCTCTATTAATGAAACTAAAAGAGCAATCAGATAAGCCGCAAGCTTTAGTGTTAGCCCCGACAAGGGAATTGGCCTTACAAATTAGTACAGAGTTTGGCAAATTCTCAAAATATGAAAACTACAATAAAGTAGAAGTTTGCGGTGGAATGAACTACCGACCTCAGCTTCAGGCCTTGCGCTCTGGAGACATTCAATTGGTTATTGGTACACCTGGGCGTGTGATCGATCTATTGGATCGTGGGGCTTTAGATTTGTCTGAGTTACAATACTTAGTATTGGATGAAGCAGATGAAATGTTAAACATGGGATTCTTTGAAGATGTTCAAAGAATTATCGAGGGAGCAAATCCAAATCGTAATCTTTGGATGTTTTCCGCTACTATGCCAAAACAGATTAAAGGATTGATTGAAAAGTCTTTCCGTAACCCTGTTTTTGTAAACACAAAATCAAAAGAAGTTAGTAATGCCGATATTGAGCAAAGCTACTACTTAGTAAAAGACAAATACAAATTAAATGCTCTAACGCAAGTTTTAGACATGATTGATAACTTCTATGGAGTGATCTTCTGTCAAACTCGTCAAGAGACTAAAGACCTTGGTTATACTTTGATGGACCAAAACTACAATGTATCTGTTTTACATGGAGATTTATCTCAAGCAGAACGTTCTAGTGCCATGAGAGACTTTAAAAAAGGAAAGACGAAAGTTTTAATTTGTACAGATGTTGCCGCTCGCGGTATTGATGTAAATAACCTTACTCATGTGATTAACTTCGGTTTACCGCGTGATAAAGAAAGTTATGTGCACAGAATCGGTCGTACCGGTCGTGCTGGAAATAAAGGTTTCGCAATCTCTATTTTAAATCGTGAAGACATTCATCGTTTAAAGAGAATCGAAAGCTTGCAAAAAGCCTCTATCAAGAGAGAAAAATTTCCTGAGATACGTGAGCGCAAAAAAATCTTTATTGAGAAAAAGACAAAGAAATTTGATTCTCTTGCGTATCAGTTGATGCAAGAGCAAGAAAACTACACAGTAGACGAAGTCTTTGAGCAGTTTAACCAACGCTTTGATTCTTTCTCGAAAGAAGATACTTTAAAAATGATTTTCAATAGCTTGTTCAAGAACGATCTTCGTAGAATGGATGAGTTGTCTGATATTGAGTTAGACGTTGCTGATGAAAATCGTAGAAGCAGTCGTTCAACTCGTGGTCGTGATGGCGGCGGACGAGGCAGAGATCGTGATCGTCGTCGTAGTCGCGGTAGATCTCGTGATGGCGCACGCGATAGAGACGGTGGCCGTGAGAGAGACAGGGATTCAAGACCTTCTCGTTCTCGATCTGAAAGAGGTGCTAAATCTTCAGATCGCAGCGAGCGTAGGGAAAGAGGGGAGCGCAAAGACTCTGCTTCTTTTTCTTCTTCGAAGCCTAAAGGAGACTCTAGAAAATCTTCTAAGCCAAAAGCTAAGTCAGGACAGAAGGGTTCTAGCTTTTTCACTCCTGGTCAGAAGAAAAAAAGAAAGGCCAATGAGTCTCGCTCAAGATCTCGATAAGGGACTTTATTTTTTCATCCAACAAGTTGTGTGAAAAAATAAAAAAATTGTAGAAACCCAAAACTTTATTAGCCTCCAATCTTTATTGGAGGCTTTTTTAATGCTTGAGGATGAAATTAAAGTTTAGATGCCGGGGCTACCTTGGAATAGGTGGATTGATAATTCTTAATTCTTAATTCTTAATTCTTAGAAGCTGGAATTTTTAATTTGTTTTTTCATCTTAGCTCGAAGATAAGGGCTTTGTACTTGGTACTAATTTTGCTGTAGTTGATTTCGTTGGAAAACAAGGGAGACGTAATGAAAAAGTTATTATTATTTTGTGTATTAAGTTTGTTGGCTGCTTGTGGTAGGGATGAGGACTCAAGTTCTGATCAAGTTAATGTTCAAGGGCTTCAAGAGGAGCAAGTGCTTCAATTTGCTCATGATTTGTCGCAAGAATTGAAACCGGTTTATTCTTCATTGACCGCTGCGATACTTGCTTACGAAGAAAAACAGCCTGTTTCTGTCTTGGGTTTAAAAAAGTTTGTTGATTCAGTTGTAAAAGATTTGGAGGAAAGTCCCGCTCTGTTTAAGGGTGTTGTTTCAAGGAGTAGTGTTGGTTGTGTTCAAGTGGAGGACTCCTCTTCTGTGGTTTTCTTGGATACCCTTATGTTTACTGACCACTATTGGGGAGCCAATGCGGACCATTCGATTTTATTTAAAGATAAATCTGGAAATCCAATTTTTAAATATAGGTTTAGAACTAGATCTGGGAATATTGAATATTCTAAAAATGAAATGAATGAGCAGAGTTTTCCAGTTCGTAGAGGGGATGACAACTACGTACTTTTCGGCGGTCTTTCTATAGTTGGGGCTGAGTCTTGTGAGGCTAAAACTAATTCAGGTTACTATGAATTGCCAGAGCACTTTGTATTTTTCTATCGTGTAATGAGTGGGAATAAGTTAGGGACTTTCCTAAAGTATTCAGCGATACTCGGAAACTTCAAAGATTTTTCACAAGAGCTAAAGAAGGCTTCGCTAAACGAAGCTGATAGGAAGATTCAGGCGATCGATTATGTTAGGCTGCAATACCTTAAGACCTTGATTCAAGAGGGATTTCCGGCGGTTTTGGATTAAACCAGGCTGGCTGTATTAAATTTAAACCGGTTCCTGTAGTTGCGGATAGGCGATTCTACTCGTCGGAAAGTTCTCCTTAAAACTGGTTTGTCTGAATTTTTGTTTTTCTTGCAAGGATTACAGAAGTGAATGTTAAGGGGTTAAGCTGGTTTCATCCGCAATTAAAGAGGGTGGCTTATAGCTGTTTGGCCTCGGGTAAAGCTGTAGGCATTGCTCGGGGGGAGGCTAATGCTTTTTTACTTTCCTGGAGTTGTCCTTAAATTACTTTAATTTCGTTGCATTTGTTAGACCTGGATTTATTTTATGCAAGTTCTTCGGGCTATTCGTTCGGGCTTGAAGAAATAAGTGTTAAAAAGCAATAATGCTTATATATTACTCAAAACTATTATCCTAAGTTGTTATTTTTACTTGTATTTTCCACTTGCAAAAAATTTACCACAATTTAGAATCAATGCTTGATGAAGAACTTAAAATTAGGTAGAACTATGCGGCTCATAGGAGAAGTGTATGTATTTCCGCCTTTTTTTAGGTGGTTTTATATATGAATGCAGGGCTGTAGCTCCAATTGGTAGAGCGGCGGATTCCAAATCCGTAGGTTCAAGGTTCGAATCCTTGTAGCCCTGCCACAACTTTATTTGCGCTTGGGGAAGTATGAATAAGAACAACAACTACAAAAAGATTATCACGCTTAGTTTTGTCATCGCAGGCTTTTTAGTAGCTTTTGTGGCGAATGTTTTAATGGAAACGGCATCAGCAGCTTTTGGTTCTGTTGCAAGGTTAATGACCGTAGATGCAGTAAAGCATGGTGTGCCGATTGTTTTAGGTTTGGCTACTTTTGCTGCTTTACAGTTTAACAAAAAAGTCCTTGTTTGGGCTGAGGAAGTGGTTTCTGAAATCGATAAAGTGGTTTGGCCTTCTTATAAAGATACTTCCGCAATGACAATCGTAGTTAGTATTATGCTGCTTTTTGCAGGTGTAGCACTGGGTTTGATGGATATGATGTCAAACTACGTTGTTGGCTTAATGGTTAAATAAAACGAAGGACTTAAGATATGAGTGATATGAAGTGGTATATCGTAAATGCACATTCAGGATACGAAGAGAAAGCCAAAAAAGGTCTTGAAGAGCGTATTCGTAATGCATCTAAAGAAGAAGACTTCGGAGAAATCTTAATTCCTAAGGAAGACGTTGTTGAGTTGAAAAACGGAGCTAAAAAGCAAAGCTCTCGTCGTTTCTTTCCGGGTTATATGTTCATTCAAATGAATATGACTCAAGAAACTTGGCACGTTGTTAAGGATACAACTTACATCTCTGGTTTCGTTGGTAACGGATCTACCCCAAGCCCTGTTACCGAGGAAGAGGTTAAGAGAGTAACGAATCAAATGGCTACAGGAGCTGAGAAGCCTCGTCCTAAATTTACTTTTGAAGTGGGTGAGGAAGTTAAAGTTGTAGACGGTCCGTTTAGTAATTTTAATGGTTCTGTAGAATACGTTGATGCTGATAAGGGTAAATTAAAGGTTCTTGTTAGTATTTTCGGTCGTCCGACTCCGGTTGAGTTGGATTATATTCAGGTTGAAAAAGCAGGAGAGTAATTACTCTTTCTTGCGTTTAATATTATAAACCCTTTTATAGGAGCGGGTATATGGCTAAAAAAGTAACAGGCTATATTAAGTTACAAATACCGGCAGGGAAGGCAAATCCAGCACCTCCCGTTGGACCGGCGCTCGGACAACATGGGGTTAACATCATGGACTTTTGTAAGCAGTTTAATGCTAAAACACAGCCCATGGGTGACACAGTTGCTCCAGTGATTATTACAGTTTACGCTGATAGATCTTTTTCTTTCATCGTAAAAACACCTCCAGTGTCTGTAATGCTGAAAAAAGAAATGAAGTTGAAAAGTGGTTCTTCTAACCCATCTCGTGAAAAAGTGGGAACTGTGTCTCAGGACATCATTAGAAAAGTTGCTGAAGTGAAGCTTCCAGATCTTAACTGTACAACTATCGAGGCTGCTATGGCTCAGGTAGAAGGTTCTGCTGTAAGCATGGGCCTTAATGTAGAGGGGAGAAACTAATGGCTAAACTAGGTAAAAGATTAAAAGCAATCAAAACAAATGTAGATAGAAACACTCGTCTTGCTTTAGATGAAGGTTTGAAGTTTGTTATCGATAATGCTACTGCCAAATTCGACGAAAGCATCGAAGTTGCTGTAAACCTTGGTGTAGATGCAAAGCAATCTGACCAACAGGTTCGTGGTGCTGTTGCTCTTCCTCACGGATTGGGTAAAGAAGTTCGCGTTGTTGTTTTCGCTCGTGGTCCTAAAGAAGTAGAAGCAAAAGAAGCTGGTGCTGATTTTGTTGGTGCTGAGGATCTAGTAGAGAAAATCCAAGGTGGATGGTTAGATTTCGATAAAGCAATTGCAACTCCAGATATGATGCCAATCGTATCACGTGTAGCTAAGGTTCTTGGGCCCCGTGGTCTAATGCCTAACCCAAAAGTGGGTACAGTTACTATGGATGTTACAAAAGCTGTTGAAGGTGAGAAAAAAGGTAAGTGTTCTTATCGTGTAGATAAAGCAGGTATCATTCACACTTCTATTGGTAAGAAATCAATGGGTGAGGCAAAAATTAAAGATAACTTTAAAAGCTTGCTAAGCGCACTAGTTAAGGCAAAGCCTGCAACTAGTAAAGGTACTTACCTTAAAAATATCAGCATTAGCTCAACTATGGGTGCTGGTGTACGTTTAGACGTAAATAACGTTCAGTCTTCTTTGTAAGACTGAGCTTTGTTTATATCTCTTGATTAGACATTATGGTTTTGCGGGTGACGGTTTGGCTAGTCACTTGAGTCACCCAAAAAACTAGTAATCAGCTCCTTCGATCAAGAGTTTATCAAGTGAAAGAATGACCGTCAGGAAGCAATTTTGTGGACTGACATAATTAGCTACTGCTCACAGGTCAGAGACAGAAGGTGCCCGCAAGGGTTTAATTGATGATTTAGGGATAAGGAAATCGGCCTTCAGAGATAAGTGGTATAGTTTGCTAAGAAAAGCTTAACTTATTACTTTTACTGAATTTGAGTAGAGTTTTTGAACGGGAGTTTATCATGATGGATAGAGCGCAAAAAGCGCAGGTGATTGACGGGCTTAAAGACCGCTTCTCCAGATCCTCTGCAGCGTTCCTTGTTGATTTCAAGGGTATGAACGTTGAGCAGGTTACTACTTTGCGTAAGCAATTGGTAGGTGTGGATGCTGAGATGAAGGTTGTTCGTAATACACTTGCAAAGCGCGCCCTGGCAGATTTCCCAAGCGAATCTGATGCAATTAGCTCTGATTTTATCGGAACGAATGCAGTTGTTTTTGCTTATGGAGATGCTAGTGCCCCTGCAAAAGCTCTTAGCGAATTTGCAAAAGACGTTGAACAACTACAGGTTAAATCTGGTGTGATGGAAGGTGAAAGACTTGATGAAGCAAAAATCAAGTACCTTGCAGATCTACCGCCTATGGAAGTTTTACGTGCACAATTCCTTGGAGTTTTGGCGGCCCCAGCGAGCAAGTTTGTTCGTACTATGTCGGCTGTTCCAGGTGGTTTTGTAAGAGCGCTTAATGCTTACAAAGAGAAACAGTCTTAATTTTTAAGACACAAGATTAACAAGTTAAGAATTTTTTTAACAAACTAAACGACTTAAAAGAGGTATTAAAATGTCACTAGATAAAGAACAAGTAATCGAGTTTTTGTCTAACATGCCAGTAATCGAATTGGCGAAAATGATCGAAGAATTAGAAGAGAAGTGGGGCGTTTCTGCTGCTGCTCCTGCTGCTGTAGCTGTTGCTGCTGGTCCAGCTGCTGCTGCTGAAGAAAAAACTGAGTTTGACGTAGTTCTTGCTTCAGCTGGTTCTTCTAAAATCAACGTAATTAAAGAAGTTCGTGGTCTAACTGGTCTTGGCTTGAAAGAAGCTAAAGAATTAGTAGAAAGCGCTCCAAAAGCTATCAAAGAAGGCGTAGCTAAGGACGAAGCTGAAAAGATCAAAGAAGCACTAGAAAAAGCTGGTGCAACTGTTGAACTTAAGTAATTACATTATATTAGCTAATTAATTAATCATCGGTGGGAACGTTTGGTTCTCACCGATTTCGTAGTTTGAAATTGCCACATCAAAAGGAGAGCGAATGGGCAACACTCCGCTTACAGCATCTAACTTGCGTTTGAGAAGAAGTTTCGCAAAGTATAGTTCTGCGGTACAGATTCCAAATCTTATCCAGCTACAAAAGGCTTCTTATGAAACCTTCATCCAAAGAGAAGTAGACCCGGATAGAAGAGGGGAACTAGGACTAAATGGTGTATTTACATCTGTATTTCCTATCTCTGATTTTAATAACACGTCTAGTTTGGAGTTCGTATCCTACCATCTAGAGCCTCCAAAATACGATGTTGAAGAATGTCGTCAACGTGGAATGACTTTCGCAGCTCCTGTGAAGGTGACTTTGCGTCTGGTTGTTTTTGATGTGGACGAAGAGACCGAAGCTCGTAGTATTCGTGATGCTAAAGAACAAGAAGTTTACTTAGGGGAAATTCCTTTAATGACTGAAAATGGTTCTTTCATTGTTAACGGTACTGAGCGTGTTGTGGTTTCTCAGTTACACCGTTCTCCTGGTGTATTCTTTGACCATGATAATGGGGAAAGCCACTCAAGTGGTAAAATCCTTTTTAATGCTAGATTGATCCCATACCGTGGATCTTGGTTGGACTTCGAATTTGACCAAAAAGATTTAGTATATGTAAGAATCGACCGTCGTCGTAAATTCCCAGCTACTGTTTTATTAAAAGCTTTGGGTTTTGATGAAGAAGCAATCTTAGATTACTTCTACGATGCCGACAAAGTTAGTCTTGAATCTGACGGAAAAAACTATCGATTCATCAATGTTGAAAAAATGCAGGGTCAACGTGCCCTTTCTGATATTGTCGATCCAGCAAACGGTGAAGTGCTTGTAAAAGCAGGTCGTCGCGTGACTCGTGCCATCGTTAAAAAGATGATCGAGCAAAAGATCGAAAAGCTAGAAATCATTAGTGATGATCTTGTAGGTAAGGTAATCGCTAAGCCAGTAATCAACGAAGATACTGGTGAGATTTTAGCAGACGTAAACGAAGAGTTAACTTTAGATTCTATCGAAGCTATGCGTAACTCGGGTGTTACTGAATTAGATCTAATTTTCTTCGACGGTGTTTCTGCGGGGCCTTACATCCGTAACACTTTATTAGTAGATAAAGTTGCTACTGAAGAAGAAGCTTTGATCGACATTTATAAAAGATTGCGTCCTGGTGAGCCACCAACTCCTGAGGCTGCAGGAAACTTCTTTAACAAACTATTCTTCGACCCTGAAACTTATGATTTAAGTGAAGTTGGTCGTATTAAAATTAACCACCGTTTTGACATTCCTGAAGATGAGTGTCCTGTGGACCACAAAACTCTTACTAAGAAAGATATCATTTCTACAGTAAAAACTCTTGTGGACCTTCGTAACGGTGAAGGTAAAGTAGACGATATTGACCATCTTGGTAACCGTCGTGTTCGTTCTGTGGGTGAGCTTCTTGAAAACCAATACCGTATCGGTTTGGTTCGTATGGAACGTGCTATTCGTGAAAGAATGAGCCTACAAGATATCGAAACTATGATGCCGCATGATCTTGTAAATGCAAAACCAGTAAACGCTGTAGTTAAAGAATTTTTTGGTTCTTCTCAGTTGTCACAGTTTATGGATCAGACGAACCCTCTTTCTGAGATTACGCACAAGCGTCGTTTATCAGCATTAGGACCCGGTGGTTTGACTCGTGATCGTGCCGGTTTCGAAGTACGTGACGTACATCCAACTCACTACGGTCGTATTTGTCCGATTGAGACTCCAGAGGGACCAAACATTGGTTTGATCGCTTCCTTGGCTACTTATGCACGTATTAATAAATACGGATTTATCGAAACTCCTTACCGTCAGGTTGCTGAAGGTACCGTGAGTGAAGATTACAGATATTACTCAGCATTAGAAGAAAAAGGTCACAGAATTGCGCAAGCAGCGACTTTGGCTGGACAAAAAATCGACGATGAAACTTTGGTTGCTCGTTGGGATGGTGATTACCAGATCATTGAGAGAGAAAATGTTTCTCTTCAAGATGTGTCACCGAATCAGTTAGTGTCAATTGCAGCTTCTTTGGTTCCTTTCCTAGAGCATGATGATGCCAACCGTGCCTTGATGGGTGCGAACATGCAACGTCAGGCGGTACCTTTGATTAAAGCTCGTGCTCCTCTAGTAGGAACAGGTGTGGAAAGATTGGTAGCGGCTGACTCTGGTACTTCAATGGTTGCTAAAAACGCCGGTATCGTTGAGGAAGTGGATGCTTCTCGTATCGTGATTCGTCGTTTTGCTCGTCAAGGTGAGCTTGGTGCCAACGTTGATATTTACAACTTAACGAAATACCAACGTACTAACCAAAACACTTCTTTCAACCAACGTCCAATCGTTCGCGTTGGAGACGTTGTTGGTCGTGGGGATGTAATTGCTGATGGTCCATCTACTGAGTTGGGTGAGTTAGCTCTAGGGCAAAATATCCTAGTGGCCTTCACTCCTTGGATGGGTTACAACTTTGAGGATTCTATCTTAATTTCTGAAAGATTGATCCGTGAAGATGCTTTCACATCTGTACATATTGAAGAGTTTGAGTGTGTGGCTCGTGATACTAAGTTAGGTAAAGAAGAAATCACTCGTGATATCTCTAACGTAGGTGAAGAGGCCCTTAAAGACCTAGATAGTTCTGGTATCATTCGTGTAGGTGCGAAAGTTAAGCCAGGTACAATTTTGGTTGGTAAAGTAACTCCAAAAGGTGAAACTCAACTTTCTCCTGAGGAAAAACTTCTTCGCGCGATCTTTGGTGAAAAAGCTGGTGACGTACGTGATACATCACTTCGTGCTTCTTCTGGTGTTTCTGGAACGGTTATTGATGCGCAAGTATATAGCCGTGAAGGTGCAGAACGTGACGAGCGTTTGATGAGCATCATCAAAGAAAAAGAAAGCAAACTAGAAAAAGATTTATCCGTTGAGCAAAACGTTATTAAAAATAACGCTATTGATAAGTTGAAGAACCTATTGGTTGGTAAAACAACTACAGGCGTTCTTTTAAACGAAGACGGTTCCAAAAAATTACTAGAAAAAGATCAGGTAATCAGCGAAGAGGATATCGAGTCAATTCCATTCGAATTGCTATCTTACATCCCTCTTCCACAAGAGTTAGAGTACCAAGCAACTCGTATTGTTGATGGCGCTCGTAACCAGTTGGATGCTGTAAGAATGATCTTCAATGAGAAGATTGACCGTTTACGTAAGGGTGATGAGCTTCCTCCAGGCGTAATTAAAATGGTTAAAGTATACGTGGCAATCAAGCGTACTCTTCAAGTAGGGGATAAGCTTGCTGGACGTCACGGTAACAAAGGTGTGATCTCAAGAATTATGGCTGTGGAAGACATGCCGTATCTACCAGATGGTTCTCCGGTAGAAATGGTGTTGAACCCACTTGGTGTACCATCTCGTATGAACATCGGTCAGGTACTAGAGATTCACTTAGGTTGGGCAGCTCAACATTTAGGGCAGCAACTTGAAGAATACATCGAAGAGTTTAAAGCGGAAGAAGTTCGTAATCGTTTGAAAGACATCTACGAAAACCCTGAGTTAGTAGATCGAATTGAAAACGCAGATGAAGATTCTTTAAAGCGTATGCTTCCATACCTAAAACGTGGTGTTCATATTGCAACTCCAGTTTTTGATGGTGCTAAAGAATCTGAAATCAAAGCTCTTCTAGATAAGGCCCAGTTACCTCAACGTGGTCAGACAGTATTGTTTGACGGTCGTACGGGTGAGCCGTTCGAGAACACGGTAACTGTTGGTGTAATGTACATGCTGAAACTTCACCACTTGGTAGAAGAAAAGATTCACGCACGTTCGATTGGACCATACTCTTTAGTTTCGCAGCAACCATTGGGTGGTAAAGCTCAGTTTGGTGGTCAGCGTCTTGGAGAGATGGAGGTTTGGGCAATTGAGGCATATGGAGCATCTTATGCACTTCAAGAGTTCTTAACTGTTAAATCGGATGATGTTGCTGGTCGTAACCGTATGTACGAATCGATCGTTAAGGGTGAAAACACTCTTGAGCCAGGTCTACCAGAATCTTTCAACGTTCTTATTAAAGAGCTTCAATCATTGGCTCTTAATGTTGAGTTGGTTGAAAGTAGCGTTCTGACAGATCCTGTTGTTGAAGATGATGACGATGCGATCGAAGCAGAAGCAACTGAAGTTACTGAAAATAATTACGGACAACATTAAAGGAGTGGCCGTTGAAAGACTTATTGAATTTTTTCGATAAACCAAAAGATCCATTAGCGTTTAATTCGGTTCGAATCTCATTAGCAAGTCCGTCCATGATTCGTGGATGGTCTCGCGGTGAAGTGAAAAAACCTGAAACGATTAACTACCGTACTTTCAAGCCAGAAAGAGACGGTTTGTTCTGTGCAAAGATTTTCGGTCCGATTAAAGACTACGAATGTTTGTGTGGAAAATACAAAAGAATGAAATACCGTGGTGTGGTATGTGAGAAGTGTGGAGTTGAGGTAACTCAATCTAAAGTGCGTCGTGAACGTATGGGTCACATTGACCTTGCTTCTCCTGTAGCACACATTTGGTTCTTAAGATCTCTTCCATCTCGTATTGGTAACTTACTTGATATGACTCTTAAAGATGTAGAACGTGTTCTATATTGTGAGTCTTATTGTGTAACAGACGCCATGGAAACTCCTCTTGAAGAAGGACAAATTCTTTCTGAAGAAGCTTTAAACAAAGCCTTTGAAGAGTTTGGTCCTAACTTTAAATACGGAATGGGTGGAGATGCGATCTTAGACCTTCTTCGTAAAATTGATATCGAGTATTTATCTCGTAAACTTCGTAAAGCTCTTCGCGAAGCTACTTCTGAAGCAGCAACGAAGAAATTAACAAAGCGTTTGAAAGTGGTTGAAGCTTTCAAAGGCTCAATCAACAAGCCAGAGTGGATGATGATGGATGTACTTCCTGTTATTCCACCAGATCTTCGTCCTCTAGTACCTCTAGATGGTGGTCGATTTGCAACTTCTGACTTGAACGATCTATACCGTCGTGTGATTAACAGAAACAACCGTTTGAACCGTCTTCAAGAGTTAAGTGCTCCAGACATCATCATTCGTAACGAAAAACGTATGTTGCAAGAGTCTGTTGATGCTCTACTTGATAACGGTCGTCGTGGTAAGACTTTTACTGGTCCAAACAAACGTCCTCTTCGCTCACTTTCCGATATGTTGAAAGGTAAGCAAGGTCGTTTCCGTCAAAACCTTTTAGGTAAACGTGTGGACTACTCAGGTCGTTCTGTTATTACCGTTGGTCCTCAATTAAAATTACACCAATGTGGTCTTCCAAAGAAAATGGCTCTTGAGCTTTTCAAACCATTTGTTTACAGCAAATTGGAAGAGCGTGGTTTATCTTCTACAATCAAACAGTCTAAGAGATTGGTTGAGCAAGAAGTTACTGAAGTATGGGATATCCTAGCTGAAGTAGTTAAAGAGCATCCGGTTATGTTAAACCGTGCACCTACACTTCACCGTCTTGGTATCCAGGCTTTCGAACCGACATTGCTTGAAGGAAAATCTATCCAGCTTCATCCACTAGTTTGTGTGGCTTTTAACGCTGACTTTGATGGTGACCAAATGGCAGTTCACGTACCTCTTTCTATCGAAGCACAGGTAGAGGCTCGTGTACTAATGATGTCTACAAATAACATTCTTTCTCCAGCAAATGGTAAGCCGATCATTAACCCAACACAGGATATCGTGTTAGGTCTTTACTGGATGACTCGTGTTCGTCCAGGTGCGACTGGCGCCGGTAAAGTTTTTGCGAACGTTTCAGAAGTAATTTTTGCTTATGAAAATGGTCACATCAACTTACAAGCTGAGTGTAAAGTTCGTATCAACGGAAAATTAGAGCAAACTACAGCTGGACGTGCGATCCTTAGCGATATTCTTCCTGCCGGAGTTCCTTTCTCTGTAATTAACCGTGTACTTACGAAGAAAGAATTGGCTTCATGGATCGATACATCTTTCCGTGTAGCTGGTGGTAAAGCCACATGTATCCTTGCTGATAAAATGATGCAGTATGGATTCAAATATTCAACAAAAGCAGGGATCTCTATCTGTGTAGACGATATGATTATTCCTGACGAAAAATATACTCTAATCGAAGAGTCTGCTAACAAAGTTGCCGAGTACCAACGTCAGTATGATGAAGGTTTAATTACAGACGGTGAGCGCTACAACAAAGTTGTGGATTTATGGGCACAGACTCTAGATAACGTGACGAAGAAAATGATGGCGCGTATTGAGACTCAAGAGTTCGACGTAAACGGTGAAAAGATCAAATCAGATTCTTTCAACTCTGTTTTCGTAATGGCTAACTCTGGTGCTCGTGGTAGTGCCGCTCAGATTCGTCAGCTAGCTGGTATGCGTGGTCTAATGGCTAAACCAAGTGGTGAGATCATTGAGACTCCAATTACTGCAAACTTCCGTGAAGGTTTGTCAGCACTTCAATACTTTACATCTACGCATGGTGCTCGTAAGGGTCTTGCCGATACAGCATTGAAGACAGCAAACTCTGGTTACTTAACTCGTCGTCTAGTTGACGTTGCTCAAGATGCAGTGATTCTAGAAAGAGATTGTGGAACTGATGGGTACATCGAAATTCGTCCACTAATCGAAGCGGGTGAAATCGTTCGTAACGTAGGTGAGAGAATCCTAGGTCGTTATGTTCAGGAAGATGTTGTTGATCCAACTACCGATCAAGTGATCGTGGCTAAGGATCAAGAAGTTACTGAGGAGCACATCGAGAGAATCGAAGACCTTGGTATCGAAGTGATTAAGATCCGTTCTGTTCTTACTTGTAAGACAAAACGTGGTGTATGTAGCCGTTGTTACGGTCGTGACTTGGCTCGTGGATCTGTGGTTAACCTTGGTGAAGCAGTTGGAATTATCGCTGCACAATCAATTGGTGAGCCGGGTACTCAGCTTACAATGAGAACGTTCCACTTAGGTGGTACAGCAACTCGTACGGTTGAGAGATCAGTTCATGAAGCAAGACATGCTGGTACAGTTCGATTTGAAAACATGCAGTTCGTGGAAAACAAACAAGGTACACAGACTGTTATGAATCGTAGTGGTGAAATCGTTCTTTCTGATGAGAATGGTCGTGAGAGAGATCGCTATAACTTAGTTTACGGTACTGTATTAAAAGTGAAAGACGGTCAAAAAGTAGCAAAAGGTGAAAAACTAGCTGAGTGGGATCCATACTCTGCACCAATCATTGCTGAAACTTCTGGTAAAATCGCGTTCGTTGATATTACTGAAGGTTTAACATTGAATGAGCAGGTTGACCCGGTTTCTGGTTTCTCAACAAAAGTAATTGCTGAGACGAAGAAAGCAGAAGTGAAACCAACTTTAACAATCGTTGGTGAGGACGGTGAATTAGTAAGAGTTCCAGGAAGAGATACTCCTGCAAAATACATCTTACCAGTTGGTGCACAGTTACTTGCAAGTAATGGTCAAGAAGTTCACGCCGGTGATATTATTGCTAAGATTCACCGTGAAGCTTCGAAAACAAAAGATATTACAGGTGGTCTACCTCGAGTTGCTGAATTATTTGAAGCACGTAAACCTAAAGAAGCTGCCATTGTTGCAGATATCGATGGTTACGTAAGCTTCGGTAAAGACGTAAAAGGTAAAACTCGCGTAATCTTAACTCCAGACGTAGGTGAGCCGAAAGAGATTCTAATCCCTAAAGGTAAGCACGTATTGGTTCGTGAAGGTGAGTTTGTTACTCGTGGTGAAGCATTAATGGATGGTTCTACAAATCCTCATGACATCTTAAGAGTATTAGGTATCAAAGCTTTGGCTGAATACTTAGTAAATGAGATTCAAGACGTTTACCGTCTACAGGGTGTGGGAATCAATGATAAGCACATTGAAGTAATCGTACGTCAGATGTTACGTCGTGTAGAAGTTGTGAATCCAGGGGACACACTTTTCTTACCAGGCGAGCAAGTTGAAAAATACGAGCTTCTTGAAGAAAACGAGCGTCTATCTCAAGAGGGTAGAGAACCTGCAACTTACAACTCTATGTTATTAGGTATCACGAAAGCATCCCTAAGTACTGAGTCTTGGATTTCTGCAGCTTCCTTCCAGGAAACGACGAAGGTTCTAACAGAAGCAGCGATCAACTCTAAAGTAGATATGCTTCGTGGTTTAAAAGAGAACATCATCATGGGTCGCTTGATCCCAGCTGGTACTGGATTACCTTCTTACAAACGTTGGAAGATGATCGTAGACGAGCACGCTGGTCAAGAAACTGCTTCTGCACTTCCTTTTGGAGATGCAATGGGCACTTCGACTCATCCAGGTCAGTAAGATCTAAAATTGTATTCAAGAACTTAGAAAGCGAGCTAGAGATAGCTCGCTTTTTTTTTTGAAATTGAGATGGATTGATCATTCTCTAAAGAATTAGTTCTAATTTTATCGGAAATCTTTTTGATAGGCTGGAAAGGCACAAGTTAAGGCTTGCCTTTAAAATAACCCAACCGAATCACAATTTTTTGAGCTTTTCTAATTTAAGTTCTAACAATATGTAATTTTATGAATTTATTCCATTTTACCTGTCGATAGTTTTGACAATATTTAGAATAAAGAGACTGAAGTGTGATCACTCTATTTACGTTCTGATTCAAAATTTCTAACAGCAATTCTTGGTTTTTAACTGAAACTTAATCCTGCTAAAATGTGTTTATGTCAATAATCAGGTTTCTTCTTATTGGACTAATGTTTTTGTTGAGCCAATCCATTTATTCCCAACAGAAAATTGACCCGCTGTATAGAGTGGCATTGGGAATTGCAACTCCAGGATCTGGTCCAGATTTTATGGGGCATTTGTTCATCTATTTTGGTGAGGATAAAACATTATTGGAAGAAGGCACTGTTTATGAATTTAACATGGATCGAAACGATAGTATTTTAGAAGAAGATGCCAGTCCTATTCGGCGATTTTTAGGGGAAGGACATCGCCTTTATCTTAGAGAGTATTTGGTTGGGATTAAAACATTACAATATCGTTTAGAAAATCGCTCAGTGTTTTATTATTTTTTAGATTTAGATCAAGAAGACATTTTGTCTTTGAAATCTGAATTATCAAAGGAAAAGAAACGTCGCGAGGGAATTGCACTTTATGACTATAATGTTTTTATGAAAAGCTGCCTCACTGAAATGTTAAAAATCATAAATCCATATTTACTGAAAAACAATTTCCCAGCGATTGAATTTTTCAATGTTGAGGAGGCTTTTTCTGGATTTAAACGTTTTGTTAGTGGAGAGCTTCTTTTTGCAAACAATGCACCGTTTACCTTAGCTCCGAAATTAGCAAAACATCCAGCTGTTATGGATGTACAAAAAATTCTTCCCCAATATGTTCAAGAAATTGAACTTACCATGGCTTTTTATAGAAGTATTGAAAGCGTGGATAAGGACTGTTCTATGAATTCTGAGTTTATAGATTTAATGGAGCATTTAATTTTAGAAGATTCATTTCTCTATGACGAGCCAATGTTTAAACTGTTTAAAGGAATAAAAAAACGATGTCTGAAGCAAGACTCTTTTAGTAATATGATCTTTTTATGGTATCTCAAAGCGGATAAAACAAAAGATAAGATTAAAATTGAAAATGAATTTTCGGAGGAACTAGGGTGAGAGCTTTGATTCTAGTTTCAGTTCTATTATTGAGTGGTTTTAGCTGGGAAAAAGCACAGGCGTCTGAAGCTTGTAGATCTAGTTCGGTCAAAACCTATAAGAAGACTTTTGTCAAAGAGTCTAGAATTGATATGCAAAGCTTATTTGGAGAAATAAAAGGGAAGAGACTTTCTAGAAAATCAATGCTTAGTATTCTACAAAACATTGTACACAATACTGGCCTTGAAAAATCCAATGAAATCCTAGAACTTCTTAATGAGGATAATTCAAAACAGATTTTTAACAGTGAGTTTGTAGAAAGGGAAGACCGACTAATGGAGGTTTATGTTAGTGATTCTCCTTTCTACAAGAAACCTATAGAAGCTTTCAAAGCTGTTGTTCCCCAGTTTAAGGGGGGCTTTAGGATTTCATTTTGGAAATATGGAGAATGGTGGAGTAAAAATTTTAATCCTCAGCATAGAAAATACCAGTCTCTGGTTGGTTTGCCGAAAGAGAAAATGAGTGAGAGCTTAGAACAAAGGTTTATTATACAATACAGAGAACCACTTATTTTGAGCGAGGCAGATTTATACAGTAGCATCCAGAGTTCTTTATTTGCAGTTCAATCAGCCTTGTTTTTTCGTAGTCAATTAAATTGGTCTCCTTCTAAAGTTTTAGCCATGGCTAGTTTGAGAAAGTTCTATTCACAGGTTCTTCGTAACTCTCTTTTAGTGATTGAAAGTGATTTGAGCTTTAAAAGAAATTTTCTGATTAGGTTTTATAGAGTCCTTCGAAAATATGTGTCTTTGCTTGCTGGAGGGGTTTATAATTTGCGAGAAGAAAATGATATTCTTCGTCGTTTAGCTATTAGTCCTAAGGTTCCTTTGGTGGTTTTGTTTAATAAAATCACTAAACTCCAAGCTAGACTAATATTACTATTTTGTCTTGATGGCTTAGCTCAGTTTTCAAATGGAATGATATATTTTAGTAGAGAACTAAGTTTTGAAGATGGGCTTCCACCAAATGATTCCGTGATTATGCAAAGACTCGTTGAAAATGCTGCTGCCAATTCAAGATATGAACACTTGAAAGAGCTCGAAAAGCAGAACTATAGATCAGACTTACTTTTACAGTTTATAGAAGACTCAAAGTTAAATGAATAACCAATGACAGCGCTCTGTCCCTATAGAACCCAGGTGTTCTTGAATTCTATTTTGCTGCGATAGAGAGAGGTTTTCAGTTTTGGATTATTACAAGTTCCTATGGAAGTTTGGTCACAGGGGCTGATTTTTATGGTTGAAAAATGTTCAAGATAACTGTCAAAAAACAAAGTAAATTTGAAAAATTTAGAAAACATAGTCCTATGGCTGATTAAAACTTTGATTGATTTGGGGGCTGGGGTATCTATGAGAGTAATTTGTTTTTACGTTTTACCCACACCATTGTAATGATGGTTTTTGAAAAGAGGTTTCAATGAATTTTAAAAAAATGATAACTAGTTTAGTTTGCGTTAGCTTTTTATCGTCACCGGCAGCATTTGCGGGAGAGATTAATTGGTTCAGTAGTTCCAAGACCATTAGTTATGGAATGATGGCTATGGGAATTGTTGGGTTGGTAGTAGCTGGTAGTCAAAAATCCCATATTCCAGAAGCTCGAGACCCAGCTGGAGCATTATTCGCAACAGGATCTGATATTTTAGATGGAATCATCCCATCCATCGGAGTAACTATCGGTGGATTTGGAGTTGGTATTTTTGCTTTAGATTTGGTTTCAGATTTAACAAAAGATAACGAAGTAGCTTTGTTGAGAGCTGCTGAACATCGTTCACTTGTACGAGTAGCGAAAAGCCCTTATTCAGTAGTTGATGAGAGTTCTGGTCAGGTTTTTGCTTCATTTTTGTGTGGACAAAATTGCGAATCAGCAGAGCAAAGAGAAAGCTTGGTAAAATCAACTGTTATAGCAATTGATCAACTAGCTCAAGACTCCTTAGAGGCTTATAATCAAAGTGATTTAAGTGAAGAGCAAATCACTTCTTCTTTAGTTAAAGTTCTTCCTGAGCAACTTGCTAATGCCCAAAGTTTAGCTGTAGCAAAGTTGGTATTTGCAGTAGGTTTAGTTAATCAAGGTCTTTAAAATTTTTAATTACTTAAGGATTTAGAAAGCGAGCTAGAGATAGCTCGCTTTTTTTGTTTTTGATAAAACTTATCTCTCTCCTCGAGAGCCTCGGCTCGAGTTGGTATTTTTTAAGTTTCTACCGCCTCTAGGTGGAGGAAAGATAGACTCACATTTTTTTATAAATTCCTGGTTGTAGGCCTTGAATTCGGTAGGCTTTTCTTTTTCGAATTTTTCCCATTGCTCCAAACTACTAACGAATGAAAAATCGTTTTCTCTAAAAAGTCGATCTAGGGCTTTTTCTTTTGAAACCTTCGACTTTAGGGCTTTCTTTAATTCGTTTTGAGATAATTTGCTATTGGCTTTCAATAAATCGGATTGAAAGTAGGGGTACTCTTTTAACTCTTTTATTTTAGCAATTTGCTTTTTTAGGTAGGTTTCGTTGTTGGAGGTGATATTGTTTTCCTTGCATGAGTTTTCCGAAACCTCTTTGCAATAGATAATGTTTTTAGAAGAAAAAACTCCTGTCGATACTTTTGAAGACTGGCAGAAACTGCTGAAGCCATCTTTCTTCAAGTTACCCAAGGAATCAAACTCCATGAAGTTTAGACTAATGTTCTCAGAGCTTTCTCCTTGTCGAGAGCTGGCAAAACATCTTTGACTTCTTTGTGCCCATGGAGACTCCACATTACGTGTTATAAAGCTCATAGTGTCGGAACCTGTGCTAATGCTTGAAACCACATGATTTCCAGAGGTTTTCTTTCCACAAACAGAAGTTTCGTTAATGGGGCCTTTTAATCTTTTTAATTCCGCAGAATCTGAATAGCCTAGCCAAACTGAATTGTAGTTTAGGTGTTCACATTTGTTTGAGCTACTGAGTTTTTCAAGACTTCTTTCTCGTTGGTTTCTCAACTGTACTTGAGAGCCTTCAATGTTACACAATGCCTTTATGTTCTCTTCAAACTCTTTTTCCTGAACTACAATATGAGAATCACCATTTTTGATAGCGATTTTATTGTCTGAGCAAAGCCTTTTTAGATCTTGGTTACAGAATTCATTTGGTCCAAAAGAAACAGCGACCTCACAAAAGGCTTTGTGTGAATTTAAAAAAGAAGTTTTTTTACATTCATTGGCAATTGCATGGTTACATTTTCTATTGTTAGACCAAAAGCTTTTTCCCACTGATTTGTTAACCACGGCATAGTCTTTACAGACCTCATGCATATTAAAAGCCAGGGCAGTGTTAAAAGTAGTAAGGAATAGATAAACCGAAACTAGAGCTGTGATTTTCATAAATTCTATTCGGCAAATCTCATCTAGAGATAAAGGCTTTGTCTTAAAATGAGACGTAATTTTAGATATTCCTATTTATGTCTATCTATTTTGTTTTTTCTTACCTAACTCTGAATCTCTTAGCTGTTCAAAACTTTGAAAATTGGCCTATTTAATTGCGGATAAGTTTTAATAGCTACCGAAAAAAATGTTTAAATGAAGTTGTCCGAGCTTTGCTCTTTCTTGCAATGAAGACTGAAAAGATTTTCATGCCCTTAACACTCGGTCATCCGTAATTAAAGGGGCCATTTTATGTTTTTTAATTCCTCCGAATTCAGTTTCAATATACTAGGAATACAAATAGACATTTCATCGGCCTATTATGAATCCACCCACACTTGATAGAGCCAGCTTTAATGTATTGATCATCCAATTGACTGGCATTTGGTAATAGACCTAGTTTTGAGGGATATATGTGTTCGCTCATTGATTAAGTCATTTCTTTGCGAGAAAATACTACGAAACCACATCTATTTAAGGGAAAAGAGTAATGGGATTAAGTCATACACCAGATATGGATCGTTTTTGGAAAGCTTTTTCAGAAACAATGGAGGAACCAAGTTATTGGAAGAGATTTAATTACTACGCATGGTCCTTTGGAAACACGAAAGAATTAGCGGATTCTTTATGTGATTTAGTGTTAGAAGGTAAAAAAACAGCGACTTGTAGTCTTTTACGAGCCTACAAAGGGGAAGAAGATGAGCTACCTCGAGTTGGTTTATATAGTCTTCTTTGTGATGGCGATAATAGCCCTAAGGCAGTCATCCTTTTGAAAAAGTGCAGTTTAGAAAAGTTTGATGATATTAGTCCCGAGTTTGCTCGCTTAGAAGGAGAGGGGGATCTTTCCTATGAGTATTGGCGTAAAGCTCATATTGAGTTTTTCTCTCAATATGAAGGTTTTCATGAAGAAGACTTAGTGATTTGTGAGGAATTTGAAGTGATTTACACCTGAACTCGTTAATTCCTATTTAAAAGAGCCAGAAAAACTCTATCTTCTGAAGCTCTAAATTTTTGTGGTGAGAATCCATTAGGGTATTTCCAGATGACTGATTAAGGCGGAACGCTTTCTTAATGAATACTGCTTTGTCGCCCCAAAGCTGCCATCTTTTTTGTAAATGATTCATTGGCTTTGAATGCTTCAAAAATACATCAAGATAAAAACATCCCGTAAGTACCTGTATATACTAGGTTTTATTGTAATCTTTTTGGGCTATAATAAGCATTTTTTTGATCCACTTGATTCTATGAGTAAATTGGCATAAAAAGCTCGAGAAACAAGAGTTTAAAACTTGACCATCAGGCTCAGAACGGCTAAAAATACCAGCTCGGCGTGCTGATTTGCCTAACAAAATTATTGATAGAGGTATTATTTTAATGGCTACAATTAACCAATTGATTCGTAATGAGAGAAAAGAGCAGAAGACGAAAACTACTTCTCCAGCTCTAAAGGCTTGTCCTCAAAGACGTGGAGTTTGTACTCGTGTTTACACAACTACTCCTAAAAAACCGAACTCTGCTTTAAGAAAAGTAGCTCGTGTGCGCTTAACTAGTGGTTTCGAGGTTACTTCTTATATTCCAGGTATTGGTCACAACCTTCAAGAACACAGTGTTGTTTTGATTCGTGGTGGTCGTGTTAAGGATTTACCAGGGGTTCGTTACCACATCGTTCGTGGTAACTTAGATACTCAAGGTGTTGCTAATCGTAATCAGAGCCGTTCTAAATACGGTGTTAAAAAACCTAAGAAGTAGAGCAGGTAGAAAATGTCTAGACGTAGAAAAAGTTATAAAAGAGAGATTATTCCAGATCCAGAATTCAACGATATTTTAGTAGCGAAGTTTGTTAACTCGCTAATGAAAGACGGTAAAAAAAGTATCGCACAAACAATATTTTATGGTGCTTTAGATCAGTTGAAAGAAAAAGTTAACGGTGAAGAGCCTTTAACTACTTTCAAAAAAGCAATCGAAAACGTAAAGCCAGCTCTTGAGGTTCGTTCTCGTCGTGTTGGTGGATCTGTTTATCAAGTTCCAGTTGATGTACGCCCAGTTCGTAGAACAGCTCTTGCAATCCGTTGGGTTGTTGAGTTTTCTCGTAAACGTGGTGAAAAAGACATGGCTAGCCGTTTAGCTAACGAATTAGCTGATGCTTACAACAACCGTGGTAACGCGATTAAGAAAAAAGAAGAAACTCACCGTATGGCAGATGCGAACAAAGCTTTCGCTCACTACCGTTGGTAGGATTTTTCAAAAAATTAGATTTTATAAACCCAGCTCTTGTAGCTGGGTTTTTTTGTGTCTAGTTCGAGCTAGCTTAGATTTTTTTAGTGAATGCAGGGCTCGGTAATTTAGATCTTCAATATCAAGAATTTACGAAACTTCTTAATAAGGCCTGGTCTTGATCTTAATTTATAAGGAACAGGAAGTGCTAAGTTGATCTAATGTTTTTGAGATTTATGAACTGGCCCCTTTAATTGCGGATAAAAGTATTTTAAAGGCCTGTATTTCTTTATGATGTTCTCTGCGAGGAAAGCTAATATTGGGACAGCTTCTTTTAAATATTTGTTTTCCAGTAGTTGAAAAAATCTATCCGCAATTAAAGGGACCAGTTTAGTGGGTTTAAGCTGAGGAAAAAGAGAACTCTATTAACTAGTAAGTTCGAAAAAAACTTCTTGATAAATTTGCTTAAGAGAAGGCATGGCTTACTTGACACAAAATTTTCAAAGGCTATCTTATTTCAATGATATCAAAAGACGCGATCCCTAGTTATATTCCCAAATCAAAATGTAAGTTGGTTATTTTAGGAACCATGGCTTCTGTGGCAGCACGAAAAGTTGGCGAGAAAGAGGAGGCTGAGGATGCATTTTTCTATCATCACAAAACCAATCATTTTTGGCGTATTTTACAGATGGTATTTGAACCTAAAAAGCCTTCTATAAATATGAATGTTTCTCAAAAAAAACAATTTTTAGAAAAACATGGAATTGCTATATCCAACACAGTTAGTGAAGTTGAAATTACGAAAAAGCAAGCTATGGACCCATCGGACTCTGTCTTGTTCGAGGCTAAGAAGAAAAATAAGTTGCGCTATAAAAAATTAGACGCCAAGACTAGAAAGATTCTGTTGGAATGTCCTTTGTTTTTTACAAGTTCATCAACACCACAAATTTTAGATCTTTTGGAAGGCTATTTAGTCTTTAACAAAATAAGAAAAAATTCTAAGACCGACATTGGCTTTTTGATGACTCCCACTCGATGTAATCCAATGGAGAGAGCGATTGGTTGGAAAATTCGTATGGCACAAATGGGGGTATTAACTCCGAGTGTGAAAGTTCCCGAAGACTTTTTGTGAAACACTATACCGACCGTTGCATTTTTAGGCTTACATTGTTCTAGAAAAAGAACAAATAAGTCGATGCTAAATGAAAGTGTACTGATTTTTTTTAAGGCTTTTTCGTCCTGCTAAGCTCTCTAATTTTTGTGTTTTAATGAACTGCTGCTTAAGCCTAGACTCTCATTGAACAATTCTAATACGGAGAAATGTAACAAAGTATCAATACTGAAAACTACCAATAGGTGGAAAAAAACTTTTTGCTTTCCATTCTTTTTCCACAAAGTTTCCATGATTTTATGAAAAACTATAGAAGTAGGAGAGATATTATCTCATAATAGAATAAAGCTCTTAATTCTAGGTGAATGCTAAATGAAAAACTTAATGCTGTATTTTAATAGACGTCCTGTAGTAGCCAATATGATTATGTTCGGAATAATGTTTGTAGCAGTTATGTGCTGGGACATTATTGGAAAAGAAGAACTACCTGAACATCAGTTAAATTTCTTAAGAATAAGTATTAGTTACCCAGGGGCTGCGGCCGAAAATGTTGAGAGTTTTATTAGCAAACCTGTTGAAGAAGAGCTAAAGGGCATTACTTCTTTGAAAAGTGTAAATGTCACTTCTAGTTTCGGAAGTGCCAGCATTCGAGTAGAGTTTGAGCCTCATGTTCTTAATCTTTCTGAAAAGGTGCAAGAGGTTAAGGACGCAGTCGATTCGGTATCTTTTCCTAGTGATGTAGAAAACCCAAGTTATCGACAATTTAAAAACTCAGAAAAAGCAATTATTGACCTAGGGATTTATTTAGATGGTGTAAGCCTTTTAGATATAGAGAAGCGACAATTACTGCAAAGCTACGTACTGTCTATTAAAAACCGTCTTTTATCTTTGCCCGAAGTAAGTGGAGTGGACGAAAGCGGATATCTCGCTCCGGAACTGCAAGTTCAAGTTTATCCAGAACAGCTGAAAAAATATGAGCTAACACTTGCGAATGTAAAAGAACAAATCACAGCGCAAAATGTACGACAACCTGTCGGGAATATGAAAGACAAACAAGAATCCGAGGTGGCGGTGAATGCGCCTCTTGAAACGCTTGATGCCCTTGAGAAAGTCATTTTAACTAGCGGATTTGAAGGGCAAAATTTAAGACTAAAAGAAATTGCAAAGATTAAGCATGGTTTTAGTACGCCATCGAGTATTACTAAAATTCAAGGAAACGAAGGTGTTAAGTTAAGTATTAAGAAAAGTACCAACGTTGATATTATCACTGCGCAGAAGTCTATCATTAAGTTTGTGAATGATTTTAATGAAATCAATAAAGATAAAGCAATAAGAATTATTCCAAGTGATGATGAAAGCTACGACATTAGAAACCGATTAAGTTTGATATTCGAAAATGGTTTATTAGGTTTTATCCTTATTGTTTTGGTCTTGTTTTTATTTTTGGATTTCAAGTCAGGGCTTTGGGTAGGCATGGGGATTCCTTTTTCTTTGAGCATTACCTTAATCTTAGCCACATTGGCGGGCTATACCCTTAATAATATGACTTTGGCGGCTATTATCATTGTTCTGGGAATCGTTGTAGATGACGCGATTATTGTTGCCGAAAATATTCAGAGAAAGATGCAGAAAGGTGGCGGAGAGAAAGAAGCTTTGGAAGCGGTTGGCGACGTAGGAGCGCCGGTTATTGCTAGTTTACTTACTACCTGTGCGGCCTTTATTCCACTTTTTTTCTTTTCAGGTATATTTGGACTTTTCGTGAAAGTGATACCTGCGATCATTTTTTTCATGCTCTTTGCCAGTCTTTTTGAGTCTTTTTTAATTTTACCAAGTCATATGATTCACCCACTTTTGGGGCAAGAATTTCTGAAGTCTCGATTAAAGTTTTCTTTTGCGGAGACGCGCAAGAGGCTTACCCATAAATTAGAAAACTGGTATGAAAAGCAGCTTGCCTTCTTACTTCACCATAGGAAATTTGTAATTAGTTTCTTTTTGCTGGCTTTAATTGGATCAGGCTTGTTAGCTAGTTCTCAAATGCGTTACGTAATGTTCCCTCGCGAAGAATCGAGAAATTTTCGATTAAAAGTAGTTGGTGAAAAAGGCCTAAATAAATATGAAATGGCAGAAAAACTTTTAGAAGTAGAAAAAATATTTCTCGAAGACGATCGGGGAATTGTACTCAATATTAGCTCAGATGTTGCACAAAATCGCCGTGGCGGGGAAGTCTTAGATAACGAAGCCAGTATTCGGGTGGAAATTACACCAGCTAGTGAAAGAGAATTGTCTTTTAAGCAATTAATGGCCGGTTGGCAAAAGCAATTTGATCAACTTGAAGGTTTTGAGAAAATTGAGCTACAACAGTTTCGATTTGGAAGCAGTAGTGGAAGCCCAATTGCTATTGAGGTGCAAGAGAATAACGATAAAGTTCGGGCCGAAGTTTTGTCGAGTCTTAAGAAGAAGATGAGTGAATTAGGGCCTTTAGTGAATGTTGAGGTGGAGAAACCAATTGTTAAAAACGAATATCAGTTCAAATTAAAAGCGGAAGAGGCTGCAAGTCTTGGTGTTTCTTTAAGTGACATTGGTAGCGCTCTTCGAACCTACATTCAAGGGGATGTTTTATATACGATTAATTCCGGGGATGAAGAGGTGGATCTTCGTTTTTCAACCGTAGACTCTAACATTAAAGAAATTGATAAGCTTTTGGATCTGAGTGTCTCTAATTCGGCAGGCTATCTTTTACCTATAAAAAATGTAGTAGAGGTAAATAAAAGAGAAAAGGCTTCCAGTATCAAACGGGTGAGTTTTAAAAGAGCCGCAATGATTTATGCTGATTTAAAACCAGAGGCGATGACCACTCCTCTTGAAGTTGCTAGTTTGGTGGAAGATAAAATTTTTCCAGAAATATATAGAGAGTATCCAACAGTAAATATGGTTTGGCGAGAAGAAGTAGAAAACTCCAGAGAGTCTGCTGGGGATTTTCAACTGGCTGGAGGTTTAGTTGTAGGCTTGATTTATTTGTTGCTTGTAATTTTATTTAACTCACTAGTTACTCCTTTGTTGATTGCTTCCATTCTTCCTTTTGGGTTGATGGGAGTTATTTATATGTTTTGGATTCATGGAATTTTACAATTTGGATTTTTCTCAGTGATTGGTGCCTTGGGGATGCTTGGTGTTGTGATCAATGATTCCATTGTTTTAGTGAACAAGTTTGAAGAAGACTTTTCTGGAGACCAATTGAGGGAAAGAGAGACTATACTTTCAAAGATAGCAAATTTATCTGCTACTAGGTTAAGAGCGATTATAATTACAACTTTTACCACGGTGGCAGGACTTTTCCCAACGGCTTATGGTGTAGGTGGATACGATTCTATGTTGTCGGAGATGATGTTGGCGATGGCATGGGGATTATTGTTTGGAATGTTTGTAACGCTAGTTTTTGTTCCCGTTCTTTACAGTTATTACTATCAGGCAAGATTGAAGTTACAGGAGTTAGGACAATGAGTACTTGTATAAAACTATTTATTATTTTGGTTTTTTCTTCTTCGGCTTATTCGGAAAGTTTCGAACTAAAAGACTTTATCCGCCTTAGTATTGAGAAAGACCAAAAATACCAAGAATTGCACCTGGAAAAGGAAAAGAACAAATATATCAAAGATCAGTCTATGCCAGCTGATGCAATTAGCTTAACATTGGATCATGAAAAAGCTTATGTGTTAGATTCTGATGATACGAATCAGTCTAGTACGATTCGTTTAAGCAAAGATTTTTCCAAGTCGGGTACAAGTATTAGTGTAAGTAAGTCTAGATCGAATCAACCCAATATTGAATTTGAGGAGTTTGATGTAAGCGTTGAGCAATCTTTATTGAAAAACTCTTTTGGGAGAGACACTCGATTGCTCGAAGCTAAATTAGAAGAAGAGGCAGAGCTTGCAAACAAGGAGCAAGACGAAGCCTATGAGGACTATTTGCTAGAAAGCATCGCTGCTTTTTTTGATTATCAAATAACATACAGTAAGTATTTGTTGGCTAAAGATACTCTTGCTGATACCAAAAAGTTGAATCGACAGGTCTCTCAAAAATATAAGAAACAAATCGCAACAAGTACTGATTATCAGAAATCTCAATTGGAGCTTCTTACCGCTGAGGAAGATTTTTTGGCAATGGAGAAGGATCTTAATCTAATGAAGGCAAAGGTCACTGAGCGAACTGGTTTAAAAGAAGTAGCCCATATGCCGGGCGAGATGAAGAAGCTCTTTTCAAAGTTGTTAGAATGGGAATCTAAAAGCTTAGATAAAAACCTTATTCGTGAAAAATTGATCGCTGATGGAAAACTAAGTATTGCAAAAAAAGAGCTTGAGATTTTGAAAAGAGATAATTGGGCAGAATTGAATTTGGTAGCAGGATACTCTGAGGAAGAGTCAGTTCGTTACTCGAATTCAGTAAATCAAAAAGAGAATTATGTAGGTCTTAGTTTCAGTATGCCTTTTTCCGACAAACAAAGTGCTGCGAACATTGGTATTGCAAGGCTCGACGAGGAGAAATTAAAAGTTTCAAGAGATTTGGCAGAAAGAAGCATTGATCGACAGATTCTTGAGTTTAAGCAGCAACTAAAGTTTTATTCTAAAAATATAGAACTATTGGATAAAAAGTTGGCCTTAGCAAAAAGCATTTACAAAGCTGAGAACAATCGTTATTCCTACGGAAAAATTGATTTAGATACATTGATAGAACGTAAAAAAGATTTAGCGACCTATCAATATCAGTACCAGGAGTACTTGCTTAGTTATTTAAGCCTCTCAGCCTCATGGCTTGAGTTGAATGATAATTTAATTGAATTTACGCAAAGCTTGTAGGGAGCTATTGTTTAAAATAGGTTTCCAAGTCGCAGTTGGCTTCTTTATTGATCGGAAACATACGTGTAGCTTTGCGAATGTTCTGAAGTGATTTCCATTGAAAATGCTGACCACTTTCAAGATTGTAACTTGCGTAAGCGTTTTCGAAGTTCTCGCTTTTCAAAAAAGAAATGTTTGTTGCATCTAACCATTGCAGATCTTGTGAGTCTTTGAATAGAAACAAAGTTTTCTCCGGAAGTTCAAGGGCTTCATTTGTTTCAATATCAAAAATTCCGATACTAGAAAGTTTAGTTACTTTTCCCTCTTTTAATAATGACACAGGTTGATTTACAGCTAAAAATTGACCGTCCACAGAAACTCTAGGAGCTCTTTGTTCGTAAAACTCTTTTCCTAACAAGTCGTTTGCCACTCTTGAGAAATTTTCAATCATTTTAACATGAGGGCTCCAGCGATGGTCATTGTAGTGGTCAGAGATAAAATAAAGAATGCCGTTCGGTGAATATTCTGGCTCCATGTCAATTCCAACTTCATCAAAGAGTTCTACTGGAATTTTTTGATTGGACTTGAAGTCCAATTGGTAAATGCCTTGTTCTAAATTTCGAACTTGATTTTTTCTACGGTAGGAGAAACTGAGTAAGTCGCAGTTTGGATGAAAACTCGCTCTTGAATGAATCATAGCATCTGTAAAACGAATTTTTCCAAAACGCTTTTTGTTATGGTCATAGATTGTTAATTCACTGCCTTCGTTTTCATTTGTACGATCTTGAAAGAGTAGGTAATTAGCATCTGGGCTAATGGAAAGGGACATCAAAGCTCCATGAGTGGAGTAAAGGAGCTCTGATTCTTCTCTTGCTTGCCAGAGTTTTTGTTTTCTTAGTTCCTGTATTCTGCCATTGTTTACAGTAAAGTAGATATCATATTCAAAGTGAGGATTGATGCCAAAGGCATCCATAAAAATCAGATTGGATATTTTGTCAGCGAGTATTGCTACTTCTTTTTCATGGATGCTTTCTTTCAAACTTTCTAAGTCATAAATTTTACCGCCGAGAAATTCCAGTATTTGCAGGGATTTTTTGAAGTGCAAAGAATCAGGATTTAATAGACGTAAACACGGACTTACACGGAGTCGTTTGTCAATTTCGGTAATTAAAGCTCGATTTTCTTTATCGTAGTTTGTAAATGCGTAATCAATTACTTTGGCAGTACAAATTTCGCTGTCGATCTGATCAGCTAGACCAGGCAGATGTATTGCGAGAAAGAAGAGGATTAAACTCCATATTTGCATGTTTTAGATTATATCAATTATTAGGCGTAGAATCGAAAAAAGCCGGCAATTTCAAACTCTTAAGTAGCATTTTCAGCCTCTGTGTAGACTTTTGACAGAAAAAAACTAGTATTTTTTAACCCATTTGCCCTGGTAGTTCGTCTAATAAACATAGGGCCATCGAGGGCTCTAGAGCCAGGGGGAAGTATGCAAGGATTGCAAATCATCGCGGTAGCGATCATGTTGACTGTTTCAAGTAATTTATTCGCATGTCAAATTAAAGGACCAATCGTTGGAAAAGAAGATTTCAAATGCCTTCAAGAGAAGGTGGCTGAACTATATGAAATTCCCAAAAAGGGGAAAAACGGGGTGCATTCTCTTAAAGTAATTGCGGGGAATGAAGAAGTTAAATCGGGTCTAAAAGTGATCCAATAGGGAATTTCAAAAATACAGGGGGGCTTTCTTTTCGAAGAAAGTGTAAGAGGGGCGTATGCTCCTCTTTTTTTTGGTGTTTTGCCTGAGAGTTTATTGCGATAGGTATTTTCTGAAGAAAATCAGTTTAGTTACAAAATCCTTATTTAGATTCCTTTGCTTTTAAAGGACATATTTGCTCGATTCGAATGCGTTAAAAGTGCGCAATACCTAGCTTTGATCCAATGTCAAAGATACAGCAAAAAAAATCCAAAAAACGGAACGAGTTTTTGAGAGCAAGGCCTCGTTGACAGAAAATTCAGTTGAAAATTCACCAGATGAGTCTATCTTAGGCCTTGTATAAGTTAGAATAAAAATAAGGCGGAATATCATAATGGCTAGTAAATCTATGGATTTAGAATCGCTCTACAAAGTAAGAAATATTGGAATCATGGCACATATCGATGCCGGTAAAACAACCACGACCGAAAGGATCTTATTTTATACAGGTAAGAACTATAAAATTGGTGAGGTTCATGATGGTGATGCTACGATGGATTGGATGGAGCAGGAGCAAGAGCGAGGGATCACAATTACCTCTGCAGCTACTACTTGCCAATGGAATGAGACAACTATCAATATTATCGATACTCCGGGCCACGTTGATTTTACCATTGAAGTTGAAAGGTCTTTACGTGTTTTAGATGGTGCTGTTGCAGTTTTTGATGCTGTAAGTGGAGTTGAACCACAATCTGAAACCGTTTGGCGCCAAGCAGATCGCTACAAAGTTCCTAGAATTTGTTTTGTAAATAAAATGGATCGCATGGGTGCGGATTACTATATGTCGATCGATACCATTCGAGAAAAATTAGGAGCAAATCCACTGGCAATTCATTATCCTATTGGTTCTGAATCTGAATTTCAGGGAGCGGTGGATTTAATTTCTAATAAAGCCTATTTGTGGTCAGGTAGTGACCTTGGCCAAGAATTTCGTGTAGAAGATGTGCCGGAGCATATGGCCAATGAGGTTGCAGAAAAACGCAACGAAATGATTGAAAGCATTGTTGAGTTTGATGACGAACTTATGGAGCAGTATTTAGAGGGTAATGAGCCAAGTCAAGAGGCATTGAAAAAGGCCTTGAGAAAAGGAATATTATCAAATCAGTGCACAGCAGTTTTGTGTGGGTCCGCGTTTACTAATAAATGCGTTCAGCTTTTACTGGATGCTGTAGTGGATTTCCTACCAAGTCCTTTAGAGGTTCCAGCGGTTGAAGGAACTGATGTAAATAATCCTGAGAAGAAAATTCCTCGTAAAACAGATTTTGATGAGCCAGTGGCTGCTTTGGCTTTTAAAATAGCCTCTGACTCTTTCGCAGGAACAATGACATATATACGTTTGTATTCGGGAGTTTTAAAAATTGGAGACCAGTTATTAAATCCTCGTACTGAAAAGAAAGAACGTATTTCTAAGATTCTTAGAATGCACGCAAATAGCCGTGAAGAGATTAGTGAGTTGTACGCTGGTGATATAGCTGCTGTGATTGGGTTAAAGTTTAGTGCTACAGGAGATACTCTTTGTACTAGTAATAAACCAGTTGTTTTAGAGAGCATTAAATTTCCAGAGCCTGTGATTTCAATTGTGATCGAAGCTAAATCTACCGCTGATCAAAAAAAATTGGATCAGAGTTTAGAGCGACTACAGCTTGAAGACCCAAGCTTCCGTGTACGAAAAGACGAAGAAACAGGGCAAACTTTAATCTCTGGAATGGGTGAATTGCATCTAGATATTATCGTAGACCGATTAAAGAGAGAGTTTAAGGTTGAGGCCAATGTTGGTAAGCCTCAAGTTTCTTATCGCGAGGCAATCACATCTTCAGCTAATGCAGAGGCTGTATTTCAAAGAGAAATTCAGGGCCAAGAACAATTTGCTAAATGTAAGATAAAGCTAGAGCCAATTGACCATGCTACAGGTTTTGAATTTGTAAATAAAGTAGAGCAAAAAGGCTTCCCGCAAAACTTTTTTGGCGCCATCGAAAAGGGTTGTAAAGACTCCATGGAAATTGGTGGTTTGATTGGTAGTCAGGTTTTGGGAGTGAGATGTACACTAGAGAGTGCTGAATATGTTCAGGAGACATCCACAGAAACAGCCTTTAAAGTGGCTAGTTCGATTGCCTTTCGAGAAGCTTACAAAAAGGCAGAGGCCAAAGTTTTAGAGCCACTTTTTAGTCTTGAAATCTTAACTCCTGAAGAGTTTATGGGAAGTGTAATCGGTGATTTAAACTCTCGTCGTGGACGAGTTCATTCAATGAAGCCAAAAGGAAACCTACAAGTAATAGATGCTGAAGTTCCTCTGGCTAGTATGTTTGGTTACGCTACAGATATTCGTAGTTTGAGCCAAGGAAGAGCTACCTTTAGCCTAGAGTTTGATCGCTATGAGATTTTACCGGACAAGCAGGCGAAGGAAATTCTTGAAATGTATGGAAGGCTTTAAGTGTTAAACTGCTTTAGATACGTTCTTCTGGTTTTAGTTTTGTTGGGCTGTAGTGCTATTGGCTCAAAACCAGAAGAAACTGCGAAAGCAGAGCCTAAATTTATACCATCAACTCAAGGAAATTACAGCGACTGGCAAAAACTGCAAGGCCCAGAACTAGCTTCTGAAAAATACAAATGTGATAAAAGAAACTCCATCCAGGGCGATGATTTGGCAATGCCACTTTGTACTGAGTTTCAAATCAATGATTACCTAATTTATCTTTTGAGCTCCGTGGCAAGTCAAAAAAGAACGTTTTAAATCATAGGGGGAGTGATGAAGCTTTTCGTCTTTATCCTTTTAATTACTTCTTGTGTCTCTGTAAAACGCAAAGAAACTGTAGCTGAAACATCGAAAAACCAGAAAATTGAAAAAAAACACTTAGACTTTGAAGAGTATCAAAGCTTTCCTTCAGCCGTTCCATTGTATTTTTTTGAGGACCAAAGCTTAACTTTAGATCAGCGAAACAAGAGTTTTCGTTGTGAAGAGAAGAGGCTTAATTTATTTCTAATTGGTATTTCTTTAAATGATAAGGCTAAGCAAAAACGAAAAGGCATTTGTATTTAGGGGGGATTAAAAACTACTCAAAAGAGTAATAACTGGCCTATTTACTTTTATAAAAAATGGGACTTAAAAAGAAAAAGGCTTTGGAAACTCCAAAGCCTATTTATTAAGTTAGGATTTTAAGTGCTTTTATTTTGTTTTTACAACATCACCCATTAAAGCTACACCAGCAATAATGTTTCCAGCTCCACATTCGAATTTTTCTGTGCTGTCGTAAGGGATATTTTGGTAATTGCTTCTAATGTTTATTACAGCATCACCACCAAGCTCTCTTGCGCGATCTTGTAGTGCAATAACAGCTGATAGAAAAACCCACTGACAAGCCTGCAAATCAGATTTGTTAAATGCGTTTGTTTTTTTATTGGTTTTAACAGAAGCTACTTTCTCTTTAAATTTAACTTTTGTTTCTTTTCCCCAATAAAGTTTAACTTCATCTACAACTTTGGCTTTAGCGTCTGGAGTTTCTAGGGCATCTTTTATTTCGAAGCGAAGACGATCGTTTCTAGCAGAAAGATTTAGCCCGAACAAAACGGCCAAAAGGATTAATAGACTTGATTTTGAATTTATTACTTTCATAAATACCTTCCTAATAAAGAGTTTTACATGATGACTTAATCATTTGTATTTTTTGAAGTCACTAAAATTTTCAAATGCCTGGATTCTGGCATTTAAGCTCTTTGGGAACATATATTTATTTCTAAGCTATAGGTTAGATATTAGAAATGTGCTAAATACCGGACATGAAATCTTTGTTTTTTATTTTAGCATTTTGTATGGGGACGCAGGCTTTATTTGCTCAGGCAAAGTCTGTTATTGGACAATTTGGTGATGTGAAGCTTAGGCAATTGGTTACGCCTGGATTTGATGAGCTTGCTCCAGAGAGAAAAGTCTATTTTTATTATCTTGCGCAGGCAATGAAGGTTTCCGACGAAATCTACTGGCGTCAATACAGCCGTCACGGTCTTGCGATTCGGGATTTATTGTTAGACATTTTGGAGTTCGAAGACCTTTTCGCCGTTTTAAAAGATTTCGAGTTGAAAGACTTTGAAGCGAATGAAGAAAAAAGGTATTGGACCAATGCTGATAAAATAGCAAATCGATTTCCAATAGAGCAAATTAAATTATATCTTCTGGAGCTCTCCACCTTTCGTGGAAACTATGACTATATCAAAAACTCAAAGATACTACCTAAGGATTGGAACAGCCTAGATCTTTTGCGCCTGATAGACTTTGCTCAAAAATCACTTCGTTTACCTAAGGATAAAGCGCAGCAAATGCGACAGGAAGTACGTCGTCTAAGAAAAGCCATTTTTAGTGCGGATTACTTTCCGAAATACAAGGATGTTAAAGACGGTGACAGGCTTTTAGGAAGTCCTTCTTCTTTTTATGCTCCTGGAATCACGGAAGAGGAAGCAAAAAACTTTTCTAAATCTATTCTCACTTATCTCGAGAGAAACACTAGGGGAGAGGTGGTTGAAACTAGGCACAGCATCACTAGTGGTCCATTTAAAGACTATTTAGCCCTCATTGATTACTATTTAGAGCAAGCTTCATCCTACGCCAATGAAACAGAAAAGAATTTGATTCGCCTACATCGCAAAGTTTTAAGAACAGGTGATGTAGAAGACTACAAGGCTTATGAAATTGAGTGGGTTCAATACAACTCTAATGACATTGATTACCGATTGGATTTTGTAGAGCAGTACCTCGATCCTTTAGGGCACAAAGCTTACCATGAAGGAATGTTAACTCTTAAAAAAATTGATCCAGAAACCGTTCGCCAGCAGGAAGCCATTCGAAATATCATCTACAAACTCGAAGAAAAAATGCCTGTGGAAGAGCGTTTTAAGAAGAAAGGGGAGTTTATCATTCCTTCGGCTGAAACCGTAAATCTTGCCTTTTCAGGAGGAGCGGCTGGAGCTAAGCCGATGGGCGGCTATAATTTATCTAATTTTAAAGATGTGACCCAAAAGGTGGGAAGTAAGAGTCATTCCCTATCTAATGTGGGTTTAGATATTGGAAGTAATGAAACTCCTGAGCAGGCACAAAAAAGAGCTAAGAGCTTTTTCTCGAGCAAACACGCAAAAGATGTCGAGGCATATAGTATTGAAAAAACTTATCCACTTCATGTTAATTTTCATGAAGTGGCAGGACATGGTTCTGGTGAGATTTTAGAAGGTGATCCGAGAGTGGACTTGGGTTCTTTGTTTAATCCAATTGAAGAGTTACGAGCTGAGACGGCTGCGGTTTACCATGTTCTTGATGTGGATTTTTTGTATGAAAGTAAAATCTTTCCACCAGAAATGAGTTTAGAGGATGCACGATCATTTTCAAGAGCTGCAACGGTGAATTTCTTTACCAAACAGCTTAAATATTGGGGAACGATCAGTGATAAAACTTCGATTTCTCAGGCGCATAGAATGGCCAACCAAGTGCAGATGAACTATATGCTTGAAAAAGGCATCATCGAAATCCACAGGAACAAGTTTTCGGAGACTGTAGAGATCAATGGCGAAAAACAGCTTCGTGACTTTGAGCTTCCGGTGGTTCATATCAAAGACTTTCAAAGACTTAGAGAGGCTCTGGGGGAAATTTGGTTTGAAGTGCAAAAGATAGTTAGCTTGTCTTTGGAGTCTGAAGCTGGGGATTATCTAAGTAGATGGTCGTATTACAACGATGAACAACGTTCCTATGGAATGAGCTTGAAGCAGTACGCAGAAGCAAAAAAACAAGCAACGAAACTTCATTTTTTAAGACCTGAGGTTGTTCTAAGTCAAGACGGAAAGAGTGCAAAATTAGTTTACCATGATGGTAAAAATGGCGTGGATCAAGGAATTGCAATTGTGAAGTCCTATCGTGAATTTACTAAAACAGGAATTTCAAAAATTGCTAAAGCCTGCTCTCGTTCAGCAAATGTTCGCACAAATTAAAGCTTTTTGAAGTGTTTATAGTTTAGATGAACTTTAAACACTTCCCTTAATTGCGAATGAAACTGACTAAGCTTCCAAATTCGCGAACTGACATTTAAGTCTATGAATTTTAAGCTGTAGTAATAGGAATTGTGTAGGTGCTTTCAAGGATCTATCTATTATTCATCCGCAATTTACGGGGATAGTTGTTGAACATTTAAGTGAAATTATCAGGAGTTCAGAAGTAAGCCCCTTGCTCACGGATGGTGGATTCTTAGAGTTGATACCTTTAAAGGCTAATGCTGGTGATTTGATTTTTTTGGAAACCCTCCCTGTAATTCATGGAAACAACATTAGACTTTGGATAAGCTTATTTAAAGCTGAATAAAACTGTTCCACTTAGATTTAGATGATTTTTGGCTAGCATCCCCCATCTGCCCACGTTTCGTCTCGAGCTTCATGATTAAATACTTAGAATCTCAAAGCTCAAAGTGACTTTCACCCGCAATTATTGAGACCAGTTGATGGCTAATTAAAGCTGAGCCACTTAATTACGAATGAGGTCCGGCTAGCATTGATAAGTATTGGTTTTCCCTATCAGCCCGTGTTTTGTCTCAAGTTTGATGATTAAATGCTTAGATTCTAAAGCTTTAAGTGGCTTTCACCCACAATTATATTGGCCAGTTAATAGCTAAATCTTAAAACCACCAGATATAGAAAGCCCCCTAATTCATTTACTTATAATCGGCCTCACGTAGAGGATCTTATTGGATTAAGCTCAATTTGCATAGCTTGTGTGATCATTTCCTAATAAAACTGGCATATTGCATGATTCATGGCTGGCTCAGTGACGTTTTTTGCTGCCTTCTTATCTTTATTTTAAAAACTCAATTGGAAAAACCTATTTCAATATTTTGTATTATAATAAGCTGAAGAGTCGCGGAGATGAAATTGAAGTATGTTTTTAGTTTTCTAGTGTTTTTATCTTACAGCATGCCAATGCTGGCGCAGAGCTTTGGCGCGCCTATGTATTTGCCTGAAATGAAAATAGGTCACGCCGATTCAGTGGAAAGTCTCCATAAAAGTCTTGAGAAGTCTTTTCCTACAAGTTTAATTTTAACAGATGAAAGAGCAAAAGATTATTTTGTATTGGGATTCTATAATGACCGAGTTTTCCTTTTTAAAAATCAAATGCAAATAGGGGAGCTTAATGGTTATCCATTAGAGCAAATTCAAGTACACATTGATTCCTTAGAGCAAAAATTGGCTGATATGGGCTTCTTAAGGCGCAATAGTGCTTTTTTTACCTATGGACTTGGAGCTTATTTACTAAATTCAATGATACTAATGAACCTTACGGATCTATCTTCATGGATAGCGGCGATTGTTGTAGGTGCTTTTGTTCAGCTTCATAAGAGTCCTGAGAGAAAAGCAAAGATTAAGTCCTTACTTAGCATCAAATACTCCCTAGAAGAGTTGAAAGGCTCGCCAACCGGACGTGTCTATACAGAAATGATACCAGGTGTAGGTGAGGCTTTGAAAAGGATTCGCCTTCATCATCAAAGGCAGAAATATACTTGCTCTGCTAGTGCTAGTTAATAAACCCTGCCTCTGTAAGTTCATTCGCTAAAGCCCCAATGATAGCTTATAAAGTCGCCTTGTTTCAAAGCCATCAATTTTAAGCTTGCTAGCAGCAATTATTGTCGAAATTCTTACGTAGAATATTATATTTTTCCATTTTCCAATAAAAGCCTTGCTTTGCACCTCTTCCTATCATACAAAGTTTCGACCGGGATCTATAGACAATAAAAATGCCCGGAAGCTAGTGAATTAGTGATCCCAAACTAAGGAAGCTTCCCCGCATAATTTATTGGTTTGAAAATTGGATTTTTAATCAATTTTGTTTAGGTTTATTAGCCCCGCTTGAAAAGACAGAGACTGAGGTTTCTATCTTTTTTACACATGTTTGTAATTACTCATTAGCGAGTTTTATATATAGAAGAATTTTTATAAATGGATTGACTGAAAGTGCATCAGTGATGCATACTCGGCGCTTCGTGAGTTTTATAGGCATCTTTTTTAGCAAAATTTGTTGTTTTAAAAGAAAAGCGTTTATTAATGTAAGTATTTATTTTTGTTGAGGAAATTGTTTTATGCAAAGTCAAAAAATTAGAATCCGATTAAAAGCATTTGACTACAAATTATTGGATCAATCTACACGTGAAATCGTGGATGCAGCTAGAAGAACTGGCGCTAGAATCGCAGGACCAATTCCTCTTCCGACGCGCATCAATAAATATACGGTTCTACGTTCTCCACACGTAGATAAAAAATCCCGAGAGCAGTTCGAGATTCGTACGCACAAGCGTATGTTAGATATTTTTGAGCCTACCCAACAAACGGTAGATCAGCTGATGAAGCTAGACCTGTCCGCAGGTGTCCACGTAGACATTAAGCTGTCAGCTATTTAAGGAGAATACAGGTGAGTGAAGAACAAGTAAACACAGAGGAGCAAGCGCCAGAAGTGAAAGCGGAAGACACAGGTCTTAAGCTTAGCGGTGTATTTGCTTACAAACTTGGGATGTCAACAGTATACGACGCTGATGCTGTGGCTATTCCTGTAACGGTTTTGAAATACGAGCCATGGTTCGTAAGCCAGATCAAAACTGTAGAAAAAGATGGTTATTCTGCTATCCAAATCGCTAGCGGAATCAAGAAAGCGAAGAATACTTTGAAGTCTGAAAAAGGACATTTCTCTAAAGCTGGTTTTGAGAATGGTGCAAAGTTTGTTCGTGAAATTCGTCAAGACATTCCTGAGGGAGTTGAGCTTGGTCAAAAAGTTGCTATTGATTCAGTGGCTGCTGGTGACAAAGTTCAGTTGACTTCAAAATCTAAAGGTCGTGGTTTCGCTGGTACAATGAAACGTCACGATTTCGGTGGTGGTCCTGCTTCTCACGGTTCTGGTTTTAAAAGACGTCCGGGTTCAATCGGTAACAGAACTTGGCCAGGTCGTGTAATTAAAGGTAAGAGAATGGCTGGTCACTACGGTGATGAAAACATCACGGTTAAAAACGTAAACATCGTTGATGTGATTCCTGAAGAGAACGTGATCCTTGTAAAAGGGCCTGTTCCGGGTGGAAGAAACAACCTAGTGAAATTAATGAAGGTGTAAGATGGCTAAGGTTGCAGTATTAAATTGGAATAAAGAAAAAGTTGGTGATGTTGAGCTTCTAGATGAAGTTTATGCAAAGCCTGTTCGTAAAGACATCCTACAAACAGTTGTAAAATGGCAGTTGGCTTGTCGTCGTGCTGGTACTCACTCTACAAAGACTAAAGGTCTTGTGAGTGGTGGTGGTAAAAAGCCTTTCCGTCAAAAAGGTACTGGTAATGCTCGTCAGGGTTCTACTAGATCTCCTTTAAATCCAGGTGGTGGTATCATTTTTGGGCCAACTCCAAGAGATTACAGTTACAACTTGCCACGTAAAGTGAGACAAGCTGGTTTAAAAACAGCTCTTTCTTACTTGTTGGCTAACGATAAATTGTTTGTAGTTGATAGTATGGATGCTTCTGGGAAAACTAAAGAGTTGGCTTCTAAGCTTTCTACTTTCGGTTTAAACAAAGCGGTGATTGTTGGAAGTAAAAAAGATGAGATGATGGGTCGTGCGGCTCGTAACCTTAAGTCTTTCCGTTTCCTTCAGTCTGAAGGTATTAACGTATACGATCTTCTTAAGTATGACGCGGCTATCATTAGCCAAGAAACACTTAGCGAGATCAATGCAAAGTGCGGGGTGAATTAATATGTGGTCTGTAGTTAAGAAACCTTTAGTAACTGAGAAAAACACAATTCATTCTGCTGCTGGTGTATATGCTTTTGAAGTAGATCGTAAGGCAACAAAAACAGATATCAAAGATGCGATTGAAAAGTCTTTTGACGTTAAAGTTGACTCTGTTAAGACAATGGTTTGTCGTGGCAAAGTTAAGCGTGTTGGAAGAAACTTCAGTAAAGTTCGTTACTGGAAAAAAGCTCTTGTTAAGCTTCAACCAGGTGAGAGCATCGCGATTTTTGAGGGAGCGTAATAGTCATGGGTATTAAAACATATAAACCGACATCTCCTAGTAGAAGAAATATGACGAGTAACGATTTCGCAGAAATTACGAAGTCAACTCCGGAAAAATCTTTATTAGTTAGTTTAAATAAGACTGGCGCGAGAAACAACCACGGTCGCATTACTGTTCGTCACCAAGGTGGTGGTCATAAGCGTAAATATCGTGTTATTGACTTCAAGCGTTTGACTTTAGATATTCCTGCAAAAGTAGTAGCTATTGAGTATGATCCAAACCGTTCTGCGAATATCGCTCTATTAACTTATGCAAATGGTCTTAAGACTTATATCATTGCTCCTCTTGGTCTAACTGTTGGCGATACTGTAATCGCGAGCGATAGTGCAGATATCAAACCTGGTAACTGTCTTCCGCTTAACAGCATTCCGACTGGTACAATTATTCATAACGTAGAAATTAACCCTGGTGCTGGAGCTGTTTTGGCTCGTGGAGCAGGTGTATCGGCTACTCTGGTTTCTAAAGAAGGTAAATACTGTCAAGTACGTCTTCCTTCTGGTGAAGTTCGCTATGTTCTTTCAAACTGTCGTGCAACAATCGGTCAGGTTGGAAATACTAGTCATGAAAACCAAAAAATTGGTAAAGCTGGTAGAAAACGTTGGATGGGTGTTCGTCCTACTGTTCGTGGTATGGCAATGAACCCTGTTGATCACCCAATGGGTGGTGGTGAAGGTCGTGGTAAGGGTAACCATCCTACGACTCCTTGGGGTAAACCTTGTAAAGGTTATAAAACTAGAAACAACAAGCGTACTGATAAAATGATCGTTCGCAGACGTAAAGGTAAGAAGTAGAGGTAATCAATGGCTAGATCTTTAAAAAAGGGTCCGTTTGTAGACGACCATTTAGCAAAAAAGATATTCGCTGCTAAAGAGGCTGGTGATAACAAAGTTATCAAAACTTGGTCTCGTCGTTCTGTGATTTTCCCGGACGCAGTTGGATTGACTGTAGCAGTACACAACGGAAAGAAATTTGTTCCTGTATATGTAACTGAAAACATGATTGGACATAAGTTTGGTGAGTTCGCTCCAACAAGAACTTATTACGGTCACGGTGACAAGAAGAAGAAGAAATAAGGATTAAACGATGGAAGTAAAAGCGAGTTTAAAATACGCAAGAGTTGGAGCACAAAAAGCTCGTCAAGTTGCAGACTTGGTGAGAGGCAAAAACGTTGATGAAGCTCTAAGAATCCTTACTGTTACTAACAGAAAGACTTCTTTTTTAGTTAAAAAGCTTCTTGAGTCAGCGGTTGCTAATGCAGACCAAAAGAAAACAATCGATATCGATCGTTTGTTTGTTAAATTTATCACAGTGGATCAGGGGCCTTTGCTTAAGCGCTACAAGCCAAGAGCACAAGGGCGAGCTACTCCATTTAACAAAAAAACTAGTCACATCAACTTAGTTTTGGACGAGAGGTAAGATCGTGGGACAGAAAGTAAATCCAATTGGACTTAGAGTAGGAATTAATAAAACTTGGGCCTCTCGCTGGTTTGCCAAAGGTCCTCAGTATGCAAAATTTCTTCATGAAGATTTCAAATTACGTGAATTCGTAGAGAAGAAGTTGAAGCACGCTGGTGTTGCCGCAGTTGAAATTGAGCGCTCTGACGATAAAAAAGTTAAAATTATTATTAACACTGCTAGACCAGGTGTTGTTATCGGTAAAAAAGGTGCTGGTATCGATGCTTTGAAAGCGGATGTTCAAAAAATTACTGGTAGTGAAGTTTTCATCAATATTCAAGAGGTTAGAAAGCCAGATGCTTATGCTTCTTTGGTTGCGCAAAACATCGCTTCTCAGCTTGAGCGTCGTATGTCTTGGAGACGAGTTCTTAAAAAATCTCTTCAGTCTTCACTTCGTGCTGGTGTTCAAGGTATTAAAGTTCAAGTAAGTGGACGTTTAGATGGTGCTGAGATCGCTCGTTCTGAATGGTACACTGAGAAATCAGTTCCTCTTCACACTCTTCGTGCTGATATCGATTACGGTACAGCTGAAGCAGCAACTACTTACGGAATTATTGGAATCAAAGTTTGGATCTACAAAGGTGACTTGGTAGCTAAACAAGATTTGAGAGAGGAGGGCCCTCGTGCTTAGTCCTAAAAGAGTAAAATGGAGAAAGCCGTTTAAGTTGAACCGTAAAGGTTTCGCTTATCGTGGAAGTGACGTAAGTTTTGGTGAGTACGCTCTTCAAGCTACAACAAACGGATGGATTACATCTCGTCAGATTGAAGCTTCTCGTATTGCCATTAACCGTTATATCAAACGTGGTGGTAAAGTTTGGATTCGTATTTTTCCAGACCGTTCTATCACTAAAAAGCCTGCTGAGACTCGTATGGGTAAAGGTAAAGGTTCGCCAGAATATTGGGTATCTATTATCAAGCCAGGAAGAGTATTGTTTGAAATTGAAGGTGTTAGCCGTGAAGTTGCAAAAGAAGCTCTTCGTCTTGCAAGTCACAAGCTACCTGTAAAAACTCGTTTCTTGGAAAAGGAGTAAGACATGAAATTTGAAGATGTTTCTGGATTGTCTGTAGATGAACTTAAGAAAAAAGATGTCGAGCTTCGTAGAAATCTTTTTGAAATGAAAATGAAAAACTCTTTGGGTCAATTAGCTAACCCATTAGAGATTCGCTTCACTAGAAGAGATATCGCGAGAGTAAAAACAGCTATCAGCCAAAAAACGGCGAAACAATAGAGGATTGAAAGATGGCTACTAATGAAAGAGGAAAACCGAATCAGGTAACAGGTGTTGTAGTAAGCGACAAAATGGATAAAACCATCGCTGTTAAAGTTTCTCGTATGGTGAAGCACAAGCGTTACGGTAAATACATTCGTCGTAGTACTGTTTTTAAAGCGCACGATGAGCAGAATTCTGCAAAAGCGGGCGATAAAGTTTTAATCACTGAATCTCGTCCTTTGAGCAAAACCAAGTCTTGGAAATTGTCTCAAGTGATTGAGAAGGCGAAAGTACTTTAGGAGATATCAAATGATTCAAATGCAAACGAAATTAAAAGTTGCTGATAACTCCGGAGCGAAACTAGTTCAATGTATCAAGGTTCTTGGTGGATCTAAGCGTAGAACAGCTTCTGTAGGTGACATTATCGTAGTTTCTATTAAAGAAGCTCTTCCAAACTCTAAAGTAAAGAAGGGTGATGTTGCAAAAGCTGTGATCGTGAGAACTACACAAAAAGTTCGTCGTCCAGATGGAAGTTACATTCGCTTTGACGAAAACTCTGCAGTTTTGGTTAAAGGTGATAAAGAGCCAGTTGGAACACGTATTTTTGGACCAGTTGCGCGTGAATTAAGAGCGAAAAGTTTTACAAAAATCATTTCCCTAGCACCGGAAGTTCTTTAATTAGAACGTTTATTAAGAGGTAGATAGTGAACCGTTTAGAGAAAAAATATAAAGAAGATGTGATTCCTAGCCTAATGAAAGAATTAGGAATTGAGAATCCAATGAAGTTACCAAAACTAGAGAAAATCACAGTAAATATTTGCTGTGGTCGCGAGGCTACCGCGAACTCTAAAGTTGTTAACACTGCGGTTGAAGAATTAGCCACGATTTCAGGTCAAAAGCCAGTAATCACTCGTGCTAAAAAAGCAATCGCCAACTTCAAATTACGTGAAGGTATGCCGCTTGGTTGTGCTGTTACTCTTAGACAAGAGCGCATGTGGGCTTTCTTAGATCGTCTGATCAACGTAGGTATGCCTCGAGTTAGAGACTTTAAAGGAGTTTCTCCTAAAGGTTTCGATGGACGTGGAAACTACAATATGGGTCTTAAAGAGCAAATTGTTTTTCCTGAGATTAACTATGACAAAGTAGATAAGCTTCGTGGTATGAATATTACTATTTGTACTAGTGCTGAAACTGATGAGCAAAGTCGCGCTTTGTTAACTGGACTTGGTTTCCCATTCCGTAAAAACTAGAGGATAAAAGAAAATGGATACAGTTGCAGATTTTCTAACAAGAATAAGAAATGCAGGTAATGCAGGACATGAAAAAGTAGATATTCCTAGCTCTAAATTGAGAAAAGGAATTGCAGAAGTACTTAAAGGCGAAGGTTATATTCGTAACTTCAAAGTTGTTGAAGACGGTCGCCAAGGTATGATGCGTGTATATTTGAAAACAACAAAAACTGGTGAACCAGTGATTCAAAAGCTTATGCGTGTGAGTCGTCCTGGTCGTCGTGTATATGTTAAAGCCAAAGCGATTCCAAAAGTTCGTTCTGGTTATGGTTTAGCAATCTTAAGCACTTCCCAAGGTGTAATGAGCGGTTCTACTGCTACTGAAAAAAGTCTTGGTGGTGAGTACTTAGCGAAAGTTTGGTAGGTGTAATATGTCACGTATTGGAAAAGCGCCCGTAGTTATTAAAGACAAAGTTCAAGTGAGTGTATCTCCTGAGAACGTTGTAGAAGTAAAAGGTCCAAAATATACTTTGCAAGTTCCTGTTCGCACAGAGATCAACGTTAAAGTAGAAGACGGACAAGTAGTATTGACTCGTAATGATGACAGTAAGTCTACTCGTAGCCTTCATGGATTATATAGATCATTAGTTCAAAATGCTGTAACAGGTGTTTCTGATGGTTTTCAAAAAACATTGGTATTAAATGGTGTAGGTTACAGATCAGCTGTTAAAGGTAAAGTTCTTGAAATGAACCTTGGTTACTCTCACCCAATCAATTTCGATATTCCAACTGGAATTGAAATTGAAGTGGAAAAAGCAACTACAGTTCACGTTAAAGGAGCTGATAAAGCTTTGGTTGGTCAAACTGCTGCAGAAATTAGAGAGTTTCGTCCACCTGAACCATATCTTGGTAAAGGAATTCGTTACTCTGATGAACATATCCGCCGTAAAGCCGGTAAGTCAGCTGGTAAGTAATAGGGGTTTATTATGAAAATTAAATTCAAGAAAACAACAAGCCCGAAAGTAAAGAGTCGTTTAAAAGTAAAGGCTCGTATTCGTAGAAAAATTGATGGTACGCCTGAGCGTCCTCGTTTGTCAGTATACAAAAGTTTGAACCATGTATACGCTCAAATCATTGATGACCAAGGGAATGCAACTTTAGCTAGTGCTTCCAGTTTGAAATTCACTGAGAAAATGAGTGGTGTGGATAAAGCTAAAGCTGTTGGTAAAGCGGTAGCTGAAGCTGCACAAGCGAAAAACATCAAAAACGTAGTATTTGATCGTAATGGATTTATCTTCCACGGAAAAATTAAGGCCGTGGCTGAAGCTGCCCGTGAAGCTGGGCTTAATTTCTAGGGGAATTGGATGAGCGAACAACAACAAGTACCTGAATTTGAAGAAAGAGTAGTTGCAATTAACCGTGTAGCTAAAGTGGTAAAGGGTGGACGTAGATTCTCCTTCTCAGCTCTAGTGGTTATCGGTGATGGAAGCGGCCAAATTGGTTTTGGTTGTGGTAAAGCGAACGAAGTTCCTGCTGCAATTGGTAAAGCTGGTCGTGTAGCTAAAAGAGATTGTGAAAAAGTATATATCGAAGATGGAACGATTTCTCATGAAGTAATCGGTCGCTTCGGAGCTGCAGAAGTAGTTCTTCGTCCAGCATCACCTGGTACAGGTGTTATCGCTGGTGGTGCGGTTCGTGCCGTACTAGAGGCAGTTGGAGTTAAAAACGTACTTACAAAGTGTGTTGGAACTCGTAACCCTCATAATGCAGTTCGTGCTACTTTGGACGGTCTTCGTCAGTTACAAAGTCAAGCAATGGTTGATGAGAGATTAAAGTCGTAGGAGGCCAAAATGGCTAAAAGTTTTCGTGTTAAGTTAAAAAAGAGCACTATTGGCTGTACTGAAACTCAAAAAGAAACAGTTCGTTGCCTAGGGCTTCGTAAAATTGGTCAAGAAAAAGTTTTTGCTGATAATCCAGCTGTTCGTGGACAGATTTTTAAAATTCAGCATCTTCTAGATGTTACTGTGGAGAAATAATATGAGCTTGTTAAGTAACTTAGAAATTAAAGAAGGTTCGACAAAAAATCGTAAACGTGTTGGTCGCGGTCAGGGTTCTGGCTGGGGAAAACAAGCTGCGAAGGGTCATAAAGGACAAAAAGCTCGTTCTGGTGGAAAAAATGTTCCGGGTTTCGAAGGTGGTCAAATGCCTTTAATCCGTCGTATTCCTAAGTTTGGATTCACTCCAGGTAGCAGAAACCGTTACACAATCATCAATTTGTCTAGATTGACAGCACTTGATGGTGAGGTTACTCCAGAGAGTCTTTTAGAAAAAGGTTGGCTAAAGAAGGGCGAAAAGCTTAAAATCTTAGGCGACGGAGAAATCACAAAAGCAATCAACGTGAAAGCTCACAAGTTCAGTGCTTCTGCTAAAGAGGCGATTGAAAAAGCTGGTGGGTCTGCATCCGTTCTAGATTAATATTTTTTTGCAACAGGGGATCAAAGAGTGTCAGCAGTTGAGGGTATCGCAAAGAACGAAGAGTTAAGAAAACGCATAGGTTTTACCTTATTTGTATTGGTTATTTATAGATTAGGGGTTCATATTCCAACACCTGGTGTGGATGGAAACGCTGTTATGAACTTCTTCCAATCACAAGGCGGATTCTTCAATGTTTTTAACCTTTTTTCTGGTGGCGCTTTAGAACGATTCTCTGTTCTAGCTCTAGGGATCATGCCTTATATCTCTAGTTCAATTATTTTTCAGTTACTGACTTCAGTAATTCCTCAGCTCGAGCAGTTGAAGAAAGAAGGGGAGTCAGGTCGTAAAAAAATCAATCAATACACTCGTTACGGAACCATTGTACTAGCAATTGTACAGGGTTACGGAATTAGTACATTTTTGAAAAACCCACCGGGTGGAGAGGCTTTAGTTCTTTCTAATTCTGTGGGATTTCTTCCGTTTGAGTTGATGACGATAATTACTCTGACAGCAGGAACTTGTTTCTTGATGTGGCTGGGTGAGCAAATTACTGAGCGTGGTATCGGTAATGGTGCCAGTCTTATCATTTTTGCTGGTATCGCTGCAAATATTCCAGCAGGAATTAGTCAAACATATAATCTTGTAGCTGACTCTACAATCAATCCTCTAATGGCGTTGGTTCTTGCAGCTTTCATGATTATTACAATTGGTTTGGTTATTTTCCTAGAAGTAGGGCAGAGAAGAATCCCAATTCAATATTCTGCTAGAGGTCAAGGTCGCCAGGCTATGTCTGCACCGCAATCTCATCTTCCTTTGAAGATTAATTTTTCGGGTGTAATTCCTCCGATTTTTGCTTCAAGTTTATTGTTGTTTCCAGCAACTATTACTCAGTTCGTACAAGCGCCTTGGCTACAAAGTATCCAAGATTCTTTAGCTCCAAATGGTACTTTGTATAATGTATTGTTTGTTGGTTTAATTGTGTTTTTCTGTTTTTTCTATACTCAGATTGTATTTAATCCTTCTGAAGTTGCTGAGAACCTTAAAAAATCGGGTGGCTTTGTGCCAGGTATTCGTGCTGGTAAAGCTACTTCCGATTATATAATGAGAATTTTAGATAGAATTAATGTTGGTGGTGCGATTTATTTAAGTGCCATCTGTATTTTACCAGGTTTGTTAATTGCTACCCTTGGTGTTCCATTTTATTTCGGTGGAACTAGCTTGTTGATTTTAGTTGGTGTTGCTCTTGATACAACTCAACAAATTCAATCTCATATGTTGAACCAAAAGTATGATGCTTTTTCACGAGGCCCTAAGGTTAAAATGAAAAGCAGAAGGGTACAGTTCTAATGAATATATTGCTTTTTGGTCCTCCAGGGGCAGGTAAAGGTACTCAATCAGCGCTTCTTAAGGAGCGCTTAAATATGTTACATATTAGCACTGGCGACTTGTTCAGAGCTAATATTAAAGGTCAGACAGAGCTAGGCTTAAAAGCTAAAGCAATTATTGATAGAGGAGACCTTGTTCCTGATGAAATTACCATTGGAATGGTGGAGCAAGAGTTTCAAAAGATGTCTGGTCAAAGTTTTATTTTAGATGGCTTTCCGCGAACAGTTGCACAGGCGGAAGCTTTAGATAGGCTGCTGGCAACAAATAACATGGATCTTGGTAAGGCAATCTTTATGGATGTGTCACACGACTACCTAGTGAAACGTTTAACAGGTCGCCGAGTGTGTTCTGATTGCGGTGCTACTTTTCACGTAGATGCAATGCCTCCTAAAAAAGAAGGTGTTTGTGATAATTGCGGCGGAGAGTTGAAGCAACGTAAAGACGATCATGAGTCAGTTATCTCTACGAGATTAAAAGCTTATGAAGAAAATACACTACCGGTACTTGAGTACTACAAAGAGGCTGGAAAGTACGTTGAGGTTGATGGGCTTGGTGAAACAGAGGATGTTTACAAGCGAATCGCAGCGGAACTAGCTTAGTTTCTGGCATTTTTCACCAACTCCTGGACGGAGTTTTGCTGGGAATAAAAAAAGTAAAAAATTGGTTGAAATTAGTGGACAGCTATATTCGTGGGTGTTAGAGTCCGGCGTCTATAAATTGTCTATTGCTATGAGGCGTTAAGTCCTTAGGAGTTAAAAATGAAGGTTCGTGCTTCCGTAAAGAAGATTTGCAATAAATGCAAAGTAATTAAACGTAAAGGTATTGTTCGCGTAATTTGTGAAAACCCAAAACACAAACAGCGTCAGGGGTAGTAAGTTATGGCTCGTATTGCAGGTGTTGATTTACCAAAAAACAAAAGAATGGAAATTGCTTTGACCTATGTATATGGAATCGGTCAAGTGACAGCGAGAAAAATCTGTGACGATCTAAAAATTGATCGTGGAATGAAAGCTCATGAGCTAACTGATGCTCACGTAAACGATTTACGTCAAGCTTTAGAGGGAGACTACACTGTTGAAGGTGATCTTCGTCGTGAAGTTTCGATGAATATCAAGCGTTTGATGGATTTAGGTTGTTACCGTGGATTACGTCATCGTCGTGGTTTACCAGCAAATGGTCAAAACACACGTAACAACTCAAGAACTCGTAAAGGTCCTAAAAAGACTGTTGCTAACAAGAAAAAATAGGTCGAGGTAGATTGTAATGGCTGGAAAAAGAACTAGCACAAAAAAGAAAGTTAAAAAGAACATCCCGGTTGGGAATTGTTATATTCAATGTGGATTCGGTAACACTATCGTAACTATGACAGATGCGGATGGTGGAGCTGTTTCTTGGTCAAGTGCAGGGCACTTAGGTTTTAAAGGAAGTCGTAAAGGTACTCCTTTTGCTGCACAAATGGCTGCTGAAGACGCTGCTAAAAAAGCAATGGAACATGGAATGAAGACTGTGTCTGTATATTTGAAAGGACCAGGGGCAGGTCGTGAGCCTGCAGTTCGTGCAATTGCTGCTGCTGGATTAAAAGTAACTTCAATGAGAGATGTAACTCCAATTCCACATAATGGATGTCGTCCTCCAAAAAGAAGAAGAGTGTAAGGAGTAGGTCGTGAGTAAAATTATTGGTAGTGTTTGTAAATTATGTCGTCGTGAACACACGAAGCTTTTCCTTAAAGGAAGTCGTTGTTTTACTGATAAATGTTCTTTCGATCGTAGATCATACCCACCAGGACAACACGGTCAAAGCCGTATGAAGTTCTCTGAGTTTGCTCTTCAATTGCGTGAAAAACAAAAAGTTAGACGTTATTACGGTGTGTTTGAAAAACAATTCCGTAAGATGTTTAAAATTGCTGATGGCCGTAAAGGTGAGACTGGTTTTAACTTGTTACAAGCTTTAGAACTACGTCTTGATAGCGTTGTTTATAATATGGGCTTTGCCGAGAGCAGAAGACAGGCAAAACAATTAATTGCACATAAACATTTTGCAGTTAATGGAAAACGCGTTAGTATTCCATCTATGGCTCTAAAACTAGGTGATGTAATCGAAGTTTTAGAAAAAAGTACTGAGAAAACCCCAATCATGGCTGGTAAAGAGTTAGCTAAGACTCGTGAAGTTCCTGCTTGGGTTGAAGTAGATGGAAACAAGGGTACGATCAAGGATCTTCCAACTCGTGAGCAAATCAGCTTGCAAGTTGAAGAGAATATGATTGTTGAGTACTACTCTCGTTAATTTTAAGGAGTTAGAATGCAAGAGCAATATTTTAAAACATGGCGTGATCTTATCAAACCGAAATCTTATGAGGCTGATAAGGATACTCTTAAAGACAGTTACGGTAAGTTTTCAATCAAACCTCTTGAAAGAGGTTATGGTGTAACTCTAGGTAACTCTTTGAGAAGAGTGATGCTATCATCAATGATGGGAACAGGTATTCATGCTGTTCACTTCGATGGAGTATTACACGAGTTTAGTACTATCCCAGAAGTTATGGAAGATGTTCAAGATATCATCCTTAACCTAAAAGAAGTTCGTTTTCGTCAGTATGATTCAGATGTAAAAACTCTTAGAATCTCTAAGCAAGGCCCAGGTGTAGTAACAGCAGCTGACATTATCTTGCCTGAAGGAATCGAAGTAATTAACAAAGATCAACATATTTGTACATTAGGTAACAATGCTAACTTTACAGCTGAGTTATTGACTCGCTTTTACAGAGGTTACGTTCAATCTGATGAGCATGGTATTGATCTTCCAGTAAATTACATTCCAGTAGATACTATTTTTAGCCCTGTTCGTAGAGTAAACTATACAGTTTCTCAGGCTCGTGTTGGTCAAAGAACAGACTACGATGCTTTAGTTCTAGAAGTTTGGACAGATGGTTCCATTCGTCCAGATGAAGCGATTTCTATTGGTTCTAAAATTTTAAAAGAGCAACTTCAGGTTTTCATCAATTTTGATGAAGCTCTTGAAAAGACAGAAGAAGAAGTTAAAGAATCTAAGCCTACGCTTAACGAAAATCTTTTCCGTTCTGTTGATGATCTTGAGCTTTCAGTTCGTAGTGCGAACTGTTTGAAGAACGCAAATATTCGTTACATAGGTGAATTGGTTACTCGTTCAGAAGGCGAAATGCTTAAAACTAAAAACTTCGGTCGTAAGTCTTTGAATGAGATTAAAGAATTATTAGGTGAAATGGGTCTGTCTCTTGGTATGAAGATTGACGGATGGCCACCAGCAGATTGGAATCCAGACGCACGTGCTGGGCAGTAATTAGAGGTTAAAAATGAGACATAGAGTTCAGAACAAAAGATTCGGTAGAAGTAACGGTCATCGTAAAGCCTTGATTCGTAATTTAGTAACTTCTTTGGTAGAGCATGAGCGTATCACTACGACTTTGCCAAAAGCGAAAGAATTACGTCGTCACGTTGAGCGCGCTATTACTGCTGGTAAAAAAGAAGATGTTGCAACGATTCGTACTTTGTTGGCTAAATATCCAAATAAAGATACTGTTAAGAAAATCGTAAGTGATTTGTCTCCTCGTTTCAAAGAGCGTCCAGGCGGATACACTCGTATTTTGAAACTAGGTGAGCGTCCTGGTGATGCTGCTGAAATGGCAATCATTGAGTTTGTAGATTTCACTCTTCCTGAAGTTGTAGAAGAAAAAAAGGAAGAAGAAGTTAAAGCTGCTAAGAAAACTGCGGCAAAGCAAGCTGCGAAGAAAAAAACAGCCAAAAAGAAAGCTGCAACAGCAAACAAGAAAAAATCAGTAGCAAAGAAAAAGACTGCTGCTAAAAAGAAAACTGCTAAGAAAAAAGCGGCAAAGAAAACAGCTGCTAAAAAGACAGCAGCGAAGAAGAAAACTGCTAAGAAGAAAGCTTCTAAGTAATTTTCTGAAGATTAAAGTGAAAGCTCAGACTATGTCTGGGCTTTTTTTTTGACTTTTTAAAGACCAGTTTTAGTTTTTGGTAAATAATGGTGAATATATATTTTGAAGTTAGGTCTTATTAAGTGTTTTTGTGTGGAATCAATCGGTTTATTTTTTTAATTTAGATCTGCTTAGGTTCATTGTTTTTCCTATTTGCTTTCTTAGCCGATTTTTCCTGAGTTTGATTTTTTATTAATTGTCATTCTACCGAAAAAAAATGATAAAAGATTTTGCAGCACGAAAGTTTAGGGATGGCTGGAAATTGCTATATTCGGAAATTTCTTTTTTCACTTTCTATTTTTTTGTACTTATTATTCATTTTATGAATACAAGACTTATTTTACTGATCAATTTTGAGGTTTGGAAATTAGATCCGTAAAAAAATAATCAATAGATGTCTGATGACTGTGCCACTTAGTAACGAAAAAATATAAAAGCCTATAATCTTTTTGATATTAAAATTTATTTTTTTTAACTTAGGAAGCTGTCCAAGTTTATGGCTTTTTATTTTTAATGTATTTCATCGCAACAGATTAATTTGAAGGTGGTTGGATGGTGGCTTTAAGTTTTTGGAAATTCCGTTTTTAAACTAAATTATGGCCAACTAAGAGTTTTACTTATTCAGTGCTCAGTAAAGAGACCTAGATGTATCATTGAGAATGAACAAGTTCATTTAGTTGTGGATGGAAATACAAATTGCTGAGAACGAACTAGTTTATTTAAAATAGCTAAAAATTAAAATTTTACTGGAAAGTAGCAAGGGATTTTAACCGTGGTTTTGCGGACTAAATCCATCCGCAATCGAATGGACCAGTTTATATATGCTACTTGGATATCAAGTATTTGAGGAAATCTCTTACGTTTGGAGAATCCCAATTTTCCGCTGTGGGAACTTTTCGGATTAGCTTTTTATTTTTATCTAAAATGAAAGTCTCGGGTAATTTTTCGGTTCCTACTTTATCTGCGTATTCGTAGTTGTCATCTCGAATGATTAAAAAATTATTCATTGGCTTTATTTCAAGGCTTTGTAAAAAAGCATCAAATTCATTTTTATTCTCGTCTAGGGATATGGCAACAATACTTAAGTTTTCAGGAAAATCTTTAGCGAGCTTAACCAAGGAGGGGAATTCATCAATGCAAGGGGAGCACCAAGAGGCCCAAAAATGAACAAATGTAATTTTACTTTCTATCTCTGAAAGATTTAATTTAGAGTTGATTGTTCTGTCTGGAAATCCCTCACCGGTTAGGCTATTGATTTTACCAACGTAGCTGGCTTCATGGTTTTTAATGTTGATGAAATCTTTGAATAGTTCCCAAACACCATAGCTTAAAATGGCGGTAATAACGGCTGCAATACTAGCTTTTTTCCAATTCATTTTTATCTCCAGAGTGAATTCTAACCATTTTTTTTCTAAAAATCTAGTGGGTTTAATGCAGATTTTTAGAACTTACTTAGGAAGATGTGAAGGGTTGCGAGGGCTAGATTTTAATATTCTTTATTTTAATTTAAGAAATTTTATTAACAATGTATTTGTAGATTCTTAGGGTGGGTAGGTTTTTACGATCTTTTTTTACAGGTAGGTTTTTGAATTTGTAAGGTCTAAATTAAATGCACTAATTTTAGTTATCCATAGCTTATTTTTTCTAGATTTACCTGTGAAAGAATTTAAGCCTTGGTTTCCGGAGTGTTGGGTTAGCTATAGGTGATCTTTTGGTCAAAAACTTTTGACTTCTATAGCAAAGGATTAGTATCGAGCGCTGGATTGATTTGGTTTTAGGCTTAGTTAAGGTAGACTTACTCATATTAGGATATTCCTAGGCTTGTTAGAATCACGAAGTTCTGTATCATATAGCTATTAAAAAAGAGGAAATCGATGTTTCGTTTTAATTTTATTGTTTGCATTTTGAGCTTGTTTTTTTCCGTTTCGGTTTTTGCATGGGGCAAGCAAGGTCATAGACTGATTGCTGATATTGCCACAGAGCATTTGACCAAAGAAGCAAGAGAGGGGATTTCTCGATTGTTAATGAGTGATACTTTAGCTGATATTTCTAATTGGCCAGATAGAATTAAAAGTAAAAAGGAATATCGAAAATATTCTTCTTGGCATTATTGTACAGTTAAAGATGGCGAATCTTATTCCCGCTCGGAGGTGGGGGGAAGTATCGTGGTCCAGCTAAACTCTGCTGTTGAACGGCTAAAGAAGTTAGATTCTTTACCTGGGTTTAGTAAGAGAGAAACTTTAGCCTGGGTTGTTCATCTCGTGGGTGATTTGCATCAGCCTCTTCATGTGGGACGACCTGGCGACAAAGGTGGAAATAAAATAATTGTATCTTGGTATGGAGATAATACAAATCTACACCGTTTGTGGGATAGTCAAATTTTGAGAAAAATTTCTGCGAGAGAAACCGTTTTATTAAAAGAGATCCGTTCAAAGTTTTTAAGTAAGGAATTGTTTGAAGCGATTCCTAAAATGGACAGATATGAATTTGGTTTTTCTGGTACTCCAGAGGATTGGGCTACTGAATCCGTGCAATTTAGGAAGTATCCTTATGATATGATCGAGGGAGTTGAGTTGAGAGATGTCAAGGCGCTTGCTCCTTTGAGCGTTCATAATAAATATTTAAAAACCAAAGGTAGAAAAGTAGCAAAAGAAAAACTTCCCCTGCTCGGAGAGGCCTATTTTAAACAAAATAAAAGGATTGTTTTAGGGAGGATAGCGCAGGCAGGTATTCGCTTAGCGAATGTTCTCAATGAAATCTACGGGGTGAAAAAATAGTAATAAAAAATTAATTTTCCTTGCCATGATTATCCAGAAGGAAGAAGTTTTAATACTTAATACTTAATACTTAATACTTAATACTTAATACTTA
>CERD01039642.1_pt1 | contig 56958 bp, 54 predicted proteins | sample 530931 | NCBI WGS metagenome assembly CERD01 (sample SAMEA2621101, study PRJEB7988) | marine metagenome | isolation source: saline water (ENVO:00002010), including
CTATAAAATTTAGCTTTGCTAAATAGATTTGATTAGGAACTAATCAAAAAAGGTCTATTCTCTTTATTCTATTTTCTTACTTCCAACTACTTTATACTTCTTACTTTGTACTCAACACTTTGCACTTTAACCCCACATTACAATTCCTTCCACATTAAAGCGTACCTTTGCAGCTTATTAAAATTTTATGACATTTAAAGAACTCGGCTTAGCCGAACCTATCCTCAAGGCATTAGAGGCTGAAGGATATACTCACCCTACTCCAATTCAAGAACAATCCATACCCATATTACTGAAAGGCAAAGATTTATTGGGCGTTGCACAAACGGGAACCGGTAAAACGGCCGCATTTGGTATTCCTATCCTACATCAATTATATGAAGGTATAAGTCTTAGCCAGAACAAAAGAAAAATTAAAGCGCTTATAGTAACACCTACCCGTGAACTTGCCATTCAAATAGCCGAAAGTTTTACGGCGTACGGAAAATACACAGGCCTACGTAATACCGTTATTTTTGGCGGAGTAAAACAGGGTAAACAAGTAAACGCCCTTAGAGGAGGCGTTGATATATTAATTGCTACTCCCGGTCGCTTATTAGACCTAATGAACCAAGGTTTTATTTCTTTTAGAGATTTAGAACACGTAGTACTTGATGAAGCTGACCAAATGCTGGACATGGGCTTTATTCATGATATTAAGAAAATCATCGCGAAATTGCCTCCTAAACGACAATCGCTTTTCTTTTCGGCTACTATGCCAAAAGACATTGTTGAGCTTTCTAGAAAAATGTTGGGCGATTTTGAACGCGTTACCATTAAGCCAGAACAAGCTACAGCAGAGAAAGTTGAACAAGGAATATATTTTGTTAGTAAGCCAAACAAACCAAAACTGCTTATCCATATTATTAAAGAGAACCCTGAGAGTACGCTTATTGTTTTCTCCAGAACTAAGCATGGAGCCAATAAAATTGTAAAGAAATTAGACCAAGCAGGTATACGTTCTGCAGCCATACACGGTAATAAATCGCAAACTGCAAGACAAAAGGCACTAAGTGCTTTTAAAGAAGGAGATCTTAAGGTTTTGGTTGCAACCGATATTGCCGCAAGGGGAATTGATGTAGAAGACCTTTCATTGGTTGTAAATTATGATTTACCAAATGTATCCGAAACTTATGTTCACCGTATAGGCAGAACAGGTAGGGCAAATGCAAGTGGTACGGCACTTTCTTTTTGTGATAAAGAAGAAAGACCCTACTTACGTGATATCGAGAAATTGATAAAACAATCTGTACCTCGCATGCCAGAGCATCAATTCGTAGATGAAGATACTCCGCAAGATACGGGCAGTCAACCGGCACAACAACAAAGAAAACAAGGTAACTCCCGTAATAAAAATAGAAACAGAAATAGACCTGGTGGCAACAACTTTCGGGGAAAGAACAATAGAAATACAAACAGGCCTAAAAAACGAACAGATTCTAGCAGAAGCGAATAGCTTCTGTTAGAAATTCATTTTATCTTTAGCATAAACATTTTATCGTCTTTATGAAAAAGCAAATGGTAATTTACGGCAGTGGCCGCCATACCGTACCTTTCTTAAACTACATTGCCAAAGCTACCGGCAAGGAAAAACCGAATATGTGTTTTATTCCTACAGCTAGTGGTGAAGACGCTCAGTATATTGCTTCTTTCTATGAGGTGTGCTCACAGATAGATGTTACCCCACATGTACTTTCGGTTTGGATTAATTCTTATGATCAAAAAGAATCGTTCGAAGAGATCATCTCCCGGATGGATGCCATAATCGTTGGTGGTGGAAATACGTTGAACATGCTCGCCATTTGGAAAGCGCAAGGCATTGATGTTGCCCTTAAAAAAGCCTATGACAACGGGGTAGTTATGGGTGGTGGCAGCGCTGGTTCTTTATGCTGGTTTAATGGCGGTACTACAGATTCTAGACCAAAAGAATTAAGTATTGTTGGCGGCATGTCATTTATAGACAAAAGCCACTGCCCGCATTACAATTCTGAAACTTCACGAAGACCTTTGTACTTTGAAAACATAAAGACCGGCAAACTATCCGAAGGTTATGCCTGTGACGACCGTTCCGCTATTCATTTTATTGATGGTGAAGTTCATACTTCAGTCTCATTGAACGATGAAAACCATTCGTACTACGTCTATTTAAATGATGGTGAAATTGTGGAAGAACTGATACCGAGTACTGTTATTTCATAACTTCAATCTATAACTATATTTTACGTACTAATATCCTTATTAAGGATTCTAGTTCATCTCTTGCATCTAAATTCTTAATAAAACACTCTTAAAGTAAAAGTTATTACGTACTTTAAGGGTGTAAAATTCCCCTTTATTTTCTGATTCACAATATGTTGCTCATCGCCCCCTGATGTGTAGCCTTATTTGTCTTGTGTCTAATTCAAAAAATTAAATACGAGGATGAAGTTGTAATCAGTGCTATTTTTTTAAACCAACCACCAATTGTGCATGAAATTAGTTGTAAATAGGGAAAATCAAGTCATTGAAATCTATACCAAATGGCTACATGATTATTTAAATGTCTACGTAACAACCCATACTTACATTTTAAATGATGACACTTGTTTTAACGGTACTTCCGTCAAAAAGGTATTTTTAATTATTTCTTCAACCTCCAATTTCTTTGCCAACATTTTTGAACCAGGTTCAACCAATAACTTAAGAATACATGATTAAACAATCCCTGCTATTCATCACGCTATTTTTCTGTATGCTATTTACGGCAAGTGGGCAAGAAAACCCGGTAGATAAAAATGGATTGGCACTCGATACCATTATACATTTTACGAAAGCAGATGTAGATCCACTATTTGGTTTAACGTTGAAAAATAGAGAAGGTTGGATTTTTAAATCGGGCAATGAAAAAGATTTATCTCCTGTAGAGATTGATTTAGCTGGCTGGGAACGATTAAGTCCTTCTGAGATAACTAATGATATGGTAGATAGTTCTGGAAAATTTGAAGGATGGTTCAGATTGCAGTTTACTATTGATAGTGCTGTAGCAAAGCTTCCTCTCTATTTAGATAAAGAAGATCATGCTGCTGAGGATATTTATTTAAATGGAAAGTTGTTCCGCCAATTTGGCGAAAAAGGGAATGATAGAGCCTCATTTAAAGAACACATTCAAGATTTTGAAATAAGAACCCCAATATTTTTAGAACCTGATACAGTACATACATTAACGATACATTATGTTGACTATAGCACTTATGGAAACATAACCAAAGCTCTAGTGGGTTCAACCAGAATTGTATCCAACGCGTATTTTGACTATATGAGTTTATTGAGTTTTAAAGCTTTATTTGACTTGATCAGCTCTTTTATATTCTCAATTCTTTTCTGGCTTCTCTATATTCTAATTAGAGATGAAAAGGAGTTATTAATTATAGCTATTTTTTGCACTGTAATGTTACTAGAAACCATTGCATCGGCATTCTTTGGTGGAGATAGTTTATTTTTCACCCTACCTTCTAACATCATGATTACGTTAGATTATGTAAGTAATATTTTATTTTTCTTCTTCCCTATATTATGTCTTTTATTGGGCTATAGGATGTTATATGGAAACCTTAAAAAATGGTTGATTCTATTCTGTATAATAGCATCTTTAGCAATGTATTTCAGTTCTTATTCCTACCTAATTACGGTAATAGGGATTGCCATATTTTTACTCATTTTCGCATTAAAATCCAGAAAAAAAGTAATATCTGTCAGGGTAGTCATGTTTAGTTTATTTTTATCATTTACTACTTCTTATCTAGGACTTATATATAGATGGCTCGCTTCTGGTGATCATCTTAGTTTAAGATTAGTTTCTGTAAACAGTGACTTAATCGGTAAGGGAATTTTTTATTTTGGAATGTTGGCATTTGTCGCTTATCGCATGAGAGAGAAAAATGAGGATATGCGTAAAAATGCAATGGAACTTGTAAAGGTCGAAGCTGAAAAGAGTGCGCTTATTGCTTCTCAAAATGAAAAGTTAGAATTAAAAGTAAAAGAAAGAACATCAGAATTAAATCAATCTTTAGAAGAATTAAAAGCCACCCAATCTCAACTCATCCAATCTGAAAAAATGGCGAGCCTTGGAGAGTTAACTGCTGGTATTGCCCATGAAATTCAAAACCCTTTAAACTTCGTCAATAATTTCTCTGAAGTAAGCAATGAACTTGTTGATGAAATGAACGAGGAATTGGATAAAGGAGATCTTGAAGAAGTTAAGGCTATTTCATTGGATATCAAACAAAACCTTGAAAAAATAAACCATCACGGCAAACGTGCGGACAATATTGTAAAAGGTATGTTACAACATTCTAGAAATAGCAGCGGTACAAAAGAACCAACTGATATCAATGCCCTTGCAGATGAGTATTTACGCTTGGCCTATCATGGACTTCGGGCAAAGGATAAGTCATTTAATGCAGAACTGATTACCGATTTTGACGAGAACATGGGAAAAGTAAATATTGTACCACAAGACATGGGGAGGGTAATTCTCAATTTGATTACCAATGCCTTTTATGCGGTAAATGAAAAAGCTAATTCTGACATTGAAGGTTATAAACCTACCGTAAAAATTACATCAAAGCGAACTCCCCTCCTTGGAGGAGTCGGGGGTGGGCCTCAAAGTGTACAAATTTCCATTTCCGATAACGGTAACGGTATTCCTGATAAAGTAAAAGAGAAAATATTCCAACCCTTTTTTACCACTAAACCTACTGGGCAAGGTACCGGCTTGGGCTTAAGCATGAGTTATGATATTATTACTAAGGGGCATAGTGGTGAATTGCTGGTGACAACACGACAAGGTGAAGGAACCACTTTTAAAATCATTTTTCCCATAATTTAAATGATAATGAAACATATACTATACATTATTGGTTTTCTGCTTTCGTTGACAGTTTTTAGTCAAGAAGACAAAGTGTTAGTCATTACAGATAGTACTGTTGCTGATAACTGGATGATTCTTGGAATGGATTGGCGTTTTCAAAAAGGAGATAATATATTATGGGCTAATCCAGAAATTGATGATTCTACCTGGAATGAATTCTCTAGTAATAACTTAAATCTGATTGATGGAAAAAACGTAATTGCAGATAGGGGCGAAATTGTATGGTTGCGTAAACGTATTATGGCAGACCAGTCATTAAATGATGCACTAGTTTTAAATATCTTTCAAGAAGGAGCTTCAGAAATTTATTTAGATGGCAAACTAATTCACCAATTGGGCAGTGTAAGCTCTAATAAGGATGAAGTTATCTACCATAACCCATTTAGCCAAGTGCTTCATTTACCTTTAGAGATCGGCAAGGAACAAATTTTAGCTGTACGTTTTGTCAATGCGCAATACAAATACCCTATCTACTATCATAACGGACTAATTAGAATTTATATATCGTCCTTGCGTAATGCCAATTCAACTGATGTGATAAAGAATAAACGTGTAGCTTTTTTTCAACAATTTGTCAATAGTTATTATATCTCACTTGGACTTGCTATTCTAATGTTTATTATTTTCCTATCGTTTTTTATTTTCTTTCCTAAAGAGAAAATTAACGGTTATTTTGCTGCCTCTTTATTATTCTTAATTCTATTTACCTTAGGAGTATTGTCGTTCTATCATAATACTGGCACTTATTTTTGGCTAACTTTTTATTATGACACTTGCATTCTTATTTCAAGCCTTATTCTTTTGTTCTGTTTTTACAAAATATTAGCACAGCCTATAGACCTTGTTTTTAAAGCTATTAGTTTTTTATGTTTTTTAACTATAGGTTGTTACTTTTTATATGATCCTGAGCAGTTGGGGCCAATCTGGTCAATTTTCCTTTATGCTGGTATTATACGTTTAAGTTTAAAATCTTGGAACAAAAATAAAGTTGCCAGCTTTTTATTTTTAAGTTCTAGTTGTATTAACCTGGCCTTTTGGATTTTAATGATATGTTGGTATATGGGTTTAGTAGACCAGCGGATAGATAAATTTATTCCTTTTTCTTTTATGCTCGTTCCTGTTGTTTTAGCTATCTATTTAGGTTACGCATTTGGAAAGCGCAGTCAAGATTTAAGATTAAATTTAAATCGTGTCCAAGAATTATCCAAAGAAAAAGAATCCATTTTATCTCAACAAAAAAATACTTTAGAGCAACAAGTTAAGGAGCGCACAGCAGCACTTAATCAATCTTTAGAAGAATTAAAAACCACCCAATCTCAACTCATCCAATCTGAAAAAATGGCGAGCCTTGGTGAACTCACTGCCGGCATTGCCCATGAAATTCAGAATCCGTTAAACTTCGTCAATAATTTCTCTGAGGTAAGCAACGAACTTGTTGATGAAATGAACGAGGAATTGGATAAAGGAGATCTTGAAGAAGTGAAGGCTATTTCATTGGATATCAAACAAAACCTAGAAAAAATAAACCATCACGGCAAACGTGCGGACAATATTGTAAAGGGAATGCTACAACATTCCAGAAGTAGCAGCGGCACAAAAGAACCTACGGATATCAATGCCCTTGCTGATGAGTATTTGCGCTTAGCCTATCATGGTCTGCGGGCAAAGGATAAATCTTTTAATGCAGAACTCATTACAAATTTTGACAAGAACATGGGAAAAGTAAATATTGTACCACAAGACATGGGGCGGGTAATTCTCAATTTGATTACCAATGCCTTTTATGCGGTAAATGAAAAAGCTAATTCTGACATTGAAGGTTATAAACCTACCGTAAAAATTATATCAAAGCGAACTCCCCTCCTTGGAGGGGTTGGGGGTGGGTCTCAAAGTGTACAAATTTCTATTTCCGATAACGGTAACGGCATTCCGAAGGAAATTGTAGAGAAAATATTCCAACCGTTTTTCACCACCAAACCTACTGGGCAAGGTACCGGCTTGGGCTTAAGTATGAGTTATGATATTGTAACGAAAGGACATAATGGAGAGTTAAAAGTGGAAACAACAAAAAATAAGGGAACCACATTTATTATAGAATTACCAAACTAGACCAACAACCAAACCAGTATGAAAAATACACAACAAAGTAAACTTGTTCTTATAATAGGCTTTTTCTGCTGCTTGTTTTTGGTTTCCTGCCATAAACAAAGCAAGTCCGAAACGGAAACTACAGTAGGTGATTTTAAGGTTCCAGAAACCATTCCATTACAATTTACGGACCCCGAACCTTTTGAATGGGAAACCATAACCAATGATACGCTGACAACTCCCGTTTTTTATGATTTAAACGTAGATGCCTTGCCAAGCAAACCGTTTGAATTTAATGAATTTAAGCCACTGGAAACTCCCATGAAAGAATACGATTTGGATTGGGAAAATTTTCCTGTAGAGAAATTGAAGCTTGATTCTGCGTCATTTACAGTTACAAAATCTACCATAAAAAAACCAACTATTACTAAAATGAAACCCCCAGCGAATATGGCTGGCACAAATGTGAATCTTCTACAGCTTTCCACAAATGAGGGATTGCCCTCTAACGATATTACATCGTTTTTAGAAACTGAGGATGGTGGTATTTGGATAGGATCTTCCATGAATAATACACCCCTAACCTACTATGATGGTGAGAACGCCTTAGTTTACGATTACCCAGGAGTGTATAAAATGACATTTGACCAACAAGGTAAGCTTTGGTTGGTAAGTCCTGGACCAAATTTTTTAACGGTGTTAGACTTTATAAACAATACAGCCTATACAATAACTAAAACGGCAAGCTTTATACCGTTTGACATTCTTTGCGATCATACGGGAACCCTATACATAATCTCCGATAGTGAAGGGATATACAAAATGGACTCGGAAATGAAAAGTTTGCAAAAGATTTCAAATATAGGACGAAATAAGCCCTTTAAACTTTTTGAAGATAGCAAAGATAACTTATGGTTAGGGTTTATAGATGGTCTTGCGGTATTGAATAAAGAAAGAACTGAGATTAAAACAATCTCAATCATAGCCAATTTAGAAATAAATTCTGTCGTTTATGAATTTAAAGAAGATGCACAAAATGGTATTTGGTTAAGTTACCCTTACCCAAATCCTGATACTAAAACCACTCCAAGCATTTTAAGAATAGCATTAGATAAGAATAAAGTTAGTGTATTAGGTGAAGAAAACGGATATACCATAAAGGGTGACAATATGGAATTTGATTCTGACGACAACTTATGGATATTTGGCCCTAGAGAGGCATATATTCTAAGTGCAAATAGAAATGCCTCTAAAAAAATTAAGCTAAACGCTAAACGAGAAGAATCCCTTAAAATACCAACACCCTTAAAGCGTAAGGATGGGTCACTTTGGATTGCCTCCACTGATAATGGAGTAATTATCGCCAATGAATTTACTTTACAAACAGAATATTTTGATACCACCAGAGGCTTAATAGATGACCAAGTTTGGGAAATAGAAGAAGACTCAAAGGGTGAACTATGGCTTGGAACCGCTGCGGGTATAAATATTATTGACTTAAATAAAAATACTATAAAAACCCTAAGTTTTGAGCAATTACATAGTGCACCCAATACAATCAATTTTATCAAAGAAATATCACCGGACATGTATTATTTAAGCACAAGGCCCGGCTTTTCTATTCTTGATAAAAAGAAAAATAAACTTTCCGTCTATGCCAATTCTTCCAACATTTTTGCTGCAGGAATTTCTATTATAAATGAAGGTACAATTGCGAACTACTCTAGATCAGGACTGTACATATTTAATATTGAAAACAACACCGTTAAAAAAGCAGTCTCTAAAAATGGCCAGGAAATTTTAAAGGCAGGAAGCGGATCCGTCATAGCTTATGACAAAGAAATTATTTGGATACCTACTACAAACGGACTAGCCAAAGTAAATTTAAAAACGAACTCTGTTAGTTATCTTAGTAAAGAGCAAGGTCTTAGCCATGAAAATGTATCTTCAGTAAAACTTTCTAATGAAGGTGAATTATGGATAGCAACCTTAAACGGTATAGACATACTTAATTTAGAACAAAATACGCTTACTACTATTGAAAGTGAAAATGGATTATACCCACTAGATTTTTACGACCTAGTTGAAAGAGGGAACTTTATGTATGCGGCTAGTGGTAATGGTTTAATTGCCATGGAAAAAGCCACTGCAAAAACAACAGATAAAGGCTTCTACAATTTTAATGGTGGACTCGGTTTTAAATCGAATGATTATTTACAAAATTCACCTAAATTTTTAAAAAACGGCCAGTTTTGGTCAGGTGTTACGAATGATTCCAATGAGTGGAAACTACTTGTTCTTAATTCAGAACCACAACAAGATAGTACTACTGGAACAGTGAAAATTAACAACATTTTCGTCATGGATGAAAACCCGGGGTTCGGGTTCAACCAAAAGAAAGATTCTACAAAGGTGCAAACTTCAACCTATGCCAATACCAATGGTATAACTTGGGAGTCGGTAAAACATCCTTACAACCTACCTCAAGGCCTTATTCTACCCTATGACCAGAACAGTATTAGTTTTAGTTATGGAAGTAATGATATATTCAACAGGGATCAATTAAACTATCGTTTTATTCTAGATGGTGAAGATGAAGATTGGAGCTATGCTGCAAATGCTACCAAGACCAAAAACTATTATAACTTAAAACCAGGAGATTACACTTTTAAAGTAGCTGATAGAAGTGGGAATAGCGACTGGTCCGTACCAGATACACTTTCATTTAAAATAAATCCGCCATGGTGGCAAACTTGGTGGGCATACTTGCTCTTCGGTTTAATTGCAGCTAGTATTTTAAGGGCATATATTGTTTTTAGAGCCAGAAAATTAACTAAAGAGAATAGAATCTTAGAAGAACGTGTTTCTCATAGAACGGTTCAGCTTAAGACTAAAATAGAGGAATTAAAGTCTACACAATCAAAGCTTATACAATCCGAGAAAATGGCAAGTTTGGGTGAACTCACCGCTGGTATTGCCCATGAAATTCAAAATCCGCTAAACTTTGTTAACAACTTCTCTGAAGTAAATAAAGAACTTCTTGATGAACTGGAAGAAGAAATAGATAACGGTAATTATGATGAAGTAAAAGCTTTGGCTAAAGATGTAGCCGCCAATGAGGACAAAATAATATTTCATGGCAAACGTGCCGATGGTATCGTGAAAGGAATGCTACAGCATAGCCGTAGCAGCACCGGTCAAAAAGAAATGACCGATATCAATACTTTATCTGATGAGTACCTACGCCTAGCCTACCATGGTTTACGTGCAAAGGACAAAAGCTTCAATGCCACGTTAAATACCGACTTTGATGATGCTATCGGTAAAATAAACATTGTTGGCCAGGATATTGGGAGGGTTATTTTAAATCTTATTACCAATGCCTTTTATGTGGTAAAAAAGAAAAAAGAAGAAAACCCAAATGGTTACGAACCTACCGTTTCGGTAACTACAGAAAAACAGGGCAATAAGGTGCTCATTAAAGTATCTGATAATGGTAATGGAGTGCCTAAAGAGGTATTGGATAAAATATTTCAACCCTTTTTCACTACCAAACCTTCAGGTGAAGGCACCGGATTAGGACTATCACTAAGCTATGATATTGTAAAGGTACATGGTGGCGAATTAACGGTAGAAACAAAACAAGGTGAAGGCACCACCTTCACCATCTCATTACCAATGAATTAAATAGCAAAATGTTCCCTCATTATAATATGTACAAACACAAAAAAAACAGATTATGAAGATATTAGTTGTAGATGACGAACAAGATGTAAAAGTGCTTTTTCAACAGCGTTTTAGAAAAGAAATAAGAAAAGAGGAACTAGAATTTGTTTTTGCATTCTCTGGAGAAGATGCACTCAAAATTATGAAAACAATGCAGCATGAAGCGGTATTGATTTTATCAGATATCAATATGCCTGGCATGAGCGGCTTAGAGTTATTGGATAACATCAAAAAAAATTATGTGAAACCACCACCAATGGTTATGATGATAACCGCTTATGGAGATGATGAAAATAGAACAATGGCAAAAAATCTAGGTGCGGACGACTTTCTAACCAAACCTTTAGATTTTTCAGTTCTTAAAGACAAGCTGATAACCTTAACTTAAGACTATGGCAAAAATAATGGTAGTAGATGATGAGACGGACTTAGAGATACTCATCAAACAGAAATTTAGAAAACAGATACGGCAGAACGAATACGAGTTTGTATTTGCTATAAACGGTAGAGATGCGCTAGAGAAACTTGGGGAAAATCCTGGTATAGATATTGTTTTGAGCGATATTAACATGCCAGAGATGGACGGTCTTACCCTACTCTCGGAATTGCATGAATCTAGCCCTTTAATTAAATCGGTTATTGTTTCCGCCTATGGTGACATGGAAAATATTCGTGTAGCCATGAACCGAGGTGCCTTTGATTTTATCACTAAACCCATAAACTTTGAAGACTTAACGATTACGATGGAAAAGACTTTAAAGCATGCCATGGAAATTAGAAAAACACTGCAGGCCATTAAAGAAAACAATATTCTAAAAATGTATGTTGATGAAAACGTACTCAATTTTATGGGTGGCCAAGAGTATGAGTCTAAAATAATGGCAAACGAGAATATTGAAGGTACCATAATGTTTGTAGACGTATGCGGATTCACAAAAATTAGTGAAACCACTAGTCCTGACATTGTTGTTTCAATGCTAAATACCTATTTCGATACCATGGTCAAAGAAATAATGGAGCAAGATGGTATTATAGACAAATTTATAGGTGATGCCGTCATGGCCGTTTTTAGAGGAGAATATCATTTAGACCGTGCCATTGATGCTGCACTGGCCATTAGAAATCAAGTGAACAGCTTACCCAAAGAGGAAGGCAAAGAAACATACCAGCCAAAAGTTTCTATAGGTATTAAAAGTGGTGAAATGATTTCCGGAAATATTGGTTCCGCTACCCTTAAGCGTCTAGATTACACTGTTATAGGAGACTCGGTAAATACTGCCGCTAGATTGCAAGATGCCGCTAAAGAAAATCAAATTATCATCTGTGAAAGTTGTTACGAACAGGTAAAAGAGGCTTTTAAATGTGAGAACCTAGGTAGTATTAACATGAAGAACAAAGCAAAACCTCTTACGGTGTACAATGTGATAGAATAGCCATTGAAACTAAATTTAAAGCCATGACCAAACCGATTGACAATAAAAACCAGAATTCCAATAAAACCAAACAAGAGCATAACCCATTGTCCGCTTTTGAGAAAGGTCTTTTAGATGAATTAAAATCCAAGGGACATGCAGAAGAATTAGTAGATCATTATTGGGGCACCATTAATTATGTATCTGGACTCATAAAGGCTTCGGAATTGAAGGCGGGACTTATACTCTCTTTCTATGGTATTATTCTCAATTTCATCTACCAAAGTGCTGCTCCCGTAATGCATTCCGTGTCAAATGCCATTTTGTTCTATATACTAATTGGACTGTGGTTTGTAGCTACCGTAGTTTCCATTTTTTATAGTGTACGCTGCTTTATTCCAAAACTTGAAGGGAACTATAGTGATAATGTGTTTTATTTTGGAGATGTCATTACCAAGTTTGGCACTATTAAAGAATTTTCACAGAAGTTTTATGATGTAAGTATTAATGAAAAAGAAGTTTTTGAGCAACTGGGGGAACAGATTTACATCAATTCAAAAATATCTGCGTGGAAGTTTAGAAACGTTCAACGATCTATATTCTTTTTAGCTATTAGCCTTGTGCTACTGCTATTAACAGCAGTTTATTATGGAGTGTTAAGAATTATGTGACCATAAGCACACACCGCTATAACACTTAAATGTATTATTTAAAACTAACATCAAATAACCCATATAATGAATACTATGAAACCTTTACTACTACTTATAACTTTATGCTTGACCACTCTGGTTTTTGCTCAGACAGATTCAGAAAAAGCAGAGATGACCGTTGATAAAAATGAAATTGAGGGACATATATATTTTTTGGCCGATGATGCCCTAAAAGGTCGTGCTACTGGATCTCCAGAATTAAAAATAGCGGCATCCTATCTAGCTAATACTTTACGCGGGTATGGCATAAAACCGCATTCTGCCATAAATTCTTACTATCAGAAATTTAATTTAATACAAACCACTGCAACCAAAGTACTTAAGGTTTCTATAAATGGGGAAAACTATCCACACACCATTGCAGTGGAAGCAAAAGGGAGTGATCTTTCCGGAGAAGCAATCTATCTTAATTTTGGAATTGAAGAAGATTACAAAGGAAAAGATGTCAACGGAAAACTTATTATAGTAAAAGGTGGAACTTCAGAAGCTTCAGATGCTAGAGCAGTTTATAATGCACATAAAGAAAAACAGGAATTAGCAATCAAAAATGGGGCAATAGGGTTACTTGAGATGACTTTACTTGAAGAAGATTGGTGGACCAGGGTTTCTCATTTCATGGAAGAAGGTGTTAAGATACCTGATACTAAAGATGAACAAATGCCAAAACCAGATTTTATTCATCTTTGGGTAAATTCCTCAGCTAATAAACTTGCTACATTCAATAATGCTAAGCTAGCATATGCAATAGAAACTGACGGAATAAAAGAAGAAACACTAGAAACACAAAATGTAATAGGTGTTCTAGAAGGTACCGATCCAAAATTAAAAGAAGAATTCATTATGTATTCTGCACATTATGACCATGTGGGTATTGGTAAACCTGATGCTGTAGGTGATAGTATTTATAATGGTGCACGGGATAATGCCATAGGCACTACTGCTGTTTTAAGTATGGCAGAGAATATTGGAAAGTTTCCTACAAAACGGTCAGCTATATTCATTTTTTTTACCGGAGAGGAAAAAGGTTTATTAGGTAGTCAATATTATGTTGAGCACCCTATATTTCCACTCAAACAAATAGTATATGGTTTCAATACCGATGGTGGAGGGTATAACAATACAAAATTGGCTACCGTAATTGGATTAAATAGAACAACAGCACAAAAACATATTGTTTCAGGTGCCGCAACTTTTGGTTTAAAAGCCATTGATGACCCTGCTCCTGAACAAGGACTATTTGATCGTAGCGATAATGTAAGCTTTGCCAGTAAGGGTGTACCCGCTCCTACTTATTCAACTGGTTTTGATGCCTTTGATGATGAAATTAACAAATATTACCACCAACCTAGTGATGAGGCAGATAGTTTGGATTATGATTATCTATTGAAATTTTACCAAGGCTATGTGCTCTCAGGTAGGCTGATAGCCAATGACCCTGAAACTCCTTTTTGGGTGAAAGATGATAAATATGAAGCTGCAGGTAATGTGTTGTATGGTAAGGTTCCTGAAGCTCCAATTAAAAATTGACCCCCCTCTAAAATAAATCAATTTGACGCCAAGAAATCAGAACAATTGACCAATGATTAATTTCTTTAGAAAAATCCGCAGAAACCTGCTCGAAGAAGGCAAAGTCTCCAAGTACTTAAAATACGCCATCGGTGAAATTATTCTCGTTGTTGTTGGAATATTAATTGCATTACAGATTAATAATTGGAATGAGTATCGTAAAAGCAGAAAAGTAGAATTGAATTACCTCAAGAACATTCAAGAAGATATACTATCGGATTCTTTATATTTTGAAAGAAGTTGGTTTAAAAGAGGTGATAAAAAAATACAAGGCTTAAATAAAGCTAAAAATTATTATCTGAACGGTATTATACCAACCGATACCATCACATTTATAAATGATGTAGCTTATGGTGGTATTTATGGCATCGGCAGGCTTACCCCCAATAACAGAACTTATAATGAGTTGTCAAGTACAGGTAATATTAGCCTAATATCAGACCAAGACATTCGTGATGAGATTGTTGCGTACTATTTAAATTTAGAATTCTTATATGAATATGGGGCCGATTCACGGAGTGATTATCCTCATTTTATGAACTCATATAAAGTATTTAACCCTAAATTTCCAGATTCAGTAAGTCCCGCCGAAATCCCCATTCTTTTAAAAATGATGCGTAAGGATAAATTTTACCAACTCACTAATTCAGAATTAACCTATGCCTATTCCATTCTAAATAGGCTTGAGTATGTCAAAAAAGATGCTGCACTCTTATATCACAGAATAGATAATTATTTAGAGCATCATGAAAAGTAAGATTCAAGCTAGTTTTTAATTACCCAATATTTACCACTCTAAGGTGAAGAAAATGATTGCGCACAGTGTTTACTTCTATTATCATTTCACATACAAGAAAAAATTCAGCAGACTCAAAGAACCCACCCCTAGCCCCTCCAAGGAGGGGAATGTTTAATTGCTTTACTCCAACCAATTCATAGAATGATACGCGTAAATTAACATTTAAAAACGCTAAATACTCACAAATATCACGTATTCCTCCCCTCCCGGGAGGGGATTTAGGGGTGGGCAATACGAATGGTGAATCAACCTGCTAGAGCTCTTAAAAATCTACAAACCTTTATAAGCCTTCAACACATTCTCAATCTTAGCCTCTGTCCCTTCATTTATGTTTTGATGTTCTGGATGCTCTAACAACCACTTTACGGTCCTCTTTATCCCTTCCGAAAACGGAATTGTAGCTTTAAAACCCGGTACAAAAGTTTTTATCTTGGTATTATCGAACAAGACACTTTCTGCTTTGTCCGCTAAAAGTGTACCCGTAAATGACGGCTCTACTTTACAAATAAAGTCCGACGCTATATGAACTACTTTTGCTTCCTTCCCTAAGGCATCAGCCAAAATCTTATAAATCATATTCCAGGTCAGCACCTCATCTGAAGTTATATGAAAAGCATGCCCTATTGCCGTCTGTAATCCTAATAAACCTACAAATCCTTTTGCAAAATCATCTGAATGTGTCACTGTCCAAAGTGAGGTTCCGTCTCCATGTACAATTATTTCTTTGCCATCCAATATTCGCTGTGCGGTATTGAACTTATCAAATCCACCAACGGCTATAGGTATTACCGTATCATACGTTAAGGATGGTCTTACTATGGTAATAGGAAATCCTTCCTCACGATATGCTTTCTGTAACCTGTCCTCACATTGAATTTTACCTTGAGAATAATCCCATAGATTATTATGTAACGGAGTAGACTCCGTAATTACAGGATAGCTCAATGGCGTTTGATAACAAGATGCAGAACTTATAAAAATGTATTGCTTGGTCTTTCCTTTAAACAATTCAATATCGCGCTCAATATCATCAGGTGTAAACGCTATCCAGTTCACCACAACATCCCACTCATGTTTTTTCAGCTCTTCAAGTTCATCTGGTTTGTTGATATCACCAATGATGCTGTGCGCGCCCTTAATATCAACTTTGGCTTTGCCCCTATTTAATAGGTACAAATCCATTCCTTTGGCAACTGCCAATCTACTACTTGGTGTACTTATATTCCCTGTTCCTCCTATAAATAATACTTTCATTTCTATATTTTTAATTCTTGATGATTCCATGAAACTGAACGGTCTAAACATCTCTATAAAATGTTAATCCGTTTTTAAATGGATCGTAAAAAGCAAACTCCCGTGTTCCCCATGCGGTTTCCCTTAGCAATGTATGTGCATTAAAAACATCTACGTTTGAATACTCGTTGTACAAAGCTTCTATGTTTTGAGATACAATGCGCAACATAGGTCTATCTATATCTACCTCCCACATTTTTTTATTGTGCCATTGCAAATGGATCTCAATATCGTCCCTTAAGATACCCGCATATTTTGGGTTTTTGGCATCATCTGCGAAGGCAATCTTAAACCCCAAACGGTTAACATAAAAATCTAACGCCTCAACAACATCCCAAACCGGAAGCACAGGGTGAATTTGATGTAAATAGCCTTTTTCTTCCATACCGTGAAAATACAAAAAGGATTAAAGGTTTGAATGTTAATACTTCCTCAAATCTTAATGTAATGCGTTCAATTTTTTTAGTAATTCGCTATCTTCAAGGCATCATTTCAAACCAAACTCAACACTATGAAAATTATTACAAAAACACTCTTTCTCCTATTATTTTCAATAACGGTAACTGCACAAGTTTCTTCAAATCTTGAGCTTACCGATATATTTAATATGGAGTATGTATCTGATCCTCAGATATCGCCAGATGGTAGTAAAATAATCTACGTTAGAAACTTCAAGGATATTATGACCGACAAGAATTTATCTAATCTTTGGATCATAAATTACGACGGTTCACAAAATAGACCTTTGACAACTGGCAACCAAAACGACTACTACCCACGTTGGTCTCATGACGGTAAAAAAATCATTTTTAAATCGAACAAAGAGGATTCCAAAATGAAATTATACCTCATGTGGATGGATACCAAAGAAATTGCTCCATTAACGAATACTCCTAAAAGTCCCGGTGCCGTAAGCTGGTCTCATGATGATCGTTATTTAGCTTTTACCATGTTTGTGCCAGAGGCTGAAAAATCTATCGTGAAAATGCCTACGAAGCCTGAAGGCGCCAAATGGAATACCCCACCAACATATATTGATAAATTGAACTATAGGGGTGACGGTCAGGGATATATTAAAGGCGGAAATACTCAACTTTTCACCTTATCTATTGATGGCGGTACGCCAAAGCAATTAACTACTACAACATTTGACCATGGTGCTCCCGTATGGGCCAAAAATGACAAAGCGTTATACTTCTCCGCAAATTTTAATCCAGATGAGGCTTTTGAACCTGCCAATAGCGAAGTCTATAAATTAGACTTATCAACAGCAGAGGTAACTCCACTGACTTCTAGATATGGACCGGACAATTCACCTACAGTTTCTCCAGATGGCAATTTAATAGCTTACACCGGTAAAGATGATAAATTACAGGGGTATGAAATTACCAATCTTTATGTGATGAATACCGATGGAAGCAACCCTAGGTTAATTTCCGGTGATTTTGATAGGGATATTGCCAATGTGCAGTGGTCAAATGATGGCAAAGGTCTTTATTTTCAATATGATACGGAAGGAGCTACCAAAATAGGCCATATTACTTTGAATGGTAAAGTAACCACTCTTGTTGAAGGACTTGGTGGTTTGTCATTGGGAAGACCCTATAACGCGGGTGATTTTACCGTTTCTAACAACTCTAAATTTGCCTATACGTTAGGTAATACCGAACACCCTTCTGATTTAGGTGCTGCCGACAAAAAAGGTTCTAAACGATTGACTTTTGTAAACGACGATCTTTTCTCTTTTCGTGATTTAGGTAAGACCGAAGAAATTTGGTGGGAATCTTCATATGACCAGAAAAAAATACAAGGTTGGGTGGTTACTCCGCCAAATTTTGACCCAAGTAAAAAATATCCGTTTATTCTTGAAATTCATGGCGGACCGTTTACTAGCTACGGCTCAGTTTACAGTGCCGAGATACAGGCTTATGCTGCAGCTGGTTATGTTGTGCTGTACAGTAACCCAAGGGGAAGTACTAGCTATGGAGCGGAATTTGGTAACTTAATTCACCACGACTACCCTAATCACGATTATGAAGATTTAATGAGCGGTGTAGATGCCGTCATTGAAAAAGGATTTATAGATACCAATAATCTATTTGTTACCGGTGGTAGTGGCGGCGGAGTACTTACTGCATGGATAGTGGGTAAAACTGACCGATTTAAAGCTGCCGTGGTTGCCAAACCAGTAATAAACTGGACAAGTTTCGTGCTCTATGCAGATGGTGCTGCTTTCTTTTCTAAATATTGGTTCGGCAAAAAACCTTGGGAAGATCCGGAAAACTATTTTAGACGTTCTCCGTTAATGTATGTTGCCAATGTTACTACGCCAACTATGCTGCTAACGGGTGAAGAAGATTATAGAACGCCTATTGCAGAATCTGAACAATTCTATACTGCCCTTAAATTAGAAGGTGTTGAAACGGCTATGGTGCGTATTCCCGGAGCAGGACATGGCATTGCTAACAGACCTAGTAATTTAGTAGCCAAAATTGCCAGTGTACTAGCTTGGTTTGAAAAATACAAGGATGCGGAATAGTATAGAATATATAAGTTTTGTTCTGGCATTATGCATGTCGATATCAAGCCTTTGTGGTCAAGAAATTAATATACTTACCTATAATATAAAGTACGACAATGTTAATGATACAGTAAACAATTGGAACGATCGCAAAGCTGCCATGGTTGATCTTTTACAATATTATGACCCTGGTGTCATTGGCATGCAAGAAGTTCTGCATCATCAGCTAACGTTTTTAGATGAACAGCTTTCCAATTACCATTATATAGGTGTTGGTCGTGATGACGGAAAAGAAAAAGGCGAATACTCCCCTATTCTGTTCAACACCAAATTATATAAACTATTAAAAAGTGAAACATTTTGGTTGTCCGATACACCAAGTAAAATATCTGTAGGATGGGATGCCGCAATGGAACGTATTTGCACCTACGGATTATTTGAAGATTTAAATACGGGAAAGCAATTTTTGGTCTTCAATACGCATTTTGACCATGTAGGTACAGTTGCTCGTGAAAACTCGGCAAAACTCATTGTATCCAAGATAAGGGAGGTTAATCGTGATCATCTTCCGGTGGTGCTTATGGGCGACTTGAATTTGAATCCCACGGAAAAACCGATTCAATTTTTACAAAATGCCTTGGCTGATGGAAAATCAATCGCTCAAAAACCTTTTTACGGACCAACGGGAACTTTTAGCGGTTTTGACCATTCGCGTATTTTAACTAATCGTATCGATTACATATTCGTAGAAAACTTTGAAGTTTTAGAGTACCTACATATTGATGATAGAATGGAAAACAATAAACATATCTCTGACCACCTACCGGTCTTTACAAAGCTTTTAATGAGCAAATAAGTACTTCTTTCATTTTAGTTATTACGAAGCCTCTTCTTCTTAAAATCAAGAGGCTTTGTATTTCAATATAAAAGCATTTCCACTAAAGTTCAGATACCAGACTCTTATAAACAAACCCCTTATCCCCGCTTAAAAGTTCTATGTGTGCCCAATCTTTTGTATACCCTAATAATGACAAGGTGTCATTCCGTTTTACTTCTCCTAACTTTATGCCCACAACCTCTGGGGCATTTCTATAATTGGCAATTGCTGCTGATACTTTTATAAATTTAGATGTGCTCAATACCCTTTTTATATCAGGTCTTTCTGTCTTCTTTACAAACGGAAGCGGATCAATAGCCCCTTGACCGGATTTATAAATTCCAAAATGTAAATGTGGTGCAGTAGTACGGGCATTTCCCGTATTTCCTACCAGACCCAAAGTATCACCTATAGCTACTCTATTACCGGTTGATACCGATATACTATCTAAATGAGCGTAATAAAGCGATTTACCAAAGAGTCCCGCTCTTAACCAAACCTGTTTACCACCTAATCCTTTTTCGCCAGTAGCGCTTACCATACCATCAACCGCCGCAACTACCGGTGTTCCCCTTTCTGCAAAAATATCAATACCTTCATGACTACGTGCTCCACCCCCTCTAACCGCGCCCCAAAAACTTTGAATGGCTTTATTGTCCTTTCCGAGCACGGGAAAACCAAAACTAGGCGATGTATATAGTTGAAAGGAAAACATTCCTTGTGAGTTCAATTCCGGTTGAATGGTAATTTTATAAATTCCGGTTTCATCAATAGGCACTTTCGCATGATGTTCTCCCAACTTATTATGAAATTCATCCGTTAAACTACTGTCTGGGTTAACCTTTATGAGATTTATAAAACTTCGTATTCCCAATACATTGTTCTCAACCTCAACATTTAATACCTCACCTTCATTCAAGTACATATTATAACTATAAACTGTAATGCGATCTTTAAAATATTGACCTTGCTCGGCATAAGGAAGGCGTATTTGAAGACTATCGGCTTTTGCCAATTTATACGCCTGTTGCCAGGTATTAAAACGCAACGAATCTAAATTTTCAAATTCTCGTGCATAAAGCTCTCTTGCCGTTGGTTGTACAATGACATCGGTAACTTTTCTTATTTGCTTACAGCTATAAATCATTACCATAAACAGTAAAAAAATACATGCTTTGATTTTTGAACTTAAACTCATTTATTCTATGTATAGCTATTATTACAAATGAAAAATCGGACCGTATCAGGGTCCGATTTGCATTTCATTTCATTCAATTACTTCTTTAAAAAAGAAATCAAAATTTCATTCAATTCGTCAGGGTGTGTCACGTTTAGCCCGTGTGGAGCACCTTCAATTACTTCAAGAGTGCTATATTTTATGCCATCATGTGCTTGTTTTGCGGAAGTTTCTATAGGTACTGTTGCATCGGCATCACCATGTACAATTAATGTAGGTACGGTAACATTTTCAAGCTCTGGTCTAAAATCTGTATGCATCCATGCCAACGCAGCCTGTATAGTAGCTCTGGGAGAAGCAAAAGAGGCAATGGTAAAATCATAGTCTAACTGCGCCTGACTGATTTTCTCTCCTTTATTTTCTTCAAAATTGTAGAAACCTTTACTGAACTCCTTTAAAAAACCCACCCTATCTTTTTGAAGAGCATCAATAATACCTTCCAAGGCATCTTCCGGCACTCCTGAAGGATTATCCGGTTTTTGTTTTACTAATGGTATAATAGAACTGATCAATGCTGCTTTTGCTATTCTACTAGGACCATAATCCGTTAAATAGCGTACAACTTCACCACCTCCCATTGAAAAACCAACAATAATGGCATCCTTTAGTTCCAGCTCTTCAATAATAGCGTTTAAGTCACTTGCCAATGAAGAATAGTCATAGGCATCCCATGGAGATGAAGAAGTACCAAAACCTCTACGATCATAAGAAATACACCTAAAACCTTCTTCTACTATTTTCCAAACCTGTTGTTCCCATGATTTTCTGCTCAACGGCCAACCATGAATTAATATTACCGGTTGTCCGCTACCGTAATCTTCATAAAATATATCTACTTGTTCTTTTGCTTTTGTATTTGTTATAAAGGGCATATATGTCTATTTTAAATTCACTTCTAAGATATTTAAGATTAACGAATTTACTTAGCGTTAAAGGTGAAATTATTGGTTCAAAAAACGGATATTTATAACCATCTTTTGAATTCAATATATTTAAGACCATATGTTTATACCAGAACACTATCAGAACACGGACATCAAAGAAATACATGATTTCTTAAAAAATAACAGTTTTGGTATTTTAATCAATACTATTGAAGGTAAACCTTGGGGAACCCATATTCCTTTAGAACTATGTAAAAATGAAATGGGTAATGACATTTTGGTGGGACATATTGCCAAAGCCAATTTACAAAGCAAGAACCTTAATAACGGGGATCAGGTGTTATGTATTTTTAATGGACCGCATAGCTATATTTCTTCATCTTGGTACCAGCAAGAAGAAGTACCAACATGGAACTATATTGCAGTACATGTTTATGGTACCGTAAAAATTCAGACATCCGATGAATTATTGACCTCTCTACATGCTCTAGTAGATAAATATGAGCAACAATCTGAATATCCTGTTTCACTGAACAACATGTCTAAAAAAACAATGAGACAGGTAACTGGCATCATTGGTTTTGAAATTGAAATCAATGATATACAGGCTGTAAACAAACTATCTCAAGGAAGAAGCCATGACCACCCAAAAATTATCTCTGAGTTAGAAAAACAAGGTGCATCTGAAAAAGCGGTTGCAGAAGAAATGAAAAAAAGATTGCATGAATAAGTTAGTGTTCAAGCTAACATTTAAACCTTTAGAGTTGCCATCCTTTGTGCCTATCAACTAATTTTAACTTGAATTTGAACACCCTTAAAATATCTTATGATGCGTGAAGAAGTAACAATTTTTGATTTCAATAAAACCAGCAACCGAAAACAATGGGATTTGGTCAATGATGAAGTTATGGGTGGTATTTCCATGGGGCTTCTTCAAATTGATGATGATGGAAACGGTGTTTTCAGTGGTCATGTTTCATTGGAAAACAATGGCGGATTTTGCCTAATTAAGCATGATATAAATCGCATATCGGTTGAAAAATTTTCATCATTCGTTATCAAATTAAAGGGTGATGGTAAAAAATATGCCTTTAGATGTAAATCTGGCGAACATCAACGCCATACTTATAGCTATAGTTTTAAGACTACCAAAGATTGGCAAACGATCCAAATACCTTTTAAAGAAATGGAAGCTGTATTTAGGGGCGATAACTTAGAACTGCCAAATTACCATGGGGATTTTCTGGCTCAAATTGCCTTTATAATAAAAAACGGAGTAGCCGAAGACTTCACCTTAAAAATTGATAGTATTAAAATAGTTTAGGCAAGCAAATAAAATAATAAATTTTGAACTAATTCCCGTTGATTTTAGTCATTTTTATTTTACTAATTTTTAGGTAAGTTTAGATAATCAACCACCAACAATATGATTTATCAACTTACATCTTTAAAGAGATTGATAGTCCCTTTTAAAGTAGATGCACTCTTACCAAATATCTTCATTTTGATTCCAAGGGTATTTACTGGCTATCTTCTCGCATTCGTATTTGCTATTAACAAATTTGGCACTCCCTGGACACCTAAATCAATGAACCTTCAATTATTTGAGGTATCAGATTGGTTTGTAGAATTAACCAAGGATTTTGGATTACCATTTTCTTTAATGCCAGAAGTTTTTGCTTGGTCTGCCGGCTTAACCGAAGCATTGGGCGGTATTTTACTGTTATTAGGTCTTAATACCAGAATTACAGCTTTTTTTATTACTACAACTATGTTCATTACCATTGCATTTAGACCGTGGGACCAATCTTGGAACATTATGCCCACTTTTATGTTTTTCTGCTTAGGTCTATTTTTTATGGGTTTTGGCTCTGGGAAATTTGGTTTAGACTACCTCATTACCAAACGCTAGATGGTCGATATTTTTATATCGGCATTGAATTACGACAATTGGGTGCTACAATAAAACAATTGGGTAATCTACTTTTTCTAAAAATAGAGGTTTATAGCACCTTTGAAGTAATCAATTAATCTTTAAAACCTTTAAAAATGAAAAAGTTACTATTCCCCATTTTCGTATTAGCCATGAGTTTAACCATGAATGCTCAAAATAGTGAAGGCATTACATTAACAGTAGTTATTGAAAATGTTTTAAACAGTGAAGGACATGTATTAAGCGGACTTCATAATGAAGACACCTTTATGAAAGCAGAAGGCATAAAAACAAGTAAAGACAAAGCGGAAGCTGGAGAATTGGTTTTGACGTTTGAAAATATTCAACCTGGTGATTATGCATTTTCTGTATTGCACGATAAAAACGACAATAACCGAATGGATTTTGCCACTAACGGAATGCCAACGGAAGATTATGCCATGAGCGGTAATTCAATGCCAATGGGCCCACCGACATTTGCAGATTCTAAATTTACGGTTTCCACGGAAGACCTTGAATTAAGGTTGCGTTTCTAACATAAAAATAGCTTACATATAGTTCTTGTAATAGGTCATGATAATGGTTTTTAGTAATTTTAAAGCTTTAAACTATACACATGACCATTACTCAATTACAATATGTTCTAGCGGTTGCAGAGCACAAGAATTTTACCTTAGCAGCAGAGAAAAGCTTTGTAACACAACCTACATTGAGTATGCAGGTACAAAAACTTGAAGATGAGCTAGATATACTATTATTTGATCGTAGCAAAAAACCGATAACCATTACTGAAGTGGGTAAAAAAATTGTAGATCAAGCAAAGAATATCGTAAATGAGGCTGCACGTATAAAAGATATTGTAGAGCAAGAAAAAGGATATATTGGCGGAGATTATGTTCTGGGAATTATCCCAACGATAATGCCTACTTTATTGCCTATGTTTCTTAAGAATTTTATTCAGAAATATCCCAAGGTAAATCTAATTATCAAAGAACAAAATACAGAAAGTCTTATTCAAAACATTGAAGATGGCCACATAGATGCTGCAATTGCAGCAACACCTTTAGAAGTAGATTTCATTACAGAAAGACCTTTATATTATGAGCCATTTGTTGGCTATGTTCCTATGGAACACCGCTTGGGCAAAAGCACTAAAATATCCCCGGATGATTTAGATATTGAAGATATACTGTTATTACAGGATGGTCATTGTTTTAGGGAAGGTGTCCTAAATTTGTGCAAAGCACCAAAAATCGGAGGAGAACACTTTAGCCTACAAAGCGGTAGTTTTGAAACACTTATTAACTTATCTAATGAAGGTTTAGGTATGACATTACTTCCCTATTTAAATACACTTGAGCTTGACAGTTCAAAGAAAAAGAATTTAAAATATTTTAGGGACCCATCACCGGCAAGGGAGGTAAGTCTAATATACCATAAAAAGGAACTTAAAGTTCAAATTACGGAAGCCTTAAGAGATGTTATTACTGGCATTGTTCGCGGTGCCATTGCATTTCAAGATGTAAAGATTATTAGTCCGCTCACTAAGTAAAGTACCTCAGGGCAAGTCCGTGAGGCACTCAAAGGAAACAAACTTATAAATTCGAGGTAAGCCTCGGGATATTATACCCTTTGGCGGTGCCAATAAATTTATTGTTTCTTAAATCTGTATAAACATCCTTCTATGCATATGCCAGGGTAAGAAGGTGATAGTGTTAAGCTAGTCTTGCTACTATTAAAATCTGCCTTAAAACCTAAAGTATCTTTTTCTCCTTCGGTAATGAAATACAAATAAAGTTCTGGCGCTATTATTTCATAACTACCTGTATTCAAAGTCTCCTTATCAAAGTTGGTTCTTTCATAATTACCGAATTCATCAAAAATATACCGATAACCCTCATCAACATCTTGCCATTCGGTAGCTCCACCAGGACTTACATAAGACTCCGTCAACAGCCACTCTCCCACTAAGCTAGTATCGTCTACTGGTGTATTGTCAAATTCCGTGTCATCATTTTGACATTGCATTAAAAAGAGCAAACTAATGGTAACAAATATTCTAGTAATCATCATACTTTTTTAAATAAGACTCACAAAACACCAATTGGTTGCTTAAAAAAAAGAGCCACTTTACGTGGCTCTTACTTATGCTTTTAAATAAACTAAACTTTGTTTTAACTCTGGTTTATCCGTTATGAAACTTTCTAACCAGATTTTCAATTCTTCTACCTCTTCAGGTAATAACGTCTTTAAGGCTTTCTTCAACTCCTTACAAAAAAGCAAGGTATCAAAACTAACCTTTTTAAGTACTGTTTTACTATACTCTAGCATAGACTTAGACATTTTGTTGTTAGATTAATAGGTTTTGTTGTTGTATAAAGGTAAACAGAAATACAGAATTAATATTGTATACAAAAAGTTAAAGTAATACTCTTCGTGTTAATTTTTTATGGGTATCATAAGGTTTCTATTTTGTACTTTCGAATTCATGAAAAACTTGGTTTTAATTATTGTACTTATTTTTCTTGTATCCTCTTGTGGTTCAAAAAAATCTCTCATTAAGAAAAATTTAGACCAACGTCTAACATCCGCTTTTTATGAAAATCAGTTCACAGGTGTTTTAGTAATTGATGCAAATTCTAAAGACACCATTTATAACCTTAATGATCATAAGTATTTTACCCCTGCCAGCAACACAAAAATTTTCACACTTTTTACCGCTATAAGAACACTCCCGGACCAAATACCTGCATTGCAATATATTGACCGTAACGACACCTTGTATTTTGAAGGCACAGGCGACCCATCATTCCTACATCCTTATCTAAAAGATTCTACCGCATTTAAATTTCTAAAAAGTAAAAGGAATTTAGTATTCGCAACAGATAATTTCATGGATACCAAATTTGGACCAGGTTGGGCATGGGACGATTATCAATATTATTATTCACCTGAGCGCAACGCTTTTCCACTGTATGGCAATGTGGTAATGATACACAAGAATACATCACTTTCGGTTTCGCCCACATACTTTAAGGATAGTATTTTACAAATTAGAAATACCAAAAACCGTAAGGAGACTTCGAACCTATTTTTTTACCCACCCAATTATGCTGACACTATAGAAATACCTTTTATTACAAACACCCTCAACACAAAGGCCATTTTAGAGCAAGCATTGAACAAGCCTATTTTGAACAGGTCTAAAATGTCCATTGGAACAAAACAAACTTTACCTGGAATTCAGGCAGATTCACTCTACATTAGAATGATGCATGAAAGTGATAATTTCATTGCAGAACAATTATTGGTTCTAGCTGCCTCTACATTAAAGGATACTTTGAATAGTGGTTTAGCTAGAGAATATATCCTAGAACATGAACTAAACCAATTAGCGCAAACTCCAAGATGGGTAGACGGCTCAGGTTTATCTCGCTACAACCTGTTTACCCCACAAAATATGGTGCACGTTTTAAACGAATTATTTGTTCTTGTACCCAAAGAGCGATTATATTCCATTTTTCCTGCCGGTGGCTTATCTGGAACCCTCAAGAATAGATTTAAAGGTGTAGACCAACCGTATATTTTTGCCAAATCGGGCAGTTTGAGCAACAATTACTGCTTAAGCGGCTATTTACTCACAAAATCTGGTAAAACGCTTATCTTCAGTTTTATGAATAACCATTATAAAAATGCTACCAGTGACGAAAGAACCCAACTTGAACTTATGCTACAAACACTTAGGGACAACTATTGATCATAAAACATCTGTTGATACATGTTTTGCATACTTCTCTTTAAGTAATTGGATTTTTGGCGTAATATGTGTTTTGCAAAATGGCTTTTCGGTATCTTTAAAATAGTAATTTTGAAATCGTTCTTCTGAGGCATTAAATGCCCCAAATGGAAATATCCCAGTAATAATCGGCTCTTTAAATTCCAATTGTAACGCTGACAATAGCTCTTTCAAAATAGCTTGTTCATTATTCATAAAATAATAAATACCAGACCTATACTTATGGCGCATTGAATGATTCTGAGTACTTCTATGAGTATCTAAATGAATGGCAACTAAATCTTTTAGCGCTATTAAATTAGGATAATAATACACAATTACAGCTTCTGAAAAATTTTCAGGATCTTCTTTAGGTGCTATAAAACCCTGTTCTACCTTATGTACACCTTTTAAAGCCATAAAAACGGCTTCTGTGCACCAATGGCAACCACCACCAAACCCTATTTTAAAGAGATTTTGCATACCTATTTGTCGATAAACCGTGCCTAAACTAACCCATTCAATTTTGCATATTGCAATAACATAACTGTCTTGGCATCCTTAATTTCCCCATTTGAAACCATGGTGATAGCTTCATCAAAATTCAATTCTAAGACTTCAATGTTTTCGGTTTCATCTTCTGCGCCACCACCATCACTTACCTTCATACTATCATCATATTCTCCCACAAAAAGAAACAGCTCTTCGGTAACTGAACCGGGCGACATGTAGGTTTGAAAAACTTTTTCCACATTATTGATCTTATATCCGGTTTCTTCCTCAGTTTCTTTTCGTACACAATCTGCAGGGTTATCGCCATCTAAAAGCCCGGCACAAACTTCGATCATCATTCCGTCTTTATTACCATTAACATAGGTAGGCATTCTAAATTGCCTTGTAAGAACCACAGTCTTTTTTTTAGAGTTATACAATAAAATAGCAGCACCATTACCCCTATCATAAGCCTCTCTTTCCTGGGTTTCCCAACTACCATCTGGCTTTTGGTAGTCATAGGTGTATTTATTTAAAATATACCAATTATCAGAAAGTATTTCTCTTTTTACATTCTTAATGCCTCCATTTTTCAAATCAATAGCCGTTTTAAATTGTGATTATAAAGATAAAGCAGTACGCTTTAAAACGTGAAGAAATAAACTAGGTCTTTCCAATACTTACATTAATAGCTTAGAAAAGGTTATTTAGCAAAAACTCTTGCTAATATGCCCTATGAACCAGTATCTTTTCATGACAATCCAAACAACCTTAGATTTTGAAGCATTTATACCTTTACGCCGTTCTATTACTTAGCTTAGCTTCTTCTTGCAATGAAGAAAAAAAAGATACTGAAACCAAAAACTTACCTAAGATTGCCATTGCCGGTTTGGGCATAGAAAGTAGCACCTTTTCACCTGCCCTTTCTACTGAGGAAGCCTTTCATGCTAAAGTAGGTGATTCGGTTTTCACCAGATATCCCTTTTTACAGCCAGATTCTATAAATAGAAAAAGAGCGCAATGGGTACCAACACTTGTGGGGAAATCGCTGCCAGGTGGAACGGTAACGCGAGAAGCCTACGAATCTTTGGTTGGCAAAAGTTTGAAAATGCTAGAAGAAAACAAACCATATGACGGACTCTTTTTTGACATACACGGCGCAATGAGCGTGGTTGGGTTAGATGATCCTGAAGGTGACCTTATAATGCGTATTCGTGAAGTAATAGGTGATGATGTACTTATTTCTACATCTATGGATTTGCACGGTAACGTATCTGAACGATTGGCAAAACATACCGATTTAATTACGTGCTACCGTATGGCACCGCATGAAGATGCTATTGAATCTAAAAGAAGAGCGGTTACTAATTTAATTGACCGACTTGAAAGTGGCAAAGGTAAACCCGCCTTTAAGGCTTGGGTACCTGTACCTATTTTATTACCCGGAGAAAAAACAAGTACGCGTATAGAGCCCGGTAAGAGTTTATACGCAAAAGTTCCTACCGTTGCCAATCAAGAAGGTGTTATTGATGCCGCCATATGGATCGGCTATGCCTGGGCAGATGAACCCCGTAACCACGCCGTTGTAATGGTGACCGGAGATGATAAGGAAAAAGTTGCCGAAGGAGCAGAAAAATTGGCACAAAATTTCTGGGATGTGCGTAACGAATTTGAATTTGTCGCACCTACTACCACGCTAGATGAAAGCTTAAAACTTGCTTTGACCAGTGAAAAGAAACCTTACATGATCAGTGATATGGGCGATAACCCTACTGCTGGCGGTGCAGGTGATGTCACTTGGACATTGAAAAAGCTTTTGGCCAGACCGGAATTTAAGTCTAAAAACGGAACCTCTCTTATTTATGCATCTATACCAGGACCTGAGTTTGTAGAAAAGGCGTTAGAAATAGGAATTGGTGGTAAAATTAAAGCTGAAGCTGGCGCTGCCGTCGATGATAGATTTGCAGGTCCCCTAACGTTAGAAGGTACCGTTACCGCTATTAAAGAAGGTGATGTAAACGCTGAGATAGAAGTAGTTGTTAAGGTTGGTAATATTGATGTCATCGTGACCAAAAAACGCAAACCCTACCATCTTTTAAGTGATTTTACCAATTTAGGCCTGGACCCTAAAAACACGGATATTGTAGTCGTAAAAATTGGCTACTTGGTTCCTGAACTTTATGATATGCGTGGCGATTGGACCATGGCACTTACTCCCGGCGGAGTGGACCAAGATTTAAATAGATTAGGTTATAAGAGAATTAAAAGACCTATGTTTCCATTGGATAGCACTATGGCACAGCCAGATTTAAAACCTAAGTGGATTCCGGCAGCAGATGCGAAATAATTACACGGTAATGGCCTTATTCAAATAACGCCTAAATGGTAGCATTTCTTTATAAGCTGCTATTAATTCATCATCAAACTTAGCTTTGTTGGTTTCCTTAGTATTAAACTCTTGGAATACGGCAAAGGTTTTGGTTTTGAGCAATTCTATATGTTTATGATCTTTGGCGAACCCCTTAGGTGCATTGGTCAGTTTAGCATCTTCATAGAGGTCACCAAAACGGGTTTTAAAGGATTTCTTATTTAATATTTTCACCAATTCTTCTCCATCATAATCAATGGCTTCACGAACACTACGCAATACTTTTGGCTCCGGTCTCCATAATCCTCCCGCAAAAATGCAACGGTCTATACCCAACTCAAAATAGAAATCGGCAGTTTTTGGTTTCTTGTCAAACCCCGCTCCTAAATGGTCTTTATAAATAGGTTTATTGGGATGAAACATAAGGTTATTATTGATACGATTTATTCCCTTTTTACCCGGAGTATCATAGTACTCGTCATCAATAGCCGATAGTCTACCATTCATACTATTTAACCAATCTATATATTCATCACGTACCTGTTTGTACCATTTACGATTGGCATCCATCCATTCCTTTGAATTGTTTTGCTGTAATTCTTTTAAGAAGTCTATCTGATTTTTAAAACTCATAAGTTCGTTGCTCGTTGCTCGTTGCTGGTTGTTGGTTGTTGGTTGTTGGAAAATTAAAATACAAACTCAAGCTTAAAAATCAAATTCAAGTTCAAGTTCAAGAGTCAAGTTCAAGAGTCAAGTTCAAATTCAAATTCAAATTCAAATTAACATACTTTGTACTTAATACTTTCTTCTACTGGTTTTTGGCTTTTGGCTATTACGCTTCGCGTTATTTAGTATTAAGTAATAAATATTTAGGTACTGAGATATTATATTAGCAATTGCTCTAGTAATTCTTATTACTTAATAGCTTCCATTTGGTAAGCTTAGCTTTGCTAAATAATATATCTTCTAACAAGTCTATTTTCTACACTCTATACTCTATACTCTATACTCTATTTTCACGCTTCTAACTTTAGACTTCGTACTTAATACTTTGTACCTTGTACCTTGTACCCTGTCCATAATTCTTAAAACCTAGTATCTCCACCAACAATATCCCCTAAAGTCCCAAGGATACTACCTTCTCCTTTATCTTTTCCTCCTCTTGGTATTGATGCCAAAACTCTTCCTGCTAAACGACTGAAAGGTAAGGACTGAATATAGACTGTGCCGGGTCCGCGAAGGGTTGCGAAGAATAAGCCTTCACCACCAAAAACCGTATTACGAATACCACCAACGAATTCTATATCATAGTCCACATCTTTTGTAAAGCCAACAATACATCCCGTATCTACTTTTAGTACCTCACCAGGACCAAGGGTTTTCTTTGCCAACGTACCACCTGCATGTATAAAGGACATTCCGTCTCCTTCAAGCTTTTGCATAATAAAACCTTCACCTCCAAAAAGTCCACGACCTAATCTCTTAGAAAATTCAATACCGACAGATACACCCTTTGCAGCGCATAAAAAGGCATCTTTCTGACAAATAAAGCGTCCGCCCATTTCAGAAAGGTCAATTGGCAAAATTTTACCAGGATATGGAGAGGCAAAACTTACCTGTTTTTTACCTTGACCAATATTTAAAAATGCCGTCATAAATAGACTTTCTCCCGTAAGCATACGTTTACCTGCCGAGAAAATTTTACCAAGAACACTATTGTCTTGATTGCTACCATCACCAAAAATGGTATTCATTTTAATATCGGTATCCATCATCATAAAGCTACCAGCTTCGGCTACAACTGCCTCTTGCGGATCTAGCTCTATTTCAACATATTGCATTTCTTCTCCAAAAATCTCGTAATCTATTTCGTGTGCGTTCATTTCTATATTGTTTTTGATTGATGCTTATTAGTTGATGAAAAGAAGATATTGTTACAATTTTAATTCAATTGGTTTTAATGGTAAGCGTTTTTACATCTTTTAAAATCATATAAATGCCTGCTGTAGAAATTAAATACAGCAATAGTATAATAACAAAAATTCTATCTGAAGAATCAAACATTTCAATTGTCGTAAACGTTATTACAAAATTATAAATACCATGAAGTAAAATATTAAGCCACAATACTTTTGTTAAATAATACAAATATGTATAGAGAAGCCCTGTAATAAAATAGGCAAATAAGCCTTCAAAATTCCAATGTACTAAAGCAAATAGGAAAGAAGAAACAACCAAACCGAAAGCTAGCCCATAATGCTCCTTTAATTTTATAAAGATAATTTTTCGGTATAAAATTTCTTCTATAATTGGAGCTGCAATTACTGCTCCAAATAAATAAACAATACTATGTATACCATATTGAGATGGGTTTGTAAAAGTAAAAAAACGAACTTTAGATTGTAACAACCCTTTTATAAAAGATACATCTAGAGCTGATTGGAAAATAACTATAAAAACTGCAAGAAGCATAACATAAAATACCAACTTCGGGTTTACCTTAATTAATGAAAAATTTAAATGAATTCCGAATTGTATTAACAAAAAAACTATACCAATTATCGTAACTATTGGTATTGTTATTAAAGAAATAATGTCCACTTCCTCATTGCTTAAACCGAGTTGCATTGTTAACCAAATTATCAAACCATGAAGTAGATGAATTAATACTAAAGCAAGGAGAATTAAAAGAAATGGTTTATGTTTTAGCTGCATAATAGTAAAGTTATATAAAACCAAATTCCCAATTTTATCGGTACTAATTAGTTGATTAAAGGAAAGTTTTGTTACAACTAAACCGAATTATTTTAAAAGAGATTTTAAAAATTCTTCGGTCTTTTGCGAGCCAATAAGGTATTTCTCACCATTGGTCAATGTTAGGGCGACTCCTTCTTTACCCTTAACATTCTAAACTGTACCGTACTTTTTAGTTTTTCTGATACCGTACCCTACAAAATCATAATTAACGATCTGTTGTTCTACTATTTCATTTAAATCAATGACTTTACTAAAAAATAATAGATGACGAATTTTTATATCCTTATCTGAAACCACTACTTTAAGTTTTGATAATGCCAAAAATAATATGGTAGCTATATAAACCAGGACGCAGATAAATTGAACAATAGATAACCTACCCGATATCCATGAAATGCTAATATTACCGGAAGCATTAGGAATTTGAGCTGTAAATAAACTTATAATAGTTATTACCTTACCTATTACAAATAATAGTATTGGAGCAAGTATGATCAACCACAACCACCATTGGGTAAACTTCTGAGTCTCTTGGAATCTTATTGCTCTTTTCATTGAAACTACTTTTTCTGTTTCAACCTTACCGTCCATTCAAAATCAAAAGTACTTACCACTACCCCGTCTTCATTAACACCAACAGATTTCATCCAAATGGTTTGTCCTTCTCCAGTTGCAATGGTCTTTTCCAAAGCTTCTTTTATCAAGTGTCCGTCCTCACAGGTAAACGTTATTTTACCAGTAGCTTTTTTAGAAAAATTAGCCTTATTATTAGCGACCAACATAGAAATCTTCTTTCCTGTTGCTTCAATTTGGTCTATCATCATTGCTCCGGTAGATAGTTCCGCAGCCATACCCTGTACTGCCCAAAACATAGAATTAAACGGATTCTGATTGATCCAACGGTGGGTAACGGTCACTACAGACCTATTTTTATCTATTTCTCTTAAACGTACTCCGCACCACCAAGCTGCAGGTAGTTTAAAAAATGAAAACATATTGAATTTACTAGCTGTTACCGCCATATTGTTTATTTATTTTGCTAAAAGTAGTATTTATTTAGACCATTCTAAAATGTTAAAATATTATTAAATATTAGTACTATGCGTTACATAGTACCTTTTTTTAGACATATATTTGCATAGGAAGTTAATAGGTAATCAAAGTAATTGGCTTTTACATAGTATTAAAATCAATCATCATCATCAACGAAGCAATCATGACAGAAACAGTAACAAAACACGAAAGAAACCTCTCTGCACTAATACATGCCAGTACGTTTTCTAAATTCTTTATTCCGTTCGGAAACTTCATCATTCCGCTCGTATTATGGACGGCTAATAAAAAAGAATATGAGTTTGTGGACCACAATGGCAAACAAGCATTGAACTTTCAAATTAGCATATTACTCTACTCTATTCTTGTAGGTATGGTAAGTATTCCGTTTTTCCTAGGTGGATTCTTACCTAATATTTTTGACTTTGACAATTTTGGCTTAGTGAACGTTCATAGCTTCAATAACATCAATTTTCATTTCGACTCAGATGATTTTTTTGGTCCATGGATGATACCCGTTGGGTTACTTGGACTGGCACAATCTGCCCTATTCATCATCAATATAGTATACACCATTCTTGCGACGATCAAGACCAATGAAGGCGAAGTTTTTGAATATCCGTTAAGTATTAAATTTATAAAATAAGTGAATCAGTCAATATATATCAGGGTATTCATCACACCCGTAGGAGTTTATTTATCAATCAATTAAAACCTGTTTAATCACAGTCAAAACAATCAATCGATCAACATGTTTATTCATCGAACAAAAAACGAACAGTTAACCTATGCAGACGACAGAAACAATGGAGCAATCCCCTCCAAAAGCGGGACTGCATAAAAAGCAAAAAGACATTATGAACGTAGAAAATACAAAAGCGCAAATGCGAAAAGGGGTTTTGGAGTACTGCATCCTGTCCATCTTGAATGGGGAAGACAAGTATGCTTCAGAAATCTTAAAAACGCTAAAAGATGCTAAAATGCTAGTAGTGGAAGGAACTATTTACCCACTACTGACCAGGTTAAAAAATGCAGGTCTTCTGAACTATCGTTGGGAAGAATCTACATCTGGACCGCCAAGAAAATATTATACACTTACCGAAACCGGTAAACTTTTCCTTAAGGAACTGGATACTACCTGGGACGAATTAAGAAAAGCAACCAACCTAGTAACCAACTCAAAAAACAGCTAATCATGAACAAAACAGTAAATATAAATTTAGCGAACATGCTCTTTCATATAGATGAAGAGGCATACAATATAATGCGTAGGTATTTAGAATCGGTAAAACGATCTTTTGCCAATACACCTGGTAGCGATGAGATCATTGCTGATATAGAAGCAAGAATTGCCGAGCTTTTTCATGATAAACTTGAAAACGAAAGACAAGTCATTACCAAAAAGGAGGTAGATGAAGTTATTGCCATTATGGGACAACCAGAAGATTATATGGTTGATGAGGATATCTTTGAAGACGAGCCTAGGGCTAAAACCACTTCATCTCAGAACAAGGTGAAAAAACTTTATAGAGACACCGAGAAAAAATATGTTGCCGGGGTTTCTGCCGGTTTAGCACACTATTTCAACATTGATCCATTATGGATCCGTCTACTATGGATTTTCTTGACCATTTTCACATGGGGCGGCTTTATCTTTATTTACGGTTTACTTTGGATTCTTATACCTGAAGCTAAAACTACGGCCCAAAAATTGGACATGAGCGGGGAAACTGTCAATATCAGCAATATTGAACGTAAAGTTAAAGAGGGTTTTGATGACGTTGCGGATCGTGTAAAAAGTGTTGACTATGAAAAAGTAGGCAATACCGTCAAAAAAGGAGGAAAAACAATCTTTGACACATTTGGAGATATTGTTATGTTTCTATTTAAGATCTTTGGCAAATTCATTGGTATACTTTTAGTAATTATTGGTGCAACCACCTTAATTGGTCTATTTGTGGGTATGTTCACTGTGGGTATACTAGACATAATTCATGTACCGGGCATTGACTTTTACAATGTGGTCAATTCTACCAACATGCCAATTTGGGTAGTTTCATTACTAGCATTTTTTGCCATTGGAATTCCGTTCTTTTTCTTAATGTATTTAGGGTTGAAAATTTTAGTGAACAACTTGAAGTCTATTGGAACGGTTGCCAAGTTTGCGCTATTAGGCTTATGGTTGATTTCAATTATACTACTGATCATTTTTGGTATAAGAGAAGCAGCTTCACACGCCTATACCGGTAGCACTTCTATTGAAGATGAGATTACGAACGTAATACCTACAGATACTTTGAACATTAGATTAGTATCTACTGACGAGTACGATTATGAAAAGGATATGCATATGGGAGATACCTTTATCTCTTACGATGAGGCCGGTAATAAAATATTGGTTTCAGATGATGTAAGGTTTAGAATTCGTAAATCCAAAGATTCGTTAGTTAGAGTTCAGATCAGAAAAGAAGCTGACGGTCCTTCCAATAGAGAAGCAAAGGATATCGCAAGTCAAATACTATACGAATATGAGGTAAGCGGAAATACCATCTCATTGAATGATTATTTGACCACGCAAGGTCCTAAGTTTAAAGACCAAGAAGTTCGTGTGAGTATATTTTTACCTGTAGGTACCATCTTAACTTATGAACAAACCAATTCTAGAAGCTGGATTACCACGGCAAATACAGATAGGGATACAGACGGCTTAGAGGGATACTTATGGAAAATGAACAATAACGGAGAACTGGAATGTCTTGATTGCCCTGAGTATATTGAAATGAACGATGACGAAGACCACAATGGCTCTAACCGTATAAATATCAACGAGAACGGCATTGACATCAACATTAACGATAACGGCGAAAAAGGCAAGATCATCATTAACGAAAATGGCATTAACATTGACGTAAACGATAATGGAGAATCGTTTAAAATGAAGTTAGACGAAAATGGCGTTAAAATAGATGCCAACGATAGTATCAATTAATTACGGTTCATATACCTAAATCTACAATTCAGTAACATATAGTGGTAGAAAAGGTAACAAACGATCATTTTTACATCATCAAATAACAATCATAAAAACAAACAATCATGACAACATTAGTAAGAATAACAGTAGCTTTTGTTTTAGCCCTTTTACTTTCATCTTGTGGCTTTGACATCAATTTTGGAACTGGAGAAGCCGGCAACGGGGTAGTAGTAGAAGAAACTAGGGAAATTACCGAAGAATTCACCGAAGTTTCTGCCTCAGAAGGTCTAGAAGTATTTATTTCACAAGGAAGCGATTTTGACATTGCGGTAGAAGCAGATGAAAATATCATAGACCTCATAGGTACCGATATCAAAAACGGTAAATTAAAAATTCACTGTGTTGAGAACATTGGTCGTGCCACCAAAAAGATTTTCGTAACCATGCCCAACGTCACAGGGCTATATGCTTCAAGTGGTGCACACTTAACTACCGAAAATAAAATTAAATCGGACAAGTTGGAGATAGATGCAAGTAGCGGTGCCATATTAAATGCCATGGTACAAGCTAACAATATGGATATAGACGCTAGTAGCGGTGCCAATATTTCACTTGAGGGCAATGCTAATGAAGTATATGTAGATGCCAGTAGCGGATCTAACGTTAGGGCAAATGATTTAGCAACCTCAAACGCCAATGCCGATGCCAGTAGTGGTGCCAATATTAGCATTGATGTAAAAGACAATTTAACTGCTGAAGCTTCTAGCGGTGGCAATATTTCTTATAAAGGAGACCCAACGGTTCAGAAGAATAAATCGGTTTCCGGCAGTGTTCACAAGTACTAAAAAATTCATCAATCAATTCAACATTGGAACCCACTGAAATATCAGTGGGTTTTCGTTTTTTAGTCCTATCCTTATCTGTATATTAGTACTATGCAAGTACATCTAAAAAAATACATTTTACCCTTAAGGCACACCTTTAGCATATCACGGGAATCTCATGATTTTCAAGATACTTTAATAGCTTCCTTATCCTTGAACGGTAAAACCGGTTACGGTGAAGCCACCGCTAACCCATATTATAAAATTACGGTTCTGAGCATGACCAATGAAATTAATGCCATAGCCTCAGAGATTGAAAATTTCAATTTTACCACACCTGAACTTTTCCACTCATTTTTGGTAGGTAAAGGCTTATCTAATTTTGCCATTTGTGCACTTGATCTGGCAGCTCATGATTTGTATGGAAAATTACAGGGAAAACCATTATATGAGTTATGGGGTACGAATAATAATCATTATCCTACCACAAATTATACTATTGGTATAGCTCCTATTGATGTAATGCTCGCCAAAATGCAAGAAGTGCCATGGCCTATCTATAAAATTAAATTGGGTACTAGTGATGATGTTGCCATTGTTCGTGAGTTACGCGAACATACAAATGCCGTTTTTAGAATTGATGCCAATTGTGCGTGGACGGCAGAGGAAACCATATATAATGCTCCTTTATTAAAAGATTTAGGAGTAGAATTTTTAGAACAACCCTTAAAAGCGGACGACTGGTCTGGCATGGAAGAGGTTATGCACCACAGTGTGCTACCGATAATTGCAGATGAAAGTTGCATTGTAGAAAACGACGTTGAAAAATGTGCACTGCATTTTAATGGTATAAATATTAAATTGACCAAATGTGGAGGCCTAACCCCTGCCCTACGTATGATCAGCAAAGCAAAAGAATTGGGTATTAAGGTAATGGTAGGCTGCATGACAGAATCTACCGTTGGTATTTCTGCAATAGCCCAACTAATTCCGCAATTGGATTATGTAGATATGGATGGCGCAATGTTGTTAAAAAGTGATATTGCCACTGGAGTTCAAATAACGGATGAAGGAAAAGTAATTTTTCCAAACTTAGCCGGTAGCGGTGTTCAACTTTTAGATTGATGCTTACTATTAATGAATTTCCAGGAAGGACGATAACCAAAGATGGTAAAGAACACCTCTATTTTGGAGGCACTTCTTATTTAGGACTTCAAACCAATGAAGAGTTTCAATCACTGTTCATTAATAACATCAAAAAATACGGCACATCCTATAGTGCATCACGAAAGTCTAATATTAAGATTTCTATTTTTGGTGAGATTGAAAGCTATCTTAGAGAGCTAACAGGCAGCGAGGCTTGTGTTACCATGTCTTCCGGTTATTTGGCCGGGCAATTGGTATGTGACTATTTCAGTAATATCAACTACAGTTTGTATTATGCACCAAACACCCACTCGGCACTCTTTAGAAATCAACAAAAAGTATTTAAAAACTGGCAAGAACTTGAAGGGGCTATTCATAAAAACATTGGCAAAACACCAGTCCTTTTTTTGGATAGTATTGATTTTCATGGCGACAATTTCCCTAACTACAACTTTCTTAAAAAACTACCGCTGAAAGATATCATTTTAGTAGTAGATGATTCTCATGGTATAGGAATTACAGGAGAGCAAGGTGGCGGAAGCTATCGTTTTTTACAAATGTTACAGCCAAAGGAACTATTAGTTTCTTGCTCTTTAGGTAAAGGTTTTGGCATACAAGCAGGTGCCATTTTTGGGAGTAACAAAACAATAGAAAATTTAAAAAACACCTCATTTTATGGAGGTGCCAGCCCTGCCACTCCAGCATCATTAGCTACTATAAAAGATGCCAATATATTAATATTGAACAAAAGGAAACAACTGGATCAACACATCCATTTGTTTCTAAAAACTATCGTTGATCCTTCGCTATTTGTATATGCAAAAGGGCACCCTACCTTTAATTTTCAAAATGAATTGCTCGCCCAATATTTACAAGAAAACAACATCATAGTTACAAATTTCAGGTATCCCACAGAAAACGACTCTTTAATGAGCCGTATAGTTTTAAGTGCTTCCCATACCCAAAAAGACATTATAAGTCTTTGCAATATTCTTAACACTTTCTCTACACAATCGTAGTATTCACTACAATTACTTAATTTTCAATATATTATTCATAATTATTTGGTGTGATTTTTATCAAATTCTGAAAATTATTCGTATCTTTTTAATACACAATCAACTCTTTTATTAACTAACACGCTACCACTATGAAAAAATTACTAGGATTGGTATTGTTGATGCTGGTATTGGTCTCAGCCGCTTCAACAAATTCCATAAACGACAACTTCATGCATACCATACAAGGCACATGGGAACTTGAAAGTTTTTATAATTACGATGGTCAACAAGTAATTGATACCGTGCCTACGGCTGACGGATATAGACAGGTTAAAATGTACTATAATGGTAAAATTATGTGGACAAGGTATGTTCCTATAGACAAAATAGGAAGATTCGGCTATGGCACTTATAAAATTACCGATGACAGATTAATGGAAACCTTGGAATACGGTGACAATGAAATGATCCAAGCTATGGATACCATGCGTATTTTCACTTTTGAACTACAACTTACCGATGACAGGTTCAGCCAAATAAGCCTTGATGAAGAAGGCAACAGAACATTTTCTGAAAACTACGTTAGAATAGACTAACCACATTTGGTAAACAATAAAAGAGCCCGTTCAAATGAACGGGCTCTTTTAAAATATTATTGAATAGTTCTTAATATTTATCGGCTACTGCTTCTTCAACAGAACCAATAGAGGCTAAATAACGTTCAGCATCTAGCGCTGCCATACAACCGGTTCCTGCAGCTGTAACAGCTTGTCTATATTCCTTATCCTGAGCATCGCCACTAGCGAATACTCCTGGTAAATTGGTCATCGTAGACTTACCTTTGGTAATTAGGTAACCCGTTTCATCCATATCCAATTGACCTTTAAAGATATCTGTATTAGGTTTATGCCCAATAGCAATGAAAAGACCGGTAATTGCAATTTCTTCCTTTTCACCAGTCTGATTGTTCACCATACGTAAACCTTCTACAACTTGCTCACCCAAAACCTCATCAACCTCAGTATTGTAACGTACCTCAATATTCTTGATACTGTTTACCCTATGTTGCATAGCTTTAGAAGCTCTCATTTCATCTCTACGTACCAACATAGTTACTTTATTACAGATATTGGCCAAATAAGAAGCCTCCTCTGCCGCAGTATCCCCTGCACCAACAATTGCAACGTCCTGTCCCTTATAGAAGAAACCGTCACAAACGGCACATGCGGATACTCCACCACCACGTAAGCGTTGCTCACTTGGCAAGTTTAAATATTTAGCGGAAGCCCCTGTTGAAATAATAACAGTTTCAGCCTCAATTTCCTTATCATTATCTGCGACAACCTTATGAATACCGCCTTTTTCTTTTGAAAACTCTACAGAAGTAATCATACCAATTCTAACCTCTGTACCAAAGCGTTCTGCTTGTTGTTGCAACTGTACCATCATAGTAGGACCGTCTATACCCTCTGGATATCCCGGAAAATTATCAACTTCAGTCGTGGTGGTCAATTGACCTCCAGGTTCCATTCCTGTGTACATAACAGGCTTTAAATCTGCACGTGCAGCATATATTGCTGCTGTATAACCTGCAGGTCCAGATCCTATAATCAATGTTTTTACACGTTCTATTTTATCAGACATAATATCAAGTGGTTCTATTAAATTTTCTATAACAAAAGTAGGTTTTTGAGCTAGAAACTTACAATATAGTTATCAAAAGTTTTTATACGATTATTAGCAATGAAGATAAGTATTCACTATTTTTCGGCTGTTTTTCCAAGTTTAAATTAATATTAATCTTTAGAAAAATGAACCTTCCCCCATTCTTAACGTAAGTATCGTAGAACTTTTATGATTATTGAATGAAGACCTTTAACTGTGCTATTATAGAGGATTCCATTACCCAAAGGAAGCTTCTAGAACAAATTATTGCAAAAAGTAAGCATTTAAAATTAATACACGCTGCCAGCGCCAATGCGGAAACTTTAAAGGAAATAAATAAGTCAAAAATTGATTTATTATTTCTTGATATTGAAATGCCGGACATGAACGGTTTTGAGTTTTTATCTGGACTGACCATACAGCCCCAGGTAATTATTACCAGCCATGATCAAAAGTATGCGCTTGAAGCGTTTGATTTCAATGTAACCGATTTTCTATTGAAACCCTATAGCACCGATCGGTTTGAGGCTGCCATTACCAAGGCCATAGATAAGGTGAAATCTGCTAAAAAGAAACAGCCGGAAAGCAAATTGGTCGTAAAGCACAACCTTAAGCAAGTTGAACTTAACGTGCACGCAATTTTATACATTGAGGCACTGGGCGATTATGTAAAGGTGGTAACCGAAGAGCGTAATTATGTTATCTTATCTACAATGAGCGCTTTTAACGATAGACTAGAGGCAGATAAGTTCATAAGAATTCACAAATCCTATATTGTCAACCTAAAAATGGTTGAACGCTATAACCATGAGTTCATCGAAATTCAAAACAAGAAAATACCTATTAGCCGTGCAAAAATTGTTGAACTTGATCAACTGTTAAACTGCTTAGATTAAAAACTGTATTTTTCTATTCTTTCAGCATTTCAGCAGTTGCAACTGTTCTAAAACCTGTATGCTCTAATGAGGAATCCATACTGGACCCCATTCTTGCAGATACACGGTAACTTGCGCAATACGATGCACTACACAAAAATGACCCTCCTTTGATCACTCTTTCTTTTGCAAGCGGGTTATTTGGTGTGTACGGACTTTCAGCACCTTCCGGGTTCACCAAAACCGTATTTTTAGATTTAGCTTCTTTGTAATAATCGGTATTATACCAATCACTGGTCCATTCCCACACATTACCTGCCATATCATATAATCCCAATGCATTTGGCGGATATGATTTTACGGGAGCCCTAAGTTCAAAACCATCTGCCATGGTATTTTCAACAGGAAATTCTCCTTCCCACGTATTCGCTTTTTCCGCCAGAACGGATACATCATCGCCCCAATTATAAATGGTACCATATGAGCCCGCTCTTGATGCCAGCTCCCATTCCGCCTCTGTAGGCAAGCGCCTATTTGCCCATTCGCAATAAGCCAATGCATCTTCGTATGAAACCTGTACCACCGGGTAATCATCTTTTCCCTTTATGGAACTCTTTGGTCCGTTAGGGTGTTTCCAATCTGCGCCAATGGTCCAATTCCACCACTGGGAAAAATCATAAAGATTAGGCATTGAAGATTTTGCTTTTTTAAAAGTCAATGAACCAGGCTGCAATATGGAATCGTGCGGTTTTTCTGTGCCTGCCGGTACTTGCTTTTTCAATTCTTCCCAATCAATTCCCCTTTCTGCGACCGTTACATAGCCTGTTGCTTTTACAAATGCAGAAAATTCTGCATTGGTCACTTCGGTAACGTCCATAAAAAAACCATCTACCATTACCTCGATTGCCGGCTTTTCATGATCCATTGCTATTTTATCATTGTTAACAGCACCTTGTTTAAAAACAGCGCCCGGCACCCAAACCATACCTTCAGGAGCAGTTACTCCTTCCGGTTTTTCATTTAATACCGTATGATCTATTACCGGTGTAGGCTTTTTAATCTCGGTTTTTTCTTCTTGCGGTATTCTGTCTTTCTTGGGTTCCGACTTACAATTGACCATCAACACACCAAAAACAATCAAGGCTACATAATGCATGCTTTTCTTCATGGTCTAAATATACTTTCTACTATTTAAAATTCTGATCAATAATAAGATTTTAACGTATTGGACTTATTACATATTCAAAAGAAAGGTTTTCCGGTTTGATCTGATATGCTTCTAACGGCAGGTTTCCCCAGCTGTTATCACCACCTACACCCATTTGACTATGATCAATATTTATATTGATCAAATCTCTTGTAGGGATATCAAACGTATGCTGCTGCCTTTTTTCCATTCCTTCATCAAAATCTGAATTCAATTGATGGTGCGCACTAAACGAGAATAGATCTGGTGCTGTAATTTTAATACCCTTCCCGTCCTTGTTCTCAAAAGACAAAGTTCTAATATCCGTTCTATTTCCATTCTCCTGCGGACGAATATACTCGTAATACAGATCAGACACCTTAGCATTATACACGCCCACCAGAGCAGATGTATTACGATCTTGGTAATTTTCATGTTCTCCCCTACCATACCATGCTACCTGATCGTAATTGTTATCAATAATCAGGTTATTACCAAATCTTGGCAGAATGGGCAAATCGCCCTTAATACCTGTCAATTGTGTGCTCACCAAAATTTCACCTTTCGCATTAATAGTGTAGGTTACCTTTACTTCTCCATTTACCGATGGTAGACCGTATGTTGCATTTAACTTAAAATCATTTCTAATCTTAAACGGATTAGCGGTTAACTTTACAGCATCAATAATTTTCTTGCCTTCATTGGAATTCACTTCTAAACGCAATAGATTTTGAGTATCGGTAGCATCTTTCCAAGGCTTTAAAAGTTTTGGCATATTGTAGCCATAATCGTTATCGTTGGGTGCGCGCCAGAAATTAACGGCAGGTCCCTTTTGCAGCAAATTACCCTGTCCGTAATCTATAGATGACAATGTTCCGTCTTTACTATTAAAACCTATTTTGAATCCGTCACCTGTAACGGTAATGATATCTTCCTTCTTAGTCAATTTTAATCCGTCAATATTCTCTTTAAAAACAGATGGTTTAAAATCTGTCAATTGAAACTGTTCGTAAGCCAATAAGTAGTGCTCAGGAATTAATGCACTTTCTTGCTTTGTGGTCATATACACATTCAAATGATACTCAGAAGTGGCATTTGCTAATTCTGGCAATTCTATTTGCACCTCTTTAGTTTGATAAGGAGCAATATCAACATCGGCAATTTTTCCTTTACCTACTTCTACCCCATTCTCCAACAATCTCCATGAAAAATTATATTCGGACAGGTTTGTAAAATCATACATATTCTTTAAACTGATTTTTCCCGCTTTTGGATTCTCCGATGTAAACTTTACATATTGATATACTTTTTTCACTTCATATAAAGCCGGATGTGCAGAACGGTCAGGATCAACCAAACCGTTCAAGCAGAAGTTATTATCGTTCTGTAATTCCGCTCCGCCCAAATCGCCCCCAAAGGCATAAAACGCTTCACCATTCTCATTGGTAGCCTTTAGGCCTTGATCTACCCAATCCCAAATAAAGCCACCTTGTAAAACATCATATTTCTCAATAACATCCCAATAATCTTGTAAATTACCAACGCTGTTGCCCATGGCATGTGCATACTCGCACTGAATCAAAGGTCTTTTGGGGTCGTTCTCCGCATAGGCTATAGTTTCAGGTATTCTTGCATACATAGGTGCCTGTATATCAGTATTAGAGAAATTTGTAGCTCCTTCGTACTGTACAGGTCTTGTTGTATCATGTGCCTTTAACCAATCATACGTATCAAAAAGGTTTTGACCGTTACCGGCTTCGTTTCCTAAAGACCAGGTTACTATAGAAGTATAATTTTTATCGCGTTCAAACATTCTTATCGTTCTATCTAAATGCATTTCTCTCCACTCAGGTCTATATGCAGGGTGAATGGCAATTGCGGCCTCATCACCATCCAAACCTTGATTGGTTGCTCCCATACCATGAATTTCAATATTGGCTTCATCAACTACATAAAAACCATATTTATCTGCCATTCTATAGAAAAATTCGTTTTTAGGATAATGACTACAGCGAATAGCATTGATATTGTTTTGCTTCATCACTTCCATATCTTTCAATGTAACCTCTTCACTGATCACATGCCCGGTTACTTCATCATGATCATGAAGGTTTACGCCTTTGATCAATACGGGCATACCGTTCACCAAAAATTGATTGTTCTTGATCTCAATTTTTCTAAATCCGATTTTTGAACTGATGGCTTCGGTAACTTTGCCTTTTTTATCCTTTAATGTAAAAAGTAGCGCATAAAGATTAGGTTTTTCAGCATTCCATGTTTTTACATTAGGAATTTCTTGAGCAAATTGTACCGTAGTAATTCCTTCAACGACATCTAAACTTTGGTTTACTTTAAAGACTTCTTGTGCTCCATCCAATAATATAATTTCTACTTGAGTACCTTTTTGTTTCTTACCGGTATTTGCCAATTCTAGGTCTAAACGGAATTTACCGTTCGTATAGGTCTCATCTAAATCTGCCACCACCGTGTAGTCTTTGATAGTAGCTTTATTGGTTGCATACAAATAAACATCCCTATCTATACCACTTAACCTCCAAAAATCCTGATCTTCTAAATAACTGGCATCAGACCAGCGTAACACCTGTACGGAAAGGTCATTTCTGCCTTCTTTTAAATACTTGTTGATATGAAATTCTGCCGGAGTTTTACTGCCCTCACTATACCCTACCATTTGCCCGTTCAAGTATACGTACATGGCACCGCTTACGGCTCCAAAATGGAGGTACACTTCTTTATCTTCCCAGTTTTCAGGAATTTCAAAATGACGCTTATAACTACCAACGGAATTAATATCGTGAGGTATAAATGGCGGATTCTTTGGAAACGGATATACCACATTCGTATATATGGGCGTACCGTAACCTTCCAGTTCCCAATTAGACGGAACCTTTATCTTGTTCCATCCAGAGGTATCATAATCCGGTTTATAAAACGATATAGGTCTTTCCGGTACACTTGCCGCGTAATTAAAACTCCATTCTCCATTTAAAGACTGATAGTTTAAAGAATTCTCCCAACTTTCATTTGCCAAAGCTGATTTCACGTCCTCATAGCGATAAAGCGATGCCGTTGGCTCTTCTCTGTTGATCTGAAATATTTCAGGATTCTCCCATTCCGGATTATCCCATGTTGGAGCTTGTGCATTTAAAAATGCAGTGAATAAAAAGATGCCGAGTACGCAAATTTTAATACCGTTTTTCATGTTCTAGTTGTTCAAGTGTGTTAGTTTCAATATTTGCAAAATCACCCATATAATAAAGATTTCGCATTTATACCGATCTCAATTAATGAAATTCACATTTTAGTACACACATAATTATGTATTACATTAAATTCCATCCTTGCAAAATACAACTAAACTTGTGGATTTAAAAATGCATATAAATTGATGTTTTATTTTTTAGTAAGATTTCTGAAGACAGTTTTCTATTCGCTTAACAATCCGTTTTCTAAAAGAGGTATTTGAAAACGTTCTGTTTCGGGCTTTGTGTGTTCCCTTTTAAATATTGCTGCAGCTTGTTCTAAAATTTCAGGATGCTCACTGGCAACATTATTGGTTTCGGTAGGGTCGTCATTTAAATTATACAATTCTAATGTAGGGTCTTTATCATCCTTCAAATGCTGACGTACCACCTTCCATTCACCCATTCTTATGGCAATTTGCCCACCATACTCCGGGAATTCCCAATACATAAATTCATGCTCAGCTTGTGACTTTTCTCTCAATAAGGTGGGCATAAAACTAATGCCATCCGTATCTATTGGTGTTTCATAATCAATAATATCTGCAAATGTTGCCAGCATATCATAATGGGCAGATGCATGATCGCTCGTAGTACCAGGCTTGATTTTACCAGGCCAAGTAAAAAATGTTGGCACACGTATACCGCCTTCATAGACAAACCCTTTGCCTTTCCCATATTCCCCGGCAAAAGGTTTGGCGCTTTCAAAAAATGTTGGATCTGCACCACCAGCGTAGCTTGGACCGTTATCCGAAGTAAAAACGATCAAAGTGTTTTCATATATACCCTCGTCTTTTAATTGTTGTACCAATTTACCCACATTCTCGTCAAAATAAGACACCATAGCCGCATAGGCAGCATGTGGATTTTGATGTGAAAAGTACCCATTACCGTTACCGGATAAATAAGGCTCCTCTGCGCCGTACTTTTCTTTGTAATAATCTACCCAACGCTGTGGTGCTTGTAACGCCACATGGGGTATTGGCGTAGCCCAATACAGGAAAAACGGATTTTCCTTATGCTGATTTACAAAGCCTGTAAGCTCTTTAAACATTAAGTCTGGAGCATAATCGGTAAGCGTATAGTCTTTATAGCTTTCTGGGTTCTTTGGGTCTAATCCTTTTGGAAAAGGTGTACTTGGCGCAATGGTATCGTTCGCCAAATGCACACGGTTTCTGTTTTTGTACAAATGCAGCGGATAATAGGTATGCGCCTGTCGCTGACAATTGAATCCGTAGAAAAAATCAAAACCCATTTCATTAGGGATGGAATGCGTATGTGGAGCCCCCAAACCCCACTTTCCTATTAACGCGGTTTTATACCCCTCATCTTGCAAATAATTGGCAATGGTTTTAGTACCCTTTGGTACCGGTCGTTGACCTTCCAAAGTTGAGTCCTTAGCCATTGCCTTATAGTTCCAAACATCACCACGATCGTTCCATTCATCATTACCACGTATAAATGCCTTACCCGCATGTTTACCTGTAAGAAACATGTACCTAGCCGGGGCACATACCGGGGCACTTGAATAATGCTGTGTAAAAATCATGCCTTGTTTTGCCAAGGCATCTATATTAGGAGTTTCAATTTTTTCTTGACCAAAGACACCAATTTCAGCATAGCCCAAATCATCTGCCAAAATATAAATAATGTTAGGTTTTTGCTCTGTGGGCGCGGCTGTATCACCTTCTTCCTTACATGATAAAAGAAGAATAGCAATTATAAATACATATTTCATGATAGATCGTTTGGTGTTGGTAGTTTTAAAGATACCTAATTATCCAAAACCTCTGCTATCATCCCTTTAAACATTTGTATGCCGGTTGCTATTAATTCATCTGGAAAATCATAATTAGCATGGTGCAATGCTGGATGCTCCTCACCTGCCCCTAAACCGAAAATAGCGCTTTTATATTGTTGGGAATACCATCCAAAATCTTCTCCGAATTTCAAGGAATTTACATGCTGGTTTATATAAAGGTTTTCTTGCTTCGCTACTTTTTTAATCAAAGAAACACAAATGTCATCATTATTGGATGCCGGAAAATATTCAAACCAATCTATAGTATATTGAAGCGAATAGGATTTCGCAATGGCATTCACCGCCTTTTTAATTTTATTTTCTAGCTGGGTCATATTTTCACCACTCCATGTACGTATGGTATAATGAATTTCAGCATCTTCTGCCGATATGCCATAGTTTTTCTCCCCTAAATTCATATAAATGGGCGTACACAAGGCAAAGTTTTCTTTATGAGCATTTGGCTCTGAAAAGTGGGCAATACTTTTAATTAACTCTGAAACTGCCAATGCGGGATTCACCCCATTTTCAGGCTCTGAAGCATGGGCTTTTTTTCCTTTAAGCCGAATACACATACTTTGTACGGTGGCCGTAAAATAACCCGACCTTACCGTTATTGAATGTTTTTTACTACCTGGTAAATTATGTAAGGCAAATACATAGTCTATTGTTAAGTTTTTGAACCTACTATCTTCAATGACGTTTGCCGCGCCTTTACCGGTTTCCTCTGCAGGCTGAAACAACAGCACTACTTTACCCCGTTTAAAGGTTGCTTCTTTCAACCATGGCGCCAAACCGGCAACAATGGTCATATGACCGTCATGACCACATTTGTGCGAAACTCCACTATTTTTAGAACGGTAATTAAATGTATTTTCCTCAACTATAGGCAAAGCATCTAACTCGCACCTAATCACAACTGTAGGTCCACTTTCTGCAAATTGATAAATAACCCCAACCCCTGTACCTCCTACACCTTCAATGATTTGGGTAGGATTGAAACTTTTTACAAACTCAATAATACGATTTGCCGTTTCATGTTCCTTACCTGAAAGCTCAGGATTTTCATGTAGTTGTTTTCTAAAAAGAACCAAAGTATCGATCATAGATTAAAATTACTTATAAACTAAAATTTACAGAAACTAACTTATTTTAAAAGGTGTATTAGTTATTAAACTCTTCTTCTAAATGAAAATATTAAAAGACAATTGAACACTACAACTTAAAAACATCATTAAGTCTTCCAATTTTAAAACCTTGTTCAAGCACAAATTTACTTTCTTCGCTTTCCGGATTTAATAACGGGTTAGTATGGTTAAAATGAATGAAAACAATCTTGCTCTTTTCCATGTCGGTCAATCCTTTAAACTTCTCTAAACTTTCAATGATAAAAGGGTGTGGAATTTCGCCAATATCTCTATTATTAATTTCTTTCCCACTGTAAAATGTGGCGTCTAAAAATGCATAATCTACTTTTTGTATTTCCTCAATAATATTCTTGTCCCACTTATCCCATTTATCAATATCCGGAATAAACAGTGCACTTTTATTTGGCCCCTTAATATGATAACCCACCGTTTCTGAATACTCATCTCTATGTGGTACCACTATGGGAGTTACACTAATTTTATCAGATAGTTGTATGGCAACCTGTTCAACCATTTTATGAAGTTGCACATTTTTTCTTTTCACAAGCTGATCCCAAGGTCCATTGGTCAAAAGGAAATCTTCCATTTTAGGCATGACATAGACCGGAGTTTCACGGGCATCCATTGCTTCCTTACCTAAATACATTAAACCTGTGTAATGACCAATATGTGCGTGGGTCAAGAAAATTCCGTTTACTACCTCATTAGCGCTATTTGCATTAAATTGAGTTAGCATTTTCATTTGTTGGGCAATGTCCGGGGTAGCTTCAAACATGTAAGACTTATGATGTTCAGCGTCTACCAAGCCTAATGATACAACCCTTCTCTGAGAATCCGGATGTTCAAACAAATCAGCGCAGCATTCTTTTTTACAAGCAATTTGGGGCGACCCGGCATCTTGAACATTGCCAAGAACCACAATAGCGGTTTCTTCTATAGCATTGGCTTTCACCTTTTGCACAGTCTGTTTTGGTGTTGATTTATCTGCGCAGGAAATAAATAGTAATACCGCTAAAATTAAAATATGCTTTTTCATTTTATTTTTCATTCCATACCAAAATCATACTTGGTTAAAATAGTAGACTATTTATTTTATATGAATAATAGCTATGAATCTCCAATCCAAGTGTTTTCAAAAATACTGCAGAAGATTCCTAACAGGCTGATTTGAAATTATTTTTTTACTAAGCTAAATTTTGATTGTTTCGTTCACTTCTAATTTTCAATTCAGTGATACCATAATCCCGCTTACCGAAAGGCAAGTTTAAAACAATTAAGGTTAAAATATACGTTACTAAAACATAAAGATAAGATACTAACGCTGAACATAAGTGACCAATTAGTATTAGCTGAGTTGGTTACTTTAAGCTCATATAGAAAAGCCAACAGCTTTCAAATAAAGTCTAAAAAGCCATGTAAAATTTGAATTCCGACGTATAATAGAAGGTTGAGTTATTCACGATTTAACCTATTTACTTTTGGTTGAATAATCCAAATGCCAATGATATAGAACCAGAGTAGAAAAAACTCTCCAGCGAAATCGCCAAAAGTTACAACTCTTTGAAGCTCTGCGGTTCTTATTGTTTTAGCCACGAAATATATGGTATGGAAAATACAGAATATTGAAAATAAATGAAGTGGCAGGATAATAACTAAAAACCAAATACTATTTGAAAAACCATAAGTAAACATCCCAGAAAAAAGACCGCCTATAAGCATCATAAAAACAATAGTATAGACCAATGGAATTATGAAAAAGGCTTTAAACCTCTTAACCTTCATTTCAATTTCGTCAGGTATGTTTTTTTGAAGTCCAATTGCTATTGACCAGAACCAACCAAAAAACACTAGACTAAACAATATTAGTACATATGGTAAAAAATCAAAATGAAAATAACGCTCATTAAGCACTTGGGTAACACCTTCTTCTCCAACTACTTCCATTGGTTGTGTACGGCTTCCGAAAATTTCAAATATGAAGTACAATTGATATATTATGGGGAGACCTAACATAACAATGAAGAGTTGCCAATGTTTGAGCCTTAAGAAGAATTGTATCATTTATTAATTTAGTTTATGGACTTTACAGTTATTTTTCTTTTTTAAGTATGTAGTTAAACTAGGTTTACTTTAAGTTTGGAGTAGACTTCATTGTTACGGAATGGATTTTATTTTAGTTCAACCTGCCTTCGTAGAGTTTATTGATCGTTGCACAATTAGTTGTTCCCTATCAACTCTAATGTTTCTTTAATAAAATCGGTTTTTCCCAATACATAAGAACCTCTATCATTTTTAAATTTAGAGGCTAGCTCTAGTTTCAAATCTTCATACTCTTTCGCTCGTTTCTTATTGGTATTTAGAAAATCCCGAAAATCTATTTGTTTCCACATCACATTATCGTTTGGGCACATATGAATATGGAAAATTTGTTCCTTTTTGCCGTCCAGATTATATCCTTTTCCAAATGATGAGTAGGCCTCTATATCTTCTCTTTCTGGCACTTTAAAATGAGCGTAGCCCAACTGCGTAAATTCTTCAATTAAATTTTCATCAAACAAATATGCCTTAGGTATTTCAATCATTATATCAATATGTGGTTTGGATTTTATCGAAGGAATTGATGAACTCCCAAAATGCTCCATACGTAAAATCTTTTCATTACCAACCTTATCTAAAATCCGTTTTTTCTCGTTTTCAAAAATGTTTTTCCATTCAGGATTATGGTCCACCAATGCTATCGGAAAAAGTGTATTCCAATCCTCTTTAGTTAAATCATTTAATGTCCTTTTCATAAATTCTTAAGTTCTTAGATATTGTATTGCGGTTAATTTCTGAATAATAGTAGGTGGATTTGTATTTATCTTCCGTCTACGCACAAAGCTAAAGCTCATTGTTTAATTGCCCTTTTCTTTTTTCCAAAACTAAATTTGAGTATTTCGTTCTCGCGTAATTTTCAATGTAGCTACTTTATAAATATACTCAGACCATACGGTTTTGCCCTAAAGCCCTATATTTTTATATGCATTGTTGTGCTTTCGTTTCTTTTAAAAGCAAGATGTAGTAGAAAGAATATCTGTAGTATGGTCAACAGTAAAATTGAATTCTTTATTATCTCTCCCTCTTATGTATAAGACATAGTACCAATTTCCAGATTTAGTTAATTTATAATGTCCATTTATTTCCCCATTGTAAATCTCATCGTAATAATCAATAATTGTCGGTTGGGTTCCGCCTTCAATATATTCATTTCTAACAAATTTCAATGGTATAGATTCTGATTGCCCATGGTATTTAATTTCCATAGCCTTATTTGAATTGTTAAAGCGAATCCAAATTTTCTGAGATTTATTATTGTCGTTTGTGTAACAAATGTAATTTGAAATAGATGAGTTGGTGTCTTCAATTTCATTAATCACTTTTTTATCAATTTTATTTGCATCATTTTTTGATTCACTATTGTGTTGTAGCGTATCAGGGTTTATTTCCTTTTGTTTCTTATTTGATTTTTGTCCACAAGAAACTATGGACAAAACTAAAAAAAACAGTATAAGACCTTTTTTCATATTGTTATTTTAATAAAGCACAACGGTTGATGTAAGGATAGTTGCGTGAATGAGTAACTAACTTACTAAAAATGGAACGAACCAAAGGAAAATCTGCAGGATTTTCAGAATAGTCATTGACCAAGCAATTACTTTTATTTATTGATTCCTGCTTATATTATTAATTAATTGGGTTGAGGCATTTTTCAACCATTTTATTATTGCTCTTAATATACCCATAATTCCCATAGAGACCTTTAAGTCTCATAGTGTCGTTTTTTATTATTATGGTGTCTTTCCCCCATCTTTTTTCCCAATGAATCATACCATTTTTTAAAGTTCCAACTGCGTTATAAATTAATCCATTTTTATCAACGCGACATTGATAAACGAAATTATTAGGTTTAATTTCTATCCAAACCATTGTATCAGGAAATTTCCAAATTCCAACAACATCTTTGTTTTTGACCTTACTTGTTGAAGAGCATCCAATTAAGGTTAAGATAAATACTAAAATAATTAAGTTTTTCATAGGGTTTTTATCAATTGCAGTTATCGTTGCGGCTATGAACAATACTGGAGCCAACTAGCTATTACTTTCCGTCAAGCACATAGCTCAATTTTTTGTTTTTTCTTTTCTGTCAAAAGCAAAATCCAAAAGATTTTTTGTCTTCATAAATATACACAAGCCCTGGGTAAAACCTGAAATCCGTATTTTTCATTGATATTGTTGGCATTAGTTCTTTAGTTCAACTTTCTCAAATACACCATTCACGTTTTCGTCATAGAAAATCTTTTCTTCTCCATTTTCAAATACTCTTAACTCATCAAAAAAACCATCCACATTTAGGTCACGATATTCCCTTGCCAATTGTCCATTATTATTGAAGTGCTTTTGGGTTTCATAAAGTCCATTTTCGTCCGAGTCCACAAACTCCATTAATTGTTTTCCGAAATAATTATAGTTCGTTATTCTTGTATAAAATCCCGTTCCATTTAAATCACATCCGAACCATGAAGTTTTATCATTTTTTGTCCATTTATAAATATCACAATCTTCGTTGCTCCCTGACATATAAGTCAAATCATTATTTACATGATATTTTAATTCCTTTTTCGTTTTAATGTAGAGAACTAGAAATACTATTGTAGTTAATAATAAAATAATGGATGAAATTTTATAAAGATTCATTTTAAATCTATCTGTATAAATTAATGTCTGCGGTCTGGTGTATGATATCGTTGCGTGGTTTAAGCATTAAATTTAGCAAATAAATCACATATAGAAAGTCCGTGAGGACGTTCGTAAGTAGGTTATAACTAGCAATGAATCATACACGTCTTAAGTTTGATTCTCAGTAAATTGTTGTAACACGTTTTTATTTTCCGGTATCATTTTTTTCGCTTTTTTTCAAAGCCCTATTTTTTATTTTTTCATTCAAATCTGTAAATCCAATTCCTCCAAGTAACATTCCAATTGCATTCCGATTAATGTTCGCCAAAATTCTTTCGGATTTCTTTTATAATCAGGTAAGTATGCCCAATACAAAAACGCTCCAATGAGTAATATTAAAATCAATATAATTATAAATTCTGTCATCTTTTTTAATTATGAATTACTCATTCAGTTTGCCAATTATTTGTTCCGTTAGAATATTATCTTTTTTATCAAGAAATATAATAGTTGGTCCAAAAACATTATTTATTGCAAGAATTCCATATTTTGAATTAAATAATATTGGTCCAGTCCCGTCAGTTACAGGATTTTCCAAATCGTAATAGTCAAATTCTAAACCGTTAAATTTTTTATTTCTAAAAGGTTCTTTATTAGTCTTTTTAAATTTTTCAAATCCGAAAAGAAAAGAATCTGAATCTGTGCTTTTTCTTATTGTTATCGTTTTTGATGTGTCAATTTGATTAACGTACTTATAATTCAGAGATTTATCAGTTTTATTAAAAGTCAGAGTGAATTTTTCATTTTTCGGTTCTGGGCCAAAGAATATTGTTGCGTTCTTTTCAGAGTTCCATTCTGTATTTTTTTCAGAACATCCGAAACAAATCGCAAAAGTCAATATGTAAGTTAGCAGGTTTCTCAAAATGTTTTACAACGTTTAGGCTATGAACAGTACGGGAGCAAACTAGCGTTTGCTTTCCGCCACCCACATAGCAAAATCTTTTTGTTTTGATTTATTTTTTTCTTGTTTAAAGCAAAATCCCAAAGATTTTTCGGACATCATAAAAATACACAAACCTTTTGATTAAGCTCGAAGCTCTTATTTTTTATAGGTTTTGTTGTGCTTAGTTTTTTAGTTCCAATTTGATTTTTGATTCTAAAGACAACAAACCATTTTCAACTTCATCATACCTCAAATCCATAAAAGAAGACCATTCATTTTCGAAATTGTCATAGTATAATTCAACATATTTCTCCAAAGTATCTGTTGTTACTTTATGTACATTTACCTCAAGTTCTTGTACTCTTTTTTCGAGCTTTCGTCTATAGACTTCGCAGAGATTAAATCTAGCTTGAGCTATCCGCAAGGCTTTTTTATTTGTTGTGTCAGTAACAAAAGACTTATTGGGAACAAAAAGTGTTTTAGAACGGTAGTCAATTTTTTGGTCTATGTGGTAGCGTTGAGAAATCCCAACATATGCATAAATATTGTCAGCGTATTTTTTTTCAGTGTTGTATATAAAATCATTCCAGTTTAATTTTCTATTTTCTTTCCAAACTAAAGAGTCTTTTTCATTGAAATACTCCTGTAGGTCATAAAGCATCCATTCGATTCTTTTGCGAAAAAAAATGATAATGGAAACAGTAACGATTGTTGTTATTATGATTGTCTTTTTTCTGTTCATTTAAATTAAGCACAACGTTTCGACTATGATTAGTGCGGCGCAGAAATCCAACGGATTTCCAGCTACGCGCTAAGCAAAAACTTTTGGTTTTGTTTTTTCTTTTTTAGTTCTAAAGCAAAATCCCAAAGATTTTGCGACCCTATAAATATACATAGACCTTAGCGTAAAAGCCATAAGTCCGTATTAATTATAGCATCTATGTAAAAGCAGTAAGTCGAGTATCTTTAAGATG
>CERD01100064.1_pt1 | contig 56097 bp, 45 predicted proteins | sample 530931 | NCBI WGS metagenome assembly CERD01 (sample SAMEA2621101, study PRJEB7988) | marine metagenome | isolation source: saline water (ENVO:00002010), including
CGGTTTGGTTTTTAAGGATTTTCGAGTGAGGGCTCAAGAAGACCGTGCCGAAAATCCTGTCAAGAAAATCAAGCCGATGGCTTTCCGATGAAAAGCGGACTTGATTCACGATTTTGGCTCAGGAATGAAGTGTCCCGTTCCAGCGTAGCGGATCGGGTTAACGTAATGGAAAGTCGAAATTGGGGATTATGTCCAAGACCTGTGTAGTGAAGCTCTTTTCTCGAAATGTAGCTTTTCGCGAAATGTAGAGAAATGTGCTGAGTGGATTATGAAAACAGATTACTCTTGTTTAGCAGGATGTTAAGCGGACTTGACTTTAAAGGTGTAGATTGAAATGAAGCGATTCTGCCATTTTCTGGCAGGTTCAGCACAATGGAAATCGGAAGCTTTGAAGTTGTGTCCAAGACTTGTGTAGTGAAGCTCTTTGCTCGGAATGTAACTTTTCGCGAAATGTAGAGAAATGTGCTGAATGGATTATGAAACTCTGATTCAATAACAGACTATAATACTTTTGTAAGTAATTAACTCACTCTTTAAAAAGTACTTTCTGATTTTTAGGCAATATCTTTTTCTCTGATTTTTCAGTACTTTTCAATTTGTCTTTTAACGCTTTTCTTCGTTTATCATAAATCCATCTTCTCAAATTATTCAAAAGCCCCATTTCATATTTTGAAAGTTCACTTGGTGCGAATTCAGTCATTGCATTCAGTTGGTCATTATTCTTATATTGAGCTGCATACTGAAGACCTAGCCAGGTATATATGTTTACCCATTCGGTAGGCATTGGCGCTTCATACGTTCTAGGCATTAAATATGCTAATGTTTCCGTAAGCGATGCCATTTCTTCTTGTTGCATTGAACACAAAAGCCTTGATAACTTTATGTTTTTAAGTATGTCTTTTGGTATTGTATCTTGCCAAGCAGATTTAAAAACAATAATAGGACTGTTAAGACAATCCATAAAGTTGAAAACGAAATCGTTTGTTCGTTTTTTATTAGATTTTGATGTTCTCTTCTGCGTTTCTAAAGGTTCGCAATCGAACCCAAAATCAAGTTGTACTACATTTAAATTTTCCATAATATGAGATTTTAGTTTGAATAATATTCTAATAATGTTCGATAATTCTGCGGATGCTTATCTCTGTAATACGCTAAGTGACTTTCTGCACTTTCAGTAGTATAACTTTCACTACTTGACCGACAATGTTCTTCTGCTTCTTGAATGGCAATGTTGGGGTTTTCAGGTACTTGTTCCATAATGCTAAAATTTTAGTTAAACAATATTTGAGCAGTACCCAAACGGAAGATAAAATCTCAGCTCAAAAGGAAACGGAATCGTTACTTTACCGATAGATATAATTATGGTAAAAACAAATCTATTTTTACCATTAAACAAAAGTTCCACTTACTGCATTAGCTTTAGAAACGGAATAGAGGAAATCTACTATTTATATTAAGTACAGTAAGTTATTTGAGTCAAAGCCAGAGAGTATTAAGGGCATAACCCACTAACGATTTAAGCCGCTCAAAGGGAACATTAAAACAATTTATTATGGGAGTATATGGAATTGACCTATCCAAAGAAAAGTTTGATGTTAGCTTTCTTGATGCAGGTAAAGAGAAAAAAAGATTGTACGCAATAACTTTAAGGGTATATGCAACTTTTTAAGACAATTGGAAGATGACTGCATCCTGGTGGCTGAACACACCGGAAGTTATGGCAACCTATTGGTCCACCTTTGTTACCAGTACGGGATTAAAATAGCATTGGTCTCTGGTTACAGCATTAAGCACAGTCTAGGGTTACAGAGAGGTAAAAGTGATTCAAAGGATGCTTACCGTATCAGGAAGTATGGTGAGAGATTTGCTGAAGAATTGCGCTTTGCAGAACCGAAATCTGAGTCCATCAAAGAACTCAAGGAACTCTATACCTTGCGGGAACAGCTTTCCAAAAACAGGACATCACTTCTACTGGGGAAAAAGGCAAGAATGATTGGGCCTTCCCAGAGTATTGCGGCCTATAGAAGCTGCCAAAGAGCTATTATGAATTTGGAAAATGAAATCAGTTCCGTCGAAGAAGAAATTGAAAAAGTTGTCCAGTCCGATTCCGAATTAAAAGCTAATTATAAACTGGTTACTAGCATCAAAGGTATAGGTCCAGTAATCGCGAATAACCTAATCATCAAAACGGAAAACTTCAAACGTATTTCGACGGCAAAAAAAGCGGCTGCATTTGCTGGTGTGTGCCCATACCCGAACTCATCTGGAAAAATGTCATTGAAGGCAAAAACAAGCCATATGGCCGATAAAAAACTAAAATCCCTGTTGTTTCTTGCTGCCAAAACCGCCGTGGCTCATAACAAGGAATACAGTTTATATGCCGAACGAAAAAAACTTGAAGGAAAGCCTTATTTCTTGATTATGAATAACGTCTCCAATAAAATGCTCAGAACGGTCTATGGTGTTATCCAAAGTCGAAAACCATATGATATGAACCATATCTGTAATGATCCAAGGCAAATGAATTGAAAAAATCAGGATTTGATTTGGTTTTTAATAGAGTATATAAATAAGCAGGGGAAAGAGCATTGGCTTTATGCCGTAGTCTTTTGATGGAAGTATTTTACGAGTTTAAATTGCGGTTATATTGTATGATAATAAACTCCCCTTACTAAGGAATGAGGTTTGTAACGAACCTAAATCTATAAATATCTATAGTAATTTAAAGCAGATTAGAGCTAAATGGATGTAATTGACATCAAAAGTTATTAAAAGTTGATAATTTGTATATTCTGTACTTATTCTGTACTAGGTAGAATAAAAAAAGCCTCTCAATTTCTTGAAAGGCTTGTCTTTACTAGTAGCGGGAACTGGACTCGAACCAGTGACCTTCGGGTTATGAGCCCGACGAGCTACCTACTGCTCTACCCCGCGATATGGGTTCTTATCTCACTTGTTTTGCAACTTCAGGTCATTAAGCTGACGAGATAAAGGTGTGCTACTATTCGTAGCGGGGTGCAAATATACAATACATTTTCTCTATTTTCAAAACTTATTTAAAGAATATTTTTTGGGGGCATTATCTTTTAAAAAACTTTAAATCCATAACTTCGGTTTTTTACAATTTTATGGATACAATTAATGACTTTATAGCCAATGTCCTGCCGTATACGGAGTGGCCAATGTTCCTATTATTAATTGGGGGCGGACTCTTTTTGGTTTTTTATTCCAAATTAATGCCCTATCGTTTTTTCGGTCACGCTATAGCAATTACAGCAGGTAAATATGATAATTCAAATTCAAAAGGTGAGGTAAGTTCTTTTCAAGCGCTTTCGGCTGCAGTTGCTGCTACAGTTGGCTTGGGGAATATATCTGGGGTAGCTATTGCCATTCATGATGGTGGACCGGGTGTGGTTTTTTGGATTTGGATGACAGCATTAATAGGTATGTGTATCAAATTTTACTCTTGTAGTTTGGCAATTATGTATCGTGGTACAGATTCAGACGGTAAATTACAGGGAGGCCCCATGTATTATATAACTAAAGGATTGGGTGAGAAGGCAAGACCTTTGGCTATTTTCTTTGCGGTATGTGGTCTCTTTGGCTTTTTGGGTGTGTTTACGGCTAATCAGTTCACTGAAACATTTATGAGTGTAGTTGAACCTGGTTCCAACATCATTGAAATGAGTGATGAAAATTGGAAATGGACCATTGGTTTAATACTGGCCATTATTACTTCGTTTGTCATATTTGGTGGATTGACAAAGATTGCAAAGGTTGCCTCAGCCATAGTGCCATTTATGGTCGCGGTATATTTAATTGCCGTTATAGCGGTTATGGCGATGAACTCTAGTCAAATATTCCCAGCTCTGAAAATGATATTTACGGAAGCTTGGAACTTTAAATCTTTAGCTACTGGCGGCTTTTGGGGATTGGTAATTATTGGTGTTCGTAGGGCAATGTTTTCAAATGAGGCAGGTTTAGGTAGCGCGCCAATGTATCACGGGCAATCAAAAAACGATGAGCCTATTCGCGAAGGCTTGGTGGCTATGTTGGGGCCGTTTATAGATACCATTCTGGTATGTACATTTACGGCAATAGTAATTATTCTCAGTGGAGCGTATTTAGAAGATTCTAGTGGAATTGTAATGACCTTATCGGCATTTGAAAAAACCTTGTTCGGTTGGGGGGATATATTGTTAATGGTAATAGTTACGGCATTTGCACTATCCACTTTGTTTACCTATTCCTATTACGGAGTAAAATCTTTATCCTTTTTGACCAATGCTAAAATAGGTAAGTTGTATAACTGGTATTTTGTGATTATGATCGTTTTTGCGGCAGTGGCCTCTTTAGAGCTGGTAAAGAATTTAATTGATTTGTCCTATGCCTTAATGGTAATACCTAATATGATTGCCGTACTTTTGTTGGCTCCAAAGGTAAATGTGGAATTGAAGAAATACATAATAAAGTTGAAGGATGGCAGATCATAGAGCAGGCTTCGTAAATATAATAGGAAATCCAAATGTTGGTAAGTCGACATTGATGAATGCTTTTGTGGGTGAAAAATTATCCATAATAACATCAAAGGCACAAACAACAAGGCACCGTATTTTAGGAATTGTAAATGGGGATGATTTTCAAATGATTCTTTCTGATACTCCTGGAATTATAAAACCTGCCTACGAACTGCAGAGTAGTATGATGGATTTTGTAAAATCTGCTTTTGAAGATGCCGATGTTTTACTGTATATGGTAGAGATAGGGGAGAAGGCTTTAAAGGATGAAGCTTTTTTCGAGAAAATTAAAAACAGTAAAATTCCTGTTTTACTATTGTTAAATAAAGTAGATACAGCGACCCAAGAATTATTGGAAGAACAAGTTCAGTATTGGCAAGACTTATTGCCTACGGTAGAGTTGCATCCAATTTCGGCATTATCTAATTTTAATATAAAGGGAGTTTTTGAACGTATTGTTGAACTACTTCCAAAATCGCCTGCCTATTATCCTAAAGATCAGTTAACCGACAAGCCAGAACGCTTTTTTGTGAATGAGACTATCCGGGAGAAAATATTATTGAACTACAAAAAGGAAATACCATACGCGGTAGAAATAGAAACCGAAGAGTTTTTTGAAGATGAGGATATCATTCGTATGCGTGCGGTGATTATGGTTGAGCGCGATTCTCAAAAAGGAATTATCATTGGTCACAAAGGGGCGGCTTTAAAGCGAGTTGGCGTAGAAGCTAGAAAAGATTTAGAGAAATTTTTTGGTAAGCAGGTTCACATCGAACTCTACGTTAAAGTGAACAAGAATTGGCGAAGCGATGCACGTCAATTAAAGCGTTTTGGGTATAATAATTAAAGTCTTTCTAAATTTTATATATAGATAAGCTAATCAGGCAACTATTGTTTGGATTGTACTACCTTTGCGGCAAATTTAAGCTATGGGTGCTATTGTTGCCATTGTAGGGAGACCTAATGTAGGAAAATCAACATTTTTTAATAGATTAATTCAAAGACGTGAGGCTATAGTTGATGCCGTTAGCGGTGTTACACGTGATCGCCATTATGGTAAAAGTGATTGGAACGGAAAAGAGTTTTCAATTATTGATACCGGCGGATACGTTGTGGGTAGTGATGATGTTTTTGAAAAGGAAATTGATAGGCAAGTTGAATTGGCGATCGAAGAAGCTGATGCCATTATTTTTATGGTAGACGTTGAAACTGGTGTTACCGGTATGGATGAAGATGTAGCCAAGTTACTTAGAAGAGTGAAAAAGCCTGTTTTTTTGGCGGTCAACAAGGTTGATAATGCCAAAAGAGCTGAGGATGCTGTTGAGTTTTATTCTTTAGGCCTTGGTGAGTATTATACTTTATCTAGTATAAACGGAGGTGGTTCTGGAGAATTGCTAGATGCCTTAGTAGAAAAGTTGCCAGATGTTGTAGAAGAGGAAAGTGACCTGCCAAGATTTGCCGTTGTTGGTAGGCCCAATGCGGGCAAGTCTTCTTTTATTAATGCATTGATAGGGGAGGATAGATACATTGTAACCGATATCGCAGGTACTACAAGAGATAGTATCGATACAAAATATAATAGATTCGGATTTGAATTTAACCTAGTGGATACCGCTGGTATTCGTCGTAAGGCAAAAGTGAAAGAAGATTTAGAGTTCTATTCCGTTATGCGTTCGGTTAGGGCAATAGAGCATTGCGATGTATGTATTTTAATGCTCGATGCCACAAGAGGCTTTGATGGTCAGGTAGAAAATATTTTCTGGCTAGCACAGCGAAATCATAAAGGGATAGTTATTCTTGTGAATAAGTGGGATTTGGTAGAGGATAAAGAAACCAATACTATAAAGCACTATACCGATAAAATTAAAAAAGCTATTGAGCCATTTACAGATGTGCCTATTCTTTTTGTTTCTGTATTGACAAAGCAACGTATTTTCAAGGCAATAGAAACTGCAGTTGAGGTATACAATAATCGTAATAAAAAAATTATTACCCGTAAGTTCAATGAAACAATGTTACCGATAATAGAAAATTATCCACCGCCGGCGTATAAGGGCAAATTCGTTAAAATAAAGTTCTGTACGCAATTACCAACTCCATATCCGCAGTTTGCTTTCTTCTGTAACCTGCCGCAATATGTACGTGAGCCTTACAAGCGTTATTTAGAGAATAAGATACGTGAAGAGTATGATTTTACTGGTGTCCCTATTACAGTATTTATGAGGAAGAAGTAAGGTTGCTAAGAAATCGAGGTGTTAGAATTTAAAAATAAACTCTAATCATTAGATAAGGAAATAAGAAGTGGTCAAATATTTTGCGCAGCAGAATTATTTGACCATTTTTTTTGGAGTTTTAACCAACAACCCACCCCTAGCCCCTCCCGAGAGGGGAACAGTTTCTAACTTGAATTAAAGATTTTGAATAAAACAGTCCATGTAGTACTTATTGTGACAAAAATTCTTACTGTCAAGAAGCCTGCAACTAAATACGTATTTATCCCCTCACAAGAGGGGATAAAGGGGAAGGTAATATAATGTCTATGATTGCTGTATAATTATATACAATAGACCTAAGCCTAGTTGTTACTAGAAAGCGAATAGATATAAACAGAATTTAATATCTCTGGATATTGAAAATGAAGCAATTTGTTTTAAAATAAACTACCATCCGCCAGAAGCACCGCCACCGCCAAAGCCGCCGCCGCCGAAACCTCCTCCGAATCCACCGCCACCAAAGCTTCCGCCTCCGCCGCTACCGAATCCGCCACTAGAACCACTAGAACGTCCCATATTACTTAGAATAATCATATCCCAAGGACTAAGACCCCTGCGTCTTCTACCGTTACTGCCTCCGTTATGGTCGTCGTTTTTGCGACTCCAAAGTATAAAGAGGATTACGAGAAAAATGATAAAGGGTAAAAATGAGGAGAAAGGGGATTTACTGTTATTTCCAAAGGTTCTGTCTTCTTCAAATTCACCATTTAAAACTTGAAAAATAACATCTGACCCTTTATTTAGTCCACCATAATAATCCCCAGCTCTAAATTCTGGAAGGATTACTTGTTCAATAATGCGTTTTGATATAGCGTCTGTAAGTAGACCTTCTACACCATACCCGGTGCTAATAGCAACTTTTCTATCATTCTCAGCTAAAATTATGAGAATACCATTGTCTTTGCCTTCTTGGCCAATTCCCCATTTTTGCCCCCAGTTGGCACCCAAATAATTAATGTTCTCACCATTGGTGCTCGCAATAATGGTTACTACAATTTGGGTAGAAGTGCTGTCCGAATAACGAACCAATTTTTGGCTAAGAGCTACTTTCTGCTGGTCGCTCAATAAATTGGTGTAATCATAAACACTGGTCTGTAACGCCGGTTTTTCAGGGATTTCAAACTGACTCCATGCCGGTATACACCAAAGAAAAACAATAAGAAGGCTAGCCTTTAGATATTTCATTGCTTAGTTCGTTGGTGTCATCTGATTGCCAAGGAAAATGGCTTCTTAACTCTTCTCCGGCTTTTAAAACACCAGCTACTAAACCTTCTTTAAAAGCTCCTTTCTCAAAATGTGTTTGAATGCTATTTCTGGTAGTTTGCCAAAAGTCTTTAGGTACTACATTGTCAATACCCTTATCACCACAAATTACAAACTTCTTATCGTGTACGGCTACATAGATAAGAACTCCGTTTTCTTGTTTGGTGTTATCCATTTTTAATAAATGAAAAACCTCTTTGGCTCTCTCGTAATGGTCTTTGTCTGTATGTGCTTCTATATGCACTCTAATTTCACCAGAAGTATTTTTTTCTGCTTCAAGAATAGCGTTCACTATGTCTTGCTCTTCTTTGGCGGTTAAAAAATCTTCTACCTTGGACATAAAATATCAATCAAATTCAAAATTTACGTCTGGTGCATTTTCTGATCCTGCATCAGCTTTATAATATGCTAGCTCATCAAAATTAAATATACCTGCCAAAATTGAATTTGGAAATTTTTTGATGTGAAGGTTGTATGGTTCTACGGTTGCGTTAAACCTATCACGTGCTACGTTTATTCTATTTTCGGTGCCTTCTAATTGAGATTGCAGTTCCAGAAAATTTTGATTTGCCTTTAAGTCAGGGTAGCGTTCAACGGTAACCAATAATCTACTTAGTGCACTGCTTAATCCACTTTGTGCTTGATTGAACTGTGCTAATTGCTCTGGGGTTATATTAGCTGGGTCAATGCTTACCGAAGTTGCTTTAGATCTTGCCTCTATTACATCGGTCAAAGTACCTCTTTCGAAATCAGCGGCACCTTGTACTGTTTTTACTAGGTTGCCTATAAGGTCGTTTCTACGTTGATAAGCACTTTCAACATTTGCCCAGGTTTTTGTAGAAGTTTCTTTTAACGCTATTGCTGTGTTGTTGAAACCTACGCCCCACTGGTATAGTCCAAACGCTATTACAGCGATTACGATTAATGCGATTAGTCCTTTTTTCATAATGGTTGTGTTATAATTGGTCTTTAATTTTATTTAGTTCCGCTTTTACGCGCTCCAATTTTTGAATAATGTCAAAATTGGAAAGTGTTTTTTGCTTCTCTTCTTTAAGGTGAATTTTGGCGCCATCAAGAGTAAAGCCTCTTTCTTTTACCAAATGGTAGATAAGCTGAAGGTTTTTAATGTCCTGTGGCGTAAATTTTCTATTTCCTTTTGCGTTCTTTTTTGGTTGAAGTACATCGAACTCTTTTTCCCAAAAACGAATTAACGAGGCGTTTACGCCGAAAGCACGGGCTACTTCACCAATACCATAATATCTTTTTTCTGGGAGGTCTATCTGCATTAATCTAATGATTGGTTTTCTTGATTAGCAAATTTAAGCATGTTTTCAAACTCTTCTGGAGATAAACTTCCATAATAGAAATTAATAGGGTTTATACGATCTTTATCTTTCCAAACTTCATAATGTAAATGTGGAGCTTCCGATCTACCTGTACTGCCTACAAAGCCAATTAAATCGCCTCGTTTTACTTTTTGACCCTTCTTCACGTTATACTGGCTTAAATGCGCATAAAGGCTTAAATACCCGTAGCCGTGCTCAATACGTATATGTTTACCGTAGCCGGATGAATTATTATCGGCCCTGGTTATTTTACCATCGCCAGAGGCATATACCGGTGTGCCTTTAGGTGCGGTGAAGTCCATGCCATAGTGCATTTTTCTTGCTTTTGTGAAAGGATCTGAACGCCAACCATAACCTGAAGCCATGCGGGTTAAATCTTCATTATTGATAGGCTGTATAGCGGGAATGGACATTAACAATTTTTCTTTTTCTTCGGCTAGTTTTGTGATTTCATCCAAAGACTTAGACTGTATGGCCATTTGTTTTTTTATAATATCCAGCCTTTTGGTGGTAGATATAATCATCTCGGAATTGTTGAAACCTTCTAAAGATTTATAACGGTTAATACCTCCAAACCCTGCTTTACGTTGCTCGTCTGGTATTGGATTTGCTTCAAAATATAAACGGTAGATATTGTTGTCCCTTTCTTCAATATTGCCCAGAACTTCCTCGATCTGTTCCATTTTTTTATTCAACAGTTCATATTGAAGCTCGTAGTTCTTTACTTCCCTTGACAAAGAAAGTTCTCTAGGTGTGTTTACGAGATTGGTGTTCAGTAATAGAATTAAACCTAACAGACCAAAAAGGCACGATCCCAAAATAAAGAAGGTTATATTTCTATAACGTTTAGATTTTTGGGGTTCTATTTTACGGTACGACAGCGTATCTGGGTCGTAATAGTATTTTACCTTAGACATGAATGTTATTTATCCTATTTTTGTTTTTTAATTATTAGGGAACAAACAAATATAAAAATAGTTTTATATAAACCGTTAAAATTTGTAAAAGCTTAGCATTTTAGATGAATTCCAAAGAAACAAGAACTCAATTTCTGAATTTTTTCAAAGGTAAAGAACACAAAATAGTGCCTTCTGCACCTATGGTCATAAAAGATGACCCAACCCTGCTTTTTACAAATGCGGGCATGAACCAGTTCAAAGAATATTTTTTAGGTATTAGTCAGCCTAAGAGCTCAAGAGTGGTAGATACTCAAAAATGTTTGCGTGTAAGTGGTAAACATAATGATTTGGAGGAAGTAGGTAAAGATACCTATCACCATACCATGTTCGAGATGTTGGGCAACTGGAGCTTTGGCGATTATTTTAAAGAAGAGGCTATTGCCTGGGCATGGGAATTGTTGACCGAAGTATTTAAAATAGATAAGGATAGTTTGTACGTATCAGTTTTTGAAGGTAGTGAAGATGCCGATCAATTGGATATGGATAAAGATGCGTTTGAGCTATGGAAGAAAATTGTTCCACAGGATAGGATTATCATGGGGAACAAAAAAGATAATTTTTGGGAAATGGGCGACCAAGGACCGTGTGGACCATGTTCCGAGATTCACGTGGATATTCGCTCAAAAGAAGAAAAGGCAAAAGTATCTGGTGCAAGTTTGGTAAATCAAGACCATCCGCAGGTAGTGGAAATTTGGAACCTGGTATTTATGCAATACAACCGCAAAGCAGATGGTTCGTTAGAGAGTTTGCCGGCTAAGCACGTAGATACGGGAATGGGGTTTGAACGTCTTTGTATGGTTTTACAAGGAGTACAATCTAACTATGATACAGATATATTTACGCCGTTAATACGAGAAATAGAAACCATCACAAATTCCGATTATGGTAAAAGTGAAGAAATTGATATAGCCATTCGTGTTATCAGTGATCACATTCGCGCAGTGGCATTTTCTATTGCAGACGGTCAATTGCCAAGCAATACTGGTGCCGGTTATGTGATAAGAAGAATATTAAGAAGAGCGGTACGCTACGGATTCACCTTTTTGAATACCAAAGAACCTTTTATGTTCCGTTTGGTAAATGTTTTAACCGATTCTTTGGGTGCAGCTTACCCGGAATTGAAAGAGCAAAAACAACTCATTGAAAATGTAATCAAAGAAGAAGAATACTCTTTCTTGAAAACCTTGGATCAGGGCTTGTTGCTTTTAGATACCATCATAAAGAATACCAAAGGAAAGATCGTAGATGGCGGAAAGGCTTTTGAGCTATATGATACTTTCGGATTTCCAATAGATTTAACCGCATTGATTCTTAGTGAAAAAGGATATGAGTTAGATGAAGCCGGTTTTGATGCCGCAATGCAGAAGCAGAAAAATAGGTCAAAATCCGCATCATCTGTATCTAAAGAAGATTGGGAGGTTTTACAAGAGGATAACGAGCAAGAGTTTGTTGGGTATGATATGCTTGATGTTGAGGTAAAGATTACCAAATACAGAAAAATAACATCCAAAAAAGAAGGTACACAATATCAATTGGTATTTAATCTAACCCCTTTTTATGCTGAAGGCGGTGGTCAAGTTGGTGATAAAGGGTATTTAGAAGATGCACATGGTGATGTTATTTATATCACCGATACTAAGAAAGAGAATAACGAGATCATTCATTTTGCCAAGAACCTACCAAAGCATTTAAATGAAAGTTTTAAAGCGGTCGTAGATAAAAAGCAACGCAACAGAACTGAAGCTAACCATACGGCAACGCACTTGTTGCATCAGGCATTAAGAGAAGTTTTGGGTAAGCACGTAGAGCAAAAAGGGTCTTCGGTACATTCAAAATATTTACGATTTGATTTTTCTCATTTTTCTAAAATGACACCAGAAGAATTGCAAGAGGTTGAGAATTTTGTGAATGCTCGTATAGATGGACAATTACAGCTTCAGGAAGAAAGAAACGTACCAATGAAAACTGCGATAGCAGAGGGCGCTATGGCGTTATTTGGTGAAAAATATGGAGATGCGGTAAGAACCATTCGTTTTGGTAAATCCATAGAATTATGTGGAGGAACACATGTAAAGAATACGGGAGATATCTGGCAATTTAAAATAAAGTCAGAGGGCGCCGTTGCAGCAGGTATTAGAAGAATAGAAGCAATTACCGGTGATGCCGTTAAAGATCTTCATACTGATAATGACAAATTGCTTTCAGAAATAAAACATGTTTTAGGCAATAGCCAAGATCCGTTAAAGTCGGTTTCAAGTTTACAGGAAGAGAATAGCAGCCTTAAAAAACAAGTAGCTGAATTACTTAAGGATAAGGCAAAAAACTTAAAAGGTGATTTACTTTCGGAACTTAAGGAAATCAACGGAGTGCAGTTTCTAGCTAAAAAAGTAGATTTAGATGCAGCTGGTATTAAAGACCTTAGTTTTGAAATGGGCGGCAATAAGGATAATTTGTTTTTACTGTTCGGTACAGAGCAAAATGGTAAAGCTTTATTGTCCTGTTATATATCTAAAGAACTGGTGGCTTCTAAAGGATTAAATGCCGGCACAATTGTTCGCGAGCTTGGTAAGTACATTCAAGGTGGCGGCGGTGGTCAACCTTTCTTTGCCACTGCAGGTGGTAAAAATCCTGGTGGTATTGAAGAGGCTTTGGCAAAGGCAGAAGATTATTTGAAGTAGTTGTACATTGTTTAAGAAATTCGTAAAACGATAAGGAATCAAAAAATGAATCTCTTAACTGAAATACCTTTATCTAAAGCTAATAATCCTATTGACTACTCTAGTCAGTTATTATTGTTGGGCTCTTGTTTTTCTGAAAATATAGGGGCTAAGCTATCTTATTACAAATTTCAAGGAATACAGAATCCGTTTGGGATATTGTTTCATCCTTTGGCAATTGAAAGGTTAATTGAAAAGTCTGTCAATCAAGAATTCTTTACTGAAGAAGATGTGTTTAACCAGAATGAACAATGGCATAGTTTTGATGCGCATTCTAGCTTAAGTAATCCGTCCAAAGCACAAATTATTGAAGATTTAAATAATGCAATAAGTAGAACTTCAACACAATTAAATACAGCTAGTCATATCATTATCACTTTAGGTACCGCTTGGGTGTACCGCAAGACTTCTAGCAATAAAGTAGTAGCAAATTGCCATAAAGTACCGCAGTCTAATTTTACTAAAGAGCTGTTAAGCGTTGAAGACGTAGTAGAGAGTTTAAAACGAGTTATCACATTTGTACAATCTATAAATCCTTCAGTACAATTTATATTTACGGTATCACCTGTTAGGCACTTAAAGGACGGATTCCTGGAGAATCAAAGAAGTAAAGCACATCTTATTGCCGCCATTCATCAGGTATTGAATGAGGATAGGGTATCTTATTTTCCTAGTTATGAATTAATGATGGATGAGTTACGTGATTATCGTTTTTACGCCAAAGATATGATTCACCCCAATGAGACGGCAATAGAGTATATCTGGGAGAAGTTTAGATTAGTTTGGATTAAAGATAGTATGGACAATCACATGAAAAAAGTTGATGAAATTCAACGTGGATTGCAACATCGACCTTTTAATCCCGATAGTGAAGCACATAAAAATTTTTTAACATCGTTACGTAGAAAGATTACGCATATACAGAAAGAGTATCCATTTATGGATTTCAAAATTTCAAAGGCATGAAAAAATTTATTGCAGGTGTTCTAATTACTTTAGCAATTGTATTGGTGGTTCGTTCCTGCAATGATGGTAAGGAAGATAAATCTATTCTTAAAGAAAACTCCATGCTCATTCAACAAGAAATCACCAACGTTTCCAAGTTGGTGGTAACTGAGGGGCATTTTGCGGAAGTGTACAATTATAAAGATTCGAAAGAACTTTTTGGTCCGTTATTGCGGGCAGAAAAAAAGGCATTGGTTGTGGTAAATGCAGATGTAACCGTGGCTTATGATTTAGGTAAGATTGAATTTGAAGTTGATGAAACCACAAAAACAGTTAAAATCAATAGTATTCCAAATGCAGAAGTTAAGTTAAATCCAGATTTTGAATACTACGATGTTACCGCAGATTATTTGAACCAGTTTGATGCTGCCGATTATAATAAAATAAAGAAAACGGTAAATGCATCATTAATGAAAAAAGTGCAAGCTTCTTCATTATTGGGCAATGCGGAGAATAGACTAATTAGTGAGCTGCAGAAGTTTTATATTCTTACCAATTCTATGGGTTGGCAATTAACCTACCAAGAACAGACCATTGAATCATTAGAGGCATTGCAAGAAATTAAACCAGGGATTTTACCGTAGCTAATGCTATTCCGTCATCAATTAATTGCCCTAGTTTGGGTTGGTCAAGTTTAATGTTTTCAAGATGCCGCTCTATATTTTTTGCTAGTTTGTCATCATTACTTTTAATGGCCAGTTCATAAATTTCCACGGGCAATAACCAATCTGTTGGGTATTTTTCCTGTATTTCCTGAAAAATTTTTGTTCTGGAAACAATGGTATTTTTTCCCTCTCTAAAATCCCTGATTGTCTTATAATAAGATTCTAGTTCATTTAAACCTTCTTGATCTTTGTTGACACTACTAGGGCTTAGGGAATGGTCTAAAAGGTCAAAACTATGCAAATCTGCGGGACCATGGTAGGCGGAAACTATGTCTTCACCAATTGCCATATTGTACAGTTCATCGTTAGATTCAAAAAGGGTGGTTTCATTGTGGGTTACCTTACAATTTTCAAAAGTAATTAAGATAATTCTACCTTGAAGATTACGTGTGCCAGTAACTATTTTACCGGTAACATTGATTCCGCCAATAAAATCTAACGAAACAATTTCACCTTCATAAATCTTATATGCTTTAAGGTCGCGCGGACTCATATCCTCAATGGGTATGTTAATGCCTTTAAGTCGTCCTATTGGTGATCCAAAACCGGTTTCATGCTGATTGATATCTTGCCCTACCAACTCTTTTTCTCGGTATGCTAAAGCAGATTTACCCTTCGTTTGAAAGTATATAGGTTTGCCTTCATGAGATATCAATGATTCAAAATTACCGGATACTTGTAATCCAGTACTTAGTTCAATTGTTCCTAGTTCTTTTGAGTCTATAAGTTTCTGAAAGCCTGAAAGTCCACCCTTTCGTAAAGCCATTGTATTTGCAAAGTCTTCAAGAACCTGACTCAAAAAAGCAAAATCTGGAGTAACAAAAAGTTGTGGTTGAGGTTTGGTGATATCAAAAGAGGTTCTTGCCGCTTCAATGGAATAAGGCAGTTTTTTTACATTCTCTGTCATGCACCACTGGCTTTCACCAATAGAGGATAAAAGTCCCGCTCCGTAAATCTTAGGGTCTTCTAATGTTCCTATGAGTCCGTATTCCACGGTCCACCAATGCAAGTTTCTAATAAGTGCCATTTCGCTGGGTTCACCCATATTGTCCTGAAGAAATTCAATATGGTTTTCAGACTTTTGAATTTCTTCTATTGGTGTGCCTTTAGCTTCTTTGATAATGGATAAATGGCGTACAGCTTCGTATAATTCAAAATCTTTAGCACTGGATATAGCTTTACAGCCGATTTCACCAAAACGTCTTAAATATGCAGCATATTCAGGGTTGGCAATAATAGGCGCATGGCCCGCTCCTTCATGAATGATATCTGGGGCAGGGGTATAGGCAATATTCTCTAATTGGCGAATATCAGAGGCTATAACTAGAACATTGTAGGCTTGGAACTCCATAAAAGCGGCGGGCGGAATAAAGCCATCTACAGCAACGGCGGCCCAGCCTAAATCTTTTAATATACGGTTCATGCCGTACATGTTTGGGATGTTGTCTATAGAGATGCCTGTTTTACGTAAGCCTTCCGTATATGATTTATGGGCAACTTGGCTAAGGTAATCTACATTTTTGCGCATCACATATCTCCAAACAGCTTGGTTTATAGGGGTGTAATCCTCATAGTTTTGAGGTTTAATGTATTGCCTTAAATGTGAAGGAAGTTTATCCAAAATAGGATTGCTTTCATATGTAGAAGTTATTTCGCCCATAATTATACTTTTAAAGCCTATATTATTTCTATTAAATATAGAATTATAGGACTAATTAAATGTTAAATTTAATTAAATTAGGAAATAAGACTTTAAATTGATAATATAAAAGTAATTATTACTTTATAGGGTTCTCGAGGGACCATTAATCAGGAAAATATTTTGATGGAAAAATTAGATTTTATAGATAGGGAGATATTAAAGATTTTGCAGAAAGATGCAAAAATTGGTGTCAAGGCAATTGCAGAGCAACTTGGAATGACAAAAACCCCAGTATATGAACGTATTAAACGTCTTGAGCATGATGGGTTTATAAAGAACTATGTAGCTATTTTGGATAAGGACAAAATTGAGGATAGCATAACGGTTTTTAGCTTTGTTTCTTTAGAGGCTCAAAAAGGCGCAATGATGGATGATTTTTTTGAGCAGGTAAAAAAGTATCCTGAAGTGGTAGAATGCTTTGTAGTTGGTGGCGAGTTTGATTTTCTCCTTAAAGTTGTAGTGGCCAACCTTGATGCTTATTATAATTTCGCAAAATTTAAGATAGCTTCTTTACCAAGTATTGGTGGTGTTAAGAGCGCTTTTGTTTTAAATGAGGTAAAGAACGATACGCATTTTCCATTATTGTAAATAAAAAAGGCTTGCAGATGATTTCATCTGCAAGCCTTTTTTATAATATGTGTTTATTATTTCATTGCAACCGCATTAGGTGGGTATTGCTCTAGAATTTGAGATACAAATTCTCTAATTCGTTCTTCTTTTTTGGCAATATTCTTGGTGTTGGATAGTGTTCCCACACCTTTACCTTGCCATACCAGTTCGTTTGTATTGTTATCTATTAGGTCAATATAAAGAGAACCCTGTGTGCTGGCACTTACGCTAGTGCCGCCCCAGCCAAAACCAGGTCCCCAAGCCCATGGGTTGTAACCCCATCCCCAGGCACCGCCCCAACCGTAGTTGTTATTATAAACATCAACGCGTTCTTGCTCTTTGGTAAAAATACTGACCAATAAATCTGGCTTTTCAGATTTTACGAAACCTCTAGAGCTCATTTCGGTTTCAATAGCGCGTAGAATTCGTTTTTTGTCCAAGTCGGATATTTGTGCTTTGTCTATTCCTGTTTTATAAAATGCATATGTTTTATAACCATTAAAATCAGCTTTCTGGTCATAATCTGAAAGTACGCTTACAGATGAACAGGAGGTAATAAAAACTAAAAGAATTAGCGGTAAGCCAAGTAGTTTGATGTTTTTCATAACGTTATATATTTTAAGTACTTAATTTTCTCTAGTTGAAATAATCACAAATATCATGCCGAGCTATGTTAAAACTTATTGGGTATTTGTTTTTGGATCATAACCATAAGGACAATGTCTACAACCGCTTTCACAACAATAACCTCGCTTAAGATGATATTGTTTGGTAAAGACCCTATAACCGTTCTCAGACCAGTAAAAATCTCCCTCCTCGATAGGAATTATTTTCTTCATCGTAAAACATACTATTTAGGAATATAAAGTTACTTCTTTATGTTGATAACCTTGTTGTGTAATCTGTTCAAGTTATATACATAAGTACTTTAGCCCTATTTTAACCATTAATCGGTTTTGTTGGCAATAAAAACTGGTAATTTTTAGTTGAACTATTTTTGGCTTTATCTTTGTAATAGTATTACCAAAGTAATTCTATGATTCTGGTATTTAGACATTTCTTCTATAAAAATTATGTGGGTCTTTCACTTTGGCCTTTCATATTTCTAAAAAATGGAAGTTTAAAAAATGATGATGTACTTATAAATCACGAGAAAATTCATTTGCGTCAGCAGCAAGAATTATTGATCCTACCTTTTTATATACTTTACCTTACAGAGTGGGCAATTAGAGCCGTTTGTTATTTGGATACCTATAAAGCTTATCAAAATCTCAGCTTTGAGAGAGAAGCTTACATGCATGAAAATGATATGGATTATTTGTCCAATCGCAAAACCTTTAGCTTTATTAAATATCTTTGGCGTTAAAAATCGCCCTTCTTGCATAGCATCAATCAACTTGTTGAACTTCCCTTATTCGCTGAAAAGAATGTTACAGTAGTACTAAAGCGCGAAGATCTACTACATCCGTTTATATCTGGTAATAAATTTAGAAAGCTCAAGTATAATATATTGGCTGCCCAAGCGGAAGGTAAGAACACGTTATTGACTTTTGGCGGGGCATTTTCCAATCATATTGCCGCGACAGCTTACGCCGCAAGAGAAAAGGGATTTAATGCTATTGGAATTATTCGTGGTCAAGAGCTGGAACATACTTGGCGGCAAAATGCAACTTTACATAAAGCCCATGAAGATGGCATGCAATTCAAATTTATCAGTAGAGAAGAATATAGACAAAAAGAAGATTCAAAGTTTATTGACCTATTAAGAAGGGAGTTTGGGGATTTTTATCTTGTGCCGGAAGGAGGTACGAATAGTTTGGCGATAAAAGGGTGTGAAGAAATTTTAACCAAAGAAGATGAACTATTCAATTGTGTTTGTGCTAGTGTGGGTACTGGTGGTACTGTGTCTGGGTTGATCAATGCTTCTTTTGCTAAGCAGCAAATCATTGGTTTTTCAGCATTAAAAGGAGCTTTTTTGAAGTCTGAAATAGAGAAGTTGGTACAGAAAGATAATTGGCAAATAAATGATGATTTTCATTTTGGCGGCTATGCTAAAATAACGGAAGAATTGGTAAAGTTCATCAATGAGTTTAAAGCAAAAACGCAAATTCCTTTAGATCCCGTTTATACCGGAAAAATGATGTTTGGGTTGTGTCAAATGATCCAGCATGATACTTTTGTGCCAGGATCAAAAATTTTGGCAATTCATACTGGTGGTCTGCAAGGTATTACTGGTATGAATAGTATACTGAAAAAGAAAAATTTACCTTTGTTGCATATATGAAAAAGATAATTTTATTGATTTTGTTGGTGGGCGTGGCGCTTACTTCATGTAAATCGAAAAAAAGATATTCGGATCAATTACGAACCAAGAATGTTCAAAATGAGCGAAGAAACGCTAAAGCGGATAGTCCTAATAAAGGGGAAAAGGCAGATTTGCCTGCTGAGCCTTCAAAATTTATTAGGTTTAAAATAGACTCACCAACCGAATACATAGAAACTTTTGCTGAAACTGCCCAATTAGAAATGATGGGGTATGGTATACCGGCAAGTATTACTTTGGCGCAGGGATTATTGGAGAGCGGTAATGGTAAAGGAGAATTGGCTATGAAAACCAACAATCATTTTGGTATTAAATGCCACAAAGGGTGGGAAGGTGATTACGATTTTCATGATGACGATGAAAAAGGGGAATGTTTTAGAAAATACAATCATCCTATGTATTCCTTTAGAGACCATAGTATATTTTTAACAACGAGGTCCAGGTATGCGTTCTTGTTCAATTTGAGACATACAGACTATAAAGGTTGGGCAAGGGGTTTGCGTAAAGCTGGTTATGCCACAGATCCAAAGTATCCGCAGAAATTAATTTATTTAATAGAGAAGTATGATCTGCATAAGTATGACAAGCAAATAAAAAAGGCTGGTTATACTGATAATACGGTGGTGGTTACTGGTGCGGACAATATTCATACGGTACAAAAAGGAGATACCCTGTACTCTTTGTCCAAAAAATATTATTTAAGTGTAGATGAGTTAATGCAGTTGAATAATCTGCGTAGCTCTGATCTGTCAATTGGACAGCCACTTAAAGTCAAAAAGTAGTAAAAAATCAATAGAGCATATGATTTATCAAAGAAGTAGTGCCTTGTTTGCAGAGGCAAAGAAATATATACCTGGTGGCGTAAATTCACCTGTAAGAGCATTTAAAGCAGTTGGTGGTGATCCAATATTCGTAAAAAAAGCAAAAGGAGCTTATTTGTATGATGAAGATGGTAATAAGCTTATAGACTACATAGCATCATGGGGCCCTTTAATTTTAGGTCATGCCCATGAGCCTGTAATTAATGCAGTGGTTGAAAAGGCTAAGAACGGAACTTCGTTTGGTATGCCTACGGAAATTGAGACAGAGCTGGCGAAATTGGCTATATCAATGGTGCCCAATATGGATAAGATCAGGTTTGTCAATAGTGGAACAGAAGCTTGTATGAGTGCTGTGCGTTTGGCAAGAGGCTTTACCGGTAGAGAAAAAATAATAAAATTTGCCGGATGTTACCACGGACATTCAGATTCGTTTTTGATTCAAGCGGGTAGTGGCGCGGTTACCTTTGGTAGTCCCAATAGTCCGGGTGTAACACAGGGTACGGCAAAAGATACGTTGTTGGCGGTTTATAATGATTTGAGCAGTGTAAAGGAGTTGGTAAAAGCCAATAAAGGAGAACTGGCAGCAATTATTATAGAGCCTATAGCAGGTAATATGGGTTGTATAATACCTACGGAAGAATTTATTCAAGGACTTCGTGAAATCTGTACTCAAGAAGGAATTTTATTGATTTTTGATGAAGTTATGACAGGCTTTCGTCTAGCGAAAGGTGGGGCTCAAGAAGTACTTGGTATAAAAGCGGATATAGTCACTTACGGAAAAGTAATCGGTGGTGGATTACCTGTAGGGGCCTTTGCTGCAAGAACGGAGATAATGGATTATCTGGCTCCTGACGGACCCGTTTATCAAGCTGGTACTTTAAGTGGTAATCCTCTTGCCATGAGTGCCGGATTGGCAATGTTGACAGAATTGAACAATAACCCTGGGGTATTTAAAAGTCTTGCCGATAAAACCGAATACTTACATAAGGGCATTGCAGAGGTATTGAAAGAAAAGAATGTTGACCATCAAATTAACCGATATGGTAGTATGATTTCCGTTCATTTTACCAATGAACCAGTAGTGGACTTTACTTCATCTGCCAAGGGCAATAATGAAACGTTTAAAAAGTATTTTCACGGTATGTTGAATAAGGGTATTTACTTGCCCCCAAGTGCTTTTGAAAGCTATTTTTTAAATGATGCTTTAAGTTACGAAGATTTAGATGCAACTATCAATGCGTTAAAAGAAATAGAATTATAAGTAGAACAATTATATTGTAAATTGGTAATTAAAAAAAGCCCTGTTTTCAGGGCTTTCTTTATTATTTGAAATTATACTGAATACCCAGCTGAACGGTGTTAGAGAAAAACCGGTCAATAGTAAAATAGGAGTAATTTAAATGTACGGTTGTAAAATTCTTGATTCTATAAGATAGTTTACCTTCATAACGCTGAAAGCTATCTTCTTCCTGCTCGGCAAAAAGTGAAAAGTCGCTTTGCCAATTAAAATCTGAATCTTCGTTACCAATGGTGAATTGTAATCCTCCACCGGCATAAAGTCTATCTTCGGTAAGCCAGTAAGGAAAACCATCTCTTCTCTCTTCAGAGCCAACACCGTAAGCACCTTCTATTAATGGACCAAATTTAAATTTGTCCAAATTCAGCAAATTATACTCTACTTTGGTGCCACCTATAGCGTAGTATTGACTATCAGTGTAGTAATCTGCTTTTACATAAAATTGGTGATCTAGGTTAGATGAGTATTCAAACTCCTGTGCTGCTTTTACCTGAATATCGTAAATGTTTAATTCGTAACCCGGTCCTGTAGTAACGGGGTGTACTTTTAAAGCTAATGATGATGTACTATTGTCACCAATAAAATCTATACCGGTATTAAAATGAAAGAATACCTTATTAAAATTATCTAATTCTACTTTGGCGCCGACGGAAAAAGGATTCTTCTCATTGGACTCTGTTTTATATTGATAGGCAACACCTAGTAAATCTCTATCAATATCATTAGGAACTATAGTGTCCTTAAGAACTGAATATGCGGTACCTTGAACAATTGAGAATTTATGAAAGTCGAGTTTTGTATTATAAAAACCAAAATGGAAGGCATTATTGAATAAGGTTGGGTTAAATTCATCTGCAATAGCAGATGAGGTAAGTCCTATGGAGTGCCCTTTCTTTTTTCTAGCTTCAATTTCAGATTTTTTTACAATAGCGTCATCCATTAAAACTTTGTACTTGCTTACATATAAAGATTGCTTTTCGTTAGTTTCAGATTTTACCTCATTGTTGAATGCAATTTTAAAATCGGGATCAATTTTATTCTGTGGTATGCTCAAGGCTATTTTACCTGCACCATCTACATCACCCTTTAGTAACAATAATTTCACCATGTGGTTCATGGTATTATAATCCCTAGGATTCTTTTCTATATGTTTGGCATATACTTGTTTTAAATACCGGCCATTGGCGTATTCAAGATTCCAATCTAAAATATGTTTAATAGCAATGGTATTGGTACACGTGCTCCAATCTAAAGCTTTCTGGTATTGTGAGTATTGCGCAAATAAAAGAGCAATGTTCTTTGATAGTCTAATTAAATCTGGTCTACAGGGCTCTATTTCTTGGGCTTCCTCTAAGGCTTTGTCTGGATCATTGACCAGTAGATATCTTAGATAGTACTCAAAGTCTGTAAATTTCTTACTTGCAATGGTCTTTGTTTTTTCTTTCCATTCCTTAACCACTTCTGGAGAAATATTCCCACATTTTTGCCAAAGTTCTGCCTTGTCAAAATTAAGTTTCTCTGCATATGCTTCACTAATTGAAGTGGCCAGATCTTTATTGGATATGCTACAAGGTTCTATCTCATCTAGTTTCTGTAGCAAATCATCTTTGTTGGATTTTACCAAAAAATCATAGTATGTATGTTGGTTCTCATCAGTTGGTTCTAAAGAATATAGAACGCTAAGAACTTGTTCTATAATTTCGGTATTGTCTTCGGTATTGAAATTTTGATAATATTCTTTAAGAAGGGCGGGGTCATTTTGTCCCCATTCCATCTGTCTCTCTATCCACATTTTTTTAATGGTAGGTGTTGGGTAATTACTGACAATACTAATGTCCCTAGAAAAACCTGCATAAGAACTTGATGGGTTTTTTTGGTATAGTTGGTCTAATTGTGACCAAAGCTCTTCGGTTTTGCCCTGAGCCTCCATACCTTCTGCATAAGTAACTATTTCTTGGCTGTTAATGAATTTATTATTGTCAAATAGTTTTTCCATTAAGTTTGTTGCCTCTTTGGTTTTTTCTTCAACCACCAATCTGTTGATTTTTTTCTTTAAAGGTACCATGGTTTGCTTACTCCGGTTATAAGCTTTATAATCGTTATTTGTATTGGTGATTAAAGTTGAGGTTGTACCAATTAATGTTCTAATTTCTGGTCGTATATCTGGTACACTTAAATTTGGGGACTTTGTTTTAATGCTATATAGAAAACCATTTAAAAATGGGGTTGCGCTAAATTCTGTCTGGTCAAAGAATAATTTTTCATGTACTTTGACATTGTTATGTTCGCTAACGTACATTAACCAATAAGAGTCTTTATTGGCATCTGAGTTTAAGGAACTAGAGACTTCATACTGACCTTCATAACTTAAATGGCGAATACTTTGATAGCGCCAATCCATAACTGCCTCTGTAGATTTTTTAGCGGTTAAGAATTGCATTTGGGGGTGTCTATTCTTGTAGTCTGCAATATGATTTTTAAGTGAATTGATTGCATTGTCGGCATTTCCCATTTCAACGGCATCTTCAGTACTTAAGGCGTGAGACCAAATTCCTGTATATAGATAGGTAGACTCTATAGCCCATAATTCTTTATCTGAAATGGTATAACCGCTACTTAAACGTGGATAATCAAAAAATCTATTGTTCAATGGGTCTGGGTCAAACTCCCTATTACCACCTTTATACAAATCTCCTAAGAAAGAGGTATGAACAAAGTTTAAACTAGGAAAACCTTTTTTTAATGATATTAGTCCTAAACTATCAATTTTATTATTTGGTGCCACATATGATGTGGGTAAGGACTTGGATATATTTTCTTCCCATTTTTTCTCAGACGCCTTAATATTTTCAAGAATTAAATCAGTGTCTTGCCATAATTCTTTGGACAATGAAAGATCGTTATAGCCTCTAAAACCTAGTTCATGTCCACGGTTGGTAAACTCGTTGGTCATCCATTTATTGGTGCCATCTTCATTTTTACCATCCAGTAGCCCAGTCTGGTCCCAACTTTTAAAGTTAGCCTCACCGGTGTTCTTGTCATCGGCATTAAAGGTTACATATGCAGAGAATTTTATATCTTCTTCTTGGGAAAACTTTTTCATTTTAGGCCACCAATCTTTTTTTAAGAACTCAGATTTTCCCTCTCCATTTTTTAAGGTTATGGCTTTACCATTTTCGTCATAAACAGCCGATGGAAAATCATCAAGAAAAAGCGTTCCAATATTTGCAATTGGGTAAGGTATGCCCTCAAGTCCAAGCAAACTGGCTGAAAATAACAATCCCCTCATTTCTTTTTTAAGTACTTGAGATGAATTGTACAGGATGACCTTACCATTGCCAATTTGATTTTCAACTAAAACAGGGTAATTATTATCATTATATGCAGATACCAGTACATTAACGTTACTGGAGAAATTGGAAGTATTGAAACCTAAATGGGTTGTTTCATTATCAAAGCCGCGACCTTGCATACCTGGAAACAAAGGTTTGTTAAAGAACAGGCCCGAAGCTACTTTGTTCGTAGACCAATCAGCCCCAGGGGTCATGCCAAAAAAATAAGACATACGTTCATCTTTTGCTGCTTTGGTAATCAATAAGGTTCCACCTTTAGAAACGAATTTTAAGAGACTGTCAATGGCAACGGTACTTAAACCTGCAGTTTCATGAACGGTAACGACCCTTGTGGTTGGAGCAATATTCAACTTTTCGTTAAATTGATTTACCCATAACGTTTTGTGTGCAATTTTAGAATAGTCAAAAGCCTTTGCCAAGTTTTCAGTTTCTAAAATAGCGCTATAATTTGTTGGCTCTATTAAAAACTGAACCAAAGGCTCCTCTGTACTTTTTTCCGGAATATTAAATTTGTTATTAGACTTGTAAAGTTCTTGTTGGCAACCGGTTAAAAGAGTAAAGGTTATAAGTAGAGATAAATAACCTATTTTTTTTGCTATCATGGTTTGGTGTCTTAAAATCTAAATTGAGACGCATGTTGCTGTCTTCAATTTGAAGATTCTAAGTACAAGCATAAAGGTGTTAGCTTAAAATTTATTGGTCAAATATGCAATTTCATCCATGAATGTATGGTTTAAGGGTTTAGCCTTGGTTTATAAGGTGTTTTGGAAAGTTTGAGATATCGATTAAATGCAAAAAAGACCTGCCGAAAGCAAGTCTTTTTTTTGAGTTTGTATAAGCATCTATTGTCTGGCAGAGCGTTTTCCTTTTCTACCTTCATTGTTTTTACCTCGCATTTTTCGTCTATGGTCCATTTTTTCCCATTTTTCATATTGCTCGTCATCAAGTATAGATTTCATTTGCTCTTTTCTGGCAATCTGATGGTCTAAGCGCTCATTTTGCATAGCGTACTTTTCTTCTGCGGTCAATACTTTTTTACCTTCCTCTTTTTGGGCTTTTCTCTCTTCCATTTTTGTTTTTCGAGCAGTGGCATCTTCAGTAAGTATTGCTTTGATTTTTCCTTGTTGAGATTCATTAAGATCTAAGGCCAAAGTCATTTTTTTGGTCTGAATAGTTGCTACTTGTTCAGGAGTCAAATCTTTCATGTCACCTCTTTTTCCTTTTCTTTGGTGATCTTGTGCCGTTGCAGTTATGCCTGCCATAATCAATATGGCCATTACTAATTTTTTCATGTTTATTTTTTTATGTATTTGTTACTTTGACATGAAATTTTCAATTAGGTTTAAGCGTAATTTAATTTTTAATAGTTTTTTAACGGAAAAAGATAAATTATGACAATTAAAAAGCGCGGCTTTTGGGCCGCGCTTTTAAGTAGGTATGTTTTTTAAATTTTTTAATTGGTCTGTGTTCGTCCTTCCATCGTTTTGTATGGATTAATAACGATGTCAGCCTCTTGTTCGTAGGTGTTTGTTACAATATCTTCTTTAACGGTATCATTTGTGTTCTGGTGATAAACAACAGAAGCACAGATAAAACATGCTAGGTAGATAAGACTTTTTACTTTATTGGTCATGATTTGGGGGTTTAAATTCTTTACTAATCTAAAAAAGATAAACGCATGAAAAAGCCCATTGTTGTGTAATGGGCTTTTTTTGATGTCTAGAATATTTAAAATGTGGTTAACACATTTCATTCATCGATGATATTGGTTTTTCATCGATAACGTTGAAATCTTGACCACAATTACATGCAATTATTTAGGGTCTAAAATATCGTTAATACGCTCAGAAACATCGTCGTAATGATATTTTGTCATCAAGTCAGAGGTTCTGTTACGTGCGTTTCTAATATCGCGCTTCAAAATATTCAATTCGGCTCTCGCAATGGTTCGAATATCAGATTGACTGGTGTTGACAACTGTTGATTTTCTGTAGCCACCAAAATCCGAAGCCTTGGCTTGATTTTCTGCAGTCAACAAATATGCTAAACGGTCAATATGGGCTTTTTGTAGGTTCCTTCTATAGGTATCTACCGTTTTGCCACTCCTTGTTTCAGACCATATACCTTTTCTTAATTCGCTCATCATTTGGGCAAGGGAATAAGCTTCGGACTTATCCATTGTTTCATTTTCTATCAACCTTGCCATTTTGCCTAAGCTTAATATATTATTTAATGTACGTACTTGCATAGCCCGCATTTGTTCTAAAAAGCCAGAGTACTCTGTACGCTCCAAAATATCTTGGTCTAGCATCCACATTGGAGTATTAAATAACTGTTCTTGAAGAAAAGCCATGGCTCTTTGCTGGCGTTCTTTAGGTACGGCGGTATAAACGGCGCCATCTTGGTCATAGGTTTTGTGGTGCTCATATACGCCCCCAATATTATTGGAAACATGGCCCATATATCTATTGAACTGAGCGAATATTTGACCATAAAGTTTATCAAGGTCTTCATAGTTCTTACCATCTTCTGCTGTCCACTCTATGAGTTTGGGAACAATTCTTTTTAAATTGGCAATACCGTATTCACTAGCTTTCATAGCGTCATCTCCCAAATCTTCGGTCTGTGAACTTGGGTCAACTATATCACCTACTTGTTGGTGACCAAAGCGGTAAAGAGGGTCACCTGCATGTTTTAAGATCCACTGGTCCAAAATAGCTTTTTCCTCTTCTGCTGTAGTGTTTAAAATTGGTTTGTATCCCCATTGAATGGCATATTTATCATATACCCCAATATCTGGCATTAAGGCAACACCTTCATCGCCAGGTTGCGCAATGTAGTTAAAACGGGCATAATCCATTATTGATGGTGCCGTACCATATTTTTTGGTAAACGTCTTAGAACGAAGGGAGTCTACAGGGTATGCAACACTACTGCCCATATTATGTGGAAGCCCAAGCGTGTGACCAACTTCATGTGATGATACAAATCTAATTAAGCGACCCATAACTTCATCATCAAAAGATACACCTCTGGCAGCAGGATTGATAGCTGCTGTTTGTACAAAGTACCAGTTTCTCAATAAGGTCATTACATTATGGTACCAATTAATATCAGATTCTAATATTTCACCACTGCGGGGATCGCTAACATGCGGACCATTGGCATTTGGTATAGGCGATGCTAAATAACGCACCACTGAATAACGCACATCTTCAGGAGACCATTCTGGATCTTCCTCAACTGTAGGTGGTTCTTTTGCAATAATGGCGTTCTTAAAACCTGCAGCTTCAAAAGCGGTTTGCCAATCTTCAATACCTTGCTTAATAAAAGGTACCCATTTTCTAGGTGTAGCCCTATCTACATAGTATACAATTTGCTTTTTTGGTTCAACTAGTTCGCCATTTTTGAATTTCTCTATATCCTCATCTTTAACCTCTAAGCGCCATCTATCTAAAAACTTGATCGTTTTGCTCTCTTGAGCATCTAGACCATAATCTACTTGACCACGTGCAAACCAACCTACACGCTCATCAAAATATCTGCGTTTCATAGGTTCTTCAGGTAATAGTACCATAGAGTTGTTGATTTCCACAGAAATTGAACCTAAGGTAGAATTACTAGGTGGGTTGCTCGCCAAATACGTTTTCACATGGCGTACTTCAACATTTAATGGGTAACTCTTAATGGATTCTATATACCCTCTGCCTTCATCTAAACGAGATACTTTATATCTTTTGCGATATCTATCTGGCATACCAAAAGCTTTGGTGTCCTTCGTGAAAATATCGTTTACTTCGATTACGGTTGTAGGGTTGATCGAGTCTTTCTGAATAGCTTTAATATCGAAAGAGAATAAAACCGGTTCAAAGTTTGAATTTACAACGGCTTCATGTACCGGTAAAGAATCTGCGGCAACAACATCATGGGATACTACACGAAGTAGTACTTTTTTATCTTTCTTTTCCCAGCGAAGTACTTGGGTGTTTATTTTTCCACCACCAAAACCAATGCCCGATGCAGTTTTGGAAATACGACTTACCATCAGCATTTCTTTATTAAATAGGGAATCTGGAATTTCAAAATAGTGATTTTCATCTACTACGTGGGTAGTAAATAGACCTGCATCACTTTTGGCATCTTTTGTTATAACCTTGTTATAAGGTTGAATTTTATCTTTAGAAGGCTTGTTAGCTTCTTGTTCCGTGTTTTTCTTTTTCTTTTTGAAGATTTGGGCGTCAGCATTCTGGTAGCCAAAAACACACAGTAATAGTAATAATTTTACAAGTAATTTTCTTTTCATTTGTGAGTTAGTTAGGTAATCTTTCAAAGATTGAAATAATATCTGTAACAAATAGTTAATAATTTCTTAAGCCTATTTGTAACAATCATGATCAATAGGCGTCTTTTAAATAGGAATAAACATTTTTTCATTCTGAATTAGTCGATTATAAAGCCTTTGCAATATGCAAGGGCTTTATTTTTATAATAAATTCTTATTAAAATAAAAGAGGTAGAAAAAATTGAAATAAGAGGATCAGTAAGAGAACCGCTATAAGATTAAGAATTATTCCGGCGCGTGCCATTTCATGTACCTTAATATACCCGCTAGCGAAAACTATGGCATTAGGTGGCGTGGCCATTGGTAGCATGAAAGCACAGCTACTTGCAATAGTGATGGGAATAAGTAGATAGGTTATGGGCAGACCCAGCCCTATGGCTATTCCCGCAACAACAGGAGCTAATACTGCAACAAGAGCAACATTGCTCATTAATTCTGTCATAAATAGCATTAGAACGATCAATAAAGAAGCCGTAAGCAATATACTTAGGTTGCTTTCTGCGATAACTTGGGCAACCAAATCTACAATACCCGAAACGGACATGCCATTTGCCAGTGATAGACCACCGCCAAATAGTATTAAAATTCCCCAAGCCAGTTTTTGGGTGTCTTTCCATTCTAAAATAAAATCTCCTTTTTTTAGATTATACGGCAGTGTAAATAACGCTATAGCGGCAAAAATACTTATAAGGGTATCCGATAGACCTAAATTGGGGAAAATGGAATTGATCAATGTTCTGAACACCCACAAAAATATTGTGACTCCAAAAATGGATAAGACCATTTTTTCCTTCCCGGAAGTAGGTCCTAATTTATCCAGTTCCTCATGAATAATGGTTTTTGAAGCCTTAAATTTTAACCCCTGAGTAGGGAAAAAGACTTTTACGAGAACAAAGTAACAAATGGAAATCATGATAAGGGAAACGGGTAGCCCTATAGTCATCCATTTTAAAAATGATATTTCTATTTGATATTGGTTTTCAAGTAAACCTATTAAGACAGAATTTGGAGGGGTGCCAATAACCGTTGCAATACCACCCGCATTGGCAGAAAAGGCAATACCAAGCATTACACTTAAGGCAAAATTGCGATCTCTTGTAGTGAATCCGTCTTCATCTTCGATCAAAAGATTGATGACCGACATGGCGATCGGTAACATAACTACCGTACTTGCCGTATTACTGATCCACATGCTCAGTACGGCAGTAGCGATCATAAAACCTAATACTACCTTATTGGCAGAAGTACCGGTAAGTTTAATGATAGTGAGTGCTATTCTTTTATGCAGATTTACTTTCTCTAATGCCAGTGCCATTACAAAGCCGCCAAAGAATAAAAAAACGATGGGGCTACCGTAGCTTGCACCAACATCACCAATGGGCATAATCTTTAAAATTGGAAAGAGTAATAAAGGCAGTAGGGCGGTTACCGAAATAGAAACCGCTTCTGTAACCCACCATACAACCATCCATAGTGCAACGGCAATGACGGCGTCGGCATTATCTGAAATCAATACACTTGGTAAAAAAATGATTATAAAAAATAGTATAGGACCTGTAAACAGACCTATTTTACTGCTTAAGTTCATGCTGGTTGGTTTTGCCAGCTTCTAAACTACTATTTTTATTCTTATGGTAAATGGCTATTTTAATAATTCAACAAATAGAACATCGTCTTCCTTATAGATTTTTGCCAGTTGCTGTTTTGTAATCCCTTTAATGCCTTTGTCCCATGCTTTGTTGCTTAGATCTGCTTTGTTTTTAAGTGTGTCTAATTGCATTTTCTTTTCTGATTTGAGGATATCAAAAATTACCTTTTCATTATCGGATAATTGAAGAGGTTTCTTTTCTGGTCTCATTTGCGGGAAGAACAAAACTTCTTGTATAGATGCATTATTGGTCATAAGCATAACCAAGCGATCAATACCTATGCCAATACCAGAAGTAGGTGGCATACCATATTCCAGGGCTCTAAGAAAATCTTGGTCAATGAACATAGCTTCGTCATCACCTTTTTCGGACAATTTCAGTTGGTCTTCAAAACGCTCTCTCTGGTCAATGGGGTCATTAAGCTCAGAATAGGCATTTGCCAACTCTTTACCATTTACCATTAGCTCAAAACGTTCTGTCAAAGCAGGGTTGTCTCTATGCTCTTTGGTCAACGGGCTCATTTCTTTTGGGTAATCTGTAATAAATGTTGGTTGCACGTAATGGTGCTCACATTTTTCGCCGAAAATCTCATCGATCAGTTTGCCTACACCCATAGTTTCGTCGACCTCTAGACCTAATTTTTTAGCCGTTTCACGAAGCTCATCTTCTGGCATACCGGCAACATCAATGCCTGTGTGTATTTTTATAGCCTCTAAAATGGGTACTCTTGCATAAGGTGCTTTGAATTCAATTTCGTGTTTGCCTACGGTTACCTTAGTAGTCCCATTGGCGTCCATCGCAATTTTCTCCAATAATTTTTCAGTGGTATCCATCATCCAATTGTAGTCTTTGTAGGCTACATACAGTTCCATTACCGTAAATTCCGGATTATGGGTACGATCCATACCTTCGTTTCTAAAATCCTTTGAGAATTCATAAACACCATCGAACCCACCAACAATCAATCTCTTTAGGTAAAGTTCATTGGCAATACGTAAATATAAAGGAATGTTCAGCGCATTATGGTGCGTTAAGAAAGGGCGTGCCGTAGCACCACCTGGTATTGGTTGTAAAATTGGTGTTTCAACCTCTAAATAACCTTTGTCGTTATAGAACTCACGAATACTATTGGTGATCTTGGTTCTTTTAATGAATGTTTCTTTGACCTTTGGGTTCACCACTAAATCTACATAACGTTGACGGTAGCGTAATTCTGGGTCATTGAACTCATCATAGACCTTGCCTTCTGCATCTTTTTTTGGTAATGGTAAAGGTCTTAGCGATTTGCTCAACATGGTAAACTTCTTGACCATAATGGTTTTTTCGCCTACTTGGGTAGTAAATAGGTCACCCTCAATACCGATAATATCACCAATATCCAATAATTTTTTATAGACATCATTGTATAAAGACTTATCATCACCTGTACAGATTTCATCTCTATTGAAATAAACTTGAATACGGCCGGAACTATCTTGTAGCTCGGCAAAAGAAGCTTTACCTTGAATTCTACGAGACATGAGTCTACCGGCAACAATAACCTGTTTACCTTCCTCATAATTAGATTTAATGCTTGCCGATGTAGCATTTACAGGGTATAAAGCAGCTGGATAAGGATTGATACCCAATGCTCTTAGTTTTTCTAATTTTTCTCTTCTGATAAGCTCTTGCTCCGATAATTGCATGCCGTCGTTTATTTAGCTGGCAAATATAATCGATATGTATTAATCTTTCAATCTAGAACGTACTAAAGGATAGAGTCTTTCAACAAATTTTTCATATGCAGGGGCAGAAGGGTGTAAACCATCATTTGCTACCAATTCAGGTTCATTTAAACCTTTTCTGGTAATATCGGTAATATTTAGAAACGTAACTCCTTTGGATTTTGAGGTAGATTTGGCAAAATCATTATACCTGTCAAGTTCCCTTGAGATTTGGTCATTACCGTTACTTTGGCCAAAAGGCGTATAAAAGTAATCTGGAATTGAAAGCACGACTACTTTGTTAGAATCATTACCCGCAAGACTAATGGCTTTATCAATTAATCTTACAAATTCTGTCTCATATTGAGAAAATGGTCTAGATTGAAATTGATTGTTTACACCAATAAGTAGCGTGACTAAATTATACTCGGCAGATGCTCTACCACCAATTGATGCCAATAATTGATCGGTTCTCCAGCCGGTTTGTGCAATAACAGTAGTATTGACCTTATAGTTTTTATTTTCTTCAATAGTGGAACTCAATTGTTTTGGGAAGCTGTCTTCAAACGCAACGCTTTCTCCAACGGTATAACTATCGCCAAGAGCCAAATAGTTTATGGTTTCTTGGTTGTTTAGATCTTCTGAAATAGGTGCGGATCTAATATCTTCGGTTTGGCTGCAAGATGGTAATATAGTAAACAGAAGACCTATTAGCGGTATAAGGGATAACTTGTTCAAGTATTTCATAATTATCTAACGTAACAATAGTTGTAAAGGTTTTAGTTAATTATAAAATACTCGATTAATCATAAGCTAGATGATATCAATTGTTGTCAGTCAAAATGTAATGATGTCCCATAATTGGGTACGTAGACTTGTTGGGTAATAATCTTTAAAATGTCATCTTCTAAACTGGTGATGGGAGTTTCAATAATTCTATTTATTTCTCTGCCATTTTTATAAAAAATAAAAGTAGGAACTCTTCTAATGTTTAATCCCCACTCTTCACCTTGTGGACTTTTTTTATAGGCTTCTTTTCTTTTGTCAAGGGCAATGATTTTTAAGTTTTCATTAGGGTATTCAGCTTGCTCCAGAATTTTTAAAAATCGCGGAACCTCTCGTTTGCTATCACCACACCAAGTGCCCATAAATATTAATATTTTGTAAGCGTTTAAGTGTTTTTTAATGAGTTTTATTTTTTCGGTATCAGCTTTATAGTTGCTGAAATTAGGAAGATACCAAGTTTTATAGGTGTTTGCGGAAAGAGCTTCGGGTGTAATTTTGCCAAGTAGAAATGGTTGTTGATTCTCAATATGCACTTCTTGGTTGATTTTTTGAGAATTGATTGTAGTAGTGTAGCTTAAAATAAATGCAATAATTAATAAGGAAAATTTCATGATCTATGATTTTAGATTAGATCTGAAAATTCTAGAAATTATTAGGGAAAATTAGGTTTTAAGGGGTGGAAATGGGGACTAGACCCAGGGTGGAGATTTATAGGGTTATTGAAAACGTTGCTTTATTTCATCTCTTGTGCTTGCCCCCAATTTCTTGTAAACGTTGTTTATGTGTGTTTTTACGGTGCTAACGCTAATAAACATGTCATTGGCAATTTCTTTGTTGGTTTTGCTCTTAAGAATTTGGGATACTATATTTTGTTCCTGCTCTGTAAGTTTGGTCAAAGGTGAAATTTGTAGTTTTGTTTTATCTTTTTTTGATTTTAGAATTAAAAAGATATTGAACCCGATAGAAATAACAAGTAAAAACGGCAATACCCATTGCCATAGTTTGGCTGAAGGGTCTTTACGGTCAGCAATTTGTTGGTCAATCGCTATTTCGTTATTATATAATGTAGTCAGGTTAATTTCTGGGTATTTAGAACGTAAACGATTACCTAGAGATGTATAATAATCCGAATTGTTGATATCATCTAAGTAATAGGAGTAAGTATCATTTTTTCTATCGGATAAAAAGCTATAAATATATAATTCTGCCAGTGGTTCATTTAGGTTAGCTCCATAATCTTGCAAAGAGGAAAACCATTTTTTTGAGTTTAATTTTTTACTTGCATTACTTCTAAATTCATTGAATTCATATGCCATTTGTTCTTTTAGAACATCAATGTCCAAAAACATAGAAGATGAAGAATTAGTGGAAGAAATTTCACATAGCGTCTCATTGTCAAATGATGTCGGAAACATAATGGTGTCGGTGTTTTTGGCAATGAACAATATACTTTTGCTGTATTCACAACTACCAAAAAAATGATCGGAATTAGTGCCAAGATCAGAACATTCATCCACGTGTATTCTATAAATCCTGTTTTGGTCCATTAAATTATCTCCGCTAAAATTAAAATAGCCCAAAGAATCTGTTGTACTCTTCTTTAAAATCTGTTCCATTGAAATTTTGTCGAACTTTCTGTAATCTTCAATAATGGAAAGGTATACAGTTTTGCCAAACTGTTGTTCTGCAATTTGACCTTTAAAGCTGTATTGTGCGGCACAATAGGAAAAAGAAAATAGCAGGTAAATTAAAAATAACTTTTTAGGCATTGGTTAAATAATGATAGTTTTTAAGATCGGTTTTTGTAACAAAGTGGTTATACTTGCGACGTATAAGGTACATCAATCAATCAAAATAATAATCAAATGAGTTTAATTCGCGTATTGCTCGCCATTTTTTTTCCTCCTTTAGCGGTTTTGGGCAAAGGTTGTGGTTCTTTTCTAATTGTTTTACTTTTAACTTTTTGCGGCTGGGTGCCTGGCGTAATTGCCGCATTGGTCATTTTGAACAATCCTAATTAGAAAAATCTTTCATGAAACTTTTAAAAACCTTCACTGCTGTTTTAATAACAGTATTCTTTGTTGCCTGTAATTTTACAGAAGAAATTTATTTTAATGAAAATGGCTCAGGCAAAATGAGTATTTCTTTTGATGGGGGCGAAATGTTGCAAATGTTGCCAGAAACAGATTCTACAAAATTGGAAAAGGCTATAGACTCCACTTTGGTATTTAGAGATTTGTTGATAGAAAAGAAAGATAGCATAGCTAAATTACCTTTAGAGGAGCAAGAAAAATTAAAAAGATTAGAGCCTTTTAAACTTCATATGAACGTTGATCCGGATAAAGGAATAATGAATTTTGATATGTTTACTGAATTCAACAAAGTATCAGAAGTCAATGATGCATTTAATTCTTTTCAAAGTGCAAGTTCCATTGGTCCCATTGCTGGGGGTAATGCTATGCCGGGTGGTGCTCCAGAAGAAGCAACAAAGGTCAACTATACTTTTAAGAAGAACAAATTCAAACGAGAGACAGTAATTCTTGATCAAACATTATTTGAAAGGAGCATAGATAGTTTAGCAGGTGCAGAAATGTTTTTATCTAGCTCTACATATACATTTAAGTATCATTTTCCAAGACGTGTAAAATCTACCAACATAGAAGAAGCTACATTTTCCATGGATGGAAAAACTATGGTACATGAAGTTAATTTTCTAGAAATGATGAAAGACCCAGAATCTATAGTCATTGAAGTGGAATTAGAGAAATAGGCTATAGCTTTTCGTACCTTTGTAAAATGAACAAGAAGGTACAAGTACAAGATTTAGGTCTTAAAGACTATAAAGAAACTTGGGATTATCAGGAACAGCTATTTCAAGAGACGCTTGATCTTAAAATACGCAATAGGAGAGAAGAGTTGAACTTAGAAACTCCCAATCATTTTCTTTATGTTGAACATCCCCATGTGTATACTTTGGGAAAAAGCGGAGACATTTCCAATCTTTTGGTAGATGAAAAAGTTTTGGCGGATAAAGGAGCCACTTTCTATAAGATTAATAGAGGAGGGGATATCACCTATCATGGTCCTGGACAAATAGTAGGTTACCCCATTTTAGATTTGGATAACTTCTTTACGGATATACATAAATACCTTCGTTTTTTGGAAGAAATGGTCATTTTGACTTTAAAGGAGTATGGATTGAAAGCGGAGCGCTCGCCTGGTGAAACAGGTGTGTGGTTAGATGTTGGTACTCCGTTTGCACGCAAAATTTGCGCCATGGGTGTAAGAGCATCGCGTTGGGTAACTATGCATGGTTTTGCGTTAAATGTCAATGCTGATTTAGGTTATTTTGATTTAATGATCCCGTGCGGAATAAAAGGTAAGGCGGTTACTTCTTTAAACGTGGAGTTAGGTAAGAAAGAAGTTAATTTGGAAGAAGTGAAGCAAAAATTACTAAAGCATTTTCAAATACTTTTTGAAGCTGAGGTAAATGAAAAAACCGAGGTGTAAGCCTCGGTTTTTTTATATTTTGACATAAGGCTATTTGCTGTGTGCAGTAAGTAAGGTACTGCTCATAAGGTCTCCATTTTTCTTATAAGTTTCTTGTTTAACCATACCCACACCTTCTGCAAGCCACACTCTAGAAGGGTATACTTGGTTTGCCATCATCATTTTTGATCGGTTTTCACTGTATAGTACGTAACAGTCATAAGTGCCAGCAGGAGTACTGATACTTTCTTTTTTCTCTACATTTCTATTGGTCATGTCAACGGTCATATTCATATTTATACCGCTCATACTAATTTTCATGGCAACATTGGCATCGTTAAGTTTTTGGCCAACGCTAAGATCATTTGGTATTTCTATATCATTACCCGATATTTCAATATCCATATCGCCATACTGTTCCATCATTTCAGAGGGTAGAAGAGATTCGTAATCTAGGGTTACCATGTTTCCGGTACACGTTAAATTGTACGTGGTACTATAAGCGTCCTTCCCTTTGTTATCTTTCAGGTCTATAGCCATGGTGGCATTAGTGACGTTTCCGTTATTTATGGCCTCTACGACCTTATATGAGCTTACACCCTCTACTTTTCCTTTTTTATTATAATTAGTGTATTCCATAGAAACACCTTCGTTCATGGGGTAGAATTTACTACAATTATCTTGAGCGATAGAGGTGGTGATACAAGTTAAAAGGGCAAGTGTAAATAATAATTTAGTTTTCATTTTATAATAGTTAAGGTTCTGAATTATAACTATTTAAATTTATGAAAATCCTAAGAATTATGTTGATTAAATGTATGGTCGGTATATAAATGTTTGTAGACCTTAACTTTCGGTGTGTTATCGTATTTTATAAACCTTAATACTATTTTCCTGATCCTTGAATACAAGTTCGGGCTTTTTGTTTCTGTTCATATCTGCCATATCAATGACGGAATTACCAAAAATCGGAAAATTTGGTATGGCTTCGGCTTGACTGTCAAACATGTATATTTTCTGATTTTGAATATCCGTTACAGATACATAGATTTTATCATTGAGGTAGAAAATAACGGGCTTGGTATAAACCCCTAACTCAAGTTCAACCTTTTTGTCTCGTATTTGTAAAATATTGTCGTTCATTATGGCTAAAGTTCTAGATGTGGCATCTATACCGTGATCTTTGTCTAGATTTAGATTGCTCGATGAAATTTTTCCTTGAGAGTCAATTTGGTATAAAATACCATCCATCGAGGTAAAAGTAAATTTGTTTTGGTATAACCTAATTTCATTATCGGAAAATGAAAACTTGTTTTTTATGTTTATCCTGGTTTTGCCAACTCTATTTAATATTTTTAGTTTGCCATTATCAAGTTTAAGAACAATGTAGTCTTTTTTTCCAATTCTAAAATGTTGGGGAGAATTTAGTATGTTGGCTTCGGCAGTATCATATGTAAATCCTTTTACTGTTTTACCTTCATTATTGTACATATGTACTTTTTTGTTTTGTGTGACTATGAATCTATAGTTTTTATTTCCTTCGTAGTCAAAAACCGCTAGTGGATTAAGGTTGCCGCCAGAATAGTTTATTTTAAACGGTTTTACCTCTTTTCCATTTCTGTCTAAAATTAAAAACTCGTTGTTTGTAGTAAATGCCAATTGTAATTTACCATTTTTGAAAAGATCTACTTGGTGTACTTTTCCTTGAACTGTACCATCTAACTGTTTCTTCCAGAGAATCTTGCCGGTATTGGAAATTAAATAAAGTATATTCTCTTGATCCTGTACTATAATTTCTTTTCTACCATTATTATGGTTGGTTACAAATTGGGGCAATGTTGCAAGGTCAGTATTAAATTGAATTTCAAATGCTTGTGATACTGTGTTTTGAACATCTTCATTAGTAACCTTTTTAATTAAGAAGTTAGTGTGGTAGAAACCATTATCTGCGATAATCTGTGATGCAAAAACATAATCTTTTAAATGACTATTGCTGAACGAACTACCCAAGGTTTTAGAAACCGATTCGTTTAAGAAGGCAGCGTTGCCCTCAAAATTAGAAATTGAAAGCACACTCGATGATTGGGTAAGGTTGGTTTCAATGGTTTTATATATAGGTGTCTTATCAAAGGTGTCTCCAGTCTTTATTTTAGAAATGGCTGATTCTAGTGTGGTTTTAGATGTTGAAAAAATAAAGGTGTTTTCGGTAATACTGGCGAAGGTGAATGTGATATCACCAATTAAAGGTTGTATTGTTGCAAAAATAGTATTGTCAGAATGTAGTTCCCATATTTCATTACCACTAAATTCTTCAGTACTTACTTTTTCGGTATTTAAATAGTCAAGTAAAGTAGCGGTACCATAAGTTTTTAAAAACAGCATTTTTTCTTGGTCAATTTCGGTAATGCCAATTTCCTCAACAGTACTTAATAGTGAATCTAAAAGTTGGGTGGGGTAGTTGTTTAGCGTTTTATTTTCAATGAATTTATTGAATTCGTCAAAACCAAATGAGGTTATGTATTTGCTATTACTAGGAGCCAAATTCCAAACTTTGTTCTCTATAGGTTTTATATTATTGAATAATGATAAGTAATATTGATTAAGGTCATTTGGCTGTGCTATGCCGCTTAAAATTAATTCGTTACCATGCACAGTGGCGTCAAGTGTTAACCAACTACCAAAATTGGAGACCTTTTGGTCTTTGCCTAAAAGATTGTTAAGTATTGTGGTTCCTTTATCTATATCAAGCCAAATGTTAATGAGCTTTTCATGGTTGGATACTTCGTAAAGTTGTTTAAATGAACTGTTTTTTTGAGGTGAGTTTACAGAATTAATGTTTTCTTGAAGTAGGTGTTGAGAAGAGCACATAATCCAGAAATCATTAAGATATGTAGTGTAGAATATTGCATTATCAACTGTGTATTTTGTAACCGTGTAGTCGTTGAAAGTGAGGTCCTCTTTACTTTTACTGGTTAGTTCTGCCCAGTTATCTATGGAGAGACTATCTTTTGTTATAAAGGTGTAATCTATATTTAGGCTGTCAACGGAGAGCGCAACCAATCCGTTTTTTTGATTGGATAAAAGACCTAAGTCTTTAAGGGTGTTCTTTAATGTAGAAAATGGTTTATTCAATGTTAAACCGTTTAGAATTTCATTGGAAGAAAATTCATTTTTAACCGATTCAAAATCATTGATTTGAAATATTAAGCTAGCGTTTTCAGGTATTACCTTTAAAGGTGAACTATCGTTCTTTTTTTTAGAAGTACAGCTATAGCAAATAAAGGCAATAACTAGGTATGCTAGAAAAGGTCTCATGAATAGAAATTTATACAAAGTTATACTATTTGTAAAACTATATCAGTTGTTTGGCAAAAGCTTAAAACTTGTTCTGTGGTACTTGGTTATACCATATTTTTTAATTGCTTCTCTATGCTCTTTGGTAGGGTAACCTTTGTTCTTTTTCCAGTTGTACATAGGGTATTCTTCATGCAATTTCAGCATATAGGCATCACGTGCTGTTTTTGCTAAGACAGAAGCTGCAGCTATACTCAAATATTTAGAATCACCTTTGACAATGCAGGTATGGGATATTTTTTTATAAGGTTTGAATTTGTTGCCGTCAACAATGATATGGCTTGGGATTTGCGATAATTTGGATATTGCATGGTGCATTCCTAGAATAGAAGCATTTAAAATATTGATGTCATCTATGATCTCTGGCTGTATATGGGCAATTCCAAAACAAATGCAATCTTCCTTTAATAATGGCTCTAAAAGTTGTCTTTTGTGTTCTGATAACAGCTTTGAATCTGTTAAAATTGAATTCTCGAATGTTTCTGGCAGAATTATTGCTGCAGCGGTCACAGGTCCCGCTAAACAACCTCTTCCCGCCTCGTCAGTACCGGTTTCGTTAATATTTTTGTAAAATTTAAGAAGCATTATGTTTTTTTTAACTTAAAATTTTGAATTTTAAATATTGAATTATTGTTAAATAATTGTTTTATTTTCAACAAAATCGATGAAATACAGAATAAAAAATAATAATAAGTGTTTTTTTAACATATAACTTTTTTGGGTTAAGATAGCTTTTGGAATACTAAGCAAATTTTTGGACTTTTGGCGCAAGCTAATTCAAAAACAAATTTTATGAAACAGAAGTTGACGTGGATGTTGACGCCTTTATTGGTGTTCTTCATGACATTTTCCTTTGCACAGGAAAAAACAGTGACCGGTGTTGTAACCGATCAAAGCGGTTTGCCTTTACCGGGAGTGTCTGTTGTAGTTGTTGGTACAACGAACGGATCTCAAACAGATTTTGATGGTAACTATGCCATTAACGTAAATCAAGGCGAAAAATTAAGATTCTCTTATTTAGGTCAAAAAACAGTGACGATGAGTGTTGGAGCTTCCAATACCATTAATGTACAATTGGAAGAAGATGCTGAGGCATTGGAAGAAGTTGTTGTTGTAGGTTATGGTTCTAGGTCAAAAGAATTATCTACATCGGCGATCTCTACTGTATCTACTGAAAAGATAGAGGCTTTTGTTCCTTCTACTAGTATTGATAACATTTTACAAGGTCAAGCCGCGGGTGTGCAGGTTACAGCTGCTAACGGTAGACCTGGTAATACGGCATTCGTACAAATTAGAGGTGTAGGGTCGATCAACGCACAAACTACTCCGTTATATGTAATTGATGGTGTGCCTATTCCGATTGACACAGAAAGGGATTTCAATCCAATTAGTAACTTGAATCCTAGTGATATTGAGACTTTCTCAATTTTGAAAGATGCGGCTACCGTTTCTAAGTATGGTTCTCGTGGTGCTAATGGTGTTGTTTTGATTACCACTAAAAAAGGTAAAGCAGGTGACGCAAGAGTTAAGTTCTCTTCTTCTTATGGTTTTGGTGAAATGATCCCTAATAATTTTGATTTGATGAATGCATCTCAAAAATTAGAGTTGGAGCGTCAATACGCTGCCTTGGGTGTAGGTGCTGCCGGTAGTATGCCTGGAGCAAATGCAACTCCTGAAGAGTTGGCTAGACTAACTGCATTAGATACAGACTGGCAAGAAGCATTGCTTAAGAATTCTGTTATCCAATCAAACAATCTTTCTGTTTCAGGTGGTGATGAAAAGTTAACTTATTATTTATCATTAGGATATGATAAGAACTCTGGTATTATTGAAAATATTGATGGTTTTGAAAGAGTGTCTGCTCGTTTAAATACGAATTACCAAGCAAAAGATTGGTTGAATATTGGGGCTAACGTTTCGGTTTCTCGTAGTACTACAGATTTACCAAGGGATAGAAACAATGTACAGAACCCTTTTAGAGCTATGTATGATTATAACCCATATGATCCATTATTTTTAACTAATGATGATGGCTCTATAGTTACTGATGCTCAAGGTGATAATGTTTATAATCCTACAAGATCAGGTTTTCCAATTGCGCTAGCATTACAAACAGAACCGGAAGATACTAGAAACTTATTGTTAATTGGTAACTTAAGCGCAGGTATGACGTTTGGGGAGAAATTCTCCAATAATTTTAGTGTTGGTTTAATTAGCAATAGATATAATAGAACATCTCGTTCAATCGCAGGTGGTGTCTTAAATTCAATTGTAGGTTCTGCTGCTTTTCCAGGAACTCAAACAGATAATTTAAATGTAGATTTCGAATATAATGTAAATAACGTATTTACGTATTCAGATACATTTAATGGTCTTCATAATCTTTCTGCTAGTTTCCTATTGGAATATAATGAGAATATTGCTACAAGTATGTTTGCTTCAGGTAGAGGTTTTCCTTCTCCAGATATTCCATATTTAAATGTGGCTGCAGAGGCAACTTCTGTAGGTTCAAATGAATCTAGAAGAATTTTATTTTCTCAAGGTTTGTTTGTGGATTATGATTATGATGGTAGATATATTGTTTCTGGTTCTGTAAGACGTGATGGTTCTTCTAGATTTGGTCCAGATAATAAATACGGTTATTTCTACAGCGGTAGTGCGGCATGGAATATTGCTAACGAAAGTTTTATGGAAAACTCTATTTTCAATACGTTGAAATTAAGAGCATCTTACGGTACTTCTGGTAACCAAAACATTGGTGATTTCCAATACTTAAACTTGTTGGATTTTGCAAATACGTATAATGGTCAAACAACTGCTTTACCGGTAGGTGTGGGTAACCCTCAAATTCAGTGGGAGTCTCAAGCTATTTTTGATGTAGGTGTTGAATTCGGTTTATTTAACAACAGATTAAATGGTGTAGTTGATTACTTTAAAAAGAACTCTCAAGATTTATTGTTAGATCGTCCAATTTCTTATACAGTAGGGGATGAGAACAACTCTATCTTCTCAAATATTGGTGAGTTGCAAAACTCGGGTATTGAGGTTTCTCTAAGTGGAGATGTTATCCGAACTCAGAACTTTAAATGGACTTTAGGTGGTAACATAACCTTTATTGATAATGAGGTTGTTGAATTGGTAGATGGTGAAGATATCATAACAGGTACATTTGGAGATAATATTTTACGTGTAGGAGAGGAAATCAATTCTTATTATGCAGTAGAGTACGCTGGTGTAAACCCAGCAAATGGTGCGCCTTTATACTATGATTTAGATGGGAATATTACTGAGGAATTTAGTGACGGTTTTCAACAAATTCAGGAAGGAAAATCTCCTATAGCGGATTTTGAAGGTGGTTTCTACACTGCATTTTCTTATAAAGGATTTGGCCTTAGAGGTGATTTCGTTTATAAAGGTGGAAACTACATCTATAACTTCCAACGCTCAGAGGGTATTGCTATACAAAATATTGATGCTAACCAAAGAGTTGAGGCATTTAACTATTGGAAACAACCGGGAGATACTGATGTATTGCCTAGTCCTTTATATCAAAGTACTGCTGATCAAACTTCAACAAGATTCTTGGAAAAAGGAGATTACTTAAGATTACGTACAGTAACTCTTGATTACAACATGCCTAGAGATATGATTGACGGTATTGGTCTAAACTCTTTAAGATTTTTCGTGTCAGGACAGAATTTATTCACGATCACTGATTTTAATGGGGATCCAGAGGTAGGTTTAGGTTCTGCGGAATCAGGAGAGCCTGGAGATACTGGTTTCGTGCCAGGATCATTTAACCTATTTAGCTATCCAAACACAAGGTCTTATACTTTTGGTGTTGAAGTAGGATTTTAAAAACAAAAAAAAAGTTAGAAATGAAAAATAATATAAAAATATTAGTTCTTTTGTTTTCGTTCGGATTCTTTATGTCGTGCGATGACGAGTTGAATGATTTACAACCTTTCGTAGAAGGTAATCCTGAAACATTCTTTAATAGTGTTTCGGCATTCCAAAATGGTGTAGATGGTGCTTATAGACAATTGTGGAATTATTATTCAAGTACTGGTTCGGGTTTACAGGGTATACCGGACATACTTTCTGATAATGTAATCATTGCACAAACAGGTAGACGTTCTAATCAGGATTATTACAATTATAGATATGTTGCAAGTACAGGTGGTGCAATAGATTTATATTGGAGTGAAGCTTATGAAGCTGTAAACGTTGCCAATTTGGTAATTGCTCAGATTGATAACCTTGGTGATGGTGCAGATAAGGATAACATTTTAGGGCAAGCTTTAGCAATTAGAGCTTGGGCTCATTTTGATTTGGTTAGGGTTTATGGTAAAATACCAACACAATCTGCAGATGCTAACGCTTCTTTAGGTGTTGTTTACCTTAAAGTTGAAGATGGCGATACAGAGGATCCTTTTGCAGAGCCTGCTAGAGAAACCGTTGCGAGTAATTACGCTGAAATCATTGGTGATTTGGAAAGAGCTAGTCAATTAATTGGGGATGATAATGGAGAAGGTAAACTGAATAAAGAAGGTGTTTACGCCTTACTTTCTAGGGTTTATCTTTATAATGGCGAATACCAAAAGGTTATTGATGCAGCAAATGAAGTAAGTGTTCCACTTGCTACAGCTGAAGAATTAGAAGGGCTTTACACAGATGCTAATGAAGCAGGTATAGTGATCAAATTGGCTATTAATACTACTTCGGAGAGTAGTGGAAATAATGTAGGGGTATTATATAGCCAAACTACATCTACTGCCGATGTTCTAGAGTATGCTTTTGATTTTGATTTTTATAATAGTATTGATGAAGATGATCAACGCTTGGGTGTAATTTCTTATATCGGGGAAAATGGTGGTAATCAATACAACGCTATTAATAAGTTTCTTGGCGAAACAGGTGAAGTTAATGGTCGTGTAGATGTAAAAGTTATTAGAGCTGCTGAAGTATTATTGAATAAAGCGGAAGCGCAATATGAATTAGGTCAAGATGCATTATCTACATTGAACGAACTTAGAGATTTAAGATACGTATCATATGATGGTGGTGAATCAGGTCAAGCATTAGAAGATGCCATTCAATTTGAAAGAAGAGTTGAATTGTCTTTTGAAGGTCATAGATTTTTTGATTTAAAGCGTCGCAGTGAGCCTGTTGTTCGTTCTACTATGGGAGATATACTTGATGGTTCTGGAACTCCTCCAGATTTTCCAACAATTGATGCTGACAATTTTAGATTTCAATTGCCTATTCCTATAGCGGAAATCAATGCTAATCAAAACATGGTTCAGAATCCTGGATATTAAAAACTAGTATAATTATGAAAAAATATATTTTAATAATAGCGGTACTATTTGCTTTTGTTTCTTGTGAAGAAGAGAATATAGTATTTGATAGTGAAAATGGTCAAACATTGGCCAAGTTTTCGGCAAGTTCTATTTTAGTGCCAACTCCTACTGAGGGTGCATCAATTAATGTAGATGTTTTTGTTAGTACCAAAACGGATAGTGAAAGAACTATTTCCGTTGAGGTAGATCCATCTTCAACAGCAACTTCAGACCAGTATACTATAAGTGGTTTAACAATTCCAGCTGGAGCTTTCGGGTCAACGGTTACTATTACAGGTAATTTCGATGCTTTACCAGAAGAAGGCAGAGTAAATCTTGTTCTTAATTTGGTAGACGTTTCTGGATCAAATGATATTGTCATAGAAAATTCACCTCTAAATTTAGAATTTTATAGAGAATGTCCTATTGCAGCTGGAGAATGGACTATTAATATGACTGACTCTTATGGAGATGGTTGGCAGACAGATACAGCTACTGGTGGTTCAGGTTTAACCATTACTTTAAATGACGGTACTGTTTTGGAAGTTGGACTTTGTTCTCCTTATGGTAGTGCTGCGGGTACATTTTTAGGAGATGGCGAATGTACACCTAATAATGGTTCAGAAGGAATAGTGACGATTACGATACCTGAAGGTACTGAATCTGCAGAGTGGTTCTTTCCAGGAGACCAGTATGGTGAAATTGGATTTGAAATTATATCTCCAAGCGGCGAAGTTGCTGGAGGTTATGAAAGTGCAGATGCAGGTTTACTTACAATAGATTATTGTAAGTAAGATTTGAACTTTTGTTTAAATCCATAATGATATAAATACATCATTATAATATTTCTAAAATCAGGCTGAAGCAATTTAGCCTGATTTTTTTTTACCTTTTACTAAAGTTTAGATTAATAGAACGACAGAATAGAAAACCAATTTAACTTGTTATGAAACATAAATTATTTATTAGTGTATTAAGTTGCCTTTTGTTAAATAGTATTGCATGTTCTTCAGATAATGAAACTGTTAATAATATTGAAGAGATGGAAGAAGAAGTTGTAGAAGAGGAGTCAGAATCAGATGATCCTGTTCAAACGGTTTATCCTCTAGAAGGGGAAACAGGTAATGTGTTATTGTATGATAATTCTTTGTCCAAGGAAGGATATGTTTTATTTAATGAAGCTACTGACGATCGGGTGTATTTAATGGCAAAAGATTCTGCTCAAATTATTCATGAATGGCAATTGGAATTTGGATTGGGTAATGATGTGGAATTATTGTCAGACGGTAAATTATTAGCTTCATTAGGTGTAGAAAGTCCAGATTTTAGCTTTGGAGGTTTTGGGGGTATCATTCAGCTAATAAACCCTGATAGTTCAATTGATTGGGAGTATATATTGGCAAATGAAGAGCATATTATTCATCATGATGTAGAAATGTTGCCTAATGGAAATGTATTGGCCATAGTGTGGGATCTAAGACTTCCCGATGAACTTGACGCCATAGGTTACCTTGGTGAAGAGGAAAAAGTGTATACGGAATCCATAATAGAAATAAACCCAGCTACAAATGAAGTTGTTTGGAAGTGGGATTCTTGGGATCATATCATTCAGGATACAGATAGTTCTAAACCGTATTTTGGTATTGTAGCAGATAACCCTGAAAAAATCAATATTAACTTTATAGATGTTTTAAGAGAGGAAACAGGACCAGATGGAGATATAATGCATGCTAACGGATTAAGTTATGACAGTAATAAAGATATAATTTATTTAAGCGTAAACTATTTTAGTGAGGTTTGGGTTATTGATCATAGCACAACAGCAGAGGAAGCCACAGTTGATTCTGGTGGTAATTATGGTAAAGGAGGTGATTTAGTTTATCGTTTTGGAAATCCTAGTGCTTATAATAATGAGAGTGGTGAACGATTGTTTTACAATAATCATTTTCCCAATATTTTACAAGATGGTTTACCGGGTGCTGGAAATATTTTAGTATATGCTAATGGAAATGGGGACACTAAACAATCTATAGTTTATGAATTTAGCTTACCTGCGGAATTGAATTTAATTCCTAATGAAAACAATGAACCGGAAACTGTATGGCAATACACTAGAGATAATCTATATTCAGCTAGAGTTTCAGGAGCCATTCGTTTAGATAATGGCAATACATTGATAACTTCTGGTTCTATGGGTGTTATTGAAGTAACTAATGAAAAAGAGGTAGTTTGGGAGTTTGAGGGTACTGGATTCTATTGGAGATCTTATCACTATAATCTTGATAGTTCTGCTATTTCTTTTTTAAACAGTGATATGCCTTAACCTGTAAAATTAGCAGTAGAATGGTCCTATATTAATTTGTTATAAAACTATATATTTTAAGTTTTTAATAACAGTTTTTAAACACGGCAATTCATAATAAACATTTAAATTGTCCCAAAATCAATGCATAAAATGAATAAAATTTTAACGGTAATTTTCATTGCCACTTTTGTGATCAACAACGTAAATGGACAAAATGCTTATTCTCCTGTTCCTGAAGAAGGAATAGTTAATTTTGTTACCAGCAGTACGGAAATAGAGCCTAGTAAGGCGAAAGGAAGTCCGTATTTAAATGAAGAATTTGTACACGGTGAAGTTATCGTAAACGAAAAAGTCGAGGAAGTAGGTAAAATGAGATATAATGCCTACAGAAATGAAGTAGAAATTTTAGATAATTTATCTAAGGATTCCTATTACTCACTACTTAAAAGAGCATATATTAAAGTTGAGATAGACGGCAAGTTATATCGTATTTATACTTATGTAGATAATGATAAATCTATTAAAACTAGCTATTTCACAGAGTTGAATGAGGGACCTTTAAAATTGTTGTTTAAACCTGAAGCCTTATTAAAGCAGGCGCGTACTCCTAGTACCTCTTATGAGAAATATTCTCCACCAACATATGTATGGAATAGTTCTTATTATATATTAGACAACAGAAATAAGGATTCTGAAAATCACGCAGTTAAAGTACGCTTAACAAAAAATAATATTTTAGATTTTACAGGGAGTAAGAAAAATGAAATGAAGTTATATGTTAAAGAAAAGAAATTAAATCTTAGAAAAGAACAAGATGTAATAGCATTTCTTAACTACTTTAATTCTTTGTAATAGCATTTCAAAAATTAAATAAAAAAGCCAAAGATGAACATCTTTGGCTTTTTTATTTATTCCACACGAAACTCAAATAATTCTGAGTTTGAAGTATTGTCGAATGAGTCTTTTGTAATTACTCTCCAATAGTAAGTATTGCCTGTTGAAATAGAAGCGTTTATCGTAGTGTTCGTGGTACTCCCTAATGAGGTGGTAGGCTCATTAACAGTATCAAATAGTATCTCATAGGAAACAATATCATCATCAACATCAGATGTAGACCATTCAAGTGTAATGGTTGAACTTGTATCGGTTATAGTAGCACCTCTTTGTGGGGTAATCGCAACAGCCGGAAATGGAGCATAATTTTCAATACCTTGTCCTTGGTTGTAAAATGACCAAGTATCGCTGGTTGCGGTAGAAGTTGTTCCACTGGCAAGTGAAATTACATACCATTCATACGGTGTTCCCCTATTGATCAACACATCAACTTGGTTTGTTGTAGATGTTGCCGTTGTAATACTTCCCGATTCTAGATTTTTAATTTTAACTTCATATGAGTCGGTATTTTCAGAGGCTGACCATTGAAAATTTACCGTACTTCTAGTGTCATCGTTAGCATTTATGACTCCTTCATTACATTCTGTATTGTCTTCGGGAAATATAAGGGATGCTGCACTTGGGTCTACTACAACTGGTGCAACAGGTTCTATAGGCGTTTCGTTGTCCGATCCACCACCACATGAAAGCAAAAGTGATCCGAACAAAAACATGAAAGTTATATGTTTTAGTATTCTCATTTTCTTATAATTTTATAATTAGAAAGCGTATTGCCATTTGTGACATTTAACATATATACACCGGTGGCTAAATTGTTAACGCTTATTTTAATTTCATTATTGATGGGTTTCATTTTTTTCGAAAATACACTAGACCCATTTAATTTGTAAAGGGAAATAGTAGCTTCTGTTGTAGAATTTGCACCTAAATAAATGGTTAAATCACCTCCTTCAATTGGGTTTGGGTAAATAAAGAATTCATCATTTAGAAGAATATTTTCAGTATAAACCCCTTGACAATCTAGATCTGTTTTAACTAATAGTTCTGTGCTGTTAGTATCTAAAGGTAAAGTTATCTCTTTAGCTGTAGTAGTGTACATCTTTTCATTTAAAAATATGGTATATAATTCTCCACCTGCTAAGCTAAGCGTAACTTCATTACTCAATGAGTTGATTTTGGCTGACACCGACAACGACTCAGGTTCAGAAATAACTAGGTCATAGCAAATTTCATAATCAGTTTGTCCTTCTACGGTTACACATAATTGATAACTACCGGCAGATAAGTTGGAAAATGAACTTTCATCAGTAAAGTTTTCGCTTATTGAAGTATCGGTGCCGGTTAGTACAGCATTATATGTGTAGGTATTGTTGGCAGTGGTTATCACTATGCTACCATTGTTACTAGCGTTACATGAGCTACCTATAGTTTGAATTTGAAAATTTGTGTTCGGTAAAGAGAAAACCTCACAACCAGTAGTATTTACAACTGTTCCATTGGGTGTGTCATTGCATTGGTCAATATCATTAGGTACTCCATCATTATCACTATCATTATCGCATGGATTACCAATGCCGTCAAAGTCATCATCTTCTTGATCTGGGTTTGCAATTAATGGGCAATTGTCATCAACATCTAAAATTCCATCGTTGTCGTCATCGGTGTCACAGACGTCACCAATACCATCATTATCGGTATCTAATTGATCTGCGTTTGCAATTAAAGGACAATTATCATTACTATCTAAAATTCCGTCATCATCATCATCGTCATCGTCAGGTAAGCCATCAACAACTAAATCGTCTATAGTCACACCTTCTTGGGTGACCGCTGGATCAGATTGAAAAACAATTCTAAAAACCACGTTACTTTCACCTGTAAGGTTGGTCTCGCCATTGGCTGCGTTTAAATTGAAATCATAGGCATATTCGGTCATTACTGTATTTTCACCGGTCCATTGAGCTCCAGGGCAGTTTTGGCAATCATCGGCTTCTTCTGATAAGGCATTGGTTCGGTTGCTGTTATACCAGTTTGGTTGACTGTCGATATTGCCTAAAATATCCCAGTTGATACCTCCGTCAATGGAATACTCAACATAGACTATGTCAAAATTTAGTTCTAGGTCATAAGCCATATTAAATTTTAGGACAGGGGCTATTATAGAGGTCATGTCATAGCAATTGCTCAATAAAATAGCTTTTGTACTATTGGGGTGATCGCCACTTAAATTGGTGCCGTAAACGTTTGTTCCAGACGTGGCGGTATTTAGTTTTGACCCTGCAGGTACTCCTCTCTGCCAAACCACTTCAGAATTTCCATCATTGTAAGTAATTAGGGATTCCTCTTCGGTTTCAAACGTGTTAACTTCACCACCGGACCCTGGTACATTAAGAAAAAATCTATTCTCAAGAGTATTGTTGTCGCTGTAGCTGTCATTAGTAATGGTTGCTGTTATGGATATGTTGGAATTGCCAAAATTGGTCGAGGTTTCAATTGGTAAAGCAATAGTTTCAGTAGCGTTACTTAATAGATTTCCTGTCCAAGTAAATGTTTGTTCTGGATTATTGTTAATAGTATAGGTGATATCAATTTGGGTAATGGTATTAAGTCCTTGGTTTTCTACAGTTGCCGTTGGGGTAAAGGAGTCGCAAAGCACTTCGTTTGAGTTTGGGGTAATAGATACTAATCTTACTTCATTGTCGGGTATTTGAATTGGTATTGTAGATTCCCAAACACCTCTACCGTATGTTGAAGCAATAATTTTTTCTCCATCTAAATTGACTTCTAGGTCACTTATAGCAACACTTGGCAGGTTGGCAAAGTATTCTTCCCATTCTGAAAGGGTGTCGTCTAATCTGTAAACACCTAAGCTTGTACCTACGTAAATTGGATTTTCGGTATGTCTGCCTTGGTGAGCTATTGAGAAAAATGCTTGATCGGTTGGAATATCGAAGGTGATGTTTTCTGAAATTGTTTCTGATTCGCCAATAGTAACCTTAAAAACTCCTCTTTCTGAAGGTTGTTCATTTTGGGCGATACCCACTCTGTCAGATGTAGTAAGATAAATAATATTACTATCATTTGAGTTAATTGCCATATCTGAGATTTCCGAATCCATTACTTTTATGAGGCTAAAAGTGGCACCGCCATTTCGACTTCTATATAGTATATTACTTTCAGCGGCAAATATAGTTTCAGGATTATTAGGGTCAACTTCAAGATCGTCAATATTGCCTGTGCCAATTGAAGATGATATTTTGCTCCATTGGTTGTTTTCTAATTTGTATAAAGCATCAAAACCGGCATAAACAGAACCATCTGAGGCAACAGCCAAAGGAGTAATCCAATTTCCCTGTATGGTATTGCCATTTGTATCTGTAGGTGCAGCGACTACCCCAACAGATTGCCCGGAATCTGATGAGATGAATAGGCTTCCTCCAAACTGGACAAATCCATAAACTAAACTACTATTATTAGGGTCAATTTCATAATCCATTCCATCACCACCGGTGAAAACATGCCATTGTTCTTGGTTTCGTATAAAACCTGCATTGTCCTGTAGACCTCCTGTTATTTTGCCTGCATCATTTTTTGCTACAGAAATTCTATAAAATTGACTAATACTGATGCCTGCGGTGTAATCGGTAAAAGAACTTCCTCCGTTTTCAGACATATAAATACCCCCATCACTACCAACATAGAGTTTGTTGTTGAAAATTTTAATAGTATGTATATCTGCGTGGGTATATCCTTGATCGGTAACGTTCCATCTATTGATTCTAATGAAAGTATCGCCTCCATTGGTGCTTTTCCAGACATTTAGACAACCCGTATAAACTTCGTTGAAATTTGATGGTGACACCTCAATGGCAAGATCGAACCAAGCTTGGTTAGATTCAAAAATATCTTGTTCGCTAGCTGTCCTCGTAAAAGACTCTCCACTGTCCAGTGATTTGTACAATCCACCAAAGGCAAAGCTATTACCTCCTGTTAGTGCTCGTAAAACATATACTCCAGATGGGTTTGCTCCACTAACTCCTATAGCAAGTCTCCCTGAACTTGAAGGAATGCCATTTGTGATCTCAACAAAATTATCTCCACCATCTGTAGATTTGAAAAAAGTATTTGAAGATACTGCATATATGGTGTTGGGGTCATTGGGTTTTAATTTGAAATCTTGAATATTACCGCTTCTTTTTACGGACCAAGTAGCTCCTCCATCTGTTGATTTTTGAAGACCCGCACTGGTACTTACCCAAATAATATTCGAGTTAGTTGGGTCTATGGTAATTTCGCTCATTAATAAGTTAATATTAGAATTACTTGGGTTTAGTCCCGTTTCATTCCAACTATTCCCTCCATCAGTAGATTTAAAAACACCTACACTATATGAATCAGCAGCATCATCATCACCAGTAGCAATATAGATGATTTGAGAATTGTTTGGGTCTATTGCAATACCGGAGACTCCTATTTGAGGAAAATCATCAAATAAATTCACCCATGAAGAACCACCATCTATTGATTTCCAAATTCCGCCTGCGGGCGCACCTACGTACCAGATGTTTTCATTGTTAGGGTCTACGGTAATTGCGTTTACTCTACCTTGCCCATTTAATGCGCCAGAATAAGTATCATGTGTAAAGGGACCTATGGAATTCCAGCTGGCAATAGGGTTCGCTGCTTTGCCGGTACTTTCATGTTTGCGTTTCCAAGACTCCCATAATTGTTTAGAAGTGGGAAGGTTGCCATTTTTGTCAATATAGTGGGTCCAATAATTTTCCCACCTTTTGTATGGTTTAAACCCGCTTCCCTTTTTTGTATAATCCTTATCGCTCCAATAGTTATTGAATGCATTCGAAATTTCGTACAATGAATTTGTTGGGGAAGAAGATTTGGATGTTTGCTGATTGGTTTTTAAATCTTTCATCCATGGCGCATTTTCATTGAATTGCGCACTAACATTTATAATAGCAAAAAGTACTATTATATTAAAAAGTAGAACTTTCATTAACATTTTTTTATAAAAATCAGAAAAATATTTCTTTTAATAATAGAGTGATCAGTTAAATTTTAATATTTATTTGTTTATCCTTTGTAGATAACGTAACAAACTCCCTTAAACTTTCACATTTACTTAGCAACAAAAAAATTAACTTTGCAAGGGTAACATTGCTTCATGAAATATATAATTTTAGTTTTATTGTGTTTTACAACGTCAATTGTTTTTGGACAAGATGTAATTGGAAAACCACAGAAAAAAGGCGATTCGCTTTCATTGGTAAAGAAAACAAAGCCAATAAATCCAAAAGACAAGCTTAAAAATGATTCTATAACTTTAACTATAGAAGATTATAAAATAATTTCTTTTGAAAGAGATACTACCTTTTTAGATACAACTTTGACTATCCAAAAGGAGTATAAGTATAACTACTTGCGTGAAGATGACTTTGAGTTAATGTCTTTTTCCAACATTGGGCAAGCCTATAACGAACTTGGGGTTGATTTTGAAAGGGTGGGGAGCTATCCAAATCTTGGGGCACTAGCAAAAGACCGTAAATACCTAGAGAAAGAACAAATTAATTATTATAATGTAGCCACCCCAATGACCGAGTTGTTTTTTAAAACAACTTTGGAAGAAGGTCAATTACTAGACGCAAATTTGACTTTCAATACCTCTAGAAGGTTAAATTTTTCTATTGGTTATATAGGCTTTCGTTCCCTTGGTAAGTATAATGATACTCAAATAGAATCAGGTAATTTCATAACTACTACAAATTATTTATCTAAAAACGGTAGATATTCGTTAAGAGCGCACATAGCTGCACAGAATATTTCGTCTGAAGAAAATGGAGGCTTGGCAGAAAAAGAAGAGCAATTTGAATCTGGTGATGAGGATTTTATAAATAGACCAAGGGTAGATGTCTTGTTAGATGATGCTGAAAATAAGATATTAGGTAAAAGATATTACTTAGACCATCAATATAAATTGGTGAGAAAACAGTTAGATTCTACCCGGTTTGAAAAAACGGCATTATCTATAGGACATAGTTTTGATTATGAGACCAAGTATTATCAGTTTATAGAAACATCGAATGATACATTATTTGGTGATGCAATTTTAAGTGCTATAGATGATAAGGCAATTTTGAAGACTTTTAATAACGAGGTTAATATAGAATTTTACAACAAGACACTTGGTAGGCTAACAGGCGGTGTTAATATGTATAATTACGATTATTATTTCAATAGCAGGCTTATTGAAGCAGATGGAACGGTAATACCCAATAGGTTGAACGGAACTGAGTTTGGACTGGTGGGAAAGTATGAAAAACGAATAGGTGGTTTTGATTTTAATGCGGATTTAAAATATAATCTTTCAGGTGAGTTGGCGGGTAATGTATTCAATGCCTCCGCATCCTATAATATTAATGATAATAATAAGGTAAGGTTCGCCTTGCACAATTCTACTAGGTTGCCCAATTTTAACTACTTATTGTATCAAAGTGAATATTTTAATTATAACTGGGATAATAGTAATGTTTTTGAAAAGGAAAGAGCAAGTAGTTTAAAAGGAGAGTTGTTGTCCAAAACTTGGGGACACTTAATGGTGAAGTATGGTAATTTAGATAACTATACATATTTTGCCCCTGTATCAGAAGAGGTAATTGCCGATGGGTTGGATAATGCATTTATAAAACCGTTGCAAGAGGGTAATACGGTATCTCATCTAAAAGTGAAATATCAAAAAGAATTTAGGGTTGGAATGTTTGCATTGAATAATACGGTCATGTATCAAAATGTGACTCAAGATTCTCAAGTACTCAATGTTCCGCAACTGGTAACTAGAAACACATTGTATTTTTCTTCTGATGTTTTTAAGAAAGCAATGTTTTTACAGACGGGTGTAACCTTTAAATACTTTACTGCTTATAATATGAATGGGTATAACCCTGTACTGGGTGAATTTTATGTTCAAAATAAAGAAGAGTTGGGTGGGTTCCCTTTGTTAGATTTCTTTATTAATGCAAGAATACAACAGACTAGAATTTATTTAAAGGCAGAACATTTTAACGCTTCGTTTTCTGGATATGATTATTATGCTGCACCAAATTACCCTTATCGGGACTTTGTTATACGTTTTGGTTTGGTATGGAATTTCTTTTCTTGATCAAAAAAGCTATGTAAAACATAAGGTCTTTAAGTGTCATTTAAATTCAGATGCTTAAAATTGAAGCAATTTATTATTTCCTTGTTTTCTAACTTCCGTTGAATCAGGTTGATATGGTCCGTTGCAAAAAACCTTGTATTTATTTTGCAAAAAAGTCTTGTTCATTGGAAAATAGGTTGTAGATTTGCACCCCGCTAGCGAGGAAGACGAGT
>CERD01119760.1_pt1 | contig 55944 bp, 51 predicted proteins | sample 530931 | NCBI WGS metagenome assembly CERD01 (sample SAMEA2621101, study PRJEB7988) | marine metagenome | isolation source: saline water (ENVO:00002010), including
TGGCGCGTAATGCGCGTTTCGAGGATTCGCTGGACGAACTCTTCCTGCTGGACAATTCAGGCGATCTTCAAGAGACGGTCGACAAGCTGCTGCGCATCATCGACCGCTAAACGCCTTCATCGGCCCGGTTGCGGATAGAAGCCCGGCACGGCGTTGGGCCGATCTATACGACCAGCCGGCATGCTGCAGTTGAGGTCGCGGAAAGGCTGGCCGTTGAGCAGCTCCCAGCCATGCCCCGGCGAGGTCTGGCGACAGATGACCGTGCCATCGGCCTTGCTCTGCCATTGGTAATAAGGGGCCGGAGCGGCTGAAGCCAGCACGGGCAGCAACAGGCTGAACGCAATGAGGAAGGCGCGCATGGATTGGGCTTCGATGGAGTGCTGGCGCCACTTTAGCCGGATCGGCCCGCAGCGCAAGCGCGGCCTGTCGGCACGCCTCAATACCAGACCTTTTCCGCCTCGCGCATGAAGATTTCTACGGTTTTCGGCCCGATCCCTTCGAACTCACCCAGCCGTTTCTCCAGGTCCTTGCGGTCCTTGCTTTGCTCGCGCATGTTGCCGAGCTTGCCGCCGTATTCGCTGTTGAGCTTGTTGCACAGTTTGAGTAGTCGCTCGGCAGTCGACTCGTCATAGCGCACGTAGCGACCCTCGCCGAGCATGTTTACCAACTTCTGCCAGCTGCAGTTGCAGAGTTTGCGCGGGGTGTCACGCTGGTGCTTCTCGACGATCACCCGATAGGTATCTGCCGCAATGTCCTGCTGGATGCGCTTGCCGAACAGGAAGCTGGCGATGAACCACTTGAACAGTTCGCCTTCGCCCTGACTGATATCGATCCCGAGTTGCTTAGCACTGATTTCGCTGGCCATTGCCCTGTCTCGTTCGCGGTGAATTCATCTCTTTGCGACGCCCCTCAGTCGCAAGGGTTCGCTGCTGGCATGTAGCGATAGGCAAGAATCCGCCGACAGACCCTTCAATCATGAGCGACTTCTTGCCAATGGAGGCTTGTTGCCGGCTCGGATGGGCTGGAACAGAGCCTTCAGCGCTTGTGGCACAGCTCGTGCTATGTCTGAACTGCCCGATGCGACGACCAATGACAAGAAAAGCCGCACAGCGCTTCTGCTCTCCTCCGTGAAAGCACGTCCGACGCCGTCTCCCTTTTCTTGTCTTTGCATGCAGCCCTGGCGCTGTAGCTGATCGTCTATCGTCAGTTCTGCAAGACCAATAACAACGAAACGGAGAGACACCATGAGATTGACCAAACGCTTCAGCCTGCTCGCTGCCGCAGCGGCCTTCACGGCCAGCACCGCCGCAGTCGCTGCCCCGACCTTCATCAACATCCTCACGGGCGGCACCAGCGGTGTGTACTACCCGATCGGGGTGGGCATCTCCCAGCTGTACAGCAAAGGCATCGACGGCGCGAAAACCTCCGTGCAGGCAACCAAGGCTTCGGTCGAAAACCTTAATCTGCTGCAAGCCGGCCGTGGCGAGCTGGGCTTTGCCCTCGGCGATTCCGTGGCTGACGGCTGGAATGGCGTCGAGGACGCCGGCTTCAAGGCGCCCCTGAAGAAACTGCGCGCCATCGGCGGCAGCTACCCGAACTACATCCAGATCGTTGCCAGCAAGGAATCCGGCATCAAGACGCTGGCAGACCTGAAGGGCAAGTCGCTCTCCGTCGGCGCGCCGAAGTCCGGCACCGAACTGAACGCCCGCGCCATCCTCAAGGCTGCCGGCCTGAGCTACGAAGACATGGGCAAGGTCGAATACCTTCCGTTTGCAGAATCGGTCGAGCTGATCAAGAACCGCCAGCTCGATGCCACCCTGCAGTCGGCCGGCCTGGGCATGGCTGCAATTCGCGACCTGGCTTCCACCATGCCGCTGAACTACGTGGAAATCCCAGAGGATGTGGTCGCCAAGATCGGCAACGATGCCTACCAGGCAGCCAAGATCCCGGCAGGCACCTATGACGGCCAGGAAGCCGATGTGCCGACCGTGGCCATCACCAACATCCTCGTGACCCATTCCGACGTGCCGGATGACATTGCCTATCAGATGACCAAGCTGCTGTTCGAGAACCTCGATCAGCTGGGCAATGCGCACTCCGCTGCCAAGGACATCAAGCTGGAAAACGCGACCAAGGCGCTGCCGATCCCGCTGCATCCGGGTGCCGAGCGTTACTACAAGGAAGCCGGCGTACTCTGATCACGCCCTGGGTAGCCCATGCGCTGCCAACCTGAACCGCAGGCGTCGGTCCTGACGCTTGCGGCTCGCCCAATCCGAATCTGAAGAGGCGCTAGTAAAACCAGCGTGAGATCACGGCAGGTTTTGTTAGCGGCTCTACGCGACCACGCTTTATCGGCTCGAGGCAATTCATGAGCGAACTACAACAAGAGGAAGGCCTGGCAGGTAGCGCAGCCGATTGGCCAAAAGCTTTGTTTTATGTGGCCCTGCTGTTTTCCATCTACCAGATTGTCATGGCGGCGTTTCACCCGGTATCGAGCCAGGTACTGCGAGCGGGGCATGTCGGCTTTCTGCTGATGGTCGTTTTTCTGTATTTTCCGGCCGGGGGCAATGGTCGCCCCTGGCAGCCGCTGGCCTGGGTGCTGGCCCTGGCCGGCATGGGCACGGCGTTCTATCAGTGGTATTTCGAAGCCGACCTGATCCAGCGCTCCGGTGACCTCACCACCCTGGACTTCGCTGTCGGCGTCCTGCTGATCGCGCTGGTGTTCGAAGCCGCTCGCCGGGTCATGGGCATCGCCTTGCCGATCATCTGCGCCATATTCCTCGCCTATGGGCTACTCGGTCAGTATCTGCCCGGGGATCTCGCGCACCGTGGCTACGGCATCGACCAGATGGTCAACCAGCTCGCCTTTGGCACCGAAGGCCTGTACGGCACGCCGACCTACGTCTCGGCAACCTACATCTTTCTGTTCATCCTCTTCGGCGCCTTTCTTGAGCAGGCCGGGATGATCAAGCTGTTCACCGACTTCGCCATGGGCCTGTTCGGCCACAAGCTGGGCGGCCCGGCCAAGGTCTCGGTGGTGTCTTCGGCATTGATGGGCACCATCACCGGCTCCGGCGTCGCCAACGTGGTGACCACCGGCCAGTTCACCATCCCCCTGATGAAACGCTTCGGCTACAAGGCCGCTTTTGCGGGCGGTGTCGAAGCGACCTCCTCGATGGGCAGCCAGATGATGCCGCCGGTGATGGGCGCCGTGGCGTTCATCATGGCTGAAACCATCAACGTGCCCTTCATCGAAGTCGCCAAGGCCGCGCTGATTCCGGCCTTGCTGTACTTCGGCTCGGTGTTCTGGATGGTTCACCTCGAAGCCAAGCGCGCTAACCTCAAAGGCCTGCCGAAAGAGGAGTGCCCCAGCGCAATGGCCGCGGTCAAGCAGCGCTGGTACCTGCTGATTCCGCTGGGTGTACTGGTCTATCTGCTGTTTTCCGGACGCACGCCGCTGTTCTCCGGAATGGTCGGCCTGGCGCTGACAGCGATCGTCATCCTTGGCTCGGCAATCATCCTCAAAGTCTCGTCATTCGGCCTGCGCATTGCCTTCTGGATCGCACTGGGCGTGCTCTGTGCCGGATTCTTCCAACTCGGTATCGGGGTCATCTTCGCGGTCATCGCGGTGCTGGTGGCGATCTGCTGGTTCATCAAAGGCGGACGCGACACCCTGGTGGTCTGCCTGCACGCGCTGGTTGAAGGCGCACGCCATGCGGTACCGGTGGGCATTGCCTGCGCCCTGGTCGGCGTGATCATCGGTGTGGTGTCGCTGACCGGTGTGGCCTCGACCTTTGCCGGCTATATCCTCGCGGTCGGTGAGAACAACCTGTTCCTCTCGCTGATCCTGACAATGCTGACCTGCCTGGTGCTGGGCATGGGCATTCCGACCATCCCCAACTACATCATCACCAGCTCGATCGCCGCACCGGCGCTGTTGGACCTCGGTGTCCCGCTGCTCGTCTCGCACATGTTCGTGTTCTATTTCGGCATTCTCGCCGACCTCACACCGCCGGTGGCGCTGGCCTGCTTCGCGGCGGCACCGATCGCCAAGGAAACCGGACTGAAGATCAGCATGTGGGCGGTGCGCATCGCGATTGCCGGCTTCGTGGTGCCGTTCATGGCGGTCTACAACCCCTCGCTGATGATGCAAGGCGACAGCCTGTGGATGACCGCTTACATGGTTCTCAAGGCCGCTTTCGCCATTGGACTCTGGGGCGTCGCCACGATTGGCTACCTGCAGCGCCCGCTGGCCTGGTGGGAGCGTGTGCTTGGTTTCGCCGCTGGCGCGACGCTGATCATGGCCATGCCGATCACCGACGAAATCGGCTTCGGTATTGGCCTTCTGTTGCTCGCACAGCACATCGTGCGTGCCCGTCGTGCCGGGCCGGTACTGGCGTGATCGGACTCTGTCTGGGACTGGCCGGGGTGGTGTGGGCGGAGGTACCCATCGCCGACTTCACCCTGGCCTGGAACCACACCATCGAGAAGGTCCGCTGGGAAGAGGATTACCGCGTGACGCCGGACGGGCTGCTGCTCGGCGAAGCGCGGGTCAAGGGTTCAGGTGCCGGGATGGAAATCCCGGATGGCGCCGAACTGCGTGACGGGGCCTGGCACTACCAGCGCCAGATGCCGCCGTTGCAACCGCTGCGAGTGGGGCGAACCCCCGAGGCAGGGGATTACCAATTGTGTTTCGACCAGCGTTGCCACGCCTTGAGCGAATGGCTAGGCCCGCCAAAAGCGGCCCAGCCCGCGCTGGAACTCTGGAGCTGCGCCGCGCAGGCGGTGGGCTCCTAACGTACGACCTGCATGGCCTCGCGGTCATGTAGGTTGCACACACCGCCTGGTGGATCGGTGAAGCGTGATCCACCCTACGTTGGCTCATCGCCTACGGTGGTTATCAGGTGGCCTGCAACGTCGCTCTGCGGTTGCTTGCTGCAAGCTGTCTGGCGCGCAACTTGCGCCACCAGATCACCACGCCAGTCACCGACAGCACGGCAATTGCCAACCCCAATACCGCGATCAGAATGCGCCCAGGCATACCCAGGATCCGGCCGCCGTGTATCGCGGGTTGCAGCATGTGGAACTGCTCACCCAAGGTGCCCTGCCCCGGTATCTCCTGTCCCAGCAATTGCGTGCCGTCGCTGCCGTGAAAAAACAGCCAGGCATTGCCCTGGTTGCTGTCGTGGTCTCCGAATCCGGCACCGTAGAAGTTGTACTCGAAGCTGTAATACAGCTCACCGATGGGTTCGCTTAGACCCAGGTCGGCGGCGTGCTGCATGGCGAAGTCATAGGCCCGATGGAAGTCGTACTGCGTCACACCCAACTCGTCCTTTGGCAGCTTTCCGCGCGCCGCGTAGACGCTCGGTTCCACCGTTGATACCAACGACACCACCGGTTTGAAGACCTGCTCAGGCAGGTTCATGGCGATGCTGCTGATGGCGACCGGGGTGAGCAGCAACCACAGCCACAACCCGCTGGCGCGATGCACGTCGTGGTTGAGCCGCTGGCGCTTGATCTTCCAGGCGGTTCTCCACTTGCCGAAGAACGGCCGCCCACGCGGATAGGTCAGCAGCAGCGAGACGACACAGTCGAGGGTCCAGAAGATTGCGACGATACCCATCAGCCAGAGGCCCCAGTTGCCCGGCAGCGTCAGGTTGTAGTGAAACTCCAGCAGAAACGGCACCAGGTTCTGCCGGGAAAAACAGCACTCGCCCCAATAGCGTGTGCCAACCAGATCGCCCGTCACCGCATCGAGGTAATGCACCACCGGCTGTTCTTCATAGGGCTTGCCGGTTGCAGGATCATTGCGCGGTACCAACGCCATCAGCGCGGCATGCCCCGGCTCGTCCGGAAACTCCATGTACCAGACTTGCATGCGCGGATTGGCCTGCTCGACCCGGTCGACCAGCGCCCCCGGCGCCAGCACCGGGCCTTCGCTAGCGGTGTGATAGAACTCGGGGTTCAGCCATTCATCCAGCTCATGATGGAAGGCCAACACACTGCCAGTGATACCGGCGAGAAACAGAAACAGCGCCGTCGCCAGTCCGATGTAGCGGTGCAGCAGTACGAGGATCGAACGCATGGTCGGTGTCCGTCTTGCAGAACGCACAAAGCCGCCGGCCCATCACAGGCCAGCGGCTTTCGCAGGGTGCTTAGAAGTCGTAGGTCAACGTAGCCATGACGTTTCGCGCTTCGCCGTAATAGCACTGACTGAGGCTGTTGCAGGCGGCGACGTATTTTTCGTCGGTCAGGTTGTTCAGGTTCAGCTGTGCGCTCAAACCGTCCAGCCCGACACGCGACAAGTCGTAACCGAGCATGGCGTCGTACAGCGTGTAGGACGGGATACGTAGCGTATTCTCCGCATCCGCCCAGCTCTTGCCGAAGTAGCGCACGCCACCGCCGACCTGCAAGCCTGCGATCAGGCCTTGCTCGAATGTGTAGTCGGTCCACAGCGACGCCATGTTGCGGGCCACCGCATTAGGCGTATTGCCGCGGTTGTTGACCCCAGCAGCGCCGGTGAAGTCCTTGGAGTACTCCACATCCATGTAGGTGTAGCTGGCGATCACGTTGAGGTTGTCTCGCGGACGCAAGCGCGCCTCCACTTCCACGCCTTTGGAGCTGAGTTCGCCGACGGCGCGATAGAAGTTCTCGTTGGAATCCTTGTTTGCCAGGTTCGACTGTTTCAGGTCGAAGTAGGAGATGGTGTACAGATCGTCGGTGCCCAGCGGCTGGTATTTCAGGCCCAGCTCGTACTGTTCACCCTCGGTCGGGTCGAGCAGCGTGATGTCATAGCTACCTGTGCCCGAATCATAGTTATAGGCTCCCGTGGCGTTAGGGTTGAAGGATTCCGAATAGCTAGCGTAGGGCGACAAGCCGTTGTCGAAGGCATAGAGCACCCCGACCCGCCCGGTAAACTGCTCAAGTTTTGACTGGTCCGCCTGGTCGCCATACATGGACTCAGTCTGCTCGAAGGAAACATCGACCCAGTCCTGCCGGGCACCCAGCGAAAAGCGCCAGTTGCCCAAGCTGATCAAATCCTGCACGTAGAGGCCGGTCTGCTCCAGCTCCCGTAGTTCGTCGTACTGGTGATAGAAAACCAGGCTGCTCGGTTTGGCGACGCCGTTATAGGGGTTGATCGTGCCGATGCCGGTGGCCGCGTTGTAATCGACTTTGGCCTTGCGACGCTGATAATCCAGCCCGGTTACCAAGGTGTGGTTCAGTGCACCGGTGTCAAAAAGGAACTGCAGCTGGTTATCCAACGTCCAGGCGTGTAGCACCTCGTCAGCACCGGTGTAATAGCGCACCAGCTCGTCCTGCGTGGCGTAGCCGTACTGGTAGACCTGGCCGGACTCGACCGTCGAATCGAGATACTGAAAGTTCTGCCGCGCCGACACCGTATCGTTGAAACGGTGTTCCAGCTGATAGCCGATCATCTGCTGGTCGCGCTCGAACTTTTCGTAATCCTCATCGCCTTCGAAGAAGCTGCGTGAGATGCGCTGGCCGTTGTGCGAGGTTACGGTGCCGTCAGCTGGCAGGCCGCCGTGATAGCCGCTTTCGGGGTCATGCTGGAGCATGGCCTGGAGCGTCAGCCGGGTGTCCTCGGTGAAGTCGATGCTCAGCGAAGGCATGACGGCGTAGCGCTTCTCTTCAATGCCATCGACCTGGTTGTCGGCATCCTTCGCGACGCCGACCAGACGATAGGCGATGCGCTCGTCATCCAGCGGGCCGGTGAAGTCGAACGCGGCCTGCTTGTTATCCTCGCTGCCGTAGGACAGCCTGATCTGCCGACTCGCCTCGTATTGCGGCTTCTTGCTGGTCATCGCCACCAGGCCACCGGGGAGGCTGCGGCCGTAGAGCACCGAGGATGGGCCTTTGAGGATGTCGATACGCTCGATGAAATAGGGGTCGACCTGCAGGCTGCTGTAGGTGCCGCTATCGCCCAGCAGCTTCTGGCCATCGAGGTAGAGGTTATCCACCGACCCGTCAGTGATACCGCGCATGGCGACGTAGTCGTAACGGGTAGTGGCACCATAGGGAGTGCTCATCAGGCCCGGCGTGTAGCGTACGGCTTGGGCAATGGAGCGTGATCCTTGGTCTTCGATCTGCTGGCGGGTGACCACGGAAACGGTTTGCGAGGTCTCGGCCAACGGCATGCTCGTCTTGGTCGCCACGCTGCTGTGCGTGGCGTTGTAGCCTTCCATCTCGCCCAGCGCATTGCCCAGCGCGAAGCCTTCCACCACCATCGGCTTCAGCTCGACGGCTTGGGCCTGTTCGCGAGACGGCGCAGGCACCAGCGAATAGGCACCACGTTCGTCACGCACGGCCTGCAGACTGCTGCCGTCCAGCAAAGTGTCGAAGCCTTCTTCAACGCCATATTGACCGTGCAGGCCGCTCGACTGGCGATTGTCGACCAGACGGCCATCGACCGACAGCATCACGCCGGCCTCTCCCGCGAAGCGGCTCAGGGCGGAGGAAAGTGAACCGGGCGGAATGTCATAGCTGCGTTCAGTCTGCTGCTGTACCGATTGCGCCAGCGCCCCCGGCGCGACGGCAACGGTGGCCAATGGCAGGCAGATCATGGCGGCACGAATGGCCTGGGAAAGCGGACGTGGACGGCGAGCGGGCAAGGCAGTGGAGCGCATGATTCATCCTTTTTTGCGGGAGCAAATTCGTGATCGTTGCGGTTATGCCCAGCGACTCGTCCCAAAAGGGAACCGCCAACTCAAACTATTTCATCGGGTGCTTTTCAGGCTTCCGATTGCAGCGGCTCGAGACTGACCCACCACGGCAGGCGCCGATTGACGCGCAACGACAGTGTGCTCGCCAGAACGTCCAGGACACGCTCGGTATCGGCCAGTGGATAAGCGCCCACCACGCGTACGCCAGCGATGCGGGGATCACAACCGAGAAAGCCCTGGCGGTATCGGCTCAGTTCGGCCAGGAATTCATCCAACCGCAGGTTGTCAGCCACCAGCACGCCACGAACCCAGGCCTGGCGCCCCATTTGAACCGGACGTTCGGCTTCGGCGTAGCGCTGGTCGAAGCTGATTTGCTGGCCCTGCAGTGCCGTACGCGCTCGACCATTGGCAGGTCGGACCTCAACTGCGCCGTCGAACACACTGAGCTGCGTGCGACCGTCGCGCTGCAGGACCGAAAAACGTGCGGCCTCATGGGTTTTCACGCTGCCTTCGGCGGTCCGCAGCAATAACGGACGCTGTTCATTGCTTGCCTGCACCAGCAGCTCGCCACGGTAGAGCGACAGCTGGCGCACCTGATCATCGAGCGCGACGTCGACCGCGCTGTCGGTGTTAAGCCACAGGTGCGAGCCGTCAGGCAATCGCCAATCGCGCACCTCACCCACGGCCGTGCGTTGGTCGGCCGTCCAGCTGCGCCAAGGCATGGCGCCGCCCGCCAAGGCCAGAACACCACCCCCAAAAATAACGGACAGGGCTTTCAGTGCCTGTCGCCGCGTCGGCTGACGGCGCTGCATCAAACTGCTCGCCCTGGCACCAAACGGATCACGGGCGAGCGGCTCGAAGCGTCCACTGATCTGTTCGACGCGCTGCCACGCGCGCGCGTGCTCGGGATCGTTTAGCCAGCATCGCCAGGCCTCGCGGTCGTCATCGCTGACGCGGTCCGACTGCAGCACGGCGAACCACTGTGCAGCGGCCTGCAGCACCTGATAGTCCAGCTTCACTCAGTCGTCCTCGATCAGGGTCAGGCAGTGCAGCATGGCCTGCGCCATGTACTTTTTGACCATCCGTTCGGACACGCCCAGTTCCAACCCGATGGCGGCGTAGGTCAGGCCTTGCAGTTGTGACAGGAGAAACGCACGCCGCACGTTTTCCGGCAGTCGAGCCAGCATTGCGTCGACCTGCATCAGTGTTTCGACCACCATCACCTGGGATTCCGGCGAAGGAGCCACCGCCTCCGGTTGCAGCGCAATCGCTTCCAGGTAAGCCTGCTCGATCTGCCGCCGACGCCAATGGTTGATCAACAGGCCACGGGCGATGATGTGCAGGTACGCACGCGGCTCACGTATCGCATCCAGCCCCTGGTCCTTGCTCAGCACCCGTACGAAGGTGTCCTGGGCAAGGTCGGCTGCCCTCTGGCTGCAACCGAGCTGTCGCCGCAACCAACCGTTCAGCCAGCCCTGGTGGTCGACGTAAAGTCGATGCACCAGTTGTTGCCGGACCACCCCCTCTGCTGCCATGTCTCGCCGCCTTTCATCGTCAAGACGGTAATGCTAACGCTTCTCATCAACAAAAGACCATGAGGATGTCTTGCCTCTGATCTTTTTGCTGGGGACTTTCCGGCGGCTGGACTAGGCTGTTCAACAACTGATTGCAGGAGAACCTCATGACCCACTTCGCCCGGCTCAGCCTGGCTGCGCTGCTTGCCGCAGCCCTCCCCGTTCAAGCAGCGCAGCTACTCCCCGGCCTATGGGAGTTCAGCAGTGAGAAACTGGTCGTCGACGGCATGCAGATGCCTGGCATGTCCGAGATGTTGGGGCAGATGAACCAGTTGCCTCCCGAGCAGCGCAAAATGATGGAGAGCATGCTTGCCGAACAGGGTGTCGAGCTGGGTTCCGGGGGCGTCCGCATCTGTCTGAGCGAAGCACAGGTCAAGTCACACAAGCTGCCCTTTCAGGACGAGCCCGGTTGCAAGCAAGAGGTCCTTGAACAAACGGAAAGCCTGTGGCGATTCCGTTTCGAGTGCCCGGATGCAAAGGGTCAGGGCGAGACGAAGGTGATCAGCGAGCGGGAGGTAGCAAGCACCATCGAGACGACCTACACCACGGGCGAACAACAGGGCACCAGTCAAATGCAGTCACGCGGCCAGTGGATTGGCGAGGACTGCGGCGCATTGAAGCCTCAGCGCTAACCAGCGCAACGTTTCACGTGGAACGCGAAGCAAGACTTGCGATTACTCAGTGACCCAATCGCCTGCACTGTGCTGTTCGCATGCGGGCTGCAGGTAACGGGCATCGCTGGCGACGCCGTAGTAGTGGATGTCCTGGCGATACGGCATGTTCGAAACCTGGGCGTCGCGGCAAATGCCGAAGGCGCCAGTCGGACACTGCTCAACAAAGGTCACTTTGACCTCTTGGTCCTTGAGGGCTGGCTGGCAGAATCCGCTGCGAAAGAGCTCGCCGGGAATGCTGCGATTCTCCTGGCAGATCTTCACTTCGATCCGATCATCCTGACTATGAACGATGCAGCCTTCTGCAAGCGCCTCGGCGCAAAGCCCTACCATCAACAGCAGCACATACAGCGAACGCATCACCAGTCCCTCCCGATCGAACGCGGCGACTCTAGCACGCAGGTCTGAAAACCGCTTTCCTCCGATCGGCAGAATGCGCACCATAACGCCATGCTTTCCAATATCCCGACACACCTCATCAGCGGCTCGCTCGGCGCCGGCAAGACCAGTCTGATACGTGCGCTGCTGGCGCAACGCCCTGCCAGCGAGCGCTGGGCGGTGCTAATCAATGAATTCGGCCAGGTCGGGCTCGATGCTGCGCTACTGAGCACCGACGACTCAGGCGTAAGCCTGACGGAAGTCGCCGGCGGCTGCCTGTGTTGCGTAAATGGTGTGCCCTTCCAGGTGGGCCTGAGCCGATTGTTGCGCAAGGCGAAGCCGGACCGGCTGTTCATCGAACCCTCCGGCCTGGGTCATCCTGCCGAGCTGCTTGATCAACTCTCGCGCGCACCTTGGCACGGCGTGCTTGCTGTGCAGCCCTGCGTGGCGGTCATCGACGGGCCGGGGCTGCTACGGGGCGAACCGCTTCCGGAGAGCCAGCGGCAGTCACTGAACCACTGTGGTCTGTTGGTGATAAACAAGAGCGAAGGCCTGAGCCAAACCGAACGGCATTCAATTCAAGCGCTGCTGCCGCCGATACCAGTCTGCTGGACGCAGCATGGACTGCTGCCACTTGGGGAGTTGCCCGGCATTGACCAGCACGCAGGTCATGCTGAAACAGCCCCCTCATCGCTGCCCTCTTCACCGGCAAGCCTTGCTCATGTCTGGCTGGACCCACGTCAACCACTGTGCCAGAGCCAGAATAGCGCCGATGGCTGGAGCATCGGCTGGCGCTGGCACCCGAGTCAGCGCTTCGATCTGGAGCGGGTCAAGGGCTGGTTGGAATCGATGGACTGGCGCCGCGCGAAGCTGGTCATGCAGGGTCCGCAGGGCTGGCAGTCACTCAACGCGCTGAATGGCCAGACCTTGGCATTCGCGCCCAGCGAATGGCGCAAGGATTCCCGCCTCGAATTGATCTTTACCGAGCCTCAGGATGAACAGCATCTGAACGACGCGCTGGTCGCCTGCCGCCTGTGACCAGCGGCTCAATCGTCGCGGCGGCGCCAGTCGTCCATCTGAATCACCTGGCCAGAATCCTGACGAGCAGGAAACGGATGGGCTTCCATTTCGATCGGGCCCGAACGGGCGCCAAACATCACGATGCTTCCCTGGTGCCGCTGCTCCCCGGTCACGGTGAACTCGAAGCCGTAGACCCGCGCAAAGCGGCGCTGGCCACGCGTATCACGGATCAACCCGAGCCGGCGAAAGGCTACGTTGCCGTCAAGCAGCTCCACATCCATCTTCTTGCAGTGCTGCCGCACTGCCCTCAGCGCCCGCTCGCGGATGCCATAGGAATGCCACAGCCAGGCGCCAATGCTGAGCAGCACCAGGACAATAAACAGATTGCCGAGCGTCACCATGGATGACACTGCCGGCAACCCCACAAGCAGCGATAGGCATTGTGCCCTGCGCGCGGCGCAACGGTGACCCGGCGCATCAGCTTTCCAGCCAAACGTCGCGTACCCAATGCCAGACCGACTCCCAGCTTTCGTCAGTCATCTCATGCTCGCTGCCGTCGAACAACATGACTTCGCCTTCAAGATCCACTACGTAGAAGTCAGGTCCGTCCTGGCAGATGGGCAGCAGGTCTCGCTCCACGCCAGCGTCCCAGGCATTCGCGGCCACTTCGGGCAGATAGGTGTGCGCTTGCGGATCAGCCGCGGTGACGGGCTCCAGACGTCCGTAGACCACATCGCTGACCGTCAGCAGAAACTCGCGTAGGCCGAACGGCAGGTTGATCAGCAACTCCTCCTCAACCTCGACCAACCGGTCATCGTCCGGCAGCTCCAGTGGTACCGGCACCGGTTCGTTTAGCTCTCGCAGCTGCTCGATTACTTCTTCCATGACGGCCCCCCTTCGACGGTCTTGAGAATGCGCGTTTATACAAGCCCACGCATTGGCTAGCCAGTACCAGTCGCGCTAAAGTATTTGCCGTTTGGAAAAAATTGGCGCGCCGCTAGGGTTTCGCGGGTAATGAACGGTCCGCCTTGCAGTCTCAGACATTAGGTAGCAACCGCAATTGGTGCCTGCTCGTCGCCATCAGCCCGTAACGGGGTGAACAGGAGAAATTGTGGCATCCATTGAAGATCTAGATAGGCTCGCCAAGGCGATCGCCCAGTGCGGTGACGAGCCGATCCATATCCCCGGCAGCATTCAGCCCCATGGCTTTCTGCTGGTAGTCAGCGAGCCCCAGCTAACCATTACCCAGGCCAGCGAAAACGTGCGTGAATGGCTCGGCGTTGATGTGCAGACGCTGCTGGGGCAGCCGCTGACCGAACTCATCGGTGAATGCGGTTTTGCTGAAGGGTTGGCTTCATTGGCTGACGATGATCACAACCCCTTTCACCTGCGGGACATCAATTTCAGCCTGCCAGGCCGCAGTAACCATCCGCCGCTAGCCCTGATGGCGCACCGTTACAAGGGCAAGCTGATCGTCGAGTTCGAAGCGGCCGGCAGCCCGGGCGCGGCATACGACAAGTTATACCCTCTGATGCGCACCTTCGTCGTGCAGCTGCAGGAGGCGCAAGACCTTCAGTACATCTGCCAACTGGCTGTTCATGAGGTCAAGCGCATCACCGGCTTCGGTCGCGTCAAAGCCTATCGATTCGATTCCCAGGGCAACGGCCATGTATTGGCAGAGCAGGCTGACGCAGGCTATCCGCGTTATCTGGGGCTTTGTTTTCCCGCCTCGGATATCCCGCCGCAAGCGCGTCAGCTCTACTGCAACAACCTGATCCGCGTAATCCAGGACGCCAATTACCAACCCTCTCCGGTCGTGCCCACGCTGACACCTGACGGAGAGCCGCTGGACTTGAGCTTCGCCTCGCTGCGCAGCGTGTCGCCTGTTCATCTGCAATACATGCGCAACATGGGCACTCTGGCGTCGATGTCGATTTCCATCGTCATCCAGGGGCGCCTCTGGGGACTTATTTCCTGCCACGACGCCGAGCCTCGCCAGGTCAACTACCAGACCCGTACAGCCTGCGAGCTGCTGGGTCGCATCATGTCGCTGCAGATCGAAGCCAAAGAGGCGGCGACCCTGGCGCAACGCAAGCTCGAACTGCGACGGCAGATCGTCGAGATGCTGTCGTCCATGGCTGACCGCGACAGCGTCATTGAAGGCTTCAAGTGTCTGCCGCAGGTGGTGCTGGAATTCGCCGGTGCGGTCGGCAGCGCCATTGTCTCCGGCGAGCACTCCGAACCGATTGGCGAGACGCCGCCAGGCGCCTTGCTTATCCGCTTGACCCAGTGGCTGTCGAAGCAACGCGAGCAACTGGTGTTCAGCACCGACTGCGTCAGCCGCGACGTACCCTCGATACCTGAATTGGCCGAGCACTGTGCCGGTTTGCTGGCGATCTCCATCTCCCGCCTGCACCCGCATTACTTGATCTGGTTTCGACGCGAACAGATCAAGACAGTCAACTGGGCTGGCCAGCCAGAAAAGCGCATCAACAGCCAGGGCAGCCTCTCGCCACGCCACAGCTTTGAAAGCTGGCAAGAGACGGTACGCGGCTATGCGACGCCTTGGCAGCAGGTTGAGCTGGAGGGCGCACTGGAGTTGCGCACAGCAGTGCTCGGTATCGTCCTGCGCAAGGCCGAAGAGATGGCCCAGCTGGCCGGCGAACTGCGCGAAAGCAACAAGGAGCTGGAGTCCTTCTCTTATAGCGTTTCACACGACCTGCGTGCGCCGTTGCGGCACATTGCGGGGTATGCCGAGCTGCTCGGAGAGCTCGAGGGCAGCAAGCTCAGTGAACGCGGCCTGCGCTTTCTCGACAACATCGGCGACGCGGCCCGCTTTGCCGGAACCCTGGTCGACAATCTGTTGAGCTTTTCCCAGATGGGTCGCGCCGCGTTGCGCTTGTCCGATGTGAATCTTTCCGCGCTGGTTGAATCCATTCGTCAGGAAATGGCACCCGACTGTGAAGGTCGCGAAATAGAATGGCAGGTCCATCCTATGCCGATCGTGGTCGCCGACGCTGCTTTCATCCACATGGCGTTGCGCAACCTGATCTCGAACGCGATCAAATACAGCCGCAAACGCGAGCACGCCACCATTGAGATCGGTGCCGAAGAGCGCACCGAGGAAATCATCGTCTACGTCCGCGATAACGGCGTGGGCTTCAACATGCAGTACGCCAACAAATTGTTCGGCGTCTTCCAGCGGCTGCATCGCATGGAAGAATTCGAAGGCACCGGGATTGGTCTGGCCAGCGTGCGCCGGATCATCGAACGCCACGATGGTCAGGTCTGGGCCAACGGCGAGGTCAACCAGGGTGCAACCTTCTTCTTTTCACTCCCCAGACTTACCTATGCGTCACCCATTTAGTACGGGACTCTAAATGCTCAAACCGATTTTGCTGGTCGAGGACAATCCACACGATCTCGAGCTGACGTTGGTGGCGCTCGAACGCAGCCAGCTGGCCAATGACGTCATTGTCATGCGCGACGGCGCCGAGGCCCTGGATTACCTCCACCGCCGCGGCGACCACGCCGACCGCGCCGACGGCAATCCAGCGGTGCTCCTGCTGGACCTGAAGCTGCCAAAGGTCGACGGCCTGGAAGTGCTGAAGACCGTTCGGGACACCCCAGAATTGCGCAGCATTCCTGTGGTGATGCTCACCTCGTCCCGTGAAGAGCCCGACCTGGTCCGAGCATACGAGCTCGGAGTGAACGCTTACGTGGTCAAGCCGGTCGAATTTCGAGATTTCGTCGCCGCCATCTCCGATCTGGGGATTTTCTGGGCCGTGCTGAATGAGCCGCCACCTGGATCGCTGCGGTTGCAGCGCCCCCTTCGGGATCGCAAGAACAGTGAGGAGCCGAGCTAACCGCTCATGCTTTAGGCTCCAGAGCAGAACTCCTTTCAAGTAGTGCGGTATCCGCGACAGGATGGTTATGCCGGCGACAACACCTATCAGCGTCCTGTTTGTTGAAGACAGCCCGCACGACGCTGAACTCGCGCTCGTCACGCTCGAAAGAAGCGGCTACAGCATCGATAGCGAAGTGGTCTTCGACCAAGCAGGTGTTGCCGAAGCCCTGCAACGTCGAAGCTTCGATCTGATTCTGTCCGACTTCATTCTTCCCGGTTATTCCGGCAGCCTGGCCCTGCAGGACGCCAGGCAGCTCGCACCCGAAACGCCGTTCATCTTCCTCTCCGGCGTCTTTGGTGAGGAGCATGCTGTAAACATGATGCGCTCCGGCGCCGTGGACTATGTTCTCAAGCAAAACCTCGGTTTCCTTCCGAAAGCTGTTGAGCGGGCATTGAGCGAGGTACAGGAGCGGCGCGGCCGGTTGCGCGCAGAGGAAGCGCTGCGCGAAGTGGAGGTTCGGGCGCGTTTGGCGATTGACGCTGCGAGGCTCGGGATGTGGGACTACGACCCACAGCACGGCAGGCTGGTTCTCGACCGCCGCTGCCGCGCCATGTTCGGCTTGGCCGACCGTGCGCCTGTGGATATCCATGTCTTCGAGTCGCTGTGCCACCCAGAAGACCTGCAGCGCATGCGCGAACACGTCTGGGAAGCGATCAGCATCGACAAGGGCGACAAGGAGTACACCACCGACTACCGGATCATGCTCGAAAGCGGTCAGGTTCGCTGGTTTGAAACCCGTGGCCAGGCGTTTTTCGATGAAGGCCTGTGCAAGCGTTTCATCGGTGTGGTGATGGACGTTACCGAGCAGCGACTGGCGACCGAAGCGCTCAAGCGCATGAATGTGACCCTGGGTGAACGCGTAGAAGAACGTACCCGAGAACGAGACCGGACCTGGGAACTGTCACGGGATTTGCTCGCTGTGATGCGTTTCGACACCACGGTGGTTGCACTCAACCCCGCCTGGGAAGAAGCGCTTGGCTGGCCGCGTGAAGAACTGATCAACACACCGTTATGGTCACTGGTCCACGCCGATGATCTCAGCGCGACGCAAGCGGAGACCGAACGCATTCGCTGCGGTAACGTCACCGATCGCTTCGTCAACCGCATGCAGCATCGTGACGGCAGCTACCGCTGGCTGTCCTGGACTGCCGTACCCGAGGCCGGAATGATGTACGCGGCGGCGCGTGACATCACCAGCGAAATAGCGGCGGTAGACAAGCTCGCCGCCGCCAACCGCGAGCTCACTGAGCAAATCACTGAACGCGAGCGCATCGAAGCCACGCTGCAACAGATGCAACGGCTCGAGGCCGTCGGCCAGCTTACGGCTGGTGTCGCGCATGACTTCAACAACCTGTTGACGGTGATCCTCACCAGCGCCAGCTTTCTCAAAAATGACCTGGAACGCGGCGCACCGCTGGCCAAATCACTCAGCCGCCTGCAGTACATTCAGGAATCCGGCGAGCGCGGTGCAACCTTGACCAGCCAGCTGCTTGCGTTTGCTCGCCGCCAGCAACTCGCCCCTAAAGCCGTTGATCTCAACGACACGCTGGTCGGCCTGTTGAGTCTGTTGCACAGCACCCTGGGCGGCTCCGTCACCATCGAAACCGATACCCGTGCCGGGCTCTGGCACGCGCTGGTGGACCCTACGCAAATCGAGATGATAATCCTCAATCTCGCCATCAACGCGCGAGATGCGATGGGCTCCGGTGGTTGCCTGACCCTGTGTACCGACAACGCGGTGATTAGCGCCCCGGCAGAGCGCGCTGAAGAACCTGGACCGGGCGAATACGTGGTGCTGTCGGTCAAGGACACCGGCTCCGGCATGACAGACGAGGTGCTGCAGAAAGCCTTCGAACCCTTCTTCACCACCAAGGAAGTCGGCAAGGGTTCTGGGCTCGGCTTGGCCCAGGTGTTCGGCTTTGCCAAGCAATCCGGTGGCGGGGCGCGCATCGAGACCAAGCTGGGTGCAGGCACCACTGTGATGGTCTACCTGCCTCGGGTGACCGCCCCAGAACGCAGTCTCGGCGTCGCGGACCATGAGCAGGGCATGCCCATCGACGAGGCCTCGCACAAGGTACTGCTGGTGGACGACGACCCCGCCGTGCGCGAAGTGACCGCACAAATGCTGAGCAATCTGGGTTACGCAGTGGTTCAGGCCGACGGTGGTCGTATGGCCTTGGAGATGCTCGAACAGGGCGCGGCGGTGGATCTGGTACTTGCCGATTTCGCCATGCCGGGCATGAACGGAGGTGAGCTCGCGCGGGCTATCTCGTCTCGCTATTCCAAGTTGCCCGTGGTGTTCATCACCGGCTACGCCGAGCTTGGCGAACTGGGAATGGGCAGCGCGACCATCATTCAGAAGCCCTTTCGCGAGGAACAGTTGGTGCGAACGCTGAGCATGGTCCTGAAGGAAAGCAACCCGGCCTGATGGACAGCTTGCGAAATCAGCTGCGCGCAGCCACCACGCCGCAACATGAACGCGTCGACAGGGCTTTTTCGGCCTATCGACTGGATCAGCCCGAAGGCTACCGCGCTTTTCTACAGGCCCATGCACAGGTGCTCATTCCGCTGGAAATCGAGCTGGAGCGGGCCGGTATCGAATCGATGCTTGATGACTGGCCCCTGCGTAGCAGACGCCAAGTATTGCTCGCAGACCTCCAGGCACTGGGCTGCGCAGAGCCACCATTGACGCCGCCGGGCATGGCCCCCTCATTCGGTTGGAGCTGGGGCGCGGCTTATGTGATCGAAGGCTCGCGCCTGGGTGGTCGTGTGCTGTCGCGGCGCGTTGCAGAAGCCAACCCGTCTGCCCCGCTATGCTATCTGAACCACGGCAGCGCGACGCCACTGTGGCCGAGTTTTCTGCAGAAGCTCGAACAGCAGAGCTCAGCATGTGACTGGTCCGAAGTGCTTACCGGAGCGAATGCCACATTCGACCGTTTTCTGAGCGCAGCCCGGTCGAACAGGCCATAAAGCAAAAAAGCCCTGACGGGCTTTTTTGCTGTGCTCAACACACGCTGGTGGTTTACAAATAATTCTGACAATTTCAGCCCCTTGGATCAGGGGCTGGGCCCGCTTTGAAGTTAGCATTGAGATAATAATATTTCGACAATTCGCATGGTGAGAACGATTAGATGCAGGATTTTTGCCAAAATATTCTGACAAATCTCAACACCCAAAGAGCGTAAACGGTTGGCTACCAGAATTTCCCGCCAGAGTAAGCTCACTACGGTAAGCAGTTTCGCGGGATTCGGATGCACCCGCTCTGAGGCCAGCGAGTGTTTACGATCAGCTCGCAAATCGTCTGCTGGGTCTGTTCTTCGGAATCGCGCCGGATGATAAACCTTCCACCGTTGCAGATTTTGTCATCGTAGGGCCACGCTTCGAAGGCTGCTTCCTCGCATCACTTGAATATTCTAGCGTCTGTTACTCCACAGGCCTTCGCTGTACACATACCGACCCATGTCATGGCGATTTGCTGGTCACTCAGGAGCTCGGGCTTCGACCTGCGGACCTCCTTCATTCCTCCCGCAGCCTCGGGGTACGCAAACATCCCACCGAATTTCGTCTCGCCATGCTTGAAGTCAGACTTGCGTGGATCTTCCAATCATTACTTTGACAAAAATTTCATCCGCGATTGATTATCGTCTCGACGGAGTTGGCTCAACGGCCTGTCGCGCACGGTTTTCGTGGCGGATAGGCTAATAAGGAGTAATGCCATTGAAGTTGAAGAATCTCTACGCCATTAACGTGCGCAGACCAAAACCACGCACGCCTATGCGGGAAGTAATTAAACCATGCGGCATGCTTATAGCCGGCCTACTGGCAGCGGTATCGCTGGCGGGTTGCCAAAGCACTCATGAGCAACTGATCGCCGAGGGTTATCCCGTGGAGTTTGCTGACGGTTTCGAGGCCGGATGCAGCAGTGGACGGCAAGCCGCAGGTGCGCTAGATAAATTTCGAAAAAATGTCCCTCGCTATCTCGCCCAACCCCTTTATGCAGAAGGCTGGAACGACGGCTTTCGTCAATGCGAGGCCACGGCGGACCGCTCCGCTGAACGCGAGGCGTGGGACCGAAACTGGAGCGACCGCGACAGGGAATGGCGGCACCATGTCGACCAAGCCAAGGGGCAGGCATTGCGACGCAAATGAGTCGCTTAAAGAACGGCGCCGCAGCTTTCCAGCATCTGTAAGGCTGCCATTTCGCTGTGTTTTGTCCGCCTTGATAGGTTGGATGGGGAGTTATCGCAGGTTATATGGGCGGAGCCCGCACCTTGACGCGAGAGCTAGTACCAGCCGCTCCGGCAGTTTCTGCAACCGATCGATACAAAACCAGCCGGTAGGTCAATAGGCAGATCACCCAGTCGAACAACAGTGTCCAGACATTGTGGGAAAGAAAGTGGGCGCCCTGCATCATGCGTCCAACGGAGAACACTGCTCCCAAACCCAGAGCTAGCCCAAGAGCCCATGCCGCCGCGCGCGGTCGGCGGTCGCGGAGAAAAAAATAGAGAGCAATCAGCGAAAACCCGGCAGAAGCGTGTCCTCCCGGCCAGCAACGTCCGGGTTTGAGGGTCGGGGCACGCTCGCTCAGTAACGGGGTGTAGGTTTCCACGCCCCCGAAATCGCTTAGGCTCCATGGGCAATGAACAGCCGTAAGCGCCTTCAGTGGCGTAACAATACTGGTGGATAAAGCCAGCGCAAGTACCAGATAGCCCAGCGGTCGGCGCCAGACTTTCAACCTTGTCGGCAGCAAGCTCAGCAAAAAACCGAGAATAGCCAGTGCTCCGATTCCGATCACCGCTTGCTTGGCGCGGTCGTGCAGTACATCTTCAAGAAACCAGCTGTGCCGGCCGATGAACCCGTTTTCTGGGTCGTAGAATAGTGTAGCGACCGCAAAATCGATTTCGGTCGGTTCGCTGATCAGCAAGAGAGTCATCAGCAGGAGCGGGATACCCAGACCTAAATAGAAGTTGAAGGGCTTGGAGCCTTTCGAGGTGAGGCAGGACATAGCGTCACTCCTAGCGGTGCCCCCGACAGCGGGGGGGCAAGAGGGGGCGATAACTTATCGCTTGCTGAGCTGGGTCTGGTTCGATCGATCTGGCTGCCAGCTCAGCAACCCTCGCGTAAAGGCGTAACTTGCACCCTGATAGAAGGCAATGTCTCGCCGGGCCAACGGGTCGGTGATCTGGACGTCTGATTCATGGCTCAGCCGCAACGCATTGTCATGGCGACGCACCGCCCGCCGAGGGCTCAATATGGCCAGATCCTCACCATCGAACAGCCCTAGGTGCTGATAGTTACCAATCAAAGCCCGTCCAGGGGTAGCGTCCGCGCGCAGTACGTTGCGGCCGTAGAACGTCGAGGTGTAATCCATGTTGAGGAGGCCGAGCAGGGTTGGTGCCAAGTCGATCTGGCTGGTCAGCCCGGCAAACTCCTGCGGCTCGATGACCTTCGGCGCGTATACGAAAAGCGGAATATGGTAGTTGGCCACCGGCAGGTCTTCGGTTCCGGCACTTCCAGCCGTGTGGTCGGCTACGAAGATGAAGATGGTTCGATCGAACCAAGGCTTTTGCCGCGCCTGCTCCAGGAACTGCCCTATCGCATAGTCTGTGTATTTCACCGCACCGGCCCGACCATCTCCAGATGGAATGTCGATTCGCCCTTCGGGGTAGGTGTAAGGGCGATGGTTGGACGTTGTCATCAGTTGCAGGAAAAACGGCTTTCCGGTCGCGTGATCTGCATCTGCCTGTTTTATCGCCTGAGCGTAAAGATCCTCATCGGCGACGCCCCAGGCATTCTTAAAGTGAATCTCTGACTCTGAAACGCTGCTCTGATCGACGATGCGATAGCCGTTACCGCCGAAGAAAGCATTCATATTGTCGAAGTAACCGCGTCCGCCATACATAAAGACGCTGTCGTAGCCCTGCTCCTTGAACTGCTGCCCCAGGCTGGCGAACCCGCTCTCACGTCCGATCCGCTTAACAATCGAGCGCCCCGGAGTCGGCGGGATCGCCAATGTGATCGCCTCTAGTCCGCGATCAGTACGCGTGCCTGTGGCATAGAAATTACTAAAAAAAAGACTCTGTTGCCGGAGTTCGTCCATATTTGGCGTAAGCCCACGTCCATCTCCAAAGCTCCCCAAGTATTTAGCGCTCAGACTTTCGATGGTCACAAGAACAACATTGAGTTTCAGCGGCTCGCCGGGGTTGTCAATCATCCGGCGGACGTCTAGCGAATCGGTGCCTATAAAGCGGGCGTTAGGCTCACTGACCTCCTGCCGAAGCTGAGCGGCCACCTCCTGTTTGGGCAGCGTCGCGTAGAACTGCGGGTATTCCAGCTCGTTGTTGCGAAACGCCGCGAAGAATTGAAACGGACCGTTGCTCGCCAACTCCCGTTGATAGGCGTTGCCGCCGATGCCGCGGGGAAAATCCTGACCCACGGCCAAAGTAGTGGCAACGGCAGCGAACAATATGGCGGCCAGCGTCGTCCAGGTATCCCGCCACCGTAACAGTGGGGCCTGCAACGCGGCATCGGTGGCCTTACGCAGTAACACCGTACCTACAACGGCTATCAAGGCCAGGAATGCCAGCAGAGGATAAATTGGATAGGACTCGAGGATGTTATTGATTACCTCGTCCGAATAAACCAGGTAGTCGACCGAAATAAAGTTGAAACGCACGCCGAACTCGTCCCAGAAGAGCCACTCAGCCACGGCTGTGAACAGCATTGCGAACAGGCTAATTGCAAGCAGCGTATGCATGAACCCGTTATGCCATGGGTGCTCCCACAGCCGGCGCGGACAGAGGACTAGATAGAGTGTCAGCGGCAGTGCCGCGTAGAGCAAAAAAGCGACGTCATACATCACCCCGATGCCATAGATACCGAACAGTTGAACGACACCGGAGTTTGCATCGCCTAAGTGGCCAATCAGTAGCGCGCTGCGGGTCAAAAAAAACACCGCCAGCCATGTTGTCAAAATCAATGATAGATAGCGAAGCTGAGCATATCGGAGGTGCGGCATCGTATGATCCTTGGTGGATGAACGTGCCGCACTTTGCCCATCTGCCCGTGAGCCCTTCGTAAAAACGCTGTGAAAAAAACGTCAACTTTCGCTGTGAGCCGTACCTATGCGCATCCTCGTAATCGAAGACAATCGTGACATTCTCGCCAACGTACTCGACTACCTGCAGCTCAAGGGTTTTACCGTCGACTGTGCTAGGGATGGGCTAAGTGGGCTACATCTGGCCGCCACCGAGCAGTACGACCTTATCGTTCTGGATATCATGCTGCCGGGCATCGATGGCTATCAGGTCTGCCAGCGTCTTCGCGAAGACGCTGGACGGGAGACACCGATCATTATGCTTACCGCGCGCGATGCCTTGAACGACCGCTTGCAGGGCCTCAACGCCGGCGCTGACGATTACCTGATCAAGCCCTTCGCATTATCAGAACTGGTGGCAAGAATCGAGGCCATCCTTCGACGCAGCCAGGGCAGCCGGAAACGGATGCTTCAAGTCAGCGACTTGAGCCTCGACCTCGATACGTTGCATGCGGTCCGTGCTGGACGGACCCTAAAGCTCAATCCGGTCGGTTTAAAGCTACTCCAAATTCTCATGCGCAGGAGTCCTGCGGTGGTCCGTCGGGACGCGCTTGAGGATGCGCTTTGGGGGGAGAATTTGCCCGACAGCGATAGCTTGCGCAGCCACATCCATCAGCTCCGCCAAGTTATCGACAAACCCTTCGACAAGCCGTTGTTGCAAACCATCCACAGCGTCGGCTATCGCCTTTCGGAGCAACCGGATGTTAGCTAAACAGCCTTTCGCCCGGCGCATCGTTATCGCATTCACCCTGATGACCTTGATCGTGAGCGGACTCTTCTCCCTCGGCATCGTCGGCATCGTGCACTCTGTTGAGGAACATCTGGTTTCTGAAGAGCTCGACCGTGAGCTGAACATCGTCTTACAGGAAATCGGGCAGGGGCTGCGCCCACGCCTTGACTCCAGCACACGTTTCTTTGCCACAAGCTCGATCGAATTTGCGATTCCAGCGCAATTTTCGCGAACCCAGCCGGGTTTCAGCGAGGTAGTAAACGGCGACGAGGCGTTCTATGTTTACACCCGTGAGGTTGGCAGCGAACGCTATTTATTGGTACAGGAGCAGCACGAGTTCGAAGCCCGTGAGCAAGTGTTATTCGACGTGGTGTTGGCTGGTTTCTTGTTAAGTGTCGCAGGTGCGTGGCTGCTTGGCCGTATAGTTGCGAAGAAAGTTATGGCGCCAGTGACCAGGCTGGCTCAGCAGGTACAGCATCGCGACCAGCTTCACCCGATCGCCCCTCTCCTGGCGCCGGACTATGCTGATGACGAGATCGGACACCTAGCCTCCGCGTTCGACAGTACACTTGTACAGCTGAGGCGCTCTCTGGAACGCGAGCGCCTCTTCACCAGCGATGTCAGCCACGAATTGCGCACTCCCTTAATGATTGTAAGCTCTTCGTGTGAATTGCTGGAGGCCTCCCCCCTCGGCACGCGGGAAAGTGAACAGGTAGCGCGCATCGGCCGCGCGGCTGAAGAAATGAGCGATTTGGTACAAACGTTCCTTACGCTTGCCCGAAGCAAACCTGAAGAAGCCTCGCTGGCTGGAGAAGCCACCTTGGAGAGCGTTGCAGACGAACAAGGCAAACGCTGGGGCGCGGCGATACTAGACAAAGGCCTTCGGTTTGAGTTGCTGATAGAAGATATTGACGCCACGCCTTACAACCACACCTTCCTGCGTACGGTAATGTCCAATCTTCTGCGAAACGCGTTGCACTACACCGACGAAGGTTGGGTACGTCTGATTATCGGGAAGGGTGGGTTCCGGATTGAAGACAGCGGCCCAGGTATACCCCTTGACCAGCACGAGCGCATCTTCGACCCGTTCGTGCGGGGCGATCATCCCCGTGGTGAGGGCTTGGGCCTGGGGCTTTCATTGGTCAAACGAATTTGTGCGCACCAAGGCTGGACCATCAGGGTCTGCGACCTGCCGCCCTGTGGCAGCAGCTTTCGAGTCGTGTTGGACCAAGATCAACAATCGTGAGCGTTGACGTTTTTTTCACGTGGTTTTGACGGCCGCTTGATTCAGGCCTCTCTAGATTATCGGGCGTACTCCTTTGTGGAAGGCCCGACATGTCCAAACCCCCTCCGATTGAGCTTGAGTTTTCGCGCAAATATGACCAAGAACATGCGGTGCAATACCTGCACAAGCATCACGATGGTCTGGCTAGGCGGCTCTCCCATTGGCGTGATGAACAGCTAGCCCGGCGGGCGCTCAAGCAGGCCGATGAGCCCGATCTCGTGCTCGACCTGCCATGCGGTGCGGGACGCTTCTGGCCCCTGCTGGCGGAGCAGCCCAACCGTGTGGTTCTGGCGGCCGACAACTCGGCATATATGCTGGCCACGGCACAGGCATCGCAACCCGCTGAGGTCGTCTCGCGGGTCGAGACGTTTCAGACCTCGGCCTTCGATATCACCCTGGGTCCGAATGCGGTCGATTGCATCTTCTGCATCCGCCTGCTTCATCACATCGCCGATGCGGAGCACCGCTTGGCCATACTCCGTGAATTTCATCGGGTAACCCGCGACACCGTCATTATCTCGCTTTGGGTGGACGGCAATTACAAGGCTTGGAAACGCAAACGCCTGGAAGCCAAACGCGCCAGTCAGGGCCGAGGGTCGGAAAACCAGAACCGCTTCGTAGTAAAGCGCCAAGTGATCGAAGCGGAATTCCGCGAGGCTGGCTTCCAGATTATCGGCTACCAGGACTTCCTGCCGGGCTACGCGATGTGGCGCGTTTACACGCTACGCAAGGTGGCTTGACGATGAGGGCCTTGATCGAACTGCAACCATCCCAGAGCTCCGATACGCGCTTCGACCGTTGGTGGCACAGCGAAGGCGAGTGGGTAGAACCGCCCAACCAGCGCCGCGGTGGTGAGAGCGGCGTCAGGCGTCTGGTGCCACGCGACACGCACCGGCCCGTTCTCTATTGCAAGCGCCAGGCTGGGCACATCTATCGTTCGGTGCTCCATCCATTCGGGCGCCCGACCGCATTACGCGAGCAACAAGCTATTGAGGCGTTTCGCCGAATCGGAATCCGCGTCCCAAATATCGTCTATTGCGCTTCGAGAAAAAATTCGGGCCAGTGGCAAGCCGTGCTAGTCACGCAGGCATTGGACGGGTTTATCAGCCTGCAGGAATGGTATGGGTCTGCCCGCCAAGAGCAACACGACAACGCACTAAACAGGCAAATGCTAGAGCAACTGGCGTCTACCCTGGCACGCCTGCACCTTGCCGGCTGGCAGCACGGTTGCTGCTATCCCAAGCACATCTTCGTAAAGGTTTCTAATTCCAGCGTGGAAGCACCGGTCGAGGTTGCCTTGCTCGATTTGGAGAAGAGTCGGCGGCGTTGGCGCATTTCGGCGGCTTCGCAGCACGATTTGCGACAGCTGTACCGCCATAAAGAGGAAATGCCACAAGAGGACTGGTTGCTTTTCCACCAGACCTATCTCCGGTCGCTCGGCGCTTCTCTCGGGGAACGTATAGCATGAGCGATGAGCCGATCGCTTGTGAAGCTAATGCGCAGGCCCTCAAAGGGCGCTCGGGCCTCGGCCGGATCTTCTATGCAACTGGCTATTCGCTGGCCGGCCTGAAAGCCGCTTATGTCGGTGAAGCAGCATTCCGCCAGTTACTCCTGTTAAACCTGATACTGATTCCCATTGCATGCCTGCTCGACGTGAGCAGCAGCGAGCGGGCCATACTAATCATGGTGGCCATCCTGGCCTTGATTGTGGAGTTGCTCAACTCGGCGATCGAAGCGGCTATTGACCGTATTTCTCTGACTATCCATCCGCTCTCCAAGCGCGCCAAAGACATGGGCAGTGCTGCCCAGTTTCTCGCGCTGACGCTTATAGCGATTGTCTGGGGAGTGGTCCTTTTATGATCGGGACCCGTTTGGCAAACACCGCTCGGCACCCGCTACGCAGCTACCTGAAATTGATGATTGGCGTTCTCATCGTCCTGGCACTAGCACTGGCGTTTCCAGCATGGCGTCACTTGGCGCCGGTAACCGCCGAAACTGGCTGGACTCATAGCGTGTACCGGGACTCGATCGAGAGGGTCAGTGCCTTGGCTAAGGACGACCGGAACGAACTCTACGCGACCCAGGAATACCACGGTGGCAAAGGGACCGTTTTGCTGCAGCAGGCGGACGGAAGATTTATTCAGGTCATGCAGGGGCTGTCCAAGCCGGATGGCTTGCTGTCCTATCGCGGCGGTCTCGCCATTAGCCAGGAAGGTGGAAATCTACCCGTCCTTTGGATGCATGGCGGCCAAACCAGCAACCTGCTGCTCGGCCAGGGTGTCGAACAGCTCGCCAGCGATGGGCATTACCTTTACGCCATTGAGGACCAGAGCAGCGGCCGGCTGTTGCGCTTCGACCCACAGAGCGGCAAGACCGTTGTGCTCCGTGATGGGCTTAACGAAGCGGAGGCGGTCACCGTTTGCCCCGACGGACAGCTGTTTTACGCCGAGAAAACGCGTGGTTGGGTCAAGCGCCTAAAAGAAGACGGCGCGGATGAGACCGTTTGGTCCGGCCTTAACCAACCCGGCTATCTCCTCTGTACTGAGGAGGGTCTCTGGGTCAGCGAGGACGCCACCCACATGGCTCGTCTGTTGCTGATGGACAAGAGCGGAACCCAGCATGTCGTTCTCGACCATCTGCGCTCGCCACAAACGCTGCTACCTGTCGCTCCTCGCCGCTATCTGCTCGCTGAGCAGGGCCGCAATCGCATCCTAGAACTGAATCGCCTCTGAAGGTTCCCTATGTACCAAAACCAGCGGCCTGCGGGTCGTGCGGCGGCGCGTGCAGCAACGCCAAGCACTCTCGAACACCTCACTTTTGCCATATCGAGCGCAATCGTCCTTCTCGCTCTCTTTTCACTGCTGCGACTAGGACTGCTTATCTACAACCACGAGCTAATCGGCGATACGTCTACGGCGAGCTTTGCCGAGGCTTTTCTCAACGGTTTGCGCTTCGACTTGCGCGTCGTCATCTATCTCTGCGCTCCCCTGATTCTTGCGTTGCTGAGCACGCGGTTGATGGCTGCCCGCCGCTGGCAGCGTTATTGGCTAAGCGTCGCAGCCAGCTTGACGATATTTCTAGGCATTGTAGAGCTGGATTTCTACCGGGAATTCCATCAACGCCTGAACGGATTGGTCTTCCAGTACATACAGGAAGACCCCGCGACTGTGCTGAGCATGCTCTGGCACGGCTTTCCTGTGGTGCGTCTCTTGCTGGCCTGGATGGCTCTGAGCGGGGCGGCTTTTATACTCTTTGCCTGGTTAGATCGGCTGACTCGGCGGCGCTCACCCGGCGGCCGATCAAACGAGTCTCAGCGCAGTGGCCGACTCTTGCACTCATGGCCTGCTCGCAGCTTGGCATTACTGCTATGCCTGACCTTTTCTGTCGCCGGCGCCCGCGGTACCCTTCGCCAAGGCCCACCTCTGCGTTGGGGCGACGCTTTCACCACCGAATCGATGTTCGCCAACCAGCTTGGCTTGAACGGCACGCTGACCCTCTATGCGGCAGGAAAAAGCCGCCTCTCCGCCGAGCGGGACAACATCTGGGAACCCTCCATGCCGGCCGACAAGGCCGTCGTCGTCACCCGCGACCTGCTGCTTGGTCCGAACGAGCAACTTGTCGACTCAGACCCAGCCGCCGTTCGGCGGGACTACCAGGCCCCCGCCGATACTCGCCTGCCGATCCGCAACGTGGTGGTGATTCTGATGGAAAGCTTTGCAGGCCATTTCGTTGGTGCGCTTGGCAGCCAGGCTGGCATAACTCCAAACTTTGACCGATTGGCAAGGGACGGTCTGCTGTTCCGCCGATTCTTCTCCAACGGTACCCATACCCACCAAGGCATGTTCGCCACCATGGCCTGCTTCCCCAATCTGCCCGGGTTCGAATATCTGATGCAGACGCCGGAGGGGGGGCATCAGTTTTCTGGTCTGCCACAATTACTTGGCGCTCGTGGCTATGAGGATCTCTACGTCTACAACGGCGATTTCGCCTGGGACAACCAGTCAGGATTCTTCAGTAACCAGGGCATGACCAGGTTCATAGGGCGCAACGATTATGTCGACCCGGTCGTCTCCGACCCTACGTGGGGCGTATCCGATCAGGACATGTTCGATCGCGCGGCTGCAGAGTTGCTCAAACAGGACGGAAGTAAGCCCTTCTACGCCTTGCTCCAGACGCTTTCTAACCATACGCCCTACGCGCTTCCCGCTCCCCTACCGGTGGAGCCGGTCGACGGCCATGGCTCACTGGATCAGCATTTGACCGCGATGCGGTATTCCGATTGGGCATTGGGCCAGTTCTTCGAGAAAGCCAGGAAAGCACCCTATTTCAAAAACACTCTCTTCGTCGTCGTGGGCGACCATGGCTTCGGTGCGCAAGAGCAGCTGACTGAGATGGACTTGTATCGCTTTCATGTCCCCCTACTGCTGATCGCCCCCGGCATCCAGGAACGATTCGGCAGCACTGAGGACATTGTCGGCACCCAAGTAGATGTGGTGCCAACGATTATGGGGCGGCTGGACGGGACGGTGCGCCATCAGTGCTGGGGGCGTGATTTGCTGAGCCTGCCACCTGGCGATCCAGGCTTTGGCATCATAAAGCCTTCGGGCGGTGATCAAACGGTTGCCATGCTGAGCGGCGATCGTATCGTAGTACAGCCCAAAGGACTGGAGGCGCGGGTTTACCGGTACCGCCTGGGTGCGCAGCCTCGAAGCACGAGGCTCGAACGCAGTTCAATGGATCAGGCACTTCTCGAGCAATTGAGCGCCTTCATTCAGACCGCGACTGCGAGCCTGATCGGCAACACGGCGGGTGCCAGCGGCAGCTCCAATAGCAAAAACGCGGGCGGGAATGAAGAAGAGCAACTGCCAGATAAGCCCTGATAGCGAGCTATAGCAGAAGCGTATGAGGCTACTTCGTTTGAGATGGGAAAGTCTCTCGCTACGTACGGGGCGGCCATAGGGAGACCCGCCGCTGTTGGATTGATGAGCATAGATCTACTGCCACCGGTCCGAATCCTCACCCTTAGGTCAATAAAACTTCTGGAATACATTTAGCGAATGCAACGGCGTGCCGATAAGCGAGCCAGGCAGTTGCCGTTCACTTAGGAACTAGAAAGATGTCGCTACGTAAACTTAAAGTGGCAACACGTTTTGGCATTGGCTTTGGCTTGATAGCGCTGATAGTCCTAACCCTTGGCGTCGTATCGATAACCCGTATGGGCGATATGCGTGCAAAGGCTTTGGAGGTCGATGAAAACTGGCTGCCGGGAGTGGAGGCCACAGGCGAGATTAGTAAGAACATGGTTCGTCTGAGGGAAATGACCCTTCGCTCGGTCGTGTACACAGATCCACAAATGCAGGCAGAAAACCGCAAAACCGTTGACGAGCTACGTGGCTGGATTACTAAAGAACTGGCTGCATACGAAAATTTCATCGGAAACGATGCGGAGCACGATGCCTTCAAGCGCTTCAAGCAGGCCACTCTGAGTTACATGCCACTGCAGGCGGAGGTAGTCCAACTTGCTTCGAATGGTCAACGCAATGCCGCTATGGAAATTCTGAATGGCGAAATCAACAAGCACGCAGAAGAGCTTATGGCGGGCCTGAACGACCTTATTAAAGTCAATCGCGACGGGGCTTCGGCTGCGGCTGCTGAATCTGCCTCAGTCTATAAAAGCTCAGTTATATTGACGGGTATTGCGATAGGTATTGCCATGATGCTCATGATAATTCTAGCAATTCTCTTCACACGGAGCATAACGGTTCCTCTTGACCAGGCTGTACAGGCTGCAGAAGCTGTTGCACGTGGTGACCTGACAAAAGATATCGAGATTCAGGGTAATGATGAGCCGGCGCGCCTTCTTCAAGCATTGAAAAACATGCAAGGGAAATTGCGCGAAACCATCAAGAGTATTTCTCACTCGTCGAGCCAGCTAGCATCGGCGGCCGAAGAATTGAACGCGGTTACTGAGGATTCGACCCGAGGTCTACACCAACAGAACTCAGAGATCGAACAGGCGGCTACTGCTGTAAATGAGATGACAGCCGCAGTTGATGAAGTTGCAAGGAACGCAGTAGCTACCTCGGAAGCGTCACGGGACTCGGACCGGACGGCCAAGCGTGGTCGTGAGCAGGTCATCAAGACAGTCGGTGCAATCGACGCCCTAACGGCCGATGTGACCGGCACTGCCGTACAGGTCGAAGAGCTCGCTAGCAAGGTCAACGAGATTGGCAGAGTGCTGGACGTTATCCGAGCCATTGCAGAGCAAACCAACCTTCTTGCACTGAACGCTGCTATTGAAGCTGCTCGTGCGGGCGAAGCAGGGCGCGGCTTCGCTGTCGTGGCTGATGAAGTTCGTGCGCTTGCTCATCGCACTCAACAATCGACACAAGAAATCGAGCAAATGATCTCTGGAATTCAGCAGGGTGCTGGGCGGGCTGTCAGTGCAATGCAGTCGAGTAACGAACGCGCTCGATCTACCCTCGATGTGGCTAAAGCGGCAGGCGAAGCACTCGATGAGATATCAGAAGCCATCAGCCTGATCAGCGAGCGTAACCTCGTGATTGCTAGTGCTTCAGAAGAGCAAGCCCAAGTTTCACGCGAGGTTGACCGTAACCTCGTGAACATACGGGACCTCTCAGTCCAGACGTCTGCCGGAGCGAACCAGACCAGCGCGGCCAGCCGCGAGCTTTCTTCTCTTGCTGTGGATCTGAATGCACTGGTGAACCGTTTCGTTGTTTGATGGACGGTTGGGCGAACGTAACGGTTCAGGTATCACCCAGTTGCCATTGTTGAAATGGCCATCCGGCTCGCTGCGGAACCGCAAAGAATTGTTCAGCGTCCAACAAGGAGATGAAGCATGGACCAAACCACCCTACTCTTCAGCGAGCTAGCCGACCGGATGCGGCTGGAGCTATCGAACCGCCGTTTTTGGCCTCTATTCGTCAGTGCGGGTGTTGTAGCGCTCCAGGCGCTGGCGGTCGCCGCCAAGCGTGGTCTCATGCAGGTGTACCGTTGGTGGAGTCCTAAAGGAGAAGCGTTGGCGCTACCAGAGTGAGGGGTTTGAGACGTGACGGTTGTGCAACGGCCAGAAGCGGTCGGTCAAACGCTGTAGGGAATCTGGCATCTCATTTTGCAGCAATGAGGCGATCCGAGGCATGCGATGGGCCTACCGGATCAAGGAAAACGAACAATCACAACAATTCGATGCCGAAGCGGCGCATTGCTAAAGCGAACAGGGCGAAACACAGGCACGTGGCCAATGCGTAACCCGCCAGTGCCAGCCAGAAGCCGAAGCGAGACATTAGGAGCGGGAACATCAACAGCGCCGGTAGCGTGGGGATCACATACCAGAAGGTGTACCAGGCATGGTTGGCGATCTTCTGTCCAGGTTGATGCTCGATGTGCAGCCAGATCAAGGTCAGCACCGTGACTATGGGCAGGGCGGCGATGACCCCGCCAATACGGTCGCCATGTTTGGCCGCTTCGGATACCAAGACCACCATTAGTGCAGTAATCAGGTATTTGGTCACTATCCAGGTCATGGCGTGCTCCGCTGGGCGGCGAAAGAAGATCAAAGGTACTTGGTGATCTGCTTGAAGTCGCTTAGAGCGGTGGTGTCACCCTGCTCGGTGGCCGCGAGCGCATGCTCCAGACAGTGATCGATATGGTCCTGGATCAAGGTGCGCTTGGCCTGGCAGACCGCTTTTTCTACCGCGTGTAGCTGCTGGGCAAGGTCCACACAGGCGCGACCGGCCTCGATCATGCCCACGATGCTGCGCAGATGACCTTCGGCACGCTTCAACCTTTTGATGATATCGCTATGACTTTGGTGCTGATGGGCGTGTTCTTGATCGCTCATGCCTTGAGTCCCATGCCTCGATGACTTACGCTTTGATCCTATCCCCCCCGGGGGGATATGGCAAACCTGTCGTTATCGTCGGGCGGCCAGCCGAATCTGTAATTGAAGACACATCGCATGCTCAGTAAACCGGTCAGTGCTCAGTTAACGTTTGCCCTTGCTCTCGTCATGCTAATGGCATGGGCCGGGCATAGCGTCGCGCTTGGCCCTGGGATGAGCCAAGGTGCGTGGAGCGGCGAGGACCGTGCTCATGCGCATTCCCACATCACGGGTATTTCGGCCTGTGCCAAATGCACGGATCACTACCACTCCACGCTTACTGCCGACCACGTGCACGAAACGCCTTACCTGACCACGCTCCTCATCCTCAGTACGCTGCCAGAGCGTCCGCAGCCGATAGAATCCACGCGCTACGCCATCCCTCCTAGTCCGATCTTCCTGATCGAGCGGCCACCACGCCCAAGATTCGCGCTCTGACACCGGCCGCTATCTGGCCAAGACCACAGTCACTTAGGACTCAACCATGCATTCGCTATCCATGTGCGGTATGGGCGCATTTCCCGCGCGCCCAAACCGCTCGCTAATACTGCTGCTGTTATTCACCACATTACTGTTTCTCGGCATGCCTGACGCGCTGGCTCACGCTGTGGCCGAGGGCGACAAGGGGTTTATTCAGGAAAGCTCTGGAGTAATGGTGCTGCCGTTCATCTACATGGGCGCAAAGCACATGATCACCGGCTACGACCATCTGCTGTTTCTGTTCGGGGTGATCTTCTTTCTCTACCGCCTGAAGGACGTGGGGCTCTACGTCACCCTGTTCGCCGTGGGACACACCGTGACGCTGCTGTTCGGCGTACTGGCGGAAATCAGCATCAGCTCCTATGTGATCGACGCCATCATCGGTTTCTCGGTGGTTTACAAGGCGCTGGATAATCTGGGCGCGTTCCAGCGTTGGTTCGGCCACCAGCCGAATACCAAGGCGGCCACGCTGATCTTTGGCTTGCTGCATGGCTTCGGCCTGGCAACCAAGATTCAGGAGTACGAAATATCTGCAGACGGCCTAATTGCCAACCTTGTTGCATTCAACGTTGGCGTCGAGATCGGCCAGCTCCTGGCCTTGAGCGCCATTCTGATCGTCATGGGCTACTGGCGGCGCACTGCCAGCTTCTGGCGTCATGCCTACACCGCCAACGTCGCCATGATGAGCGCCGGTTTCCTGTTGATGGGTTACCAGCTCACCGGCCTGATCGTCTCTTCGTAAGGAATTCTCAGCATGTTCAATACCAAGCTTCCGACCCAAAGCGAATTGCCGACCAGTCGCCAACTGCTGCGCTCAACTGTGATCGCAGTGGGTGTTGCTGCTGTTTTGCTGGTCACCGTGGTGATGCCCTCTGAATACGCCATCGACCCAACGGGCGTTGGCCGCGTACTAGGCCTCACCCAGATGGGTGAAATGAAGGAAATCCTGGCCGAAGAAGCGGCAGCGGATGCGACTGTTCAGCCAGCGGCGGCACCGGTAGTACAAGCTCCCGCACCTGCTCAGGTGGCACCTCAAGAACAAGTTGTGGCAGCACCTGCGGCTGAGCCGGTAGCAGAGGCACAGCCAGCCCTGAAGTCCGATGAAGTGACTGTCACGTTGAAGCCAGGCGAGGCCAGTGAGATCAAGCTGGAAATGTTGGACAAGGCCACGGTCAGCTACGAGTGGGCGACCAATGGCGTTCCGGTTAATCACGATACCCATGGCGAGCCCTACAACGGCCCCAAGGGCTATTACCACAGCTACAGCAAGGCCAAGCAGGTTAAAGGTGACAAAGGCGAATTCACTGCCATTTTTGATGGCACCCACGGCTGGTTCTGGCGTAACCGTAGCAACAGCGACGTGACAATCACGCTCAAGACCAAGGGCGAGTACCTGAGCGTCAAACGAGTCATTTAAGAGACGAAGCCCCTCCGTCATGAGGCGCAGGGGCTTCCACATCCATGATTGAAATAGAAAGGATTACACGATGAAAACCACAACTCCCTTGAGTCGCTCTTTTCTCCTTGTTTGCCTGCTGGGCTTACTGTCGGCATGTGGTGGCGGCGAGCCGAAAACCCAGTCTGAAGTCGAAAGCCACGGCCATTCGCATGATTGAAGGCTAGCAACACGCCAGGTTGCGTTGCAGCAAGAGTCTGTGCGTTGGATATTGCGCTGGCTGAACAGACAGAAACGGCAGATCACTGTTCAGGCTTTGTAAAAAAGCCAGACAATCTTTTCTATCCGCGCTTCTACATTGAATCTGTGAGGGCTCGATTAGAGCGGTACAAGGATTTCTGTACCAGTACCGCGTCAAGACATCGCTCACTTGTCGAATATTTTTCGTAAGGACAGATCATGCCCGTCCAAGCAGTTATCTTCGATGCATTCGGTACCCTGTTGAGGATCCAGGATGGAAGACATCCTTACCGGCAATTGTTGACCATTGGTAGAGCGAATGGGCGCCGGCCCAGATCTGACGACGCGAGCATACTGATGAAGATTCCGATGACGTTGACTCAAGCCGCAGCGCAGCTCGAAATTCCAGCGAGTCCAAAAGAGCTCGAATTTTTAGAGCGGGTCTTGGCTCAGGAGATTGCTGCAATAGAGCCTTATCCCGACGGGCCTCCTGCTGTTGAGATGCTTCAGCGTATGGATGTTCGCGTTGGCGTTTGCTCAAACCTGGCGTTTCCATACCGAGAAGCTATTTTACGCTGTTATCCCGACTTGGATGCCTATGCGTTCAGTTGCGATCTTGGCGTAATGAAGCCGGATCCAGCAATCTATCGTTGGTCTTGTAACCAGCTAGGTGCTGAGCCGGGCGCAACATGGATGGTCGGTGATTCCATGCGATGCGATAGAGATGGACCTACAGCAGCGGGCATTTGCGGCTTCTTTCTCGAAAGAGCCAATACCAGCGGCGATTACACAGAGCTTGAAAGCTTCGCGGTAGCTGCGCTGGCACACGAAATGTAGACTTTTGGTCGAAAGCGGCTATGCCTCAACCTGGCGCCGACTTAGCTCCATCGCCGAAGTAATCATCTGCAGCTACTAGACCGAAACGGTCACTCAGCTCGTTCTTATCGTTGTTTTCGCTAAACATATTGTGAATGCGCCGCTCTTGCTTGAGGTATGCCAATGTTCCGAAAAAGCATCCTTCGCAAATGTGGAGTTCATACCGCTCGCCGTCATGCTTAGCGCCGTAGCCCCAGTGGGCATGCAGCGTCGCGAATTGAAATCCGCCGATAGCTACCCGAACTGAACATTGACAGACATCGCACACCACGTCGGTGACTGTATCGACCTCTATCTTTTCCGTAATTTTCATTACCTGCCTCCCGTGACACCCAACCGAATCAAGTACTCAGCATAGACGTCTACGCCTGAGGCGATGGTCGGTGCATCAAGAGCTATCACTGCGACTGCTGGGAAGTCGCTGTCATGGAAGCTAGCGTTCCCACTCGGCAGCTCTCACGCAAAGCGAGCGGTCAGAATCAGGACTTGGCCACGCTGGACGCTAGACGCGAAACTTCTCTAGTTAAGCGCAAATCGGGGATTCGTCCGTCGTGCTTTCCGAGATAGCACCTTAACCGTGACGCCGGATCCTCGATATCTAATAAAATATAGCCGTTTATAGCTGCTTCCTCTTATAAACGGTTATAAATACTTATAATTCACTGATCGCTTCCCAAACGAATGAGCACCAACCTTTGACGGGGTTTCGTAAGCTTCTAGTGTGCAATCACCATTTCGCCTCGGATGGTGATGTGTGAGAGCACTAAAACTGGTGTTTGGGTCTCAAGGGGGCGTTGATTTACCCATGGGTTACTCCGGCAACCTCATACTCTGCCGCGGCCACTACGCGTGCCGGAACGGCAATGAGCAGGTCTTGGGGGCGCTCGCCTCCAAGATAGCTGTTCATTGATATAAACCAGTATGCCAAGCCCCAATCATCCTTCTCCCCGTCAAATACCTTCAGCACCTCGGCCATGGCCGAAAGCGGCTGATACCCATCGTCCTTGTTCAGAGCATAAATCGGGTAGTAGGCACTGCCGTTGTGGTGAATAGAGAATATACGGCGTTCTCTCTTCCATTCGTTGAGCCGCGAGCTTGCACTGCAGTTGGATTCAGCCAGAAGCGCAATGTCCCGCTCAGACAGCCAGTCACCGCTCTCCAATACGGCCTTTTTGGCCTCGGCTAACATCTGCGCTTCCACGAGGATTACTGGTCCTACAGGAGCTTGAGGCACTAGCAGCGAAACCATTCGCTCAACTGTGAGTTGATGATCCTTGGACGTCGTGTCGGTGATGAATCGGGCTGCCGCCTCCAGCGACTCGCCCAACGCAGCTAGCGTTTCAGCCGAGGCGTGGTCCACCGTTATGACAACAGCTTGCTCTGCTTTCTCGGCGTTTAGGCGAGCAGCCACCGCTTTCAGGTCACCCGTGAAGGTCGAACGTATTGCTACGGGTTCGGCGATCAGCCTCATACATACCTCCAATACAGAAGATCACGAACCAATCTATCCCCTAGACTCCTGCGATAGGGCTGGCGGCCGCCGAACGGAATGGCAATAGGCCAAAGCCAATGTGTTGGAGCTGATAAAGCCTACAGAGGAAGGTAGGCGCTTATGACTGGTTGGCATCAGTCTAGCTCAGACGTCCACCGCGGTGACGGTTCGGGTGCGTCACCCAACAGCCAGTTCAGCCCCGTCAGGCAGCAGTAGTCGCCATACGTGACACCGATACCAGCCCTTTAGCAAGTCGCTGGCTGTTGATCATATGTCAGAAGTGTCTTCTAATATCTGACATTACTAAACCGAGACTCGATATGTCATCAATTCCTAGCGCGATCCGGGAACGCAGCCAGTTGTTGAGAAATGGAGGCGTGCTCGCACCTAAAGAGTTTCTCCACCTGGGAAGCCGCACTGCGGTCGACCAAGCGTTTTGCCGCCTAGTTAAATCTGGACATTTGATACGGGTGGCACGCGGAATTTATGCACTTCCGTTATCGATCAAAAGCCAAGGCCGTGCTCCGTCTGCTGAGTCAGTGGCGAAATCGATCGCAGCGTGGAAAAAGCAAGCCATCGCGCCTACAGGCCAATGTGCTGCGAACTCGCTTGGCCTAGCTCTGACTAGACCCGTAGAGAAAGTGCTACTTACCACTGGTCGCAGTCTGAAAGTGGTCGTTGGAGACCAGACGGTCGCACTCCAGCGGGCTCCCTACTGGATGCTTTCGCTTGGAAACAGCCTTGCTGGCGATGCCGTCAGAACGCTCGCTTGGATAGGCCGTGACAGAGCAGACGGGGCAGCAGCAGCGCTTAGGGAGCGTTTGCCCGATGACGAATGGAGCAAGTTGAGCTCTGTGCGCGCGAGCCTTCCTAGCTGGATGGCTACTGCCATTGGAAGAGCAACTATGGATAACTACACGCAAACAGGCTGAGCTGGTACCGGTAGGCAACAAAATACCAACCATCTTCCGTCTGAATGGGTCTCGAACGGTTAAAATATCGTTGAGCAAAAGGTAGAAACTCATGGCTAGCGGCGAACACTTGAAAGCGCTACTGCGCTCGCACATCAAAGGCGATGATTCGCATTTTCTAGCCGTAGCCATGCAATTGGCAGCTCACGAGGCCAAGCAGGGGCACGGCAAGCTAGCAGAGGATCTGCGAGCGCTAATCGACTCGGCCAAGAAGAACCGCTTGCCTTCTGGGATGCCTGTGCCGATAGGCCAGCCGCGTGGCGAGCTGAGCAGCTTACTTAGCGCTGCGCTTCCCAAAACTCGACTTTCTGAAATGGTCCTGGATGAGGTAACCCATTCCCGTCTGGAAAGGATCATGAGCGAGCAGCGCAATTTTGAAAAAATTCGTGCTCACGGCCTGTCTCCACGTCGTAAATTGCTCTTGGTCGGCCCGCCCGGTACCGGAAAATCGATGACGGCTTCGGCCCTCGCTGGGGAACTGGGCATTCCTCTGTATATCGTTCGGTTCGACAGCTTGATAACTAAGTTCATGGGAGAAACCGCGGCAAAGCTGCGCCAGATATTCGATGCAATACGCGACACTCGGGGTATCTACTTTTTCGATGAGTTCGATGCTATCGGATCCCAGCGCAGCCTTCAGAACGATGTCGGTGAAATCCGCCGAGTGCTGAATAGCTTCCTTCAGATGATCGAGCAAGATCAGTCGAACAGTCTGATCATCGCTGCCACCAATCATCCCGAAATTCTCGACTACGCCCTGTTCCGTCGATTCGACGATGTTATCGAATATGGCCTGCCCAACCAGGAGCAAATTCAAACGGTGCTAAAGAACCGACTGCTGAACTTCTCGAAGTCGATTAGAAGCTGGGATAAGCTCTGCACCACCGCAGAAGGCCTCAGCTATGCCGAATTGGCGAGAGCCGCGGACGACGCAATCAAGGACGCGATCATTCAAGATCGAACCGAGGTGGCAATCAAGGACGTGGAGAGGCACCTTACGGAGCGGAAGGCGTTCCACGGGAGACAGCGCTCCTAATGTAGTAGAGCATCTCGATGACGGAACCAACTAAGGGACAACGGCCTCATTTTCACCTCCAAGGACAAGGGCTAGCGGAACGCTTCCAGTCCACAGCATCGGCAAAACGAGACCCTCGTTACCCCTCGCCAGATCGAACAACGCATGGTGCTAGGCTTCTCAGCCAACTCAAGCGTGCAAGCCAAGAGATGGCAGAGGCGGTAAGACATCAGCGGCAAACTGCTGAAACGCAGCTTAGGTCAGAAGGTGGATTTGGCCTGCAGATCGAATTCAGGAGTGAGCCAGGCTACGCTCTTGCCTTCGAAGGCCTCGCCCGCGGGGCGCAGCGCATTGAACTCCTGAACCTACGACGTGATCCCGCCACGAATACGGAGCTCGCGACAGTTTTTGTTCCGGATGGGCAGCTCAAAGCTTTCGAGAATCTTGTTCATCAGTATTTGGAAGCGTCCACAGCGAAAGGAATTCCTCGCAATGCACCGCTTCTGAACCCGATCCAAGAAATCAGAACCGCAGCGTTTAATGCCTTGTGGACGGACGACCCTGCGGTATTGCCGCTCAACGAAGCGGAGACCATATGGTGGGAGTTTTGGCTCCCGATTCGAGATGGTCGAGAAGCAGTGCTTAATCGCTTTAAGTCGATTGCAGAAGCATGTGGTTTCGAAACCTCTGACAAGGCGCTGAAGTTTCCCGAGAGAACAGTTCTCAACGTCTATGCCTCCCGCGAAGCTATTACTCAATCGCTATCGCTGCTCAATGAAGTCGCCGAGATTCGTAGAGCAAAGGAAACGGCCGAATTCTTCGATGCCATGTCGCCACCGGAACAGAGAGAGTGGGTAGAGGATTTGCTTGAGCGGACGATCCCCGCTGAGGATGGCAGCATTCGTATCTGCTTGCTGGACACAGGTGTTAACCGGGGCCACCCGCTTCTTGCACAGCACATTGACGAAGACGATCTCTATACGGTCAACAGCGCCTGGGGGCTATCAGATTTGGCTGGCCACGGTACTGGGCTGGCCGGTATCGCTTTATACGGCGACCTTTTTGACCCGCTCGCCAGCCAAGGGCCTGTCGCGGTTGGTCACCGCTTGGAATCGGTGAAGCTGCTCCCCACAGCTCAGCAAGTTAAGAAAGAGCCCTATGGCTCGCTGACGATTGATGCGGTTACCCAGCCAGATACATCCAAGCCGGAAATACGTCGTGTGTTCAGCATGGCAATCACCAGCCTTGATGATCGAGATCGCGGCCGGCCCTCGGCGTGGTCCTCAGCTATCGATGAACTCGCGTGCGATGTTCTGGGCGAGAGAGCCAATCCTAGACTGATAGTCCTATCAGCAGGTAATGCCGATAAGAACCAAGCTATTCACTACCCTAACAGCGTCACCACTGACGGTATCAACGATCCAGCGCAGGCGTGGAACGCCCTTTGCGTTGGAGCCTATACCATGAAGGTTACGATCGATCCCCCTAACTCTGGCTTGCTGCCAGTCGCGGCAGCTGGAAGCTTGAGCCCCTACAGTACAACCTCAGGGACCTGGTCTAACGCAGCTTGGCCGTTGAAGCCAGACGTAGTTTTCGAAGGGGGCAACTTAGCTACAGATGGGCAATCGGCCTACACCGAACCGTGTCTGTCGCTGCTGACTACCTCACATGAACCCCAACGACGGCTGCTATCAACCACTTGTGCAACTAGTGCAGCTTCAGCTCTGGCCGCGCGGATGGCGGCCCAGATCTCAACGAGTTACCCACTGTTCTGGCCAGAGACAGTGAGAGCCCTCATTGTGCATTCCGCTGAATGGCCTAATCGGATGCTTCAAGACTTCCTCGCAAGCGATTCAAAAGCCGGCTATGAGAATCTGGTAAAACACTGCGGCTTTGGTGTGCCTGATATAGGCCGCGCTCTGTATAGCGCCGGCGACTCCTTAACAATGATCGTTGAGGACCAACTGAAGCCTTTTGCGAGGCAAGGCACGAAACCTCCCACCGCGCGAGACATGCATCTGCACCTTCTTCCTTGGCCTCGTCAGGAATTGCTCAACCTCGGCAACGTCGAAGTGGAGATGCGAGTAACCCTTTCCTACTTCATTGAGCCAAACCCGGGAATCGCCGAGCGTGGCATCAAAGGCCGCTATCGCTACGAGTCGCATGGGCTTCGATTTGACGTAAGTCGCCCTAATGAAGACAAGGACCAGTTCCGGCAACGCATCAACAAGCGTGCTCGGGATGAAGAGGAAGGTGCTTATCAGGGCGGCGGTTCAGACCCATGTTGGCTGCTTGGCACCCAAACCAGGCATCGCGGCTCACTCCATTCGGACATATGGCGAGGTACAGCTGCTGACCTAGCAGGGCGAGGCATGCTTGGCATTTATCCCGCATTGGGTTGGTGGAAAACTTTGGTCAAGCATCAGCGTTACGACGATACCGTAAGGTACAGCCTAGTAGTATCAATCAAGACGCAGCAAACCAACGTTGACCTTTATGCTGCGGTCGAGCAAGTAATAGAAACCCGAACGGCAGTTTACGTTTAACCATGCCACGCTGGGCCCGACTAAAAAGGTTATTTTCTACCATCGATAAATGAGCAATTGAAGCGAGGTCGGTTTGATGCGTGGAGAACCCTTTTACGCGGAATTCAGTTCGACGTTATCTGCCTTTTAGGTTACGCACTCTGGCCACTCCTCACCCTCACGGTATTCAACCGTGAGAGTGCACTAGTTAGGTTGTTCGGTACCGAGCTGGGCAATCGACGGCGATTTGTGAATAGAAACCATGTTACGTTTAACCAGAATGTATGTGATAAGCAGGAGTGGTAGCGGTGCATCACAAGATTCCCTTTTTTCCATCTTCACTTCCCGATGAAACACTACACTCAAGAGTTTCTCGCTACCATTTTCTATCAGGCAACAAAACACAGCCACTGACTTTTAGAGATGCTTTCGATGCTGCCCCGTTTCCTTTGGACGTTGTTGTCCCGAAGAAGATAACGCAGCTAGCTGAGCGGCTCCCAGGAGAAGCTGCAGACAACCTCAAAAGCCTGCTAAACACGAATACGCTACTGCCATTGTTTACATCGTTTCTTGGAACCGAGAACTCTCACAAAAAACTGTGCCAAGAAACTTCGACAACAACGCTGTCACGAATTCCTCAGCGTGTGGTCGGCGTGCACGGCACAGCTAAACTCTGTATTGCATGCTGCGAGAGCGACGAACATGAGTTTGGTTCCAGCTATTGGCATAGAGCTCACCAAATACCAGGAGTTTCCAGTTGCTGGAAGCACAGTGAAACCCTGATGAGCTCATGTCAATTTTGCTCCAAGCCGTTCTATACGAAAAATCGACTTCTAACCATGCCATGGCTGCCCTGTGAGTGTGGTTGGTCTGTTAATGCAAACACGCGTAGCAATATCGCTCCCATCGTTGAGAACGAATACGCCGTATTCTCTAAAGAGCTACTACATGGAGACGTTCCTACTATCTCGCAAGAATCCCTTGCGCATGCGTACAGAACACGAGCCTCCGCGCTAGGTCTCCGAGCTGGCAGCCTAGTTTCACAAGCGTCACTATTCAAAAGTATAGTCGAGACCTTGGGAGACGAATTCCTCTGTCAAGCGGACACTGCATACGCTGCCAAGAAGACAAAAACGTGGATTCGTCTTTCCACAATAGATAACCAACTCGATATGCCGATAACACGGCATTTAATACTAAGCTTTTTCTTATTTCGCAACTTTAATGTGTTTAAGAGCGCTCTACAAAACCAGCAGAGCTTGCCGCTCGTAAGAGCACGCAGGCAAGATTCAAAGCCATCAAAATCGGAAGAAAGTACAAGCTTGGTTTACCGGGCTAAGATACAGCAGATTGTAAATCGTTGGCCAAGTTCAACATTAGAAGACTGCTGGAAGAACTCATTGAAGGCCACATCGTGGCTTTTCAAACACGATCGCGGGTGGTTACTCTCCTATTTATCAGAAACGACGCAGCCTGGTCGTGGCTCGAACGATCTAAGCTATGCGAAGATTATTGAGGATGGCATTGAAGGCCTTTACGCGCTCTCGTTTAAACCTAAGAGAGTAAATATCGGGAATATACTTTCTCTTCTACCTAAAAAGTTGCCAGGGGGAAGAGATAGGGAAAAGCTCTATCCCGAAGTATCAAAAAAGCTTCAGGAGCACTATGAATCCCTTTGGCACTTCCATGTCCGGCGGATCATTTGGGGACTACACGAACTCAAAAGGCTCGACCTTAAACCGACAATTGTTAATTTAAGTGACTTGATAAAAATCAACAAAATCAGCTGTAATTCGATACTCAGCCACTTTGGCTGGGACATTGAGGTAATGGTGAATCAAAAATTCAGCCAGGTAGATGAGATGAACAAATTTTCGATCACTCGACAATGGTCGGGTCCTATAAGTGTCGATGCTGGATATGCCGGCCGAGCTTATCAAAAAGCGCGTATGGCCAAATTAGAATAGTCCCATATGGCTAAGCTTCTTTGATCAATTTCATAAGATACGAAGCTGCATTCCCCGCTGGTGGACGAATAGCTGCGAACCTCAACAACGTCGCAGCACCGAAACTTGCCTTACGTGTACGTAATTCTTTAGCAGCCCATTCTAATCTGCGGCGATGAAACTGATCTTTTGATTCACAGCTCGCCTTAAGCTCCAAGCTGCATCGCGGCAGCTTAGGCAATTTTTTCTCAAACAGTATGGATGAATTCAGCTCACGCCCTATCCGCGCAATAGAGATCCGAAGTGGCTTCCCTGGCCGGGCCCTAAGGCTCCACGCGCACGCTCGGATTCGACGCGACAACTCTTTATCCAGCCTTGCCCAGTCAACAGCAGCGGTGCGCTTACGAGCGATCCTTCCGATGCGATGGACCTTTTCTTTCAGCCAGTCTCTATCGTTACGGTAAAGCCAAGCGTAATCGGCGCACGCCCGAGCTGTCGTGTTCCTCTCACGTTCCATAATGAAACGAAGACGACGGCTCTCTCGGTCTTGCTCCAATCGCAACCCTGACAACATGTTTTTAAGGTCGGCTTCCATTCTTAGTACTCGATACACCGAGGTCAATGAAACGCCACAATTTTTAGCTATTTCAGAAAAAGCTTTCCCGGCAATCAACTGATCCCGAATTTGCTGTCTGAGCACTGGTAGTAGAATGGATGGACGAGCACGGACACGTAGTCCAAGCTGAACGGCATAGACGTGAAGCGTAGAGACGCTCACGCCTGTCACTGCGGCAATCTGGCGAAGTGAACGTCCTTCCGAGTACATTTCTTTGAGCGTGCGCGCTAGGCCATCAGTTTTGGTGGTCACCGTCGTCGTTATATTCTTCGACGTAGGCATCTGGCCAGAGCGCTGAACAGCTAAATGATCGAAGCTCAGTCCAAGCGCATCCGCAAGAAGCAAATAATGTAGCGGATGATGGGCGCCTCTTGGCTTACGCAGTAACTTGAGGATCCAAGAAGGAGCTTGTTTTGCGCTCACCGGGAGCAGTCTTGAAAATTCCTCGGTGCTGGGCAACCCTTTGAAGTAGATCGCTAACATTTCAGCCAAGGGCATCAGCCGAAGCCTGCCATTGGAACTCACGAGCGCATGGGCCTGCGCCCCACACAGCAAGTTTTGCTGGACCACGTGAGGTTGCAGCGGGTCACAATCCCTATCGAGCACAGACCAAGAGAGAGCGGCGAGACGGTATAGCGTGTCTCTCTGGACTGCACTGACTTCCAATGATAGGGAGTGCGCATGTAATTCATCGTCAGTCGGCAGGAAGCAGCGTTTAGCTTTATCCCGGATCCAAGCCGGTTCGATGATCGAAAGGGGCTGTACGTGATGGGGGCATATCCACACCCCAGGAAGTTGATGTATGCGATGCCAGTAGGCTTGACCATGAATCTGATCATCCTCAGCGAGACACACCGGGCAGAATCTAACCCGAACGTATCGCTCTAAAGAACTTGCGATGAGTCCAAGCCGCATCTTCAACCCTTGGCCGTTCCTGCTATGCATTTGTCGACGCGTAATCGCTAGCTGCTCTGGCGACATAAATGGTTGGAAGTAAGGGAGCAACGTATGCCGCGAGATGAAAGCGTTGGCGTCCAGCCCAGTAACCGGCTTGAGCAGCCGTTCCAATTCTTTTAGATGGCAAGGGAAGCTTGTGTTTCGGGTAAAGGAGTAGCCGTGCTCAACGTCGTTGAATGCTTGGCGTACTGAAGCAAACCCGGTCAGCCGGCAGTAACGACTCAACAGGCTGTGAAGCGTTTCGTCTGGGAAGGGAGCTAAGAAAAAGCCTGGCCCAGTATCCATTTCCCACCTCAGTCGTACCTAGCGCGATAGGCGTCAGAGAACTCAAACGTCTGCTCACAAAGCCAACCCTCTTCACGCAATTGCTGAAGGGGGCTTTCGCTCTTGGCAATCTCAGACAGTTTTGCGGATCCTTTAGAGGACGCCGTAGCAAGTTTCGGGGAAGACGCCTTCGGTACGCCTTGCGCTTTCAGCGTCGGCGCAGGACTAATGCTACTCAGTAGTGAATAACGTTTCGACAAATCGTCAGAACTCAGCATCATCATGCCCTCAAGTTGGGCATCAATTGGCAATAGGTCTTCAAACCGTCCTAACTGCCTAGGATCCCGACTACGTAAGGCCGACAACGCCGGTTTAAGGATCTGCATCTTGGTGTCGGCTACGCGCCTAAATGTGCTTGGAGCAAGACGCTCCTCGCCGTGCTGGATAGCGAAGCGTTGGCCGAGGATCATGAGCTTCACTAGGAAGTCGGTGACCCCTTGAGTCAAATCATAGAGCACGTCGAGAAGCTCATCCGTCAATGGACTAACCTCACGGCACCATTGATAGGCCCACAAGGACTCCACCAACATCTTCCAGAACGGATCGTCCTTCTCGAATCTTTGAAACTCAATAACGCCAAGACCGCACCCACGCCGAGCATTTCGAAGTACGTCCGAAAACAGGCTGATCATTGAGTTAGTTCCAATGAACACAACGGGGATGCCAATCGAGTTGATTAGGTTGACGAAGAAATTAAGCATATTATCTTTTCCGCCGGTTCGAGCCGATCGAAGATGCTGAATTTCATCGATTAGCAATGCGCCTATAAAATAGGTGCTCGCGACCTGTTCCATGCGTTGAATCGTGTCAGGTAAGCCACTTCGAGAGCGGTAGCTGTTTGCATATCGGTCTTGGCCAATAGCCTGATCAACCGCTCGGAAGAATGCCCGGCACAAACCGCTTAGCGATCCATCGAACGGGCAATCTAGCTTTAACCAAGTGATTTGCGTTTGTACAAACTGACGGTTTCCATAGCGTTCATGGAGAACTGTCTGCGGATAAAGACGAAGGATTGATTCAAGCGCCGTCGATTTTCCGATTCCACTCAACCCAACCAAACTGAAGGTCGTTGCAGTGGACCGAAACCCATCGGACATCCTTCTGCTCGTTGAAAGCGAATGAAGGTGTCTTACAGTCGTTGGCGAAAGCGGATTACGCCCTACGTATCCACTACGAATCAAAGAAGAAAGAGTTGATTCCAGTTCAAGATGAATCGGCAAAGGCTGAACGACCGTCCGTAAGCGATCGATGCAGTGAAGACGGACCGCGCTATCGAGTTCACGCTCATGCTCATTCACGGGCGGAAAATGCATGATCAGTGATGCCGCATCGCTCTCACAGAGGATCGGTGGTAAAGCCTCTATCAACGGATTCCCTTGAAACTCCAAAACAGGCGATTGGTCATACCGCGCGACCGCATGCATAACTCCGGTCATTTTTTAGCTCCTGGACGAAGTCGACTCAGCAAGTCAATGACCTCGGCGCTGCGCGCACCCGCGTAATTTTCTGCTACGCCAACGCTAGTAATCGCGTCGGATTGCGGCGGGACAGGAATACGCAGGTCATCTGGCGCTAATGACTCCATACGTTCTTGCAAGCGCTCGTTGGCTCTATTACTGCGAATGTTTCCCAGCTTTTCAGACTTCGTCGAAACGTCAGTCGTCAAAGATTTATCTTTCTTCGCGGCGTTAACGACGCCAGATATTTGGGCATCAAGCGAGACTTTACTGACTAGCTTGGTGTACTTGCTTTCTGGCGACTCTTCTTTAATGATAGCGAGCATGTCAATAACTTCATCAAACCGATACCCGTGATACCGATCTTCAGACTTCCTTAGATCACAGCGCAGGAAGTTACTTTGATCATTTTGGATCCAGATATGTTCTGTGCTGTTAGGGTCGTACCAACAAAGAATGCTGCTCACCCCTCTATGTCTTGCTCTAGCAAACCAATTCTGCTCAACGGCCCAGTCACAGACGTAAAACATACCCTTGAACTTGATACCTCCCTTTTGTATAGAACCTCTGTCTCGGGGCAAAAGATGTAGGTAAATAAGTTCGTCAGCTTGAACATTTTCATCGATCCGAGCATTGCGGAGCGCCCAATTCCATATCCCTATTGGCGTAGGTTCCACCTGATCGGCAATCATTTCTTTAGAAAGGCGGTCGGGCTGCCGGTTGTGCTTGTTATAGTAGAGTATTCCCTGGACAATAATCTTCGTGAACTCAGCCAAATTGAGCGTAGCATCCAGCCGATAATCACGGTCACCCCGTTCTTTATTCCTCTTACGTACCGCGCCAGGGATCCAATGTATCTGGGTAGTAACGTTTAGTACTTTAAAGCTGCTCTCAACGATGGCCTTCCAGTCCGGCCGATAAGGAGGGGCGATACCTAGATTTATCCTCAGTCCCGAAGCCAAGCCTTCTGCAGCCTGACCCAACATCTCGCCTCTGTCGGCAAAGATTTCATGGGGTAAGTGGTGGCAAGGCCATTCGTCCGCGCTAATCTCTACACCAGTATCCGCGCAAAAGCTCTTCTTTGGTGTAAACGCATTAAACAGCGCCTGTCTTGCGCCGTTCCAACTAGGCCCTTCAAGGCCGACATAGACGCCGGCAATCATCCCTGAGAAAGTATCAATTATCACATAAACGACGGGGCGGCCAATAACCCAATCTCGGTTGTACCGGCTGACCAAATAAATGTCAGCCACAGTAGCGTCTATTTCAAATAAGTGGCAAGGACCACGCAGCCCGTCGCGAACAGTACCGGTCAACGGGCGATGATCCTTTTGCCAATTTCGCTCACCGCTTCTTCCTCTAAGAACGGTAATATCGTCATAAGCTTTGTGTCCCCAATAAGCGAACTGCCTAGCGGTTGGCAGGTCCTTCTGAGGGAGTAGTGGTAGTTCTACGCTACCGCCTGGAAGCGTTTTCGATGTATAAAACCGCCTGAGCATTTTAATGTAAGCATCAGCAATAGTGCCAACTTTCCCGGTTGCAAATAAAGAAAAGCCTACCCTTATGCAGCTCTTGTCGGCCTCCGTCAGAATCTTTGACTGAGTATCGACTTCCTCTCCTTGAAAATGGGCCTTGCGTCCGGGTTTTTTTCCATACCTATACTGCTTGGGCTTACCTGGTCCTCCAGAGTTAAACCGGTTGGGTAGCAAAGCGTTACGGACCTGTCCATTCATCCAATATCGGTACAATAGTCGATATACTGTTTTTTTTGGTATCTTGCACTTTTGCGCTTGGTTAGCTATTAAGCGTCCCATAGCTCCAGGCTGAAATATCTCTCCCGGAATTTCCGTCTCAATCAGATCCTGGATACGCAGCCAGTTTTTATCTCGAAAAGCCTTCTCTTTCTCAGAAAGGTCTTCTTCAATCCGCAACATGAAGGGGCTTGGTACTATAGCTACGGTTTTTATATCACCATTATCCAGCAAGCTCGTTAGTTCTGACAGACGCGTCACCCATGGCTTCTTAGGTGTCTCTGTTATATTAAAAAGTACTATTTGATCGGTTATAGCATCCAGCCAGAGCACCCTAGCTAATTGCGGCAGCTCAGCGGTCTCGGTCGCTGGTTCGATGGCATCGTTAATATTTAAATGTGGCATCAGCTTGCCCTACTTTCATGTCGAGAGTCTTCGGCAGGGTACACAATATCTGGAATTTGCAAGACACTCTTCATCGTCAGCCTTTCGGCTAATAGATCAAGAATAATGTTCTTGTTCCAAACCAAGTGCATAAATATGTCCTTGGCGTCGCTATATGGGACGAATAGCGAACCAGCAATGCTTCTGAGCATACGATCAATAGACCATTGGAACTCTCGCATGCTATTAAACTCATTGAGGAAATTAATGATTAATGCGCGCTGCTGAAGCTCTCTCTTTAGAGTGGCCCCTTTTCGAAGCCAATCTAAGTTACTGCGCAGGATCGCGGGTATGTTTTGTTCTGTAATGACGGCCCAATCAATGCCGCGCTGTTTCCAAAACTCTCGTTCTATATTCAGCTTTTCTAGCGTGCGAACAAGCCCTCGACCCGACGCGAACGAATCGGTGTATTTAATCGTACGCGCAACTAGCCGATTGCCTCCGTTAGGCTCTTGCAGCGTGATTAAGAAATCGGTGGTCAACACGAAGGGTACTTTCGTACCCGGATAAACCGGGTACGGGATATTCAGCGCGTTGGCAATCGACTGCGCTGAGGACCGGGGCAAAAGGGGATATTGCTCCCTGATGTCTACTACCTGTTCAGAAAACTCAAGAACGAGTAGGTAGCCATATTCCAAATCGGAGAGGAGGTGATGGAGCCGATTGACCTTGATGCCATGTATCTTGCGCGACCGTCCATGGGATGGGACATCCTGCACCCGGAGCCATGGCACATAGTGCTCAAGACTCCCTTGCCCAAAACCTTTTTGGATATGCCGATCAATGTCGGATTGGGTTCTAAAGCTACGACCTCGCAAACAAGCCTCCCGGTGCCTTTAGCCACCCCCACCAATCCGAAGCTTGTAATACGCTCAAAAGTCTTAGGAAACTTCGCAGGCTGTGGATAAGTTAAAAATGCGGTTACAGATTAGCTTCATCCAGTCGACTGACGCGTGATTCGGATAGGCGGGCGGGCCTCCACAAATAAAGTTTATGAAAATCAGACACTTGTGATTTGTCATAATATTTTGTCTGTTGTCAAAATATTTTGTCGTTTGACAATATATTTTGGCGAAAACCACACGCGCTTAGGAAGATCGGACGGCCTACTCGACGGTTACTGATTTAGCCAGGTTACGTGGCTGGTCGACGTCGGTACCGCGCAGCACCGCAACGTAATAGGAAAGCAGCTGCAGGGGAATCGTGTAGAGGATCGGCGCCAGTACATCGTGGATGTGCGGCATGCTGACGATAAAGGTGCCCTCCCCGTTCTCGATGCCCGCTTCACGATCAGCAAAGACGATCAGCTCGCCGCCACGCGCGCGTACTTCCTGCAGGTTGGATTTGAGCTTTTCCAGCAATTCGTTGTTGGGCGCCACGGTGACCACCGGCATGTCAGCGTCGACCAGCGCCAACGGACCATGCTTGAGCTCACCGGCCGGATAGGCCTCGGCGTGGATGTAGGAAATTTCCTTGAGCTTCAGCGCCCCTTCCATGGCCACCGGGTATTGCGCGCCACGGCCGAGGAATAGTGTGTGGTGCTTCTCAGCGAAATGTTCGGAAATCTTTTCCACCGTGGTGTCCATAGCCAGCGCTTCGCCAAGGCGTGTAGGCAGACGACGTAGTTCGTCGATCAGCTCCGCTTCCAGGGCTGGCGCCAGGGTGCCGCGTACCTGTCCCAGTGACAGGGTCAGCAGCAACAGGCCCACCAATTGCGTGGTGAAGGCCTTGGTCGAAGCCACCCCGATTTCAGGGCCGGCCTGGGTCAGCAGGGTCAGATCGGACTCGCGCACCAGAGAGCTGATGCCGACGTTACAGATAGCCAGGCTGGCAAGATAACGACCTTCCCCTTCCGTCCGCGCCTTGGCGTTGCGCAGTGCGGCGAGAGAATCGGCCGTTTCGCCAGACTGGGAAATGGTGACGAACAGCGTATCCGGCTGCACCACCACCTTGCGGTAGCGAAACTCGCTGGCTACTTCTACCTGACAGGGAATGCCGGCCAGCTCTTCCAGCCAGTAACGAGCGACCATTCCGGCATGGTAGCTGGTGCCGCAGGCGACGATCTGCACGTTACGCACCTTGGCGAACAGCTCAGCCGCCTGCGGGCCGAACGCCTGCACTAGTACCTGCTGGTCGCCAAGACGGCCTTCGAGGGTACGTTGCACGACCTTGGGCTGCTCATGAATTTCCTTGAGCATGAAATGGCGATACTCGCCCTTGTCCGCAGCTTCGGCACCCTCATGGTATTGCACGCTTTCGCGCTCGACAGGCTGGCCATCGACATTCCAGATCTGCACGCTGTCGCGGCGGATCTCGGCAATGTCACCTTCTTCCAGGTACATGAAGCGGTCAGTGACCTGACGCAGTGCCAGCTGATCGGAGGCGAGGAAATTCTCACCCAGGCCCAGGCCGATCACTAACGGGCTACCGCTGCGGGCGGCAAGCAAGCGATCTGGCTGCTGCGCACTGACCACTGCAAGGCCATAGGCGCCGTGCAGCTCCTTGACTGCTTCCTTGAGCGCGGCGGTCAGATCGCCAACCTCGCCGAGCTTGTGATGCAACAGATGAACGATGACTTCGGTGTCGGTATCGGACACGAAAACGTAGCCCGTCCCTTTCAGCTGCTGGCGCAGCGCTTCGTGGTTTTCGATGATGCCGTTGTGCACGACGGCGAGGTCATCACCCGAAAAATGTGGATGAGCGTTGCGCTCGCAAGGTGCTCCGTGAGTGGCCCAGCGGGTGTGCGCAATGCCCAGGCGACCGGTAAGTTGCTCGTCCTGTTGCGCCTGCTCCAGCTCGGCGACCTTGCCCGAACGGCGCAGACGATGCAGGCTGCCACTGGCATCCAGCACGGCGACACCGGCGCTGTCGTAGCCACGGTACTCCAGGCGCTTGAGCCCTTCGAGCAGGATTGCGGTGATGTTACGTTCAGCGACGGCGCCAACGATGCCACACATGGTCAGGACTCCTGATGGGTTTCGACGGCCGCGCAGATCAACTTGATACCGCGGGCCTGAATGCTTGAACGCGCCTCGGGGGTGAGACGGTCGTCCGTGATAAGGGTATGGATGTCGCCCCAGGGCAACTCCAGATTGGGTATGCGCCGGCCGATCTTGTCGGACTCGGCCAGCACGATGACTTCGCGTGCGACTTCGGCCATGACCCGCGACAAGCCGAGCAACTCGTTGAAAGTGGTGGTGCCACGCTGCAGATCGATACCGTCTGCACCAATGAACAGCTGGTCGAAGTCGTAAGAACGCAGCACCTGTTCGGCCACCTGTCCCTGGAACGACTCGGAATGCGGATCCCAGGTACCGCCAGTCATCAGCAGTGTCGGCTCGTGCTCCAAGTCGCGCAACGCATTGGCCACACTCAGCGAATTAGTCATGACCAACAGACCATGCTTGTGACCCAGCTGCGGGATCATGGCTGCCGTGGTGGTGCCGCTGTCGATGATGATTCGCGCATGTTCACGAATGCATGCCACAGCGGCTCGGGCGATGGCTTGCTTGCAAAGCGATACCGGCTGCGCACTGTCCCCGATTAGCTCCTGTGGCAAGGGCACCGCACCGCCGTAACGACGCAACAGCAGACCGTTTTTTTCTAGCGCGGCAAGGTCCTTGCGGATGGTTACCTCAGAGGTCTCGAAACGCCTGGACAGCTCGTCGACGCTGACCTCGCCCTGCTCGTTGAGCAAGGCGAGTATCGCGTGACGTCGTTGCGGAGTGTTGCGTTTCGACATGCTTAAGTTTCGATTCGAAAGAAGAATTGGCGAATCAAAACCTATATCTGCGCAACGGTCAACTGCGGAGACGCATCAACGCGTAAAGAGCACATCAGGCTAAGGACTGATTGGTCAGCTGTTTAGCGCCGGGCTTAACCCTGCTGCTCCTCAACCTTTCGAGTCCCAATCACGGCACTGGGTCGTGATTGAGCAGCTCACCAGCGCGACGGTCTGACGCCACTGTTAAAGGAGAACCAGACCCGCCACCCAGCGATGAACACTTTCGGCGCTACTTCTGGCCTTTCTGCGGCCGCCGCCAGCCCGTGATCAATGCTTGCCGGGCTCGTCCCAGGGCCAAGGTTGCGGCCGGGACATCAGCAGTGATCACCGAGCCCGCGCCAGTGGTTGCGCCATCGCCCAGGGTCACCGGAGCCACCAACGAACTGTTGGAGCCAATGAAGACGTCCTCGCCCATGACTGTGCGGAACTTGTTTGCACCGTCGTAATTGCAGGTGATGGTGCCGGCCCCGATGTTGGTCCGTGCACCTATGTCCGCATCGCCCAGATAGGCCAGGTGCCCGGCCTTGGCGCCCTCGCCCAGGCTGGCGTTCTTCACCTCGACGAAGTTGCCAACATGCGCTTTGGCGCCCAACACCGCACCGGGACGCAAACGGGCAAACGGCCCGCAATCAGCGCCTTCACCCAGTTCCGCGCCTTCGAGATGGCTGTTGGCCTTGACCACCGAACCGCGGCGTAGCGTGCTGTTGCGGATCACGCAATTCGCGCCGATCTCCACACCGTCCTCGATCACGACCTTGCCTTCGAGAATCACGTTCACATCAATCAGCACATCGCGACCGGCAGTAACCTCGCCGCGCAGATCAAAACGCGCCGGGTCTCTCAAAGTCACGCCCTGTGCCATTAAATGGCGAGCGGCACGCTGCTGATAATGTCGCTCAAGCTCAGCCAGTTGAATGCGGTCATTGGCGCCCTGAACTTCCATTGCATGCAGCGGCTGCTCGGTGGCGACCACCAGCCCATCGGCGACCGCCATGGCGATCACATCGGTCAGGTAGTACTCACCCTGGGCGTTGCTGTTCGATAGCCGGCCCAGCCAGTCTGCAAGCCGCTCACCCGGCACGGCCAAGATACCGGTATTGCCTTCAGTGATGAGCCTTTGAGCCGCAGATGCATCCTTGTGTTCGACGATCGCCTGCACCACCCCTTGCCCGTCGCGAACGATCCGTCCATAGCCGCTGGGATCGGCCAGGTTCACAGTGAGAAGTGCGAGCTGTTGTGGGGTGACCTGCTGCAGAAGACGTTCCAGCGTCGCCGCCTCGATCAGCGGCACATCACCATAAAGGATCAGCACACGTTCGGCCGAAAGTGCCGGGAGCGCTTGGGCCACTGCATGCCCTGTCCCCAGTTGCTCGGCCTGCACCACAAAATTCAGATCATCCGCAGCCAGCTGTTCGCGAACCTGCTCGGCGCCGTGGCCGATGACCACGTGGATGGCCTTTGGCGCGAGTCCGCGAGCGGTATCGATGACATGCCCAAGCATGGATCGACCCGCTACGGGATGGAGAACTTTCGGTAGGGCCGAGCGCATGCGCGTACCCTGACCAGCCGCGAGAATGACGATATCGAGAGACATGGCAGATCCTGAACAAACGTAGCCGCAGGCCGACGTGGTGGTTATTTCCAAGTGGCAGAAAAAGAAAAAGGGTAGCTAAGGCTACCCTTTTACTTGTTCGCGATGAAGCCGTTAGCGGATCAACCGCGACCGTACTTCTTGCGCATCGCCTCGATCGTCCGCAGCTGGGCTGCAGCCTCGGCGAGACGCGCAGCAGCGGAGCCGTAGTCAAACTCGGCACCCTTCTCGTGCAACGCTTTTTCAGCGGCTGTAACTGCAGCTTTCGCCGCCGCTTCGTCCAGATCCTTGGCGCGAGTAGCAGTATCGGCAAGCACCTTCACCATGTTCGGCTGTACTTCAATGAAGCCGCCAGAAATGTAGAAGATGTCTTCTTCGCCGCCCTGCTTGATCACACGCACCGGACCGGGCTTGAGATCAGTCAGCAAAGGAGCGTGGCCCGGCAGAATACCCAGGTCACCCAGGTGACCATGGGCGATGACCATCTCTACCAGCCCCGAGAACAGCTCTTCTTCCGCGCTGACGATGTCACAGTGGACTGTCATAGCCATACTTATGCCTCGGTAATGAGCTCTGCTGGAAACCTTCGCCGCCAGCAGAGCTTATTGGCGCCCGCAAGCGGGCGCGCCAGTTACAGTTTCTTGGCTTTCTCGATGGCTTCGTCGATACCGCCAACCATGTAGAACGCCTGCTCCGGCAGGTGATCGTAGTCACCGTTGAGGATGCCGGCGAAGCCACGGATGGTTTCTTTCAGCGAAACGTACTTGCCTGGCGAACCGGTGAAGACTTCGGCAACGAAGAACGGCTGGGACAGGAAGCGCTGGATCTTACGAGCA
>CERD01127762.1_pt1 | contig 55213 bp, 55 predicted proteins | sample 530931 | NCBI WGS metagenome assembly CERD01 (sample SAMEA2621101, study PRJEB7988) | marine metagenome | isolation source: saline water (ENVO:00002010), including
TTAATTATTATTTTATGAAAAAAAATAACTGTTAATAAAAAATATAAATTTAATATAATGAATGATAAACTAGACTTAATTTTAGTAGAATTATTAGAGATAAAAACAGAATTAAAAAATTTAAAAAGTGATATTGCTATTATTAAAAATCAAACTTCTAAAATGGATTCTCATGTTGATTTTGTTAATTCTGTATATGAAAAAGTAGAAACACCGATGAATTATATTGTTGATAAATTTAATTCTGTTTTATTAACATCAGACAAACCAAAAGAACAAATAGAATAAAAATTAATTTAATAAATTATCTAAGGTAATAAATAATGATAGATCATTTCATAATAATAAGATTTTCAATATCGCTAGATAAAGTAAAAATTAATTTTACCGACGAATATATGGATAAAAGATTCTTTTTATTTGAAAAGTTAACTTTATTATCTCTAAAGGCACAATCTTTAAAAGATTTTAAATGTATCATTTTAATTGACAATAATTTGAAGGATAAATATTATTCAAAATTAAAGAATTTAGTTCATAGTTTGGATTATATTATTATTCATAAACTAAAAGAAGATGAAACTATAAATAATACAAATTACCTTAATAAATATCGTAATCCCAAATCAAAATATTTAATCCAAACTAGATTAGATGATGATGATATAATACATCGTGATATAAATTTAGTTTTTAAAAATACTATTAACAAACATATTGAAAAGTATCTTAATACATTTATAAGTTTTAGAGGTGGTAAGTATATTAATTATAATGGCTCTGAATGGAGAATATGTAGAAATACTAGAGATCGTATGGCTATATTTTTCTCTTTAATTACAGAATACTCAAATAATGAATCAATTTTCAATACTAATCATGAAAAAGCTACTAATTTAAAAAAAATAAAAATGAGAAATTGTTGGGGGGTATGTAATCATGATATAGGTTTATCTAGAAGATATCAAAGATTTACATTTCAAGATAGACCTATAGATTATGAAAGACTTAAGACTGTTTTTAATTTATGATTTTTACTATTATTATAATAAAAATCAAAGTAATTCGAATAGATTAATTAATACCAAATGTAGTGGTGACACTTGGTAGGGTTCTTCTTCCTGCGTTATTTACATTCATTGGTCTCATTATTGGTTTAATAGGTTCATTAATATCATCTAAATAACCATAATATTGACGTATTTCAGTTAACATAGAAGGAAGAATTTGATCAATAACTTTATTATTTAATCTTTTAATTTGTCTTACTATTTCTCCTGGAATAAATCTACCAAATTCTAAATAAATAGCTCTCATAACTATTAATAAGTCTCTTTCTTCTTGATCAATATCTAATTTATATTTACCATTAGTTCTTTTATAAACTTCCTTTTTAATTTTTTTTTGTAATCTTAATATATTTTTATCTGAGAAGAAAATTTTACTCATTTCACTATTTGCTTGTATTCCCTTTAATGCTGTTGTACTTTGATTACGATAATTTTTTCTATGGTCATGTGTTAATAAAAATGGAGTTCTTAAAATATCATGTATTGTACTATTATTTACATCCATTTGAGGTATTCCCTCACCTTTATTATCGTAATATGAATCATATTTATTATTGTAATATGGTGGTACTTCATTAAAATCTGCAAAATCTGAAAATCCTGAATTCATTTATACTATTACTAAAGATATTCTTTTTATAAAATTAACTTATTAAAAATTTTATTAATATAAAAAGATGTATACCATTTTTATTAATGAAGTATCAAATAATAATTTAAGAGATTAAGATTTTTAGCTATTAATTTACAAAAAATTATTATCTAAATTAAACGATAATCGCTAAGATAAATTTTTAAATATAATAATGATTATGATGATGCGAGATTGAAATTATAAATTTATTTATAAAATATTAACATTATAAGATGAAATACTATACAGAACTAGATAAAAAAAATTATATTTTTGAATGTGATGATAGACCAATAAAAGAAGTAAAAAAATTACTAAAAGAAAAATTTAATAAAATCAGTATTCATCAAATACCTGTCAAATTATTTAAGCTATTAAAATCGTTAGTATCTATTGATAATAATATTACATTAATTGAAAATGTATATAAATTAGAAGAAAGTTTAAATAAAATTCTTGAAACTCAATACAAAGAATTTAGAATGACGAAAACATTAAAAGATTTTAAAAATATTGATAAAAAGTTATACAAATATATTCTTGAACAAATGGAAGATTATGTATGTTTAGATGATGATCCAAAAGTAAGTGTAAAAATTGATAATTTACATATTGATGATTATATATATTGTGAAAATCCATATGGTCAAAATATTACAATAAATTTAAGAGTAATTGATACTGAATTAAAACAAATTGATACTATTGAAATGAAATTGGGTTTTTTCTTTGATACTTGTCATAATTACTTTTGGACATTCAAAAGTAGTGGCAATTGTGATTTTGATGAGAATTATACTTATGAATGTAAAACTACGGATTTAGATGGAAACCCAATTAATAAAGAAGAAATATTTGATAGTATGACATTAGCTGAAAGATTAGAAATGTTTCTTGAAGAAATAGGTTTTGAAATTTAATTTATAAAAAATTGAATATTAATTACATTTGTAAATTAATATTTTTAAAATATAAAAATGTATTACCACGGACAACTAGATTATTCTGATTATATATTCAAATGTGATAATAGACCTATAACAGAAGTAAAAAAGTTATTAAAAAAAAAATTTAATAATATTAAAATATGCAAAATAGAAAAACTAACATTTGATTTGCTAAAATCAATTATATCTATTGATAATGGTGTTACATTTATTGAAGATATTTATAATTTAGAAGAAAGTATAGATCACGATCTTGAAATGAAATATGATGATTTTATGGGGAATAATTGTTTAAAGGATTTAGACGAAATAGATAGCTCACTATACGCATATATTTTAGAGCGTATGGAAGAATATTGTTTACCTGATTTTAATTGTCCAAAATCGTTAAGTTTAGTTATTGATAGTATTGATATTGATGAGTATGAATATTATGATTATAGTGATGATTACAATATTAAAATTAATTTAAGAGTAACAGATACAGAATTAAAACAAATTGATAATATTGAAATAAAATTAGGATTTTTTTACAATACTTGTAATGGTTATTATTGGTGTTTTAAAGGTGATGGTAATGAAACATTTAATAAGAATTATTCATATAAATGTAAAACTACTGATTTAGATGGAAATAAAATTAAGAAAGATAAATTGATTCCAAAAGCAGATTTAATTGAGAATATTAAGGTATTTCTTAATGAAATAGGTTTTGGAAGTTAATTTAACAAGAATAAAAATTTGAATATTTTTTTTATACGTAAATAATGATTAATATATAAAAATGAAATATTACCACGGAAGACTAGATACTGATGATTATATTTTTCAATGTGATAATAGACCTACAAAAGAAGTAGAAATATTATTAAAAAACAAATTTAATAATATTAAAATATATGAAATTAAAAAACAAACATTTGATTTACTAAAAAAATTAATATCATATGATAATGATTTAAATTTAATTAAAAATATTAATAAATTAGAAAAAAGTTTAGTTGTAGGTTTGGAATCTAAATTAGTAAATTTTTATAAAAATAAAACATTGAATGATTTACATATTTTGACGAAAGATAAAAGACTATGTGAATATTTTTTAAAAAAATTTGGTGATGAATGTTTTGAATATTTAGAAATGGATGAATCGAATAAATTAAAAATTAATAGTATTGATGTTGATGATTATCTAGATGATTATGATGATGATTACAATATTTATATTGATCTTAAAATTATTAATAAAAAAGATAACCAAATAGATAATATTAAAATAAATTTAGAATTTTATTATGATAATTGTAATGGAAATTATTGGTGTTTTAAAGGTGATGGATCAAGAATATTTAAATCAAGTGAAGAATATTCTTATAAATGTATAACTACTGATTTAAATGGAAATAAAATTGATAATGATGCAAATTTTTGTTATGGAACTTTTATTGAAAAAGCAAAAGATTTATTATATGATATTGGTTTTTAATATTATATTTTTTATATGAAATAGGTTTTTAATATTATTTTTTTTATATGATAGAGTTTATATTAATAAATGGTGCTGAATGACTAACAAAATATGCTTTTGATCTTGGTAAGAAAAATGGTTGTTGTAATGCATTAAAATTTTTCAATGCTGGAAATGGTAATGCCCTTTTATAACATTCTTCCCAACCATCAGGTAAATCTAACCCATTTAATTCTTCAATAGGTATAATATCACCTGATACAAAATTATTTATTAAAATTTCTCGATTATTATCTGTAAATCCACCAGTTGAAATTTGTGTTTCTTTTGCATAAGAATTAATAATAGTTAGTCCTTGTGTAGCATTATTAACATCACCATTATAAACTAAATCAAATAATCCTGTATGAACAGAATAACAGTTTTTAATAATAATAGATATATTATCTTGAAAATTATTATGTCCAATTAATGATGGTGCATTTTGAATACTTTGATTATTATCGTGATCTATAATTTTACCATTATGATATACACATTCAATATTGCAATTATTGAAGAAACTTTCATATATGATACTATGAGAAACTCTATTATTAGTTCCATCAAATAATCTTTCTAATTCACAATCTACAAAACATCTTGTTATAGAATATTGTTCTGGTCCAAATGCACGATAAATTAAACCACCCCCAGTAACAGGTATTCTTTTAACTTTTACAAAACAATCATCAATATTAGTTTCAAAACAAAATCCTACAATACCTGATATAATATAATCTCCTTCAATTGGTACATATTCTTTTAAATCTTTAAAAAATCTTCTATCAAAACTACCAGTCCAATTACATCCAATAATCTCAGTACCAACAGTATCATAGGCAATACCAGAACATCTAATATTTGTTCGAGTAGTAGATGAATTATTAAACTCTTCTAAATTATCATTCGTATGAAATCTTATTTTAGAATCTGATTCACAATTAATAATAAAATTTTCATTTACAAGAGAACTATAACCAAAACTACTACCAACAAAACTACCATTTCTTAATGCTCCTAATTCAAAACCTAAAACTTTACAATTTATAATACTTCCTTTAGAAAATCTACCACAAAGGATACCTTGGTTTGGATCTCTAGTTATAATTCTTTTATTATTATTTGTTTTTGATTTAACAATAAGATTCTTTACTACACCTCTTTTAAGATTATATAAAGATTGTGTAGAAATAAAGCGGTTTTTAATATTTGAATCTATTACATCCGAGAAAATAGTAATAATATTATTATTACCATTAACTGTACATGTTTTTAATATTGTAATTTCGGGAATAGCACCACTTAGATGAACTTTCAGTTCGAAACTTCTTTTAATATTAATAACCCCCCAAAATAATGATTGTCTTAGTCCATATGAATCAAAATTAATAGAAAAATTTCTTTTTGTAAAAATTAATTGTCTATATTGTTCTTCATTATATACATCTCTTATTTCATTTTTAATAATTGTTTTTCTTAATTCTGGAACATCATCATTAGAATTATAATTATCAATATAAATATTAGTATCGCAAAATGATTTTAAAATAGGAAGTGTATTTAAACCAAGTTTATAAAACTTTTTCCAAGTTTCGGGTAATGTTGTTTCTAATGAAATTAAGTCTGTATTAACATCATTATCAAAAGCACTAGGAGTATCACCAATATTTATATTTGTAATATTTCCACTAAGGTCTTGAACCGCTTCTTGACATAATTCAGGAGCATAACATTCATTAATTGAAACTAAAACATTATCAAAAATTGTAGGATCTGTTACATAATCGAAATCAACAAGGAATTTTGAAATAATATTAACATTTTCAGAGTAAACATTCTCAAATGTATAATTATTAGACCCATCAAAACTACCAATTTCTATTAAAGCAGGTTTTAATGAATCTGTATTATCTCTATTATTAACATCACCAGAATAATGTGAATTTAAAATTCTAACTGAAGAATTTATACTTTCACCACAAAATGCATGAGCAATTTTTAAACTTGCTTTTTCTAAATTTCCATAAACAGTACAATGTAAAATATTTAAATTTCTAGATGATTGGTATATTAATCCTGCAGTATCAACAGGATAACTTGAAAGTGTACCATCATTGTAATCTATTACTTTAGCATATGAAAATGAAATTGATGTTATAAATCCGACACCTACTAACCCCGCACAACTATTTCCATCAAAAGTAGATAACGATTGATTATAAAAATCTGGGTGAAATGCACCAATCCAATTACAATCATTAATAGTTAATAATATTGTTCTACTAAATAATCCAGCAACAAATACAGAAGCTAAATCATTAGTTGTAGTTTTTCTTAAATTTACTCTAGATTTTAATTTAATAGCATAGCTTTCAATAAAATTATCACCAAAATCACCACCAAAAGCTCCAACGTGTATTCCTGCTAAATCGAATCCTTCGATAGATATATTAATTAAATTACCATATGAGTTTTTTTCACATAAAATACCTGAATCATCTCTTTCAAACGTATAATTAGTAGTTGAATCAACATTAATTTTTAAATTAAAAATAGAACCTCCAATTAAATTAAATAATGAAATATTCATAGCGAATGTATTAGAATCAATACCAATATCAGTTGATTTTATAGTAATTAAATTATTATTACCATTAAATATAACATTATTATTAATTTGTAAAGTTCCAACATTATTAATATCATCTAGAAGAATATTATTTTTAAGATTTATAATACCTTTTAAAGGTGGATTATTTACTAAACTATTCCAATCATTTTTATTAGAAATATCAAATGACATAAATATATAAAATAGTAAAATAAAAAAAATTATACCCATTAATATTAATAATTTATCAAATAATTATATAAATGCCAAAATATTATATTAGTAGTTCAATAAAACCTAATATGCAAAAAGTATATTATTTTGATAATAATTCAACAACATTAATATATGATCAAAATGTGAAAGATGAAATAATAAATTGGTTATCTTGTGGTAATCCATCAAATACATTACATAGTTTAGGTGCAAATGCAAAAAATAAAATAGAAGAATGTAGACACGAAATAGCTCAGAATATGAAAGTTCACCCTAATGAAATTTATTTTACAAGTGGTGCAACAGAATCGAATAATTTAATTTTACAAGGGTTGGTAAGATTTTATAAAGAAAAATATAAAACTTCTGCTAAAAAATTAGGGATTATATGTTCATCCTATGAGCATCCTAGTATTTTAAATATTATGAAAAATTATGAACTTGACTCAAATTTAAAAATAATTTTTGTGAATCCATCAAAAACAGGAATAATTGAACCTGAACAAATTAATAATAAAATCGAAAATTCTAAATATCATATAATTTGTGTTACTATCATGTATGCTAATAATGAAACTGGTGCTATAAATAATATACCAAAAATAGGTTCTATATGCAAAAAACATAATATTCATTTTCATTGTGATTCAACTCAAGTGATAGGAAAAAGAAGAATTTTACCAGAAAAAGAGAATATAGATTCAATGTGTATAAGTGGTCATAAATTCCATGGTCCTAAAGGAAGTGGCTTATTATATTTAGCAAAAGATAAATCAAATTGTATGAAATTATGTTTTGGTGGTCAACAAGAACATGGTTTACGTCCAGGAACAGAAAGTATATCAAATATTGCAGGTTTAACTAAAGCATTAATAAAAGTTCATAAAAATAGATCTGAAAAAAATGATAAGATGTTAAAACTTAAAAATTGTATAATAAATAAGCTAAATGCTAATACATCTATAAAATTATTATCTCCTCAAAAACATTGTTTACCTAATACTATTTTAATTATGTTTAATGCTATTAAAACATGTAATAAAGAATTTGTAAAAGAATTAGATAAAAGAAAAATATGTATTTCTGTAGGTTCTGCATGTCAAACTAAGAAAAAAGCATCTCATGTATTAGATGTATTAGGTATATATGATAAAAAAGAACAATTGAAAGTTGTAAGAATATCTTTATCTGATTATACAACAAAAGAAGAATGTGATTATTTGGTTAAGAATATATTAGAAGTTCTACAAGAAAAATATTAAAAAAAATTGAACATTTTAATTGTTAAACGTTATTAAAATAATTAGTATATATAATAAAATTTCAATGCAAGAATCTATTCAAAAAGGTAAGAAAAAAGCAGAAAAAGCATTTTATCATAAATTATATTTTGAAAATGAATATAAAAAGAATATTGAGATAGAAAAAAAAATAAACGAAACTAAAAATATCAATGAAAAAATCGAACTTTCAAAAAATCATAGTGGACTTTTAAAAACAAAAATCTACTATGATGAAAATAATAATTTCAAAGAATTCAAACTTATAAAGTCTTTTAATTGGCTTATTAATGTAGCATTATTAAATCCTAAATGTTATAAAGTAAAAAATCCGACAACTGAATATCAAGTAAACTTTAATAATGTATTTGATTCAACTTTGTCAGAATTACAAAAAACTATAAATTAATTTATTTATACCAAAATTGATATGTTTCGCATACTTTAGGATATAAAAATTCCATACGGCGATTCTTAACTAAAGTATTATAATTTTTGATATAACTTTTGATAAAACTTTGAATATCAAATATTTTATTATTAAGTTTATAATTATCTAAAAAAGAAGACAAACTAAAGAATGCTAAATTAATAATAGAACTAATTTTTCTAGTTTTCAATTGAGTAGAATTATAAGCAATATCATAAGCTAAATATGAAAAATCATTATGTTGTTCTTTAGCAACTTGAATATAATCTGACCAAACATGAAGTTTTATAAGTTCTTTACTATATTGAATAATTTCATTTTGCAAAAGTTCTAATTGAATTTTTTCAATTTCTGAAATTTCGCAATTAACATTTTTAAAAAATCCTTCAATAATTTTTTCATGTGAAGTATCGATAATACGATACATATCAGAAGATACAATTTTAAAAAAAGATAAGATACTTTGGATCGTATCTTGTGTAATATCTGTACATTCTTTTAGAATATTAATTTTTTTTTTCATCAAATAATAAATATCATCATCATTAAATGTGATAGTATTAATAAATTCTTGAGAAATGATTGATTGAAAAGCCATAATAAATTTTTACATGTATATATTAATTTATATGTAAAAGTTATAATTTTAATAATTCAATTTTTTATTTACGATTAATTCTATAGATTTCATTTAATTCATCTTCATTTAAGTTAGATTCTTCTGGTTTGTATTTTTGTATAACTTTACTAGCAAATTTTGATAAAGTATCTTTAGGTACTGATTTTGTAATCATATCATCATCATCTGGATTTTCTCTAGTAGCGATTAATATTTGAGAATTTGATAAAGTTCCCATAACTAAAACAAATTTATAAGTTTCATGTGCAACTAAGTGAGTTACAATTTCACCCTTTTTAAATTTTTTAGTTTCAGATTCTCTAATATATTCTATTTCTGATTCAGTTAATAAAGTACCAATTCTATTATTAGTATAACGAATCATATATTTTGAAATATAATATCCTATATCTTGAGGTGCATCAGGCGAAGAGGCTTCATTATACATTTTTTCCATTAAACTAATAATTTCATCTGGTAAACGAGAACCTCCATTAGAAGTAAATGTTTTACCCCATGTGTTAGGTGATATAGCTTGTTTAAATGCAGAAAATGAAAGAGTAATTAATTGTTTATCATCATATTTTTTACCTAAGAAGTTAGTAGCAATTTTATAACGTTGTTTATTATTTTTTTTCATAGTATAATCACTTTTTTTAATATCTTTAAAATTAGAATCGACCATAACTAAGTAACCAACATTTGGAACATAATATTCTATCCCATCAATAATATATTTCCAATAATTTGTAGCATTTGATGTTTTCTTAAGATCTTTAATATAAATGAAATCTTGAACTCTGAATTGGTAAAAAACGATACGATGAATTTGTAAAACATATAATGCACTTATCATTTGAAATAGAACATTATACCAAATATGTTCATCATGAAATCCACTACTTAACATATTACGAATGTTACCATTCATTTCATAAAGTTTTGAACCCCATCCATATATAGAATATGTTGGTGATTCTGTTAATGCTAATAAAGCATGTCCTGAATCGGCATTAGGGTTTAATTTAATAGCTTTTGTAGCTGAACCCCCAGAAGCAGTATAAATTGAAGGTAAAGGAATTGGTGGAGGACCAATTTTACTTTTCATGTGATCAGTATAAGGAATAGTAGAAGCAACTCTAATAGGAATTAATTTTTTAGAATCAGTTTCATCTTCTTTAATAAATCTTGATTCTTTTTCTCTTCTTTCTTTATCATTTCTTAACTGAGATAGTTTATCAAAATTAATATTACAATTTTCACAAATATAATAAGAATGCATCATAACAAAGTTAGGACTAATTTTCTTTTTAATAATTTGTTCTCTAATATATTCATAGTAATGTATTTCTCTCCATGAATCAAATGTATTGGTAGGTTTATCTTTATGTTTACCAATTTCATAAGCACCATTTGTTAAACTATAAATTCTAATATTCATACCAATAGAGTCTCTAGCACATTCTACGGAAGAATTTCTACTATCAAATCTAATTGGATAACATGATCTATGAATTAAGAAATCTCTAGGAAGATCTTTATAAGGATTCATAGAGAATGTATTATCTGAATATGGATTTAGATCTAAGAATTTTATGTAGGATAATAAACTATTCTTATTTTTTGGATCTAAACTCATATTTTCTCCATCACTTTCTTTTACTAATACACTTCTTATAAATCTATATATTGTTGATCTATCACCTATAGTTGACATAGTTGCATTGAATTCTCTTTCTGGTAATACATCTTCATATATTCTATTTACTACTGCATGATCTAACATAGGTCCATTTGCTTGGATATTATAGTTTTTAAATATAATAGGTTGATTTTGTGTTTGAAATTGTGCTGGAACCATTGGATTAGTTGTCATTACTGGTAAATATGAATTTACATCAAATGGAGGTTTATTTTTTGGTTTAGGTTTTGGAGGTTGACCTACTTTAATATTTAAATCAACAAGTGGTTCATCTTTCCTATGATTTGTTCCTTTATGGTTATGGGGTAGAGACTGGAACGAATTATCCGTTGATGGATATTTATCCATAGATGGATATCGTGGAGCATCTTCTTCCTTTCGATTTTTAAAATTTGTCTTTTGCATTTCAGGAATGAAGGGGCTGTTTTTCGGTTGTCTATATTTTGGTATTTCTTTTGCTCTACCCCCTTTTAGAAAAAATGCTTTTTTTCAGTTTTTTTACCTCCAGTTTGAAATGATGGTAAATTTGGCATTTCTGGCATTCCCTGCATTTGATTATTTAATTGTGGTGTTCCATGAACCATTGAAGGTGTTGGTTGAGGCATTGGAACAGGTAATTGTTGATGAGGTTGTGGATTTGATTGAGGTAAAGGATAATTATGTAATCTTGTTGGAACTTCTACTCCTTGAGGCATACCCGTATTTCCGTCACTACCATCCATTGTCATTGGAGACATTTCCATACCAAAGTTATTTATTGGCATTTGTGGTATTGATCCTAATGCATTTACTTGCATACCTTGCATACCCATGTTTGGCATACCCATATTTGACATACCTTGCATACCCATATTAGGCATACCCATACCTTGTTGACCACCTGGTTGTCCTAACATACCTGCATATGCATCTGGTAAGGGACCATTATAACCTTCAGGAAGTTTATTAAGTATAGAACCTTCAACATTGGATGGATTATAACTTCTACTGGGTTGAGAAGAATAATGTCTTTTTTTATGTTTCTTCTTTTTAGTTTTTTTCTTTTTCCCACCTTTCATTTGTTTTTCTTCTTCAGAAGATTCTCCATCACTTAAAATTACACTTTCTGAAGTAGTCTCTTCTTGTTTTTCTTCAGAAGAATCTTCAGGTGATGTTTCTTCATTTATTTTTTTATATTCATCACAAGGTGATTCTTCTTCAGAAGTTTCAGAATCGGAATTATTTTCAGGAGTTTCTTCAGAAGATGAATCATCTAATTCACCAAGTGTTTGAGGTTCTGATTCAGATTCACCTCCTTGCATTTGGTAATTACCCATAGATTGAAACATTTTACCAATAGAATTTGTTGACATTGCGTTTTGCATTGCCATAGGGTTTTGCATAGCCATAGGGTTTTGCATTGCCATAGGGTTTTGCATAGCCATAGGGTTTTGCATAGCCATAGGGTTACCCATATCCATAGGATTAGAATTACTCATTTTTTCACCAAATAATTTCATAAATTTATTAACTGGTTTTTCAGGTGCAACTGTTTGAATAGAAGCTTCACTAAAATTAAAACCTGCTTTTTCAGCAGCATTTCTAACCATATCTTCTATACCTTCTTCACTATTAGGACTAAAACTAGTTTCAGAATTAGCAAGTTGTTCTAAAGTAGCTTGACTAGATGATGATGAAAAGTCTTTAATTTTAGAATTTAATTTTCTAGAACCTCTTATAACTTTAGACTTTTTAGATTTTGTGTTTACAGAATGCATTTTAGCACCACCAGATACAATACTTTGTGTTGGAGTATTAGAACTTTCTATATTATTGTAAGAATTTTCTGTGGATGAAGCTGACATATCCATAGTTTGTTTTATAAACTTTGTAAAGAAATTATTTTTCGTAAGTATTATTTGTGGTGTTAAAATATTTACAACTTTAGTATTGAACATAGCCTCATCTAAACCATTAAAATTTTTTTCATCATTCGATCTAAATTCGTCTGGAATTGTTTGATCAAAAAAGTTTTTTAAATATTCAGGAATTCCATCTTTAGTAATAAAATAAAATAATAAACTATGTAAAAAATAGTGAATATCATAGTATGGATTTTCAGATTGAGATTTTGCATCATGATTATTAACTAAATTATCTATACTTGAATTTTCGAAATTTCCAATTTTAATTTCAAAACCTGAATCAGGAATAGAAAATTCTATATCTTTAACATAAAAAGTTTTTTTCTTTCCAGTATCTTTTTTCCTATATAAATAAATTGAATTTAAATCTAGTTTATTGTGTCTAAATTCGGGATGAATCCTTTGAATCTTATATAAAGTATAAAAGATTTGAAAAAACAATACAGTGAACTTCTCCTCATCAAAATTATTATTCTCTAAATAATAACCTAATGTATTTATACTAAAAAAATGTTCTGTAACTTTAACACAAACTATATCTTTTTGTTCACCTTTTAATTTATCTTTAACCATATCAGGTAATTCACTATATTCAATATCAAAATTCAATATAGGTAATAAAATATGAGAAGTTTCTTGGGTTAATACAAGTTCACTAAAAAATAATTTCATAATCATATCAACAACTTCACTTCTTTGCATACTATTAACATTAGTATTATCCTTTGAATAAATTTGAAATGTAACAGTAGATGGATAGGATGAATCACTAATTCTTTTGAAATGTACTTTTGAATCATCTTCTCTAGTAAATTTAAGATTATTTATAACTTTTTTTTTAGCATCTTTATCAAAAGTTAAAGGCATTTTGATTTGTGAAAGTTGTAATTCACTTTTAACTAATCTTTTTAATTCTACTGTACCTTTTTCTTTACCATATATATAATTATATAGTGTATTTATCAAGAAATCTATATCATCATAATTCACTTTCATTGAATTAATGGACTATATTAATAAATAATAAAAAAATAATATTATCTTTTTATCATTAATGATATTTACTTCGATTTCTCTTTTTATAAGTACCATCTCTAAATTCTTCAAAATAAGGATCTTTTTCTAATATTTTTTTAGGAGTTGTATATTCATGATTAACTAAAATACGACCTCTTTCATGAACTCTTTTACCTGTTCTAAATTTTCTAGGAATAATTCTTGCAACAAAATCTCTCGCTTCATCTGGAACATGTGAACTTGTCAAAAATTGAGGGAAAAAACCTTTTCTAATTAAAGTATTGAAAAAATAATGAATGTCATAATATCTATTTTTTTCAGGTGTAACATTAATTTCAGTTGTCCATTTAGTATTAACTTTTTCATTGTCAACAATACCCGGAATACATGCAAAGTCAAAATCCCATAATTTCAATTGATATCCAATATTAGGAACATAATATAATTTACCATCAATTTTATATTTAAATCGTGATCCTTTTTTCTTTTCTGTTTCATGAACCAAAATATTATTTGCTTTTAAATCATTATGTCTAAATGATGGGAATTTATCTTGAATGTGTGCTAATACTGATAATATTTGAAATAAAAATACTTTCCAATAAATTGGTTTAATTTTAGTATGTCCTTTTTCTTTATAATTTTCATAATCTTTTCTTATAAAATCTAAGAAATCTCTTTTATTAGCCCATTCACATAATAATATAGATACGTATTTATGATAATATCCTTTTTTGTATTTCTTTACAAATTCAACATATTTTTGATTTTTATCTTTCTTTATTATTTTTCCATCTTCTTCAAATTCAGTATATACATCTACTACATCATCTTCTATTAATGTAACAAAAGGTTTTATAGGAGTATAAAATGTAGCAATGGGTAAAATAATATGTGGAGTTATTTGATTAATAACAAAATAACTTAATAAACGAATCATTTTTAATTCTGCATTCTCAGGTCGATTAATATTATACATACTACCATACTTATCTCTTTTAGGATAGGCAACAACTTTAACCCCATAATTTATCTCCTCACCATCTTCTAATTTTATTACTCCTTTAAAAGCATGTCCAGTAGTACCACTTTTTTTATATGTTAATTTACCTCCAATTTGATCGATAATTTTATGAAAGTTATATTTTTTTTTATTAAGAACTTGATTCGTATCTCTACTTTCTTCTTCATCAATTTCGAAATATTTATGAGGTGCTGCAAAATATTCAGTTTGTTTCTCATCGTAATCTACTATAGTCTCTAATCTATTACCATCCATCAATTCTTTTATTAATTCAATTCTAAAAGGTATACTATCTGCCTTATTTCTTTTTTTTAATGAACTTAATGAATGAAATGTTTTTTGATTCGAATCTGTATCCGACATAGTTATTTATCTTATATTGTTCTAAATTAAAAATTTAACTTAGACAAATATGTGCGTTAAAAAAAATCCATTAATTAACATATTTATATTTTTTACGTAAAAGTTTAATTAATTTTTCATGATCTTTTAAATCGCTAAAACTAATTTCTTTTATATTTCCATTTTCTGAAAGTTTAATTATAGTCCAAAAACCTAACCAATTATTTTTATATTTTTTCATCACTTTTATAATATTTTTTTCTACATCTTCTGCTAAAAGTTTATCTATAAATAAATGCTGATTTTGAATAGTCTCTTTTTTTATAAAATCCCCCCATTTTTTATTTTTAAATGCTTGTTTAGCTATTTCACTATTTTTTAATGTATTAAATTTCTTTAACTTTTTTAGTAAATCTGAATATTCATTATTAATATTATACTCTTTTATTACTTTATTTAAATCATAAACTTCACAATTATTTTGTTCTAATATATTATTGATTTTTTTATAAACTTTCATAATATTTTTATAACTCATATCTTCCGAAAATTCTAATACTTTATCTATATCTTTTAGAAGAATAGGAAAATTTGCTGGTAACTTTCTCATCTATATTTATATACGATAATTTAATTTTCATATGATTCTAAAGTTTTGTTTCTAATCTTTTCTTCTTTTGATAATACAAGTTTAGATGTCGCTTTTTCAATTCGTGAACTTTCTACATATGGAATCATTGGTACACATTTCCAATTTGCATCTTTATTAATCATATCTAATCCAAATTTTAATGGAAATAAATCTATTATTTCTGATGTATCGTCATGTACTATTTTCCTATATTTTAATGGTAATAAGTTTGAACATGCTGGTGGTAATACTGCTAATAATTGTTGACATGGTGTTAATGGATAATTCTCTTTAAATTTGATATCATTTATTTTTGTTTTATTTTTGGAAATATAATTGGATAAATCTGATACAAATGGTGCATGAGTGTATTTGTATTGCCATTTCCAACATGGACAGCCATGAAAATAATAATTAGCAACCCATATTAAACCTTCTAAATAATTTTTACATAGATTATTTACTAAACTATATTGTGAAGTTGGACAATTTAAATAATGTTCATAATATCTAAACTTCCATAAATCAGACGAATCAGAACCCAATTTTATAGGATCATCTATTTTGACGTTTTTTAAATTTTCCATTTCCCATACTTCTATATCATATGGATCAGTACTAAAACATTTTCTATTATTAGATCTTTCTTTAAATTTAGGTAAAATTTGTTTAAAATAATAATCTTCTCTTTTTGAAATAAAATTTATAAACATTTGTAAAAAATCAGTATCAATAATAACATCATTTTTTGTTACATTTATTAAGTTAACTTGTGATTCAGTAAAAATATCTATATAAGCTTCTAATAAAACATCTAATCCACCTTTATTTATATCAATAGATGGAAAATGAGGTAAAAAATCATTCCCTAAAAAATAACAAACAAAAATGAAATCATTTATCATATTTGTTTGTTTTGAGAGTTTAACTTTTAGTTTTTTGTATTTGAAACGATCCACTATTTTATCACTTAAAGTTTCATAAAATGCTTCTTTCATTGTATTTATCGATATAAAATTAACTTCTTCTTGAACATCTTCAACTGGATCTTCATGTATATAGTGATCGCCAATACTTTTTCCAACTTTACCAAGTTTAACAACTTCACGTAATAAATACATATTATTTTTTTGACTCGCCATAGCTAAAAAAATTAAATCTGCATCTAATCCATAAATACAATGAGTCTCAGAATCTGGACGTTTACGAATATCATCTAATATTTTATGTTCTCCTTCTCCTGCACTATGATATGATGAATATACTATTTTAATATCCTTTCGTTTTGAAATATACTTAATTAAAACTTGATTTAATCTTTCCATAAATTCAGTTCCAGGAGTGATAACTGTATTACTCCATCTTTTTTTTATTTTTTTATTATGTCGTTCTTTGATTTGCTCTTTAATTATTACGTCATCAATTGATCTATAACGTCGTTTCCTTTGTTGTGACATTTTAGCCATTGGTGCAACACCATCAACAGATATCATAACTTTCTTTTTTGGGGAAACAACATTTATAATATAATCTAAATAATTACATATTCGTTTCATCATTTTAGTTTCAAGTTTAGACACACTTTTCCAATCATCTAATAATTCAATCACCTTAAAACATTGTGGATGAAATAAACAATTAGCATCAATATAAAAGTTGTCAATTGATACATTTTCAGGAAGATCATATGTTACAATATCCTTATTTTTTTTGTAATTTTTAAGTAGCCATGAAAAGAACCCCGGAACACCCATTATTTTACTTATAGACCGTATTCATATTCTATGTTTATGCCAATTAATTTTCAGTTTTTTCATAAAAATAATCTAAATAATAATATATATAAAAAGTTATGCCTAATAGAATCAGTCATTTAGCAGATCTTAATTCCCCTCTCTCTGATGTATCACCTTTACAACTTATTGGTGGTCGTGCAACTTCAGAATTAACTACTGATACCGAAAAAGTAGAACAAAAAGTAAATTCTTTGTATGGTGGTAAGAAAAAATCTAAAACCAAAAAGTCAGAGAAACCCAAGAAAACTAAGAAAACTAAGAAAACTAAAAAAACTAAAAAAACTAAAAAAACTAAGAAGTCCCGTAAAATGAAACGTTCTAAGAAAACTAAATCTTCTAAAAAGACTAAAAAGTCAAAAAAATCTAAGACATCTAAGAAAACTAAATCTTCTAAAAAGACTAAAAAGTCAAAGAAATCTAAGAAGTCTCGTAAAATGAAACGTTCAACTAAATCTTCTAAGAAAGCTAAATCTTCCAAGAAAGCTAAATCTTCTAAGAAATCTAAATCTTCCAAGAAAGCTAAATCTTCTAAGAAAGCTAAAACATCTAAGAAAGCTAAATCTTCTAAGAAAGCCAAATCTTCTAAAAAGACTAAAAAGTCAAAGAAATCTAAAATGAAACGTTCTAAGAAATCTAAGAAAACTAAAAAACCCAAAATGTCCAAAACAAAGAAAGCAAAGACAACTAAAAAAACCAAAAAAACTAAAAAATCCAAACGTAAAATGTCTCGTGAAATGCCCAAAACTGCAGTAGCATTTAGAACTATGTTAGTTGAACCAATTGGAAAGTTTTTAGGTAAAGCAGGACGTGATGCTATGATTTTAGCAGCATCTTATAATAATCAAATTAAAGAAGAGAATCCAGGAATTGATACAATGGAAGGATATGCAAAAGCAGTTGCTTTATTTAATAAAGAAAAATCTGATAAGAGTGTAGTTATGGCTAGACATGCTAAAGCTAAAACACAAGCGGATAAACGTTCTGCAGAAAAAAGAGCTAAAAAGAATGCCAAAAAAGCAGCCAAAAAAGCAAAAGAAGCAGAAGCAGCAGAAGTAGTAGCTCAACATTCTTCATCTGATGAAAGTTTTTAAGTTTATTTAAAATAATACAATATTTATAAATATTACTAAATATTTGTAAATATAATAAAATTAATAAAAATTGAAATTGTAAAAACTTTAATAATGAATATTTTAGATTATAAAAATGGAACATATAAAAGTAGAATATATAAATACAAGTACAAATTCTATTTCAAATAATAAATTTAATATTTATGAGATTGATGAACAAAATAAATATAAACTTGAACCTATACCAAAAACAATAACTGAAAATAGATTTTTTAATTATGATAAAAATTATAAAATTACAAAATCTAGTCAAAATTTTTCAATAACTAAAATGTAGTTTAAACACCAATAACTTTAATTTCTTTATTATTAATTATTTCAAATGCCATAGCTCTTCTTAATACACTTCTTTTCTTGGTTTTCTTATTAAAATCATTATCAAATGGAGAAAATGCATCACTTCCACCAAAATCAGCTCTTAAAACAGAATTATCACAAGTTTTAGAAATACCAGAATTATTTTTAGTAAATTGTGGTGTATGTCCAACTATCATACCTTTTAAATCAAATAAATCTAAAACAGGTTTAACATAAAGTTGACAATCAGGACTACTCATACTTTTATTATTAGGAATATTACCTAAAACTCTATTCCAAAACATACTATTTTTAGAGCTACCAACAATTTTATCAATATAATTAGGTGTAACATGTCCCAATAACCATTTACGTACAATAGAATTTAATTTTTCAATATCTTCTCTATTATTAAGTTCTAATTCTTCAGCATATTGAGGAATAATACCAGCATGAGCAAATAAGAAATCTCCTACAATTACTGCACTTAAACGTGTACAACCCATAAATCTAGCAATTTCATTACCTTTAGCAAAAGCATGTATTCTAGCTTCTTTACCACTATTAAATTTTATAGTAGGATCATTAGGATCTTCATAATCATTAAATTCTTCTAATCCTAAGTAAGATACATAATTCATATTACCTTTAACATTCATTAATTCATGGTTACCTAATAAAGATATAACTTTACCACCATCATTTTTAGCTTTTTCATTCAAATCTGTTAAAAATTTCATAATTTTATAATCACTAGCTTCATCATTTAAAGTAGCTCTTGGATCATCACATTTAAATTCATATGGTCTACATCTATCAACTTGATCACCAACTTGGACAACGACTGTGTTTTTTCCAATCCAATTTAAATCTGAATCAATAATTTTTGTAAGTTTTAATATTTGTAAAGTTAAATTATAATCACCATGTAAATCTCCAATAGCAATAATTCTATCAACTGGTGGTATTATAGTAGATATATATGGATAATCTGGACAATCTTTTTCAAATTCTTCTTTATTAGAAGTCATTTAATAAAACGATAGAAAAAATTTATATATTAAAATAAAAATTGATATATACAAACAATAATATTAAAATCTAATAAAGTATTAATATGAAATTAAATGAGAAAAATTCTATTTTCTTTTGGGGGAAATATAATAAAGATGGATATTTATCACAATGGTTTGAAAGTAAAATAAAATTTAATAAGAAAATTCATAATAAATTACCAGAATCAATATTCAATTTAAAAATATTCAAATCAGATTTTAATTTTCAGAAGCTATATGATATCAATATAAATACATGTGAAAAATTTATGATGATATCAAAAGCTATTTTATTTCAAGATGAAGAAATTTACGATATGATGTTAAATATAGAAGACCCTAAAAAACTAAAAAATTTAGGTAGAAAAGTTAAAAATTTTAATGTTGATATTTGGAATTTATATTCTCGTGAAATCGTTACGATTGGTAATTATCTTAAATTTTCTCAAAATATTGAATTACAAAAACAAATTATATCTACAGATAAAAAATATCTTATTGAATCTTCACCATATGATAAAATTTGGGGAATTGGATTAAAGAAAACCGATGAAAAAGCATTAGATACAAAAACATGGAATGGAAAAAATTATTTAGGTAAATGTTTAATGAAAGTTAGAGATATATTAAAAAATTGATAATATTATTATTTAAGATATTACTATTAATTTTAGATATACTATATCAAGAATGGAACAAACCAAGTTTGATTATCTATCTTCCCTTGTAGAAATATCAGTGGAATCACTTCAAAATGTATTTGATATTATTGAAAAAAATCGTTATATTGATATATCTAATATCACATTACGTTTAGGTTTAGATGGTATTCAATTTATCGATTCAAATGGTGTTGTAATTGGAGGAGGAAGTAATACAATTAAAGTAGAAACCGAACAAATTGAATATTTAGCAAATTTAAAACCAAAAAAAGAACGTGAAGAATGTGAATATGATTCTTTACCAAAATTATTTAATAAAACCGTAATTAAAGAATTAAAAGAAAAATACAATATTGAACTAACATATATACAACATCGAAAGGATTTCACAATTAAAAAAGTAAAATTTATTCATAATGATGTTGAATGTTTTTATGTTAAAAATTTCATAAAAATATCTCAAAGACCTGATTTTATAATGTATGATTTATTAGAAAAAAAAATTGTTGGTTACGATATTGATGATAAACCTAACTTTACTATTGGTAATTATATATTTAATTCTTATCATGAAGTTAAGAAAGGAACTAAAAAGAATCCTATTATGAAACGTGGATATTATAATTGGAATAGAAATCAATATGAATTTAGACTACCATATGTAAAACGTGGAGTTTATTCATTTGAAGAATATGAAGTTCAAAGTATGCGTAATAAATGGGACACTGAACATAAAATTATTTTTGATGTATATGATGCTGAAAAAAATGTAACTTATGAAATTACAAATCATAAAATTAACCGTCCAGCAGGTAAACATGTTAAATGGCATGAAATGGTTTCTCGAGATATATATATTTGGGTAAAATCAAATAAAAGTAAAACTCGTAATAAACAACCTTGTCTATGTGTATATCCCAATACAGAATTACTAGAATTTCATGAAGTATTTGATTTAATTTTTGATTACTTAACTTATTATCGCCATAATGATGGTAAAGTTCGTTATAATATTAAAGATGAATTATTTATAGCTAAAACAGGTGAAAAGAAGAAAATTCCACTTCAAGAATTTGAAAAGATTTATGAGAAATCTGATACTGAAATTATTTCTTTATAAATGTAATTTATTCTATAATTAATTATATTTATTCTTCATTATCTATTTTTTCGGCGATAGAATCCCAATAAATGGATTTACTAGGAGGTCTCTTTCTTTTAACAACACCACCAATATTTGTATTTAGTGCTGGTGAATTTCCAAATACATAATTTTTAGCTTGAGGTATATATCTATTTTTTTCAGGTTTATAAGCTTTTTTACCAACTGGTAATATTTTATATTTAGTATTATATGGATTAGCACTTTTATCATAATCAGAATAATTATAACCTAATGTTTTGTAATCTTCTAACCATAATCTAGGTGTTTCAAAATGAGTTTTATAATAATTTTCAGCAGTTAAACCATTTCTTTGATTACATGCAGTTTGAAAAGGTTTTATTTTATTTTTTCCCGAAATAAACTTTTGTGATATTGATGAATTTTGACATGCTTTCATAACTCTTGGAAGTTGATAACCAAAATCACCAGCATCTATATAACGCCCTGATTCGCTTGGTCTTGCTCCAGAACCATCATAATCCCAAATTTTATTTACACCACCTATATCATCAACTTCATCCATACCTTGTAATTTTAATAACCTATTCGCTTTATCAAGCATCGTATGTTTAGTTTGATTTAATGGTCTTTGTTCATCATCATCTTCTACATAATTTACTATGTCATCTTTTTCAGGATTATTCAAATCAGAAGGTGTACGATCTTTATAACCTCTTTCAATCGCAATTTCATTTAACTCGCCATCAAAATTATTCGGTTTTAATGGATCAACTTTATTATTATCTTTTTTATCTTCTTTATTTTCTTTATTTTCTTTATTTTCTTTATCTTCTTTATTTTTTGAAATTTGATCGAAATTTTCACACATTTTAACAACTACCTTAGGTTCAGGTACTTTAAATGGTGGTACATTAACGGAAATATTATTTATTTTTTTATCAATCAAACTCACAATATTAAATCCAATAATCAATGAAACTACTATTATAATCACAAAAATGATTATCCAGTTTAAATATTCATTCATGAGTGTATAATTATAGTTTATATTTTTAATCGTATTACTTTTACTTAATAAAATAAAACTAATAAATTAATTGGTATTTTGTTACTTTTACTTAATAAGATAAAACTAACTAATTTAAGATAAAGAAGCATAATTCTGTGCTACATCGAATCCTGCGACTGGTTCTTGTTCATTTCTTGCCCGTTGATGTCCTTTAGCTTCAACATATTGGGGATAGAAACTATCACGGTAATTTTGAGAGTGAGAACATTGAGATTGAACATCACCTTCTAATTCTGTTAAGGATTCTGGCATAACTTCTTGTGAGTTCATATGTTGTTCTGGTGTTATTTGTGGTCGTTGAGGAGGTAATTCAACTGGTAGATGTTGTGATTGTTCACTTAATGTCATCTCTTCTTGATCAACAATTTCCATTAATTTTCTATTAGTGTCATATTTTGATAAAGTTTGTAAAGATACCATTAAAGCAACTGCAGAAATTATAGCTACAGTAGGATTGCGTCTAGATGTATATACAATTAAAAAGAATATGAGTACCTTAAAAAAAGTATTTTCAAATAGTCTAGCTACATTTTCAGGTAATTGTGGTGCAGCCATACCAGCATATAGTACTAAGAATAAAGATAATCCAGTACTTACATATTCGTTATCTAAAAATGACAAATATTGATTTACAGTGTTGTCAAATTGTTGCATTATATATATACACTTATAAATAATTTTTTATACATTAAAATAATTATAATTATATTATTATAGATTTACCAAAACAAAGAATATTAATAAAAATTGATTTTAATAAGTTATAATTAATAATATAATTTATTGAATAATAATAAAAATGTCTGAAAAACCTAAAAAAAAAGCAACACCTCACAAAGTTTTAACAAGAGAAGGATATATAATTAATAAAAAAAAAATATCAAAAGAACAATATGATGATCTTATTAAAAAATTAACAGTAAAACCGCGTGTTAATAAAGATTATTCACAAGAAGTAGAACCTTATCCAATGTATCGAAAAGAAGGATCTAAACTTGTAATTCCTAAATTTGTTGGTTTTGAAGAATTTGGAAAACCTAAAAAAGAAATAGATATGAATGGAAAACCAATGAAAATTGAGTTTAAAGGTTCACCTAGAGAATATCAAATTCCAATTGTAAAACAATGTTTAAAACATATTAAGGAAAAAGGAGGAGGTTTAATTTCTTTAGGTTGTGGTATGGGTAAAACTTTTATTGCGTTATATCTTGCACATCTTTTAAAAGGTAAAACATTAGTAATTGTTCATAAAACATTTTTACAAAATCAATGGATAGAACGTATACAAGAATTTACAAACGCAAAAGTAGGTGTAATTCGTCAAAGTAAAGTTGATATCGAAGGTAAAGATATTGTAATTGGAATGTTACAAAGTGTTGCGATGCGTGATTACGATTCATCTATATTTTCAGAATTTAAAACAGTAATTATTGATGAAGCCCATCATTGTCCTGCTAAAGTATTTTCTCAAGCATTATTTAAAATTGGTTCAAAATATACAATAAGTTTATCTGCAACACCAACACGTCAAGATGGTTTAACTAAAATTTTATATTGGTTTATGGGTGATATGATGTATAAATTAGCTAGAAAACCATGTAAACATGTATATGTAAAAAGATTTACATATGAATCAGATGATAAACTATTTATAGAAAAACGTCGTTGGATAAATGGTAAAATTAGACCTGATCGGGTTAAAATGATTACAAATGTTTGTGAACTTAACTCAAGAAACTCATTTATTTTTAAACTTATGAAAGTCTTGGCAAATCAAAAAGATAGAAAAAATCTAATTTTAAGTGAAAGACGTAAACATTTAGAAACTATGAAAAAACTTCTTGATAATCATATTGAAAAATGTGTTAAAGAAGAAATATGGGAAGAAGACGAAGTAACAACAGGTTCTTATATGGGAGGTATGAAAGAGGCTGCTTTAGAAGATTCTGCAAATAAGGATTTTATCTTTGCAACTGAACAAATGGCAGAAGAAGGTTTGGATATTCCTGATTTAAATTGTATTATTATGACAACTTCTAAAAAAAATATTGAACAAGCGGTTGGTCGTATTATGAGAAAACAATTAAAAGATGGTGATATTCCACCTCTTATTATCGATATTAGTGATAATCTTTCTACATTAAAGAATGATGGAAATAAAAGAAGAGAATATTATGCAAAAAATAAATATCGTATTGATACATATAATGTTTTGAATGATAAAGTATTAAGTATGCATGATTATATTATTAAAACTTATGGTGAAGATATGTTAGATGAAATGAGTTCTTATGAAGAACATGGAACTGATCTATCAAAATTATTATATGTAGATCCTATGAAAGATATTGATAATGATGATGATGAATTAGAATTATCTGAAAGTGAAGATGATAGTGATAGTTATGGGTTTGATTAATTTATAAAAAATTGAAAATATAATTTATTACCCTAGCCTTTATGATTATTATCTTCATGTGCTACTTTGACTCTAATCTTAAACGTATCACCTAAACCAGTTCATTTGTGTGTTTATCATCATGGCATCTCAGACTGTTTCAGTTCCCCCGCCTCCAGTTCCTGCGGTATTGCAACAAAAGCCTTCGCAACGTAAGACAACTTGTGATGATTGTAGTCGAGACATCTTTGTGAGTTCTAAATTCAAGGGTAAGAACTTGCGGTGCCTTCAGTGTCGTAAGAAGCATCCATCAGCACCAATCAAATCCATTTCTTTGCAAAAGAAGTCAACACAACGCGAGACAACATGTGATGACTGTCAACGTACCATTTTTGTGAGTTCCGAATTCAAGGGAAAAAACGTTTGGTGCATGGTGTGTCGTGCAAAGTGTCGTTCGAAGTGATTTTCATCATTGAGAAAAGTGTTAGAAAAAAACAAAAAATATAATTATTCTTTGTTTTTTTTAAAAAATTTGATTTATTATTTAAATAAACTTAAATAACTAGTAATTTATAAGTATAATGAATAAAGAAATACCATGGGTTGAAAAATATCGTCCTAAAGGATTAGATGAATTGATAGTTGATTCTGGAACTTTCAATAAAGTAAAAAAGATGATTGATGATAAAGAAATGCCTAATATAATAATTACGGGGATTCCGGGAACTGGTAAGACATCAACTATATTATGTATAGCACGTAACCTATTAAAAAAACATTTTAGACAAGGTGTATTAGAATTAAATGCTAGTGATGATAGAGGTATAAAAGCAAGTGATTCAATTATTACTTTTTGTAAAAAACGTTTTGAAATAAATCACACTGAAAAAAAATATGCAGATCATAAAATTGTTTTACTTGATGAAGCTGATAATATGACAAACAAAGCACAACAAATGATAAATAATCTTATGGAAAAATATAATAGAACTACACGTTTTGCATTTACATGTAATAATTCATCTCAAATCATAGAGGCAATCCAAAGTCGATGTATTATTTTACGATATAAAAGACTTTCTACAGATCAAGTTTATAAACGACTTGAAAAAATATGTGAATTAGAATCACTTACATATGATAAAGATGGTTTGGATTCATTAGTAACAACTGCAGATGGTGATATGAGACAAGCAATTAATAATTTACAATTAACATACGCAGGTTATGAAACGATCACAACTGATAATGTATTTAAAATTTGTGAAAAACCACATCCTCTAACAATTAGAAATATTTTTATTGCTTGTCATAAGAAAGATCTTAAAACTGCATTACAACATTTATATCAACTTCGAGATAATGGTTATTCATGTTCAGATATCGCTATGTCTATGCTTAATGTTCTTAAAAATTCTAAATTTATTGACTTATCATTAGATGTTAAAATTCATTATTATGAACAAATAGGTAAAACAGCTTTTAGAATTAGTTCAGGACTTAATAGTATGATCCAATTATCTGGGTGTTTAGCTTCATTATCTCAATAGTTTATTTATAAAAAGTTGAATAAAAAATCTACTAATAATAAGTTTTAATGAAAATTATTAATAAGAATGAAATATTTCTCAAAGTATTTAATATTAATTTTATTTTTTATAAACTATGTTTTTGGAAATCCTAATACTAGACTACGTGGTTTATCAACGTCTGTAGTTGTTATTGATGATGATAGAGATAAATCAAAAGATATATATTTTTTAATAATAATTGCTAGTGGTGTTGGTTTAGGATTACTTATTTGTTTAATTTGGGGAATTTGGAATAAACTTCGTGAATATGTAATCTATTTATGGTATTATATATCATTTAGATTTATTCGTGAAGAATATGACGATTATAAAGATAATAATTGTATTAATAATTGTTGTTGTGTAGTTTAATTTATAAAAATTGATTTCAAATTATATTAAGATAAATAAATATTTGTTTTAATAAAATGGAAGTTGTAAGATGTCATAAACAAATATATGATAATATACATGGATATATTCATATTAGTAATATAGCTTGTGAAATTATAGATACTATACCTTTTCAAAGATTAAGATCATTACATCAATTAGGAACATGTCATTATGTATTTCCAACAGCAGTACATTCACGTTTTGAACATAGCCTCGGAACCTATTATCTTGCAGGACGTTTATTAAATTGCATTAAAAAAAGAACAAATCCTCGTGAAATGGACTCATACTTAAAAAAAATAAGTTATTTACAATCTTATTTTAAAAAACATTATAATTCTAGTCTTTATGAATTAGATGATTATATTATAGAACTTGTTAAGATCGCAGCATTATGTCATGATTTAGGTCATGGTCCTTTTTCACATGTATTTGATGATGTATTTTTACAAAATATTAGTGATGAAAATCCTTTAAAATATCATGAAAATCGTTCATCTATGTTAATTCAATATATCATTAATAATTCTTCTAATTTAAATAAAATCATTTCACAAGAACATATTGATTTTGTAAAAAGTTTAATAAATCCTAAAAAAGAAGATGTTGGATTTTTATATCAAATTGTTTCGAATTATTCAAATGGTATTGATGTTGATAAATGTGATTATATAGCTCGTGATACAAAAAGTATAGGTTTGCAATATTCATTTGATTTTACGAGAATTGTTGATGATGTTGAGATTATTGATAATGAAATTTGTTATCCTAAACAAATTGCTTATGAATTAGCTTGTTTATTTACAACTAGATATCGATTACATAAACAAGTTTACCGTCATAAGGTCACTATAGCAACTCAATTTATGATAAATGAAATAATGGAACTTTTGGATCCTATTATAAATATGAGTATTAGTCTTGATGATCCTGAAAAATTCTCATCTTTCACAGATAGTTATATATTTTCTGTTATTGATGCATTACTTTTATATCCTGAAAAATTAAGTTCATCAAATTTAAAACGTGTAAAACGTGCTTATAATATTCGAAAAAGAATTTTAAAACGTGAATTATATGAATATATAGATTCTGTAATATCTAATGATATGATTAATATTGATTTAAGTAAGTTAGAATTATCTCATGAAAATATAATAAAATATCATTCAAAAATTGGTATAGGTTCTAAAGAAGATCCATTATCTAAAATATGGTTTTATAGTAAAAAAGATCCATCTACAAAATTTAGAATTAAGAAATTAGATATAAGCCGTGTATTACCTGATTTACAAGAAGAATGGGTTTGGATGGTATTTTTCGAAAATGAAAATCTGGATGATAAAAAACTGATTAAAGATTATTTGAAAGATTATAAAAACTAATAGACTTTTTTTATACTTCTATAAATATAAATGAAGACTATTGATATAGTAACTGTACGTGAATTACTATGTAATGATATTCCTATTAGAACTATGAACCACCAAAAAAAGAAACAACCTTTTGTACGTATTTTACCTTCTGATTATGCTGATGGTGAAAAAGAATTAGCAGGTGAAAATAGACCTTCAGTACGAGAAATTTCAAATGAAATCTTTAATCAGGTATCACATATACCTAATAAAAAGAATTCAACTAATTTTTTCTGGCTTTGGGGTCAATTTATTGATCATGAAATTACTTTTGTTGGAAAAAGTGATGAAAAGGAAAATATTAAAGTTCCAACTGGTGATATTCATTTTGATCCTAATTCATCGGGTGATAAAGAAATACCATTTACAAGAAGTGAATTTGACTCTAATACAGGTAAAGATGGTATACCAAGAGAACAATTAAATCATTTAACTTCTGAAATTGACGGAAGTTCAGTTTATGGAAGTTCTACTATTTATCATAAATATATGAGAGAATATAAATATGGTTTAATGAAATGTAGTGAAGGAGGTTTATTACCAGTTAATGAAGGATTTGCAGATAAAGGTTTATTTATAGCTGGAGATAGTAGAGTTAATGAACATGTTGGATTAATAGCAATTCATAATTTATTTGTACGAGAACATAATTATTGGGCTAAAAGAATTTATAAAACTAATCCTAAATTATGTGATGAAGATATATTTCAAAAAGCTAAAATTATAGTTGAGAGTGAAATACAAGCTATTACAGTTAATGAATTTTTACCATTATTATTAGGATCTTTTCCAAAATATCATGGTTATTGCGAAAATGTAAGTACTCAAATATCAAATTCCTTTGCTTCATGTGCTTTTAGACTTGGTCATACATTAGTACCAACAGAAATAATAAAAGGGAAAAAATTAAGAGATTTATTCTTTTCACCACATTTAATTTGCAATGGAGGAGGTATTGATTGTGTATTAAAAGAATTTACTCAAATTATATGTGAAGATTTAGATAATAAAGTAGTTGATGATTTAAGAAATTTTTTGTTTGGTGATCCTAATCAAGGAGGATTAGATTTAGTTTCTTTAAATATACAAAGAGGAAGAGATCATGGGTTACCTGATTACAATACTGCTAGAAAAGCATTAGGATTAAAATATTATGATTCTTTTGATGATTTTGATACTGATTCAAATACTAAACAAAAATTAAAAGATTTATATAATGATATAAATAATGTTGATTTGTTTGTTGGTGGTTTAGTTGATAATCGTGATAAATGTAAAAATGGACAATTATCAGATGTATTTGCAAAAATTGTAAGAGACCAATTTTTAAAAATACGTGATGGTGATATTTATTGGTATGAAAATAGATTAACTAGAAAATTAAAGAAAATTATTAACTTCACCAAATTAAGTGATATTATAAAAAGAAATACTCATGTTACTAATATTCAGGATTTTGTTATGATTGGTAAAAAATGTCACTATTAATATATTATTGACGTTTATAGTGACGTTTAAAAAATACACTAATATTTAAAATACCTAATAGCATGTAAAAAATTGCAATTATATTTAATTTAATAGTTAATGAATTTAAATTATCTACTAACTTTATCTTTTTTAAATTTAATTTATTTGAATTATTTATACTTTCATTATATTTAATATCATTATCAATATCCTTAGGGGAAAATAACATTTTATTATCTAATAAGCTTTGATGTGGGGCATAATTTATAGGAATATATTGATTTCTATAAATATTCTTACCTAACATTAAATTACTAAATATGTTATTAGAAAATTTTTGAATAGTAAAAGGTGATTTATTATTATATTTGTAATTTTGAAATAAAAGTTTGAAAATACTGTTAGTTTTAATAATATTCATTTTGGATTTTCTAATAATAAAGCTCATCTTAAACGAATTTTAAATTCAATTTTTTTAAATTTTTTTTGTGGTAAAATTAGTGATCATAAAAACCAAATAAAAAAAATGAATTTAAATTTATTTAACATCTAACCTATTAATAACTTATTATAATGCAAAAGATTAAATTCATTGATTTATTTGCTGGAACTGGTGGATTTACTGAAGCTTTATCAAGTGCTAATTTTGAATGTGTATATACAAATGATATGATAAAAGAGTCAAAAGAAATTTATGGTTTAAATCATCCTAATGATTATTATGAATTAAAAGATATTAATACAGTAGATATAAAAGCAATACCTAAATTTGATATGATTTGTGGGGGATTTCCATGTCAGCCATTTAGTATTGCAGGAAAAAGAAAAGGTTTTAATGACGAAAGATCTAATGTTTTTTGGACATTACTAAAAATAATTAAATATCATAAACCGAAAATAATTTTATTTGAAAATGTTAAAAATATGAAAACTCATGATAAAGGTAATACTTATAAAATAATTAAAAATAATTTAGAAAAATTAGGATATCATATTAAAGAACAAATTTTAGATACATCTAAATTAACAGGTATACCTCATCATCGTGAGAGAATTTATATCATAGGGTTTATTGATAAAGAAAAATATAATAATTTTAATTTTGATTTTCCTAATAAAAAAAATAAAGATATTAGTAAATTTCTTGATGATAAAATAGATTCTATATTTTACTATAATGATAAATCTAAAATTTATTCAAAATTAAAAGAATCAGTTACAAAATCAATATTTGAAAATGTAGTCTATCAATATAGACGTTATTATGTTAGAGAAAATAAAAGTTCTATTTGTCCAACATTAACTGCAAATATGGGTACAGGTGGACATAATGTACCAATAATTTTAGATGAAAATGGAATAAGAAAATTAACACCACGAGAATGTTTTAATTTACAGGGTTTTAGAAAAACTTATAAACTTCCTAAAGTATCAAATAGTAAACTTTATAAATTAGCAGGAAATGCAATTTCAGTACCAATAGTAAAATTAATTGGAAATAATATAATATCTTTATTTTAATTTATCTAAAGTTCCATCAAATATTTTATTTACATAATTTGAAATTTGTGATTTTATATATCTAAAAGCTATTCTAGGTCTTCTTTTTTCTTTGCATTGAGATTTATATGTTTGTTTGGAATTAATTTTAATATTTCCCCATATTTCATTATTATTAGACAATTTAACGTTATAAATTTTGAATGTTTTTGTTTTAAAATTAGTTGCATCTACAAAAAAAATTTCATTCCATTTTTCAGATGGTCCGAAAGAAGATGGTCCATTTGATGTAAAAGCTTTTACTTCAATAATTTGATCATTAACTATTAAATCACCACTTTTAATATTCCAATTAGTTTTTTTACCCTCAGTTTTTTGAATATAATATTTTACAATATTTTCTGAAATTTCTGATGGAAAATTAGGATTTCTTATTTTACGTTTAGCAAGTTTTTTATTTAATTTATTAATACTTTCACAATATGATATAAAATTATCTAAAAATAGATCTATATCTTCAAATTCTAATTCTTGTTTATTTTTATTATTCATAATAAATATAATTTTGTTAAATTGCATGAAATTACAAAATCAATTTTTATTAATCAAATTATGATATAAACTAAATTTTATTCTGGTAAAACATTATTTGAACTACGTAACATACACATCATACAACACGCTCTATGTATTCCTGAAAAACATAACACTATTATAATAAGTATAATTATAGTTAGTATAACACCTAATTGTTCTTCTTCATTATTATCAATTATTGAAGTTGTATTATTAAGTATAGTTATATTATTAGTGATATTAAAGTTCATTAATAGAATTATATGAAATAGTAAAAACAATAGCTAATTTTAATTAATTCAATTTTTAAGATATTCTTTTATTCTGGTAGAACACTTGCACTATCTGCCATACACATTATACAAAAAGCTCTATTAAACCCTACACATACTAAAAATATTAAAAAAATTACAATTATAATTATTAATAATGTAATTCCAATTATAATAAGTTGTTCTCCTTCATTATCATCAATTACTGAAATTGTATGATTGAAGTTAGTTATATTATGAGTATTATTAAAGTTCATTAATAAGAAAATATTTTATGTTAAAACTACCTATGAATTAAATAAATTCAATTTTTATTTTAAAAGTTGAATTTATAAAAACCTTTTAATAATATAATATTTAAATAAAATGGGTATTGATATACAAGGAGTTTCAAATGTAAAAGTTCGAATAATGAAAAAAAGTGAAACATATGAGGATACATATGATAATGAAGATTATGTAACTTTAGAAAATAGACTTTTATTTACAACTTCTGAAAATTCAATTAAAGAAAATACCTACAAAGGTTATGGTAATTTTAGTAATTGGATTAAAAATAGTGTTAATGTTGCAAAAGATTTTGGAATTAAAAATATCCAGACACCTAAATATGATTATGAATATTTTTCAACTTATAATTCAGATACAATTAATTATGAGAAGTTTTTAATTAAATTTTGTGAATGTTATGAAAAACTAAGTTTTGATGATCAACAAAAGTTAACAAAAAAATATAACTTTGATGAGCATGAATATGGATTTGCTAAAGAAATGTTACAAGTTTATAAAGCTTGTAATGATAATGGTATTATACAATTTCTATAAATATTTAATTTATTAATTAGTAAAAAAAATTGATTTTACTTAAGGCTGAGTATTTAAGGATAATCCTATTACTTAAACTTAATATGGCATCTTCTAAAAACGTAGTAGGAATTGATCTTGGAACTTCAAACAGTTGTATCGGAATTTATCAAAATGGTAAAGTTGAGATTGTAGCTAATGATATGGGTAATCGTATCACACCATCTTATGTTTCATTTACAGATAAAGAGAGAATTATTGGAGATGGTGCTAAATCATCTTCTAATTCTAATCCAACAAATACTATTTTTGATGCAAAGCGACTAATTGGCCGTAAATTTACAGATCGTTCAGTACAATCTGATATGAAACACTGGCCTTTTAAAGTGACTGCAGATAGTGATAATAAACCATTAATCAATGTAAATTATAAAGATGAATCACATAAATTTAAAGCAGAAGAAATTTCAGCTATGGTACTTCAAAAAATGAAAACTATTGCAGAAAATTATCTTGGTGAAACTGTAACTGATGCAGTTATTACGGTTCCTGCTTATTTTAATGATTCTCAACGTCAATCAACAAAGGATGCTGCGACAATTGCAGGATTAAATACATTACGAATTATTAATGAACCAACCGCCGCAGCAATTGCTTATGGATTAGATAAAAATGATGATAAAGAACGTACTGTTCTAATTTTTGATCTTGGTGGTGGTACACATGATGTATCTATTCTAACTATTGATGATGGTGTTTTCGAAGTAAAGTCAACAGCTGGAAATACACATCTCGGAGGTGAAGATTTTGATCAAAAACTAGTAGATCATTGTGTTAAAGAATTTAAACGAAAAACAGGAACTGATCTATCAACTCTTCCAGAAAAACAACGTGTAAAACCTCTACGACGACTACGAACAGCATGTGAACGTGCAAAACGTAATTTAAGTTCTTCTAGTACAACAACAATTGAGATTGATTCTCTATATGATGGAGAAGACTTTACAACAGCAATTACACGTGCTAAATTTGAACAATTATGTAATGATGATTTTAAGAAAGCTATGACTCCAGTTGAACAAGCTCTTAAGGATGCTAAACTTTCAAAATCACAAATTGATGATGTTGTTTTAGTTGGTGGTTCTACACGTATTCCTAAGGTTCAAAAACTACTAAGTGATTACTTTGGTGGAAAAGAACTAAAGAAAGATATTAATCCTGATGAAGCAGTTGCATATGGTGCAGCAGTTCAAGCAGCGAACTTAGCAGGTGTATCAGATGAAAAACTAGACAATATGGTAGTTATTGATGTTGCACCTCTTTCACTTGGTCTAGAAACTGCAGGTGGTGTTATGACTAATATTATTCCACGTAATACAACTATTCCATGTAAAAAAGAACAAGTATTTAGTACATATTCAGATAACCAACCTGGAGTCACTGTACAAGTTTATGAAGGTGAACGTGCTATGACACGAGATAATCGTCTTCTAGGTCGGTTTGAACTTTCGGGTATTCCACCAATGCCTCGTGGTGTACCAAAAATCAAAATTGTATATGATCTAGATGCTAATGGTATTCTAAAAGTAAATGCAACAGAAGAATCATCTGGTAAGAGTACTGATATTGAAATTAAAAATGATCGTGGCCGTCTATCACAAGATGAAATTGATAAAATGGTATCAGATGCCGAGAAATTCGCTTCTGAAGATCAAAAACTCAAAGAACGTATTGACGCGAAAAATAGTTTCGAAGGATATCTATATAATATGAGAAATTCAACTGATACTGAAGAATTTAAAACTAAACTTGGTGAAGATACATATAAACAACTTCAAGAAGGTATCACAGAAGAAATTCAATGGTTAGATGATCACCAAGAAGAAGAAAAAGAAGTATATGAAGAACGGCAAAAACAAGTTGAAGAACGGCTTCGTCCAATGATGATGAATGCATATCAACAAGCTCCACCTCCACAAGGGGAAACAACAACAGAACCACCAACTAGTAATGCTCCAAAGGTAGATGAAGTTGATTAATTTTTTTATTTTCTAATTAATAGATTCTATTTTAAAATAATATCTATTAATAATAATTTAATAATTAAAATTTTTATAATAAATTAAAAATCTATATTTTTATAATAAATTAAAAATCTATATTTTTATAATAAATTAAAAATCTATTCTTCAGGTGTTGGTCGTACACGATAAGATGAACCTTCAGGACGACGAACATATACACTACAACGTCGAGAATCACCAAAACGCCAAGAGTCTAGAACACAATCTTTAATACAACGCATTTGACACCTTCTTGCACACCGACGTAGAATACGTTTTGGGTTAAATGGACGTGGTGAAGGAGTACAAACTGGTTCAGGTGAAGGAGTACAATCTGGTGTAGGTTCAGGTGAAGTTTTAATCGCAAGTTCACGATTCTCATCTTCAAATTCATTTTCGTATTGATCAAACTCCAATTCATCTTCTTCGAAATCAAAAAATTCTTCAACAGAAAATTCAGTATAGTAGTTATCATATCCTCGTAGATTTCGTCGATCAACAAATGGATTTGTATAATTTGCACCAAGTTCATCAACTACACAAGTATCGTAACAATCTTCAGCACAAACATCAACTTCACTCATTTGAGGAAACCCAACACATGTAAACTGTTCACTTGGATTAGTATAACATTCTTCTAGGGCTAGAAGTTTTGCATCATCTTCTGGTGTTTGATATGTATCAACATAGTATTTGGCCTTTCCTGCAATACATCCATAACATAGTTCTGATGGATAACCCAAAGATACACCAAAACATGTCTCTTCCTCAGTTGTACTATCACAATCACGAATTGCTAGTGTAAGTGCTGTTTGTTCATTTTTATCTTCATCAAACAAATAATATTTTGCTTTACCAATAATACAATTTACACAATTATCAGGAACCTTTAGAAGTTCTAGATTTGCATAACTAACAGCAAAAAAGACAAAAAGAATAGTAGAAATAGACTTCATTATTGATATTCAGTTATATTTATAATGAACCAAAGAATAACTCTTTATTACAGCATATACAATAGTTCTAAAAATCAACTTTTTTAAGTAAAAATTGATTTATAATTTATTTATCCTTGAAAATTAGATTAAATATAATGTGGCGTTTTAATTTTGATAAAAAAAATAAAGTATTTGATCCGTCAATACCGCTTTTAAAATTTTTTGATATGTATGATTACAATGTAAATGAAATAATTATAAGTGGGAAAATAAAAATCTTTTCAAAAATTTATTCTATTAAATATAAACTTAATAACAATATTATTGTACATGAGATAGATACTGATTTAACAGCAACTTGTGAAAATAAAATACTATTCTTTACTATTAATGATATTATTCTAAGAAACTATCAGATTTTAGATAAAAAAAGTAGATTAAATAAAGAATTGAATAGAAATTTTTATTGTACAAATAAAGAAATTGATATTTTTCATGAAGATATTTTTGCTAAGATAATATTTTATATAAATAATAGACAAAAATGTTATTTTGATAATAGTTTGTATCCTAAAATAGTAAAATATGAATTTGTAACGGAATTTGGTTTTATAGAATTAAAAGAATCAATAGAAAAAAAATATTTGAAAATTGAAAATAAAAAAATTATGTTTAGTGAGATGGATTATCTTTTAAATAAAATCCATCCAATCTTTTATAATATAAATTAAGAGTTTTCAAATTCAACACCTAAAACAGATTGATATCCAAATAAAAAATTAACGATTAATAAGACAAATGGTCCAACTGGATTTAACATATAATTCACCGCAATAATCTCTCCTATAGCTAAAATAATATTTGCCAAAAAAACACCAATAGTAACTATTAAATTTTTCTTTATATTTTTACTAATATTTGAAGTATTATAAATTGCATAAACCATTAAAATAAATATCAATATATTTGATAAAAAAGTAATGTAATACATGATAATATTATAGGATATTAATTAGAAATAATACGAATAATAATCAAATTTTTTCATAATATATAGTATAAATGAGTAAATGTAATGTGTCTAATAATGCGTCAAAGACAGATCCAATAAAAACTTCTGTAAAAGGGAGAGATGGTACACAGACTTACTATATGGCTACTGATGAATTTTATCCTATGAAAACTCCCTATTTAGATTTTGCATATGGTATATACGAAGGTTTTGAAGGGGCAGAATCAAAAGAATCAACTCCTCAACCAGTTCCAGAAGGTGAAATTGAAACATCTCAACCTACAGAAACATCTGTTATTGATAATATAAGTATTAATGATAAAGATCTTGATAAAGTTTTACCAAATTCAGGAACTTGTCATAAGATGTGTCCAGATGTAACTTGTCCAAAACCAGTATGTCCACAACCAGTATGTCCTAAATTAGACTATACATGGTTACAAGCTAATTTTGTTGCGGTGATGATATTATTAATTATAATAATTCTAATAATAATAATGAGTAGAAGATAAAAGTTGATAAATATATTTAATAGTAGGTTTGATAAATCTTATTATTAAAATGGAGTTAATTTCTACTAATTTAATAAAAAAACTAAATTATTATAAATTAATAAACAAATATTATTTAAACTATTACACTTTAGGTTTTTATAGCTTATGTATAATTTATGGGATTACAGGAATAAGCATAAATATTATAAATAATGATGACGTATTTAGGGGTAGATTTATAATGTATTCAATTTTAATGTTTATACGAACCATAAATTTTAGTCACCGTATTAGATATAATATTACTCAAGAGCTTTATGAACTTTCACGAGAATGGAATAGATCATCAATAAAATTCTTTAATATTTTAGATAATTTAGTAAGTGTAGTTTTATCATTTATATTTCTCGATGTTTTTAATACTACTTTACATTGGATTTTTAACTATACGATAATTGGAACTATTATTGCACCATTTATATATTGTTTTTTCATTAAATCTTTTGCAAGTGAATATCATACCGGTCAATTATCAGAATATGATTGTAGAATACTAAGACAAATTATATCTGGTATGTATGGTTATGATAGGAGAATAATCCAAGATAGAAATTATGAACCACCTTCAGTTACAGCAACTGAACCTACAACATCATCAACATTAACAACATCATCAATACATCAAGATAATATTAAACTTCATATCGATCATTATAAAAATGTAAGTTGTAAAAATGATGATCAATGTGTAATTTGTTTAGAAAAATTTAAAGATGATGATGAAATTGTAATTTTAGAATGTGGACATTATTTTAAAAAAGATTGTGCGATTAATTGGTTAACAGATAATCAAGCATGTCCATTATGTCGTTCAAAATTAGAATTAGTATAATAAAAAATTTGAATTTAAATTTTAATAAAGTTAAATTTAAATAAATATATTATACAATGAGCGATTATATACTTATTACAAGTGCTTTACCTTATGTTAACAATACTCCTCATTTAGGTAATATTGTAGGTTCTGTATTATCAGGTGATGTTGCATCACGTTATCTAAAAAAAAGAAATCCTGATAAAAAGGTAATATACTTATGTGGTACCGACGAATACGGAACTACAACTGAAATAAAAGCTTATAATGAAAAATTATCATGTCAAGAAATATGTGATAAATATCATAAAGTTCATAAAGATATTTATGATTGGTTTAATATAAATTTTGATGTATGGGGACGTACTTCAACAGAACAACATACATATATAACTCAAAATATTATGAATTCATTATATAATAATAATTTTATAGAAGAACAAGAGACAGAACAATTTTATGATTCTAAATTAGGCTTTATTGCAGATCGATATATTTCAGGTACTTGTTATATTGAAGATTGTAAAGATGAATGTACAGGAGATCAATGTGATAAATGTGGTAGAATTATGGAACTTTCCAAAATAATAAATCCTATTTGTAATATTACAAAACAAACTCCAGTTCTAAAAAAAACTAAAAATTTATATCTGAAACTTTCAAAATTTAAATCTGAATTACAAAATTTTTTCAATTTGAATAGTTCTAATTGGTCTGATACTGCTAAACTTATTACACTAGATTGGTTAAAAAAAGATTTATATTCAACATGTATAACAAGAGATTTAAAATGGGGAGTTCCAGTTCCACAAAAATATACCGAATTCAAAGATAAAGTATTCTATGTATGGTTTGATGCTCCTATTGGTTATTTAAGTATTTTAGCTAGTAAATATCCTAATTGGCGATCTATAGTTTCAGAATGTCATTGGGTTCAGTTTATGGCAAAAGATAATGTTCGTTTTCATAGTGTAATGTTTCCTTCTACATTATTTGGAACAAAAGAGAAATTTACAAAAAACATTGATATTTGTGCAACTGAATATTTAAATTTTGAAGGTAATAAATTTTCAAAAAGTAAAGGTATTGGTATTTTTGGTGATCAAGTTAAAGAACTATCTCAAAAACTAAATATAACTGAAGATTATTGGAGATTTTATTTAATGAAAATAAGACCAGAAACAAAAGATTCGGATTTTAGTATTCAAGATTTTATTGAATCTATTAATACAAGTTTAGTAAATAATATTAGTAATTTAGTTCATCGCACTCTTTCATTAACATATAAATACTTTGGTGAATTTGAATTAAATGAAGAAATTGATAAATATATTGAAACTAATATTAATATGTATGGAGAAAAATATTTTAAATCAATGGATAAATTTAATCTACGTGAAGGATTACAAATTATTCTTAAATTAAGTTCTATAGGAAATATATATCTTGAAAAGACATCAGTATGGTCATTATATAAGAAAAATAAAAATGATCCAAAAATTAGATTCGCATTACAAAATACTTTAAGGTTAATATTTAAACTTTTAGATATGTTAGAACCATATATTCCTAATGGAATTTATAAAATCCGTCAAAATTATGATTTGAAAGATAATGTTTTTAGTATGATCCAAAAACCTAAAATAGTTTTTAAAAGATTAGATGATGAAAATATAAAAAAGTTTGAATCATTTATTTCTCATAAAAAGTAACTTTATTTATAAAAATTGAAATTAAAAATTTTAAATTGTATAGATATTTTTAATAGCATATATATAATGGGTATTAATAAAAGCAAAATGAAAAATAAATACCAATTACTCAGAAGTAATGAAGATAATAATATTGAAAAAGTAGATAATATTAAAAAAGTAGATATTAATAAAAAAATAGATAATATTAAAAAAATAGATAATATGGATAAAATAGATTATGTTAGAAATTATAATAAATTTAAATATCATATTAACATTGATGATTATAATAGTATGGATATTGAAGAAAAAAAACAATATCTTTTAAAAAGTCATGTACGTAATCATTATGATATTCAATATAAAGAACTTTCAAAAATCCGATGTGTAACAGTAGATAGATATCCGATGAGTAATATGTATCTATATAAAATTACAGATATTGAGGAATATTTATTACACAATCCTCGAAAATTTAATAAAAAAGATTACATTACAAAAAAAAAGGCATTAACAATTTATCAATTAGGACCTGAAGATTTAGAATATTTAAATTTTTATCAAAGAGGTCTTGCGAAATACTATAATATTAATGAAGTTGAAAATATATGTAAATCTAAATATTCTAATAATATTGAAGATATTAAAAAAGAAGGTAATGAAATACTTGAAGAAAATGTTGCTAATAGAAAAAGAGAAATTGAGGAAATAAACAAAATTAAATTTAGTAGAAATGATAATAGATATAAATCAAATTCTTCAAATTCTTCAGGATATTATTATTATGGAAATACAAATAATCTAACTAATCTAGCAATTCATGGTCTCATATTTTAATTTATAAAAATTGATAATTTTAAATTTAACCTAATAAAAAAATTCATATTAAGAAATGGATGAAAATTACTATGATACATTAAATGATGTTATGAACAAACTAAATAATGGTTTAAGTTGGTCTGATATAGAAAAAACTAATTATAATGAAATAGAAAAAATGAGAAAAGAAAAAGCGACACCTTCAGAATTTGCTAAGTTTTTATTTAGAATTAGAAATAATGAGAATTTATTAAAACTAAGTAAAAGATTACCAAAAATTGATTTGATTTACGAATGTTTCGATTCCTCCCCACCACACAACAAATATAGGTTAAAAATAATAAAAAATTCTAATGATAATTCAATAAAAACTGAAAAAATATATATTCAAGGACATGCGAGAGATTTCGATTTTTTATCGAGACCCAAACATTCAACATTAGAATATGTACCATTCTTAAAAAAACATATAATCAAACCACCAAGAACATTTTATGATTGTTAATATCGTCTATAAGAAAACCTTAATTTATTAAGCGTATTATAAGTATAAATGAGTTTTGATATTTATAATTTATTTAATATTGATTTAAAAAATGTAAATAAAGATCATTATTCAAAATTAGAACTTGCAACTTTAGGAAATGATTTATCAAGAGTGAATGAATATATAAATAATGGTGAGACAATTTTTAAATCTAATAATAAAAATCGTATAGTAGGTTGGAGATATTATAAAAAATATAGTAAGATACCTAAAAAAACTATTTTAGAATCATACTTTTCAGCAGTTACAATTTCATTTATTAATAATTATAGAATATATAAATCAATTTATAAATGTTTAGTAGATTTAGTTGATGTAGATCCATATATGAGAAATAAAGAAAATAAAAGTGATGAAACATGTTATGCGATTCATAATATATTAGAAAGTTTTATAGATATGGAAGACCCATCAAAAAATCAATATGATTTATTACCTACGATATCACATAATCATTTAAATTTTGATAAAGTACATGAAACATTTGCAAAAAATTTATCATCGATAAGATACTTTTTTGAAGATTTATTAATAGGTGATATACGAGAGACTAATATAGAATTAGAAAAATATAATGGATCAATACATGAATTTTCTAAAAGATTAATAAAAATATTTAATAAAAAAACATTAGATGAAGACCGTGATAAAAAAACAAAAAACATAGGAAAGTTATTTTTGAAACTTGAACATATGTATTTTGAAAATGTAAAAATAGTTATAACAATATTAAACGAGCAATATTTAGAACAATTTTTATTATATTTAAAAACATATCCATCAGATGATTCTTTAGTTAATTGGATTAGAAATAATTTACGATCAAAATATATTGATCCAAATTTTGGTAAAGTTTCATATATTCATCTAGCTTCAAGTGCTAGTGATTATCCGAAAACCATTGATAATTTATTAAGAGTATCAGCAGAAGTTCAAACAGATTGTCCAATACGATCATTAATGAAAAAACATTATCAAACTGCCCATATACTAATTCGTAAATCTAATAAGAATATTTTAACAAGAATGGTTGACGGTAAATTTATTTTTGATATTTTATATCAAGATGAATTTATATCAGATAGAGACCGACAGAAATTTTTAAAAGAATTATTGATCAAGGGTATAAATCCATGTTTAACTAATTCAGATATTGATACAATTTCCCAATTAATGTTATGTGATGAATCAGATAAATTATTAGATATTATTTTAAAAAAGGCAAAAAATAAAGTTGGTATTATATCACATCGTGCGATTAATTTATGTTTAGAACATTGTAAACGAGAAACTTTAGAACTATTATATAATGAAAATTGTAAAATAGAAAAAAAAGAAATGATTCAATTTTCATATTTTGATAGTACTGAAACAGATTCTGAGAAAAATCTTAATTTACTTGAAATTATTTTAAGAAATTGTAAAAATGTTAATATGATAAATAATACTAAAAGTACTATAATTTTTGAAGCGATAAAAAAAAATAGAATAAGATCATTAAAATTAATTTTAGATATGGGGGGAGATCCTTTTATAAGAAATGTAAATAATATGAATGCTTTGATTTTTGCTATAAAAAATAATAATCATGAAGCGACAAAACTTTTAATGAATTATAAAGAACCTAAGAAAAGTTTAATAATGCAAACTTACCAAATGAAAAATCCATTTATAGTCGCATTATATACAAATAATCCTATAAAATTTATAAATACATTAATAGGAGCAAGAAAGGCTAGATTAAGTTTAAAACAATTTGATAAGAGAGGATTTAATGTATATTCTCATTTAATAAAAATAAAAAATATAACAAATCAGGATAAAAGGATAATTTTGAAAAAGTTATTACCTGAGTTAGATGTTTCAAATGTTGACAAAAAATTAAATCAACCAATTTTAATTCAAGCAGTTGAATTTGATAATTATGAATTTGTATTAGATGTATGTAAATTCTTAATAATGAATAATAAAATTAAGATTGAGAATTTAGAAGATGTTAGTGGTTTTGAAGATTTAATTAATTCAAATAAAAAAATTAATGTCGTTTCGTCTAATTTAACTACTATTAATTATTATCCAACGGTTTTTATGTATCTAAGACAAAATAAACGAAATTTAAAAAATGATAAAGAGACAAATTTAATTATTTTATTTATTAGTATCCTATTAATAGAAAGTTTAAATTTAATTAAAGAATCTATGATATACACAAATCACAAAATATTTTCCTAAAAGTTGAATTTTTAACAGTTTTAAGATAATGATGATATTAATTATTAAGTATAATGGAATATCATTTAGAAGATATACAAAAAAAACAACCAGTTATCAATATTGGTATGTTAGGTCATGTAGCAAATGGTAAGTCAACTTTAACAAAAGCTATTACTGGGGTTAAAACTCAAAAACATTCTTCAGAATTAAAACGTAATATTACAGTTAAATTAGGATATGCTAATGCTAAAATTTGGAAATGTGAAAAAAGTAAACGTTATTATTCTACATCAAGTGATATCACTTCATTCGTTTGTGAAGAAAGTGGTGAAAATTGTATATTAGTTCGTCATATAAGTTTTGTTGACTCTCCCGGACATAATGAATTAATGGGAACAATGTTAAATGGAGCGAATGTAATGGATAGTAGTATTTTAATAGAGTCTGCAACAAATGAAAAAACTCCCGCTGCACAAACATTAGAACATTATGTAGCTTCGAATTTAGTAGGTATACCAACTAGTTTTGTATGTTTTAATAAAGTAGATTTAGAAAGTCGCGAAAATATTGTAAAGAGGATTATTGATTTACAAAAGTATACTGAAACAACACCAGTAATACCAATAAGTGCAAATTTTAGATGGAATATTGATATTGTTTTAGAATATTTAGCAAATATAGAGATGCCGAAACGAGATTTTATAAGTCCTGTTGAAATGACAATTATCCGATCATTTGATATTAATAAATTACATACTTCTATTAGTGAATTAAAAGGTGGTGTTTGTGGAGGTAGTATTAAACGAGGTGTATTAAAAAAAGGTCAATTAATTAAAATTCTTCCTGGTTTCATTTCAAAAGAAGGAGATGATTTTACTTATCAAGCTTTAACTGCACGTGTTTTAAATATTAAATCAGAAAAAACCCCTTTAGAATATGCTGTTCCAGGAGGCTTAATTGGTGTTGAACTTTCATTAGATCCCGCTTTTACAGTTAATGATAAATTAGTTGGTAGTGTAGCAATATGTGCAGAAAGTGAAGAAGGATATGAAGATTATAATGTATTTGATTCGATAACAATAGAATATAATAAGGTAAATAAAAATGTATTTGGTGAGAGTATAAATACAAAATTACGCGAGAAAGATATAGTTAAAATCAATGCAAATTCTGCTAATGTAAATGCAAAAGTAATTAAAAAAGAAAAAGATAAAAAGAAAACTATAATAACATTAAAATTTCTAGATCGGCCAATATATGCAAATTTAGGAACACAAATTCCAGTGAGTCGTGATTCAAGGTTAATTGGAATGGGGAAAATAATTAGTGGTAAAAAATCAAAAGATTGTTCTATAAATTAATTTATTATATTCGCTTATTATAATATAAGATGTTATTTACTCACGCAGCGTTAAAAGGTTTAAGACCAACAATGGAAGATCATGATTTAATAATTCCTAATGGTGAAGGAAAAGATAAGACTCAAAGAAGAGTTAATTTAATTGCGGTTTTTGATGGTCATGGTGGAGCAAAAGTATCAGAGTTTTTAAAAAATGAAATAGCCCCATATTTTATGAATTTACGTACACAATATCCTCTTTCAAAAAAATATGTTAATAATGTATTTGATTTATTACAAGATAAATTGAAAAATGAACATAAAGATTTTTCTTATACATCTGGCTCTACCGCATTAGTTGGAGTTCTATTTCAAATTAAAGGACATCGGTATTTAAATTTAATGAATACTGGAGATTCTCGTTGTGTTTTATGTCGTGATAATATGGCTATTGCACTTTCTAAAGATCATAAACCACATTGGCCTGAAGAAAAAAGACGTATAGAAGCTTTAGGTGGTAAAATTAAAAGAGATGGTTATGATTGGAGAATTGGAAATTTAAGTGTTAGTAGAGCATTTGGTGATTTAGATGAAGCACCATATGTAACACATCGACCAGATATATATAGATTTAAATTAGATCCTAGAGATAAATTTATAGTTTTTGGTTGTGATGGATTATGGGATTACTTATCAAATCAAGATGTATGTAACTTTATTTTAGATAACTTTTATGATAAAGATTTAAAAAATTTAATATACAAAGGCAAAGATATGGGTACTAAATTAGCAGAATATGCAATTTCACGAGGTTCAACAGATAATGTTAGTGTTGTTATCGTATTTTTTTAAAATTTGATTTTATTCATGTATTACAATTAATATATAAATAAATATTTATAGATTTTATTTCATTTTCAAAACTTTTTTCTTAATATCAGAAAGTGTATCTGCTCTTTTTGTATCATTTGCAACTTTATAAGGTGTCCATTTATTACGATCATTTACATATTTACATTTAACTAATAATTTTTTAGTATTCTCATCAAATAAGTTTTTACAAAATATCGAATCATCTGTTGTTGGAATATAAGCAATATCATATAATTTATTTTTAGCAACTTTCTTTCCTTCTATTTTCATTTTCTTTAATAGATATAATTCATATACATCACTTGTTTCTGTTTTTCTCATTTCAAATGTTGCAAAAAGATCATCCGATGAATTTAATTTTTTTAGGAATGCATTTTTATCTTTTGTTTCAGTTGATTTTTCTACTTTTGGTTTAATATCATAAATATATATTAATTTAGTAGCTGAAACTTCTGGATAAAAACATACACCTTTTACATGTTTTACTAAATCCATTTTTGGTATAATATCATATGTTAACTCTTGAATTCTATTAATATCATATAACTCATTTAGAATTAATGTAATATTATTCATCGCATTATCTCTACAATTAATTTGATTTAAATAAGTAGAAATATTTAGTACTTTATGATTTATTTTATCTCTTGTAAAATCTTCACCACGAAAATAATAAACATCATTGATTATATAAACTTTCCTACCACCCGTTTCATTTGGATGTAATAAAATACCATCAAAAATAGTACCATTATAAATACCCTTTTCTAGTCTAAGATTTATTGGTGTAAATTTTATATCCTCTACTTTTACTTGATCTAATTTATAACTTAAACTTCGACGATCAATTAAACATGATACAAATTTATCTTTGATTTTCTTAAAAACCATTAAACAGTTAATACCATTATAATTCGGAGAAAGATAATGGTTATTATTTCTTAATTGTTTTAAATCATCTTCTGAATTAATGATTCGAAACTTAAAATTCGCAAGTTCTACTTTCTTATAAACATAATTTATAACTTGATTTTGAATATAATTATTTTTAATTGGTTCATTCCTTCGATTTCTATTATATTGAGGCATTAAAGTAGTATAATGACCAATCTTTATATCAAGTATTGATTTATCAAATTTTTTATAAAAAATTGATAAATTAATTAATAATATGATTAAATTCTAAAAATAAAAATGAAATTCTATTGTGTATTTATTAGAAGAAGTCAAAATCTTGAAAATATTCGAATTATTATTGCTAATAATCAGGAAGATGCCTATCGAAAATATCTTGAAAAAATATCAATAGAAGATAAATATTTGTTAAACACATATTATAAAAAATTAGAAGCTCAAGAAATTGGTTCTACTTATAGTGGAATTTCTGAACCAATTGATTTTTATAATGAAGATTTTACTTTAGAACTTTAAATTTTCTATTGTATTATTCTTAAATCTTTTGGTTTCACTCCATATAATCTTTCAAGTGGCATATGTTCAGAACTTGTTTTATCGTGTCCTATTATACCATTATTTAATAATCCCCCATTCATTGGATGTTCATCACCATGATCTTTTATTCCATCTTTTAGACTCATCGCATTGGAACCATTATAATCATAATATCCTAATTTTGTCATAGAATCGAAATCAGGAACTCTTACACATTTTCTATCATATAAATGTGGTCCTTTGGTGATATTATCAAACATATCTTTAATTTTTTTTCCTTTGTGTCCTCTTGCATATGATGAATTTCCTTCGAGATATAATTGATTTATTTTATCAACTGGATCACTTTGATGAGAATCTTGTAAAATATTGTCTCTTTGATCAATAAATGAATCAAATGCTTTTCGTTGACCCTCTATTTCTGGTTTATTACAACATTTAGGTGTACGATGAGAACCTAATAACATATTCCATCTATAATTTTCATTTATTTTATCTTGTTTAGAAATTGGACAACCATTTGTATCTATAGTTGGTTCTAAATATTCTTCCATTTGACGAGTATGAGCATTATCTAAACATCCTGGATGATCTTTGAATATTTTTAATTTTTTTGGTGCAACTGGAGGACGATTTACTTCATAAGCTTCGAAACCTTCAGTATTCATTGGAACATATAGTAAATTATAAACAATAATAACTAATACAGCTATAAAACCAAGCGTAATTAAGTCTTGATTATTATTCATCATTATATGTATAGAATAGATAAATATTTTTGAGTGGCGATTATGTACCTAACTTAAATTTTTATATTTAATAATTATATATGTCATTAAAAAATAAGATTACCGAAGTTATTAAAAATGGTGATACAGTTAAAATACTTGGTTTAGTTGATGGTTATGATTATTTAACTAATAATTTAGATTTTATGAGTGAAGTTGAAAAAGTTTTAAAAATTGTTTTTGAAGATAGAAATAATGATGGTACTTTCAATTTAGATGATCTAAATATTCTTAAAAATGAATTAGAAAGTGGTAATATACTACTTATAACTAAACTTACTAAAAGTATTTTATTACTAATTAGAAAAGTAAAAGCATTTGATCATAAAAAAATACCTGAAATTACTGAAACTTTCTTAAGAATCGTTTCTTTTACAATTCTACAAGAATTAACTAAAAGATCAAAAGAAGGTTTAAAAAATACAGAAATGAGAAATAAATTAGCCAAAATAATAGAATTATTACATGATAAAGTAGAAGAACTACAATTAATACATGAAATTGCTCAAAATATTTATCTATTACTAAAAGAAAATGGTCTATGGTGTTGTGGTGATGATCTTGCAAAAATTTTAAAATTAGATAAAGAATTTAGTAAAGTCCAAGATGAATTACGTGAAACAATTAATGAAAAACGCATAACTAATGAATTGAACAAAAAAATAGATGAATTAAGTAAGCGAGTTGAAAGTGGAAAACCATCACATTAATTTTTTTTATTTACTAAAGTTATATGAAAGATATAATTTTAGTATTTCTTTTAATAATTATATTTTTAGTCTATAATAATAAAAATGAAGGATTTGGAACTAAAAGACCTATAAAATGGTATCGTGAAAATAAATATGTTCAATTTGATAATAATGCTAGACGATCTATATTATCTAATATTGGTTTACGTGTAAAAAATCAAAATCTAAAGTTTGATATTCCTGAAAAACTTTCAACTACATTAGATAATGGACAAATTTTATTGAAACTTGATAAAAAATATCAAAAGTCACATAATTTAATGCCTAATTCATTTGTATTAAATGATACTGAATATATGCAACTTTTTGAAATTAAACATAAACCTGAAAGATTATATATTTTAGAAAAATATGATAAACGTAAAATAGTTGATGGTAAACAAAAAATATTAAATTCAATTAATGAAGGTTATAAGGTAGCTAGAGAACTTCACCATAATCCATATTTAGTTGCTAATCATAAAACATCATTACAATTTTTTGTATTATCTATTAATAATAAATGGTATGTTCATATTGATGGTTATATGTTCTATTCTAAAGAACCATATGCTAATTCAAAATATGATTTAATTAATAATGTTACTGATGGTTGGATAGAACATCAAATTTATAAAGTATTCCCATTATCTTTACTTGACTTTAGAGAATTCCTTGATAAACAAAATAGACCATTTACTGATCATGAATTATGGAAACGTGAACCATATCGTTTATTAAGTAATAATATTTTTAATAGAATTTATTATGCTTTACAATTAATAACTTCAGTATTAGAACAAGATAAACAAACATTATATTTAATAAAAATAGGATTAGATCATAGAACACAACCTATTTTAGAGAAAGTAACTAAAAATGTAGAAAATGATTTCAATGATTATATAATTAATAAAGTTAAACATGATTGGATGGAACTTGCAATGAATAAAGTAACTAATAAAAATCAATTTATAGGTTTGAATAATTAATTACAAATAAATTTATAAGTAATTAAGAATTTTCTTCAATAACTACACACTTAGGTTGTCTAGTATAAGTTATTGCTAATGCTATTATTAAACCTAATGATATTGAAAATATTATATTATTATTATCACCTTTAAAGTTCATTATAAATTAAATAGAGAAATTAAAAATCTACAACTTGTGTATTTACTTCATTTGGACATGAAACTTCTTCAGATGCATATTTATAACATACATTATTATCATCAATATAAGTTGTGTGACCTGCATTATTAGGATTAGGATATTTGACTACAACTTTAGGAACAGGATGTATAAAATAAGCTAACATAACGCCTATAAATAATCCTAATAGTAAATATGGAATTAGAATTTGCATTTTATAGTATTTAACTAGAAAAAAATCTAATAATCAAATGATATTTCATCACTATAGGGTAAATCTATATTTGATTCTTGATTAGTATTTAAAACTCCATTTCTCATATTATTTATTAATTGATTTTCAGAAGCTATATGTTCATTTTTAAAGTTCTTAAAATTATTTAAATTAGCATTTGTCATACCTGTTACAAATTCTGCATCACTAGATATTTGATTATTAGGTAAACCTAATGGGTTAATCATAGATGAATCTGGTTGATTTTGATATGTATTAGTTACTCCAGTATATATATTTCTACTTTTATTAACATAGGGTATATTATAATCATATTTAGGATCAATCATATTTTTATATTCTTGTGGTGAGCCATACATATCATTCCCTCTCACCATTTGAAAGTTATTATCTATTCTCATAGGTATTTTATCTGGTAAATAATTTACATCATGATATTGGTTAGCTACTGGATATAATGGATTAAAAGTAGCTTGTTCATTAAGTGGAAGGTGTGTAGTTTGTGATGAAATTTGTTTTTTAAGTTTTTGTAAATCATCAGATCTGAAAGGTTCAGGATTATTTTTTATTTTTTTCGTTTTTTTATTTTCATATCGGTAATATAAATAAGTAACGACAATAAAAACGAATATAATAATAAATTTATTAGGTTCAATATATTCTCTTAGAAAAAACATAATGTAATCAGTAAAGTTATCTTGTATTACAAGTTCATTAGATATTTTTTTTGTAGAGATATTTTTAAACTTTCTTTTTATGTTATTAGCAATTAGATCTGGCTTTGAATTAGAATAAAACTCCATTTATTTATATATATAGTGGATAAAAATAATATTTTTGAGTTTATTTCAATATTATATTTTCAATGGTAAAATTAAAAGAATGAATTGTTTATGGGTACCTAGAAAAGAAAATCAAAATAAATCAGATAATTTTGAAATTTCAAATCTTGATTCACCAAAGCCTGAAAAAATAAAATTTCGAATTATTGAAAGAGAACAAAATTTAAGTCAAAATGAAGATTTAGAATTTGGTGAATGCTATCCTGTTATTAAAAAATTAGGTTCTGGGGCTTTTGCTGAAGTATATTTAGCTGAACATATAGATGGTGGTTATGTTGCTTTAAAAATGGAAAGTACTATAAATAGTAAAAATAGACCAAGATTAAAAGATGAATTCAAGATATATAGATATTTACGATATAAAAAGAACTTTACAAAAGGTTTACCAAAAATATATGATTTTATTGAAACTGATGGTTATAATATTATGTGTATGCAATTATTAGGACCAAGTTTAGAGGATATGTTTAAAAAATATGAAAAAAAACTTAATGATACGACAGTTATTAAATTGGGCATCGATTTAATGAATATAATGGAAAGTTTACATAATTCTGGATTTATACATCGTGATATAAAGCCACATAATTTTATGACATCTAGACAAAAAAATGATGATCAAGTTTATATTGTTGATTTCGGTCTTAGTAGGAAATGGAGATCTAGAGATGGTGTACATATTCCTTTTAAAAATAAAAGAAGTCTTATTGGTACAGCTCGATATGTATCTATTAATATGCATAATGGAGTTGAACCAACTAGAAGAGATGATTTAGAAAGCATAGGATATATGTTAATTTATTTATTAAAAGGAAAATTACCATGGCAAGGTCTTAAAAAAAAGAAAGATACAACTTCATTTGAAATTATTGGGAATAAGAAAAAAGAAGTATCGATTGAAGAATTATGTGAAGGATTACCAAAATGTTTTGAACAGTATATGATATATTGTCGTGCATTAGATTTTGATGAAACTCCAGATTATGAAAGATTGAGAAAATATTTTTTTAATTTTGTAAAAGATAATAAAGTAAACTTAACATATCAATGGCTTTTATAATTTATTAATTATGATTTATGATTTATTAATTATGATTTATTAATGTTATTATTATTGCTATTACTATTAAATATAATATAGTCTTAAAATCTATATTACCTCTATTAAAACCTATATAACCTAGAAATATTAAACAAAAATTCAAATAAGTAAAACCATATAATTCAAATTTAGTTTTTGGTTTATTTTTTGTATTATATTTATTAATTAATTTTTCAAGTTCAGGATCTATTTTTTTATATAAAGTAGGTTTATCATAAAATTTTATGATATCATTTTCTAATAAAAATTTTAACACATTAATAGTTTTAGAATGAGATCTAATATCTTCGGTAAACTTAAATTTTACTTTTAATTTATTATCTTTTGATAAAAAATTATAATGATGCAATATTTTAAAGTTTTCTTCATTTATTTGATTATTAGCTATTGATAAATCAATATATTCATCATTTAAATTAATAAATTTGTTATTTAAAATTAAATCAATTATAATATCCGAATTAATATATGGAATACATTTTATAAATATTTTGTTCAATTCATAATTATTCATATATGGTTTTATTTTATTAATAATATTTTGTGTTAATTCTATTTTAATATTTTTCATTTTTATAATTGATATTAAAAGTTTTGTATTATATTCTATTAAATAATTGATAATTTTTGTAGGATGTTTTATTGAGATAATTACTTTTTTATAAGTTGGTTCTAATATATCTCTATAAATTGAATTATAATTATTTCTAATAGATTTTATTCCACTTATATTTTCGAAAGTTTCATAGTCTAATAAATGATTTGTATATAATTCTTTAAAAATATTAATATTATCATTATTTAAAATATTACTTATAAATTCTTCCAAATTAGGTAATCTAAGTCCTCTTTCAAAATAATAATAATTAAACATTTTTACATTTTTACATTTTTCTATTAAATAATAAATATTAGGATAAGCATTCATTCTCACTTTATCTGGAAATATTTTAGCTGTTTGTTCTAACCATTTTACAAAGTCTAAATTACCATTTCTAATTATATTTTCACCTACTAATTTAAACTTATTTATAAATTTATAACTATGATTATAATTATTTGATTGAATATTATCTTTTCTTATAAAAAATATACTTTCATCTATATATAAAAAATTATCATATTGCATTAAAAATTCTAAAATATCATATCTTTCATATAAAAAACATAATCGTTCGATTAATAACCAATTTAAGGGTACATTTAAATTATATGTATAAATAAAGGATTCTAATTTTGAATTTCTTTTTAAAAGTTGTAAATATATATTACTTTCTACTCCTTCATATTTATTATTTTTTTTTAATTTATCAACATAAGCTGTATTATTTAATATTATTGCTTCTGTAGCTAACTCTTTATAATCGACTTTATCACATTTTTTAAATAAATAATTAAAGATAAATTCATTTTCGAACTTCAAACTATCTTTCAAATATTTATAATAATTTAATTGTTTTTTATCTTCACCTGTTGATAAATACTTAAAATAATTGTCTAAATTTGTATTATTAGAAATTATATATTTTTCATTAATTAAAAAATAACCAAACATATTATTAGAAATTATATCATCTTTTATTTTATTAAAATTCTTTATTACTCTTTCGTAAAATTTATCTTCATATTTCCAATCATTCATATAGATTATTGATGCGATCCATGGTACTATATCATCTTTATTTAACCATGTCGCACAATCCCAATATTTAATATAATTCTCTTCATTAATTTCAAATAAAAAATCATAATTATGATTTATCATATTATCTATTATTAACTTGAATATTTCATTATCTAAATTCGCGACATTAATAGCATCTCTATAATCATCACCAATAGAAAATACATCTGGTTCAAATATACTGAAATAATCAACATGATTCTTATTTAATACATATTCAGTTTCCATTGTTTAACTTATATAAATAAATTATGCAAATGAAACATAAGATATGAAAATAATATTTCTAAATTCTCAGGCTGATTATGGATTTGGATGTATTGAATCAATAATTCTAAAGTCACCTCTATTATGTACATCTTTCATATTATCATCGTTATAAATACTTATACCACGATTAGCAATACCAATAGTATAATCTTTATAACTATTATTATCGTGTTTATGATTTTTAGTTCCTCTCATTGTTATATTTATAACTTCACCTTTTAATACTGGTTTTTTACCATTTATATTTAATGTGGGGATATTAACTTTACCATTTTCTGTCAATAGACTATGAACACCACCATTACGTAAATGTACTTTTTTATCTTTAGACGAATTTACATAAGTTTCACCATCTTTATGATTCATAAAAGGATAATCAGTATTTACTCCAAATCTATCTTTATGACCAAAAACAGCATAATCTTTTCCACCTACCCATTGACCTATTTTAGCTGGTCCAAATCTTCCATAACCATCAGTATCTAAATTACCTGTAATTTTTGCATTACCTGTAATTGTAGCTTTACCTTTAAGATTCGTATCTCCTGTAACTTCTAAACTAGAAACCTTTAATTTGCCATTATTATACATCGCTGATAAATTAGCCAATGCT